>Ga0066660_10001203_pt1 | contig 10649 bp, 8 predicted proteins | sample GraSoiAngelo_109_FD_75177 | JGI IMG/M metagenome (GOLD analysis project Ga0066660, IMG submission 75177) | Grasslands soil microbial communities from the Angelo Coastal Reserve, California, USA - 14_0903_12_20cm | ecosystem: Environmental > Terrestrial > Soil > Grasslands | place: USA...
TCCCAATTCCGTCTGGGTCCATGAAATCTCCGGCGAAGTGATGGAAAGCATGAAGAATTACGACGGCGCACTGCTCGAGTACAAAAAAGCAGTGGAGGTTGCGCCGCAGCAGGCGGGCACGCACTACCATCTCGGAAATGCGTATTGGGCGCTGAACATGTGGGATGCGGCAACGGAGCAGTTTCGCGCGGAGCTGGTGAACGATTCTTCGAATTGCGATGCACAGTGGAAAATCGGGAACATTATTCTGGAGCAGCACGGCGATTCCGCGCAAGCGCTGGCGGAACTGCAGAAGGCTTTGGCTGCGTGTCCCGACATGATGGGGGCGCGAGTGGACCGCGCTCGGGCGTTGATCAAGCTGGACCGGCACGCGGAAGCCGCGAAGGATTTGGAGGCAGCCGTGAAGACCGATCCTGGCGAAGCTTCCACACACTTTTTGCTAGCGCAAGCGTATCGCGCGCTTGGGCGCACCCAAGAAGCGCAAGCGGAAATGAAAGTGTTCAGCAAGCTGGAAGAAAGCGCACGGGCCAAGACCGCAGAGCGGGCGAAGGAATTGTTGCAGGAAAAAAGCAAAGAGCCGTAGAAATTCTCCAAGTCGATGTTCCTGCCAGAACCCTATTCGATTTTCGGCAACGATTGTTCTGGCTTGCGCTCCAAAACTGAAGGGAGATTTCTCTCGCTGCGAGACGGCAAAAAGCGGCGTCCCTCCGGTCGAAATGACACGTCCGCGATGGGATTGGTGGGAGAGGTTCATTGGCGAGGGGTCTCCGGGATGGAGTGGGTGCCGGTGAGGGCGGCGCAGCGGTCGTATTCCGCTTTGGCTTTTTCGGCAAGTCTTTGTTTGCGATAAACGGGCGCGAGCATGCAGTGGAGATTCGGAGTTTGCGGCGAAAGCTCGATGGCTTTTTCTAATTCCGTTTGCGCCTTGGGAAAATCATCCATGCGCAGATAGGCTTTCCCGAGCAGTTCATGCGCGCGGGATTCGCGCGGGGCGATTTCAATGGCGCGAACAAGAAACGGCACCGCTTCCTGCGGACGGCTCCCGTCAATCAGAAGACTGCCCAGATCAATATAAGGGCCGGGATTTTTCTCGAGGGATTGCTCCTGCCAGGCAATCGCCTGCTTGTAAGCGGCGGCGGCTTCGTCGTTGCGGCCTAGGCCGGCAAAAGACAAGCCGAGATTGTCTTCCGCTTTCACATTTTGGGGATCGAGCCTCAGGCATCGCTGAAACGCACTGATCGCCTCCGCGAAGCGGTTCTGGTTGTATTTGGTGCGTCCGAAGTAATACCAGCCTTCGGAATCGTTGGGAGCCCACTCGAGCATCTTCGCCAGCCACTTGTCGGCGTCGGGATAATCCCCGAGCAAGACATAGTCGAAAGCGACCACCTTCAAGTCAGCGGCGGAAGGATCGTGGAATCTTGCGCCGGCGGTGAATTCATCCAAAGAGGACTTGGCCATTTCCTGGGCTGTTGTTGAGACAGGCGGGGCTTGAGGACTGGAAGCAGCGGCCCGCGCGCTTCCCATCGAGCCGTGAGCCTGGGACTGGAACTGACCTTCCAAAACAGCTTGCGCCTGAATTTCGCGGAAAAGAATGTGTCCGAGGAGGAAGTGGCCTTCGGCGGAGTCTGGATGGTCTTTGAGGTATTGGCGGACGGAATGGTCGGCTTCGGCGAACTTAGCTTGCTGGAAAAGGGACTTCGCCTCGGCGAGAAGGTCCCCTTGGACCGGAGATTGGGCATGAGCCAGTGCTGCGAATGAGGTCACGAAAAGGAAAAAGCAGAGCAGGTCGGGAATAAGAGCGATGAGTCTTCCAGCTTTGCTGAAGGCCCCCCTCCTGGGTTTTGCGTAAGTGTTGATTCTAAAGGGAGTTAAAGTCCTTTGTTTGGTTTCATCTCCACTGGGATTATTGATTTGGTAGAAGAACTCATCGCGTGGATTGCGGAAGTGAACCCACAAGTGGCCTGTTTGAGCCACACCCGAATCATCAACTCTTACCACAAGTTCTTTGCCTTCTTCAGTGATGGGTAGGGCGCGGCCTTGGGGGGACGCCAAATACGACTTGGACCCAGCCAATGTACCCTGACGGTAAGACAAAGCGGTAATGATCGGGTTTTGGCTTGGCCCAAAGCCATGTTTGGCACCATATGAGAGCGAGAATGGAACAGGTCAGGATTCGGCCGGCGGGTCGGATATGGACCATCAAAGCCTCCGCTTCGAGAGTCAGAAGTTGACACGTCAGAGACCACTGCCAAGGTCACAGGGCGGGGCCCTGGTTGTCGACCATTTTTTGGGGCTCGAAATTGACGCGCAAGTTGGGGCCTTCAAGCTTGCAGTTGAACTCGACGCTCTTTTCGTCGGTGCCAATCGTGGGCTCACCGGAGGCGGTTTTCTTAGGGAAGAAGAAGACGGCCGCGGTGACCTGGCCTTTTTCATCGTGCTCGTAAACGACATGGCTGGCCGCGATTTTCTGCTTGGATTTTTTGGGCTCCAGGAAAGCGCCGGCCTGGAAAGACTTTTCGTCGTGGCGAACGAAAGGAGTCATGTCCTCAGACTGTACGACGACCTGATACTCCTCCTGCGGCTGGCTCGCGTACTTATCGACGTCCAGATCGTTCTTTCCCCCGTGCAGGATCGCCTTACGCGCCGTGGCCGCACGCACGACGCGGGAAGATGCCCAATAAATATCAAAGGTCAAGTCGTTTCCTGCATTATCGTTTGCGGATCCCGGAGTAGGCGTCCCTCTACCAGCACCGGAGAGCTGTGGATTGTTGGGGAGCTCCTTTTGCGTAACCGCGGCCCAAGTGCGAGTAATTGTGGCTTTGCGCGCCCAAGGGGAGTCGGAGAAGACGCGCTGGATGTCCTTGTCGTTCCACTCCGGATAGGGTTTGCCCTTCCAGGGCGGGTCGCTGGCCAAAGCGAGCGAGGCGGCGATCAAGAAGGTGAAGAATGGAATTGAGGCTTTCCGGAAGGCCGTTTTCATGGGAAGACTCCTTTTGCAGAGCGTTCAGTTTAACCGACTAAACCAAAATCCACTAAGTCATGGTTCTCTTGACGTCCGCGATGAGAACTCTCGCATAAGCCGAAAAGCAGATCCCTCACCCCGCAAAAGCCGCGGGGATTCGGGATGACAGGTTGGGCCGATGCGCTCTCAAGACGAGAGGCCAACAGAGCCAACGCCATAACTAAGGGCTTCCAGCGGCCAGCCAGTCTCATTTTGAATTTTCCGTAGCAGCACGGACCTTCTGCCCCATTTGATGCCAATACTTTTCCTGCATTCTCATCGAGTAGACTTCCCTGGCTGTTTTGCATCGCATCTGGCAATAGCCCAACGCCCATTCAAGTTCTGTTTGATTTTTGTGCTCAATGGCCTCTTGAATTCGCCGTAGTTCTTTGAAGCGTGTCATGGCCATCCTAAGAGCGCAATTCTTCCGGGCTCAGGGCCGAGGCGTGCTACCGAGTTCGATGCAGCACGGCTTCGACCATGTCGCCCAACTGCTTCGAGGTGTATTCGTTCCCCTCAAGGTTTGCTGCGACTCGTCCCTGCCGATCCACGATCACGGTATGCAGGGAATGCGTCAAGAAGCCTTCATCCTGCCAGGCATTCACGCCGAATTCGCGGCAGATATTCTTCACTTCATCGGCGCGTCCGGTCAGGAAGTGCCAACCCCTGTCGTCCTTCGCCCAGGTGCGGGCATAGTCGGCCAAGGTCTCCGGCTGGTCGTGCTCGGGATCGAAGGTGATGCTGAGCAGGACCAGGTCTTTGTCCATGCGATCGGCAAAACGCTGATGGAGAACGCCGAAATTGTTGGACATGCGAAAGCAGAAATTCGGAAGGGGGCATCTGGTGTAGATAAAGGTGATTGCCAGGACTTTGCCTTTGAAGGCGGAGACCGCGACGCTCTTTCGCCTCTGGTCGATCAAAGTGAAATCCGGAACGGCCTGCCCGATGACCAAAGTCGGGGAGGCACGCGAGGGCGGAGCGGTCGCGGCATCGAGAATTTCCAATTGCCGCGCGGCCATGGGCTCCTGTGCGGTGTTTTCATATCGATGAACGCGAATTTGCTCGACGTAGGCCGCGTCTTTCCTTACGTCCAGCTTGAAATCGATCATCATGCCGGGCTTCAAGCCATCCATCGCGGCGGCACTGTGCACGGGGAAGGTCATCACCATGGCATCCATGTAGCCGGGGATAGCCTGACAGGAGACTTCGATAGAAAGATGCTCGCTGTCGGCGCGAAGGACTAAACCGGAAGCCGAATACGTTTCAGCGGAGAGGAGGGGGGCGGCAATGAGCAGCAAAAGCAGCAGAGAGGGACGGCACTTCATGGTTGCATTCCCGTTTCTTCGCTAATTCGCGCCATTCTAACGCGGATTGGGCGCGGATGGTTGCATATCTCCCGTTTTGCCCGTTTTGTCCGTTTTGGCGGGATTCGAAGCTCCAAGTCGAAACGGTTTCCGCGAAAGCTTCGTATAATGCTTGGCAAACTCTTTGATCTCGAGGAACTGGTTCTTGTCTACACTCGCGAAGCTCTGACGCGAGTTGGAGGCGGGCCACCAAACTTCCAAGCGCACAATCTTCGCCGATTTCCCGAGACCGATGTGCTGCTGGATGGGATTGGCGCCGAAGGAGCCGCCACTGCCGACAGTGCGGTAAATCGAGCGGGTGCCGTGTCCTTCATTTTCCACGGTCACCTGGATGCGCGCGCCGATTCCCGCGCGGTTCGATTTGACGCCCACCAATTTGACGGTGATCGAATCATTGGCGCTCCCGGGATTCGCAAACACGCGGAACTGATGGGCGTCGCCGGGAGTCGGCCCACCGATTGATACCAATAAATCTTCGCGTCCGTTGTTGGCGAGATCGGCGAAAGAGACTGCGTGGCCCTTGTGCAAGTCCCCCGTGCCTGAAGAAGCGGTGATGTCGGTGAAATATTTTCCTTCGCGGTTGTGAAGGAGCATTTTGGGAGCCATCGCGCCGTACTCGGGGCCTCCGGTGGCCAAATAAATGTCGAGATAGCCGTCGTTGTCCACGTCGCCGAAATTGGCGCCCATGGGCATGTTGATTTTGTTCAGGCCAACTTCGACGGTCACGTCTTTGAAAGTCCCATTGCACAGATTGCGGTACAGCTTGAGTGTTTCGGCGTTCGCGGGAAGCGCGAGGTAACTGCGAAGAGTTTCGTCGGCGGAAAAAAAGTAGGTGGTGACGAAAATGTCGGGCCAGCCGTCGTTGTCGTAGTCGAAGAACCAAGTGGCAAAGGTTTGAGATTGCGGCTGGTGCACGCCTGCCTGCTCGGAAACTTCGGTAAACGTGTTGTTGTGATTGTTGTGGAACAGGAAGTTGCCGCCGTAGAGGTTGGAGACGTAGAAGTCTACGTAGCCGTCGTTGTCATAATCGGCGGCGGTGACGCCTTTGGTGAAGGCAACCTTGTTGACGCCGGAAGCGGCGGAAATGTCCTGAAAGGTTCCGTCTCCCTTATTGAGGAAAAGCTGGCTCGGCCCGTTTTCGTTGCCGACAAGAAGGTCGAGGAGGCCGTCGTTGTTGATGTCCGCCCAAACGGCAGCCTGGGTGCGCGTGGCAGGCTCGGCCAGGCCCGCTTCGCGCGTGACGTCGGTAAAGGTTCCGTCGCAATTATTCCGCAAGAGCGATTTACGCACGGGAAATTCCCAGGCGCCGCGCAGAACGAGAATGTCTATGCAGCCGTCGTTGTTGTAATCCGCCTGAACCATGTTCAGGCCGCCGAGCTGGTCGGAAAGACCCGCCTGCGCCGCGCGGTCGATAAATGTTCCGTCGCCATTATTGTGAAAGAACCGCAGAGGCTGGCACACGTCGTAGCTGGACACCGCGACGTCCAAGAGACCGTTGTTCTCGAAATCATCCGCAACCACGCCGCCGGCCATGGAAATGAAATTTAAGCCTGCTACGGGCGCCACATCGATGAATCTTCCGAAATTCTCCTTTGAGGCAAAGACAGACCGCGAAATCAAGTATTTTTGCGGGACGCCGTCGGGATACTTTCCCAGGGTCATATAAGCCAGATTCAGCAGCCACTTCACCTGGACGGCATCCGGCCGTTCGGGTAGGAGCTCCAGATATTTCGTGAAGTACTCGATAGCCTTTTCCGAATCGCTAGTCTGCTGGTAACAGAAGCTCGCGCGCGGCGGAAAAGTGCATCGGTCGACCGGGTTGCGATAAACGTCGTTTTCCATTTCCGATTTGTGCAAGTAAGCGACACCGAGAGCTTCTGTCAATTGCGGAATCCCTGCCGGCACATCGGTGACCGCGAGTTTGTAGGCGGCTTGCCACTCTCTCATGGCTGGATCCATGTTGCCCTGATAGGCCTCGAGTTGCGCTAATCCGTAGTGCGTTTGAATTGCGTCGAAAGGCGTGGTAGCCGCCATCTTCGCCGTATCGGCCAGCATTTTCTCGAGCGCTTTAATCCCGTCAGCAAGCGACTGTTTTCTAACCGTGCACACTTCTTGCAGATCCTGTTCCCACCCAGAGGGCTTGGGAAACTTCTGGAAAAGCATATCGGCCAAGACTTGCCCCGCCACATCCACGGGGTATTGAATCGCGCCTTTCCCAGCCAGATGAAGGTCGCGGTTCGGACCCATGCCCTGCCCTGTCGCGCCCTGCTCCGCAGAAGCAGGGGCAAGTGTATTGCTTTGCGCCTTCGGTTCCTGTTTCCTGCCCAACAACTTCAAGATGACAAAGCCCGTCGGCACCCGCACGACGCCGCTGACCTGTTCCGGCTGGAGCGATTCGACCGCGGCGCGCAATTCCGGGCGCAGCGACGCAACTTCCGCTTCGCCGACGTAGCCGCCGTTGCTCGCGGTTGGATCGATGGACATTTGTGCCGCAACCGTAGAGAACTTTTCTCCTTTCTTTAGGCGTTCAAGAGCCTCCTGCGCCTTGGATTCGGTGTCCACCACGATGACTTGGAGGTTCACTACTGTGCGGGGAGCCGTTTCCTGCGCCAGCAAAGAGCGAAATCCAACATAGGAAAGAAGCATAACAACGAGAAAAATGATTAGCGGGACCAATCGTGTTGGTTTTCGCTCGGGCAATTCCGTCCGTCGCGAGGGAGGCGCAGGTCCCGTCGATTTCGTCATCGCTTCACTGGGTAGAAAACGCCTAGGAGCAAAAACTATACCATCCACTGAAGAGTTTTCGCAGGGCCCACCAGAGCATCGTCTTGGCCAATTGCCTGCCTCAGGTGCTTCAAAATGGACTGTGGATCCCGCTGGCCGAACAAGGCAGTTTGCGACATAATGCCCGCGAGGAGCCTATCGCATAAGGAAGGTGAATTCCCATGGGCCGATTTGCTTATGCAGGCCGGCGAATTGGCGCTGCTCCTAATCCTGTCACGCCCGCTCTCTGGAAGGGATTGTGATGCAGTTCAACGGAGACGAAGGAGAAGAACTGAGGGGATCCGTAGGTCGCGGGCAATGATGGTAAGCAAAATGGGCAGAGGAAATGTTGCGCGCGCGATGCTCTTGGCGGTTGCTGCGCTGCTCTATGCAGCGGCTCTCGCTGCGGTCGTACAGACCAAAGGCTCGCCTGATGCATCCACGCAGGCCACTTCGCCCGAAGCACACCTTACCGTCCAGACTAATCTGGTTCTGGTTCCTGTATTCGTTTACGACCCAGCGCGGATGGCTCAAGCTCCCAAGGAGGAGATGCCGTGCGCGCGCGAGATGGTGGTTACCTTCTTCAAGCTGACGCCCACACAACCCTATTTGCCGAAGGACTGCGATGTGACGGAAGTTCAAGGCCTCAAAGCCGAGGATTTTCGCATTTTTGAGGACGGTGCCGAACAGCAGATTGGGAGTTTCGAGGCAGCTGCCTGGCGAACTGTGGTTCGGGATAATCTTGGGTGGCACCTGCAAGCCTCGGACACGCCGAGGGGAGTATGGAGTTTGAGCGAACTGAGCGGTCTTAAAAAGGTGCCGTTCGTGACCACGGATTTTCACACTCTGGCGTATGTGCCGCGCGACGCAAAGGAAGGGTGTCACAAAATTCGAGTGGAGGTGGATCGCCCGAATTTGCTTGTCTTAGCCCGCGATGAATACTGCACGGGACAGTCTCCCTCCGATCCTTTGTTGGGAACCCGTCATGGAAAAGAGTTGGAGCGGATTTTGGCTTCGGATAAGCGCGGGAAGATTCCGCTGTCGCTTCAACTAGCAACTTTCTACACTAAAGGAAACCAGTCCTTCGTGGACCTATGTCTCCATTTCCCGTGGAATGATCTATACCGCAAGTGGGACCCGTCCAACTGGACGCTCTACGCCAGGATTGGAGTGATGGGCGTGATTCGCAGGGAAGACGGAACGGTTGCAGTGCGCTTCAGCGATCTCCTCTATCCCTCTTACTGGCCTACCTTTGATCAAGGCGGAGCCAAGTATATAGAGTGGGAAAAGGGTACGGCGAATCTTTCGACCGGTGTCCCGCGCTTGGTCACGCCGAGTACCGGCGGGAAGGTGGCTGTCAGCGATAGCGGCACGGGAAATAGCACTCTGGCCCTGGCCTTCCCGAATGTAGCAAATGAAATTACCCCGGATGAGGCGGCCATCAAAACGGCTTTAGACAGTTCTGACCCGTTCTGGCTCCCAACTCGCTACGAAACGCAGGTTGACCTTCCCGCTGGCAATTACAATCTCGAGGTGGTTCTCAACGACGGGTGGAATATCGGCCGAGCTAAAATGCCACTCACGGTTGAACCCTACGATGGCAAGCAACTGGCGCTGAGTTCGGTGGCTTTGTGCAAGAGCCTGCGGAGCGCAGCCGTCGCCGCCAAAGAAAATGCGCAAGCAAATTTTGCTCCACAGTACGTTCCGTTGGTGAGCAAGGACATTTTGTTTAGCCCCTCCGGCGACACAAGCTTCGCAAAAGGCGAACCACTGTTTGCCTACTTTGAAGTGTACGAGCCGCAGCTCGCGGAAAACCCAGCCGCGCCCGTGTCGGTGCATATGAGAATTCTCGATTCGAACACAGGCAAGATCAAAGAGGATTTCGCGCCTATCGACGCCGCGTCCTACAAGCAAGCGGGAAGTTCCGTGCTTCGTATTGGACGGAAGATCCCGATCGACCAACTCCCGAAAGGGAGTTACCGCCTCGAAATGCAGGCGACGGGTTCAATGGGAAGAAGCACGGCCTGGCGACTGGCAAATTTCACGGTGGAATGAATCCTTCAGCAGCATGTTGCGCTAGAACGTCTTAGGCTGCAGCGCGCAGCCCCACGGCTGGATACCAGATTCCACAAAGCAAAGCCGAGACGAAGGGACTACGACGTAGAGTGGGTGCCGGAGAGGGCGGCGCAGCGATCGTATTCTGATTTGGCTTTTTCCTCGAGTCCCCGCTGGCGATAAACAGCAGCAAGCATGCAATGAAGATTGGGAGCTTGCGGCGAAAGCTCAACCGCTTTTTCCAATTCCGCCTGCGCCTCGGGTAGCCGATGCAGCTGAGAGTAAGCTTTTCCGAGCTCTTCGTGCGCTTTAGATACGTTCGGAGAAATAGCAATGGACTGCGAGAGGTAGGGCACGGCTTTTTCCGGCTGATTCTCGTTCAGGTAAAGGTGCGCGAGCTCAATGAACGGCTCGGGATCTTTGGCCGAGCTTTCCGTTTGCCAGGCAATGGCGTTCTCGAAGGCCTGGATGGCTTCATCGGGCCGCTGGAGAGCCTCATAGGACAATCCCACGTTATTTTCCGCTTCCACATTTCGGGGCTCGAGTTTTAAGCACTGCTCAAAGGCCTCAATTGCCTCGCGAAACTGGCCAGTACTATATTTCATCCGCCCCAGGTAATACCAGGCTTGCGGGTCGCGGGGGTCCGCTTGGAGCGAGCGCGTCAGCCAATGGTCGGCGTCGATGTTGTCTTTGAGCAGGATGTAATCGAGGGCGACGACCTTCAGGTCAAATGCGCTAGGAACATGATATTTTGCTCCGGCGGTAAACTCCGCAAGCGATTCTTTAACCTTCGCCTCGCGATAGGCAACCGGGGGGCCGCTCGAATCTGCGGTGTTGTAGCGCAAGGCTTCGACGTCCTCTTTCCCTGCTTCGAGCCATTTTGCTTGGATCTCTCGGAATAGGGTGAAACCCAGCAAAAAATGGGCATCCGCGGAGTCCGCGTGTGCGCGCAAAAAGTCTCTTATGGCTGATTCCGCTTCGCTCAGTTTGCCTTCATGCAGCAAAGACCGGGCTGGAGCAAGCGCGGGATCTGGCACGAGAGGTTCGCCAGGCTTGGCCGCATTTTTGGCGACCTCTGGACCGGAGTTCGCCTGAGCCGTTCCGACTGGCGTCGCGGGAGACGGGCTTTGCTGGATTATGCCCGAGGAGCTTCGCGCTCTTGCGGCTGTACTGTACGGGAAACAGAGGAAGTACACGATGCAGAGCATGCAAAGAGAAGCGCCAATCCGCATGGCCGTGCTCGTCAGGGCGCGGGAAGTCAAGAAGTTAAGAGATTGCGCAGAAAGTCTGCCGCGACTCATCGCTGGAAACGCAAGAGACACGAAATTCCTCTACCGGGATTATAGGATGGCCGCTCTCCAGCCCTCAAAAAGAAAGTGGCAGGCAGCCACGGCGGCCGCGCGGGGGCGTAGGTCATGCGGTCACAAAGCGGGGCCGGAATGATCCACCATTTCCTGCGGCCTGAA
>Ga0066660_10001208_pt1 | contig 10633 bp, 9 predicted proteins | sample GraSoiAngelo_109_FD_75177 | JGI IMG/M metagenome (GOLD analysis project Ga0066660, IMG submission 75177) | Grasslands soil microbial communities from the Angelo Coastal Reserve, California, USA - 14_0903_12_20cm | ecosystem: Environmental > Terrestrial > Soil > Grasslands | place: USA...
GAAACTGTTGCCAGTCAATTGACGATAGCCACCGCCGGGCCAAGTCGTCTCGACTTGCACTCCCGGCGCTACCAATTCAATCACTTCCCCGTATTGATAACCGAAATTAAAAGGCTCACCGCCCGACCGCTTTACAACTGATATCAATGATGAAGAGAAAATGGACGGCGAACTCGCCTGCGGAAGATTATTCGCTGCGGCCACCAGGATGACGCTCTCGCGATAAGCGCGATCCAACAACTCGTGCAGCGGTCCCCAAAAATCTCGCTTCGTCGTTCCCAGAGAGAGATTGACAACTTGCATCTTCTGCTTGATGGCATGGTCAACTCCCATCAGGAACATCTCGCCTGAGCCGGAAGCATTCGGTCCAAGAACCTTAACACTATGGAGTTCCACCTCAGGCGCAATGCTCGTGATGATGCCGGCGCAGGCAGTGCCGTGTCCCGCCTGATCGCCCGAGGTCGAAGGCTTGAATAAAATCTGGCCGCCCTCGGGCACAGCCTCGACGGATTCCTTGACCTTGCCTTTGAGCGCGGGATGCTCAGTATCGATGCCGCTATCTACTACGGCGACACGCACACCGCGTCCGGTGCGCCCCTTCCAAAGAACATCCGGCAGGATGCCGGCCCACAAGTCATCATGTAGGTCACTAACATCAAGGGCAGCTTCAGACTGCACCATCTGTCAAATCTCCTTACTACAAATCAAGTCTAATGAATCAGAAGTTGAAATAGCTCGAACTCGAAGCGGACCGCTTCTCAGTAAAGCGCGAGATCGTTTCCAACAGGTCGCGACACATTTCACGTTCGGCCTCGCCACGCGACACAATTTCAGTCAGACAGATCGTAAGCATCAACAACTCACGATGTTCCGGCGGGGCATCGACGCTCCCTAACCATTCACGCAAATCACTTCTCATTTCGCTGGAATTAGAGGTGGTCTTGACGGCCCGATCGAAGACAGATTCGATCAGCACCGCCAACTCGTACGCATCAACCAAGCGCGCGATAATGTCCGCAAAGCGAGCCGCGCGATCCATTTCTTCGGGTGTGAAAGGCGGATACGGAGGCTCACCAGGACGATTTACAAATTCCAGCACTCCGATGGTCTCGTTTCTCGTTCGCAAAGGAGTTGCCAGCAGCGTGACCGTCTTAAAGCCCGTCTTTTTGTCCGCCTGGGACCAAAACGATCCCTCCTCGCTGACGTCGTTCACGGCCATCGGTTGTCCGCTGGAAAACACCAGACCGGCGATTCCCTTCCCCGGCGGTATGCGAATCTTCAATAACTCTTCCTCTAACTCGCTTACCGCGACGAGGAACTTCAGTCCACCCTCATGGCCGTCCCGTATCAGCACCGATCCGTCCGCCGATCCGACAGACTGCGCGGCCACGCCAAGAAGATCATCGACGGCCCGCTTGAGCGGCTCAGACAGCGAATGCGAAACGTCAATCGCGCTGATGGCTTCGCGCATCGCCGCCGAGTGCGTCTCTTCATCAGCAGCCGCCCCCTGATTCAGTTCTGTATTCTTGTTATCGGACATAACGAATCCTTACTTTGTTAAGAATCAGGCTTGCTGCCTGCCTCAAGCCGAGGAATTCTTAGTCCAGGTTATCCAACGATCTACTCAACCAGAAATTGGCGAACACGCATTATACCTTCGAGATGGATTTCCGCAACGAGCAGGTGGCAAAATGGTTTCAGTGAAGAATATATTCTTAACGAAAATGCCAGTCTGAGACCGTGTATCAACCAAGAAAAACTTTGCGCAGGTTTTGACTGCCGCCTTTGACGAAGGTAGCATGTCGGTTCCTTTTTGATACCAGACAGCATTCGGAAATTAGGATATGAGTTCAGCCACACCCGCAACCACCGAACCTTCGGCGCCCGGACAGTTGCCGTCACAGCTTGAGTCAATTCTCAACCAGGCTTTTCGGTTTCAGCAGGCGGGCAAAATGGATCGCGCGATGTCGACCCTCGAGTCCGCGCTCAACGAAGCCCGCGAGAAATCTGACGAGAGCGGAGCGAAAACGCGCTTCGTGCTGTCGATGATGCTGCCTCAGTATTATCTGACCTCAGGCGCGGTCGACAAAGCGCTGGAGATGTTGGATTCGGAGGTTTCTTTCGCGAGCGAGAGATTGAAGGCAATCAAGGCAACGGGCACGACTGAGCAGAAACAGTATGCCAATCGCGTGTTCGTGGAGTTAAGGGATTATCGAACGCGTCTGAAGTTGCTCGACCAGCCCGCGCCCGAAATCGAAGTGAAAGAGTGGATCAGCGGCGAAGCTACGACTCTCGCGACTCTGCAAGGGCAAGTCGTCTTACTCGAGTTTTGGGCTACCTGGTGCAAACCATGCGAACAGATGTTCCTTAAGCTCAAGCAGCTTGATGAGGAGTACAACGCGCGCGGCCTGAATGTCATCGCGCTCACGCGTCATTATCTCGCGTATCGCGGGACCCCCCAAGCGCAGGCCGACGAGTTGAACCTGATGCGCAGGATGGTGAGCGATCATGCGCTGACCTTTCGCGTTGGCGTGTCAGAAGACGAACGAACACAAGATCTCTATGGAGCTGCCGGGGTGCCAACTATGGCGATTATTGATTGCGCTGGTCTCGTGCGTCATTTTTATGACGGTGACGAGGAACGCGTTCGCCAGATCCTGGAAGACTGCCTGACCGAGTCCGCAATAGCATAGACTTCGGTCTGCGACGAACTGATAGGCAGATTGAATTCTGCGCTACCTAATGCTGATTGGATGTATTTCAAGCTCATGCCTAACTTCGGCAATCAATTAGAAACGGTGTGAGTAACCAAGCGTGATGAAGTAATCCGCGAAGGCGGCATCGCCCGCGCCACCAACCAAAATATCCGATACACTTCTCTTTCGATTTCGTCGCACTGCTACGGGCACCGCCAGCGACCACGTATCTCTACCCCGAAAGTACTGAACTCCGGACTCCACAGACATTGCATAGCCTGGTCGCCGGAAGCCATTGCTCTTGCCGATCAAATCCCGAACCGGCACACCTTCAATGCGCCAACCGATGGTAAGAGCGAAGCGGCGAGTGTAGGGCACAGGCCGAGCTATCCCGACCCGAGCAAGGTACTGATCCGAGACCGACATGATCGCTTCGGATGGACGGGATCTTCCGGTCTGGACTCCGTTCGTATCGCGCGGGTTGAGCAGGTAAGACCCGGAAGCATAGATGGTGGTTTTCTTAATCCGCTTGTATGCCTGCACGTCCAGGGGAACGCCCCAGCCACCATCACCCAGTTGAATCGATTGATCCACAACCGACGTGACTCGCGTGCCGTTGGCGAGCGTCGTTGTATCCTTTAAGCCAGGATTTCCCGTAGGCAATTTCAAACCGATTCCGAAAGAAATATTCTGGCCGGACTCGCTGGGCGGCTTAAACAGCCAGAGTCTGCCCATCATGCTAATATCACCGATTCCCGAGCTATGAAAAACTTGAGTAGAAGTACCTCGCTGCCGGGTCGCATGCTGGAAAGGCGCGGCAACCGTGAGATTGAAGCGTCTGGTGACCGCGTAGGTAAGGGCTACGTCATACAGATAAATGTTATTAACAACTTCAGTTCCCTCAATGGCACGTTGCTTCTGCTCCTCCGTGCCGACGAAGTGCCGATGAGAACGTTGTTTACGCAAACCAAAGGAGATTTGCCATCGCCCGCTATCGAGAAAACCCGAATCGTGCGAGCCGGAACCTTCACTGCCTGCGCATTGCACGCCAATCACGGGCGCGCTCTGACGTGCGGCAATTCAACCCTGGGCCCAAGCGTGTGGGCTGGCCCAAAGAAAGCCGGTCAGGACCAGCAAAGAGGTCACGAAAACCTGCCTGTAAGAAGGTTTGAGTAGCTCGAACATGGCACCTTGCTTTCGAGTTCCTTCGAACTCATTCCTAGATTGACTAGAGTCTGAACGGGCACAGATCGAATGACTAAAGCTACTGCTGGCTGCTTGCCCAACTTAGAGCCCGGTCGCGGGCTCGCCCTATGAATCAGTGGTCGCTAGTTGTGCAACAAGTTAGGTAGGAATACGAGACCACTGACTCAACGAACCCGAGACCGGGATATTGGTTATTACGGAAGGCAAAGTAGCATGACGTTTTCTTTCTGTCATGAGCCTGTTGATGGGTTTTCGCCTACAACTTTAGTTTGAGATACTTACCCAGGGGTTTTGAGACGTGACCGTTTCGCGGTGCCGGTGCCGCTCGAATCGTCTACAGAGTAGCGAGTAGCCAGTACTCTAGCGCAGATGAACTAGACCACGCTGTAAAGCAGTAGTTGCAGCTTGTGTACGATCGCTCACTCCCAACTTGCTGAGAATGCTGTTGATGTGGCTCTTGACCGTTGCTTCGCTGATACTCAGCCGGTGAGCGATTGCTTTATTGCTGTTGCCGGCCACGATCTGTTCAAGCACTTCGAGTTCTCGGCTAGTGAGATCAGAGCTGCCCATTCGCTCTGCCAGCCTCTCGGCCACCTGGGCGGGAATCCGCCGCGACCCGGCATGCACTTTTCGAATTGCATCTTCCAATTCTTCGAAGAACATGTCTTTCAGCAAATAACCCTGGGCTCCGGCCTGCAATGAACGATAGATGTCTTCGTCGCCATCGTAAGTCGTAAGTATGATCAGACGAGCGTCCGGGAATTCTTTTCGAATGGCCACAATCGCCTCAACTCCGCCCACTTGCGGCATCCTCAAGTCGATCAGAGCGACGTCGGGCCGATGGAGCCGATAGAGATCAATGGCCTGCTGACCGTTTGTGCCTTCGGCCACGACGACCATATCCGAGACGGTGTTGATGAGCGCAACGAAACCCTGACGGACCACCGCCTGGTCGTCAATCACCATGATCTTGATCGGGTTGTCATTCATTCATCGTTCTTTCTCAGCCATTGATCGGTACATCCACCAGGACTTCCGTACCCTCCCCTGCGTGACTATCTACTCTCAGCGAGCCGCCCATCCGCACTGCACGTTCGTGCATGCCGACCAGGCCGAAGTGTCTTGCCTCGCCATTCTTCGATTCTTGATAATCAAAACCCTTCCCGTCGTCTCGCACACTGAGTTGTACGCGCCTCGCATCAAATTTCAAATTAATAAGAATGGTTTGAGCCTGCGCGTGTCTCACCGCGTTATTAATGGCTTCCTGTCCGATTCGCAGAAGATTGCCTTCAATCAGCGGGCTGAGAGGACGGAATGTACCGCTGACTTCCACGTTGGCAGAGACTGCGGTCTCAGTCGTCAGACGCCGAGCTGTATCACTCAGTGCCGCCGGCAGATCGTTTTTATCAAGCGCTTGCGAGCGTAGATCCCAGACATAGCGGCGGGCTTCCGCAATTCCGTGCCGCACCAGAATTCTTACTCGGTCCAGGTGAGTTTTGGCCAGCTCCGCCGAAGCCGGCATCGTTCGGGCTACTACTTCCAGTTGTACTGAGATGCCCAGCATCTCCTGCGCCAGGTTATCGTGAATCTCGCGCGCAATGCGGTTTCGTTCTTGCAGTACTGCGGCAAACTGCGACTCTACCCGCTTGAGACGGAATCGATAAAGTTGCCAGACGAGTATCGCCAGGATAAGGGTGCAGAGAGCGTAGAACCAATACGTTTGGTAGAAGTGTGGTTTCAAATAAAGATCGAAGGCGGCGCCTGCGGGGTTCCATAAACCATCATTGTTCGAAGCGATCACGCGGAACTTATAGCGACCAGGCCGCAGATTTGTATAGTAAGCAACACGGCGCGTCCCGCCATCGACCCAATCACTATCAAAGCCTTCCAGCTTGTATTTGAACCTGACTTTTTCCGGAGCCACGAAACTGAGCGCCGTGTAATAAAAATCAAGGCGGCTCTTGCCCGGCGACAGCTCAATAGTTTGAGCTGGGCTAATCGATTCGTCATCGACGCGAATCTGCTCAATAGCAACTGGCGGCGGCTGATCGTTTAGCTTGATCTTCTCAGGATCGATCATCGCCACACCCTTGATGGTCGAGAACCACAGTCTACCGTCAGCGCTCCGCCAGCCCGCCGGATGTCCGCCACCGCTGCACTCTCGCGTGATCATGCCGTCCGCGGGCCCATAAAGCACTGGCGTGATAGAACCGACGGTCCCATTTGCAAAGTCATCCAACTCATTCTTGTTGAGGCGAAAGATGCCCTTGTTCGAACTTAACCAGAGACTGTTTTGGCGGTCTTCGAGAATGCCATAAACGACGTCATCGGGCAGACCGTTTCGAGTAGTGTAGGCTGCGAACCTACCCTGTTTGAGCCGATTGAGTCCGCCGCCGCTGGTACCAATCCATAGCGCAGAATCAGCGTCCTCGTGAAGCGAAATCACGACATCGCTCGAGAGTCCATCCCGAGTGGTGTAGGTAGTAAACTTTTCGTCTTTGAACTTGCTTAGCCCACCCAGTGTGCCAATCCAGATATTGTCCTGCAGGTCTTCATAGATTGTTCCTACAAAGTCATTAGGCAGCCCATCTGCGGTCGTATAAATATTGAAGCGTTCGCCTCTCAATCGAGTTAGTCCGCCGCGCGTGCCGATCCAGAGATTGCCACTGTGGTCCGCGTAGATCGATCGAATGAAATCATTGGCCAGTCCGTCAGCAGAAGTAAATACCTTGAACTTTCCATCTCTGAATCGATTCAATCCGTCAGGAGTCCCGACCCAAAGATTTCCCTCGCCATCACCGAACAACGCCAGGACGACGTTGCTGGATAAGCCGTCCACAGTCGTGTAGGTAGTTAACTTACCGTCTTTCAAGAGGCTCAAGCCGCCACCGTTCGTTCCGATCCAAATGTTGCCTTTCCGATCCTCGTAGATCGACTTGACCAAATCGCTGCCGAGTCCTTCCTTGATCGCGTAGGTAGTAAACTTTTTGTCCTTCAACAGACTCAGGCCGCCAGATTCAGTGCCAATCCACAAGCTGCCTTCGCGATCCTCAAAGGTCGAGAGAATGCTTTCGTTTGTCAGTGCATCGCCGAGACGAAAGCTGGAAAAATGTTCGTTTGCGAAACGACTCAAGCCACCAGCCGTGCCGATCCACACGCTGCCCTCGCGATCTACTGCCAGCGAAATAATCCGATTGTTCGGCAACCCGTCGCGCGTTGTATAGGTAAGGAGCCGTCCGCCCTCAAGCTGGCTCAAGCCATTAGTTGTGCCGACCCAGAGGCGCCCGTCCTGGTCCTGGGCGATCGAGACCACGCTGTTATTGGCCAAGCCATCTTGCGCTGTGTATCTGGCGACCGCTCCGTTTCGGTAGCTAGCCAAGCCCTCGGACGAACCAACCCAGAGCGCACCTTCTCGATCTTCAAATAAGGCCTTGATTCCATCTTTGGGAAACTCGTCCTGGGCCGCGAAAGGGGCGAAGACGCCGTCCTTGAGGCGCACAATTCCGGCAGCGGTCGCCACAAAAATCGTCCCATCGTGATCTTCGCATAAAGCATCTATGATGTTGCTTGGCAATCCGTCTCGGGTGGTGAAGGCCGTGAATTTTGCATCCAGCAGTCGGACCAGGCCGTCGGTTGTGCCAATCCAAAGGACGCCTCGCCGATCTTCCAAGAGCACCCGAATGTCATTACTTTTCAACGCTGGCGTATTCTGCTTGTCGAAAACAGTGAACCTGATTCCGTCAAAGCGGGCCAAGCCTTCTTCGGTGGCGATCCACACGTATCCGTCTTTTGCTTGCGCGATCGAGTGAACGGTATTTTGTGGCAGGCCGTTTTCAGTTAGCCACACCTGGCGACTGAACTGAGAAAGATCGCGGGCGGAATCCAGCGCCAGTGTCGGCCCGCAACCGAAGCACAGCAGAAGGAGCAAACAAAGACCACAGGCAGTCAGGTTATGATGAGCCGTTGGGCGCATTGATTGTGCTACGAGCGACTGGTTGCTTGAAGACTTCTAGTCCGCGTTTAGTGGACGACTGACAATAGCCCAGTGATCCATCGCTGGGAAGGAGAAAGACTCTAGCCACGTAGTCCGTGAAACGGACGACTGAAAAGAGTCAAGACTCGGCCCTTTTCAATTCAGCCGTCCGCTTCACGGACTGCGTACCCCTGGCTCTTCGTCCCAGCAGTAAACTGCTGGGCTATTGTCGGTCGTCGGCTAACGCGGACTTTCCCCAGAGGCAGCACATCGAGCTAGAGCGGGACTAATTCAAATTTGACATTACCGCGAAATCACACACTAACGCCTTCGAAATCGATTATACTCAATACCGTGCCGCCGACGCTCTCTTGTTAACATAGTTTGGTTTTTAAATCGGAGACTCATTATTGCCATCCATTCTGACAAACATCCTGGTCGCTGCATCGCTGGTCCTGGCAAACTCGACCGGGACAGTCCAAGCAGTTCGCACACGCTGGCGCCCCGCTACCGACTCAGAATTGAGAAAGCTGATTCCCCCGCGCGCACCTGTAAACAACGAGAACATTGAAACCGAATTCCGGACTGCCTCAGGAGTGACAGACGGACGCGGCAAGTTCATCGCCGGGGTAGTGATGATCACCGCCGGATACTCGGCCGAAGGTAAGTACTCGCATTTCTTTATTACGCAGGCCTCGCTAAAGATCGGCAGCATTCTGCTGCCACCGGGCGAATATGTTTTTGGTTATCAGCGGGCAGGCAACGATGTCATTCGCGTAAGCTTTTACCGAGCTTCAAGCGGCGAAAGCATTGGCAGTATCGACGCGTACGTCAATCGCAAGAGCAGCATGGTTCGCTCGCTGCTCATCAGTCCGCCCGTCGACGGCCGAGCGCCGATTCAGGTTGGACGCTTCTTTTTTGAGTACAAGCTGGGGAATTGATTTGGTCCGGTTTTGCGTTTCGTGATTTTTCGTGTGATTTAGTGAATCGCCCTTGAGCCGCCCGAACGAAAAGGCGCATTGATGAGAATAGAGGCGTCAACAAAGGGTAGTTGCTTATCAGTCGCGATCCGCATATATCCGCCGCGCCTGCGGGCAAGCTCCTTCTCAAGCTCTTCTTCGCTCATCAATCCTTCACGTCTGCTGACATATCAGCAATTGCCGATGATTCAGCGTACCGTGCCCAGATGAAAACCGCTTCAGGCCGCTCGTGCCACAGTTACTTTTCAAGACAAGCGTGATACTTTTGAGGCAAATTCCCCCTTTAAGTTCTGATTGAAATTGGCAAACGCGGGCGATCTTCGAATGATCGTATCGGAGGGAGGCGACTATGTGGGCAAACCATCGATTGCTGCTCGCAGTTTTCCTCTCGATGCTTGTAGTGTTCGTTACTTGTATTGCTCTGTCAACGCGAGCCAGCATCGAGATTACGAACAAAGTCTCCGCGGCTAATCCTAAACTCGCCGATGGATTAGCCGCATGGGAGCAGGTGTATTCTGTCTTGTCTTCGCCACGCTGCATCAACTGTCACACCGCTACGAACTATCCGCAGCAAGGCGACGACCGGCACCGCCACTTCGCGAATGTTATTCGCGGTCCGGCCGGCAAAGGTGTGGCTGGACTGAATTGTGTGAGCTGTCACCAATTGGAGAATGCCGACAGTACGGGAACACCCGGCGGGCCGAACTGGCACTTGGCGCCGCTCTCAATGCGATGGCAAGACACAAACGATCAACGATTGTCGAGCGCGACGGTGTGTCGTGCGGTGACTGATCGTTCGAGAAATGAAAATATGGATGCACGCGCCTTGTTGAAGCATCACGAAGAAGCAGCTCTGGTGCTCTGGGCGTGGAATCCTGGCCGGCGGCCTGATGGAACGATGCGCAGTTTGCCGCCGCTTACACATGCGGAGTTTGTCGCCGCAACTCGTATCTGGGTCGAAGCCGGCACCCCTTGTCCGCGCGCAAAATAGGAGACCAGCCATGGCAACTTTTCAACTCAACATAAACGGCCAGCCGAAACAGGTAAACGTTGATCCGTCCACGCCGCTCCTTTGGGTGTTACGCGAAGAACTGAAGATGACGGGCACGAAATATGGTTGCGGCATCAGTGCCTGCGGCGCGTGCACGGTACACGTTGACGGCATAGCTACTCGCTCATGCGTCGTACCGGTGTCACTGGTTGGTGATCGAGAAATCGTAACGATTGAAGGCATTGGACAAGATCCCGTAGGCCATGCGGTGCAGGAAGCCTGGATAGAGAAAGACGTAGTGCAGTGCGGTTATTGTCAGAGTGGACAAATTATGAGCGCCGTCGCGCTGCTGAAAGCTACGGCGAAACCAAGCGACACGAACATTGAAGAGTCGATGGGTGGAAATCTTTGCCGCTGCGCCACCTATGTCCGCATTCGTGAAGCGATCAAGAGCGCGGCCCAACAATTGATGTAAGGAGGCGACGATGCGAGCAGCACGCAAACTCGAAAACGATCTGCACCTGAACCGGCGCAGCTTCCTGCGTGTATCTACGGCGGCGGCCGGCGGCTTATTGGTTTCCTTGTATCTAGATCTTCCTGCATCTGCGCAGGAGGGAAGACAAGCCCCACCGCCGAAAGTCTATCCACCAGACGCGTTCGTTCACATCAAGCCTGACGGTAAGGTCTTAATTACGGTAAATCGTCTCGAGTTTGGTCAGGGCGTGCAGACTTCGCTGCCGATGGTTCTGGCCGATGAAATGGACGCTGATTGGTCGCAGGTGATGGC
>Ga0066660_10001210_pt1 | contig 10628 bp, 8 predicted proteins | sample GraSoiAngelo_109_FD_75177 | JGI IMG/M metagenome (GOLD analysis project Ga0066660, IMG submission 75177) | Grasslands soil microbial communities from the Angelo Coastal Reserve, California, USA - 14_0903_12_20cm | ecosystem: Environmental > Terrestrial > Soil > Grasslands | place: USA...
GCTGGCAGTGCCTGCTGCTTCCTGCTGGGAAAGCGTGAGCTCATTCTGTGCGGCCGCGAGATCAGCCGCGGCCGATTCCAGCACCTGGCGGTTCGATTCCAGTTCAGCCTCGAGAACGCTGAGCCGGTGCCGCGCCTGGGCCGTCTCGGTCTCCCAAGACGCAGCGCGTGCGGTCAGTTCGGCGCATCGCTCTTCGTTGGTGCGGCTGCGAGCGTGGGCACGGTCCGTCTCGATAGCAATCTGGCTCAGACGTTCGCGGTTTTGCCGCTGCTCGCTCTCAATTTCATAGCCCCGACGTGTCCGTTCATTCTGTTCTGTTTCCAGTTCCTGCACCGCTTCGCCCTGGTGGCGCATTTCCTCGGAAACGCTATTGAGCTGCGCATCCAGGTCCGCCCCCTGCTGCTCGAGTTGTGCGAACTTGCTGGCCAGCACCAGGCGCAGCTTGGCCCGCATTTCGTCGCGTAAACGACCATAGCGCTCCGCTTTGGAGGCCTGCCGCTTGAGCGAATTCATCTGCCGCGTGACTTCCTCGAAGATGTCGTTCACGCGTGACAGGTTCAGCTTGGCGTCTTCCAGGCGAGCCTCGGCCAGCCGCTTCTTCGTCTTGAACTTCGTAATCCCGGCCGCTTCTTCGATAATGGCGCGCCGGTCGGTAGGACGGCTGCTGAGAATCTGCCCAATGCGCCCCTGCTCGATCAGGGCGTACGATTCCGGGCCCAGGCCCGTGCCCATGAACAATTCCTGAATGTCGCGCAAGCGGCAAAGCTTGCCATTGAGCAGGTATTCGCTGTCGCCGGAGCGGAACAGCCGACGCGTGACCACGATTTCCCCGGCATGGAATTGCTGGTTAAACTTGCGGCGACGGATTTTAAGGACGACATGCGGGCCGGTGCCATTCGATGGTTCCGAGGTCGGCTCCTGCAAGGCAGCTTCGGGCTTGGCGGCTGCTGGCGGCGGTCCTTCCATGTCTGCGGCCGACGGCTCACCTTCTACTTCCTCGCTCAATCCCGGCTGCGCTTCCTCAACCGCGCGCTCAGTCTCTTCCGCGGCACGCGCACGCAACTCGGCTTCGTCCCAATGCTCCCCGCCTTCCGGCATCTCGTCCTGAATTTCAATCTGAGTAGGCTCGTTGGCGTCGCTGCCGTCGTAAACCTGGGGGTCGATGAGGGTAAGGCATACTTCGGCCATGCCGGTCGGCTTGCGGTCGCGCGTGCCGGCAAAGATCACGTCTTCCATGCGGGAACCGCGCAACGATTTGGCGGACTGTTCGCCTAAGACCCACGAGATCGCGTCCGCAATGTTGGACTTTCCGCAGCCATTCGGCCCGATGATTGCGGCCACACCGTCTCCCTGAAACTTGAGTTCGGTGCGGTCGCAGAAGGATTTGAACCCGAGAATCTGAAGCTTTTTCAGTTTAAGCAACTTCGACTCCTTGTCGCTCGGCCTCTAGTTGCATGTTGCGTGGTCGCTTCTGGTTGTGCCCGCGGATAGTGGCAACGTGCCGCGAGGACGGCCGGCGTGACGACCGCCTTAGTTGAGCCTGCTCGTTACTACTTGGATGCCCACCCCTCATTGCCCGGACGAACTCCTCCCGTACATTCGTGGGCGCAGCACGAATTCCAGCTAATGTAAAGGCGAAATGCATCGCGGGTCAAGCACGAAAACACAACATATAGGGTACCCTTGCCTAACAGCGCACTGTATTGCATACACAATGCAGCCAATGGCTGAGAAACGGGTGAGGAAAGGAATAGGAAGGGAGCGATCGCGAGAGCAGAATAAGCCTAGCCCAGCCGGAGTTACGAAGCAATGAGGAAAATCGCAATGACCGCTGGATAGGCGGGAGGTTGGCAAGAAAAGGGCACGAGCTATGCGCCCGTGCCCAGTCGTTGTTCGGCTTGGACGGGCGACGGCGCCCGTCCCCACATGGTCTATGCTTTCCCGCCTACCTTTTCAAAGAAGAGACAGATCGTTTCAATTCCTCGATAGAAGTTCGGAATGTGGAACTTCTCGTTCGGGGCGTGCAAGTTGTCATCGGGCAAGCCAAAGCCCATCATCACACTGGGAATCTTCAGCACATCCTGAAAATCGGTGACAATGGGAATCGAACCGCCGGAGCGAATGAAGACAGTGTCTTTCTTGAAGACATCGTGTAGCGACTCGGTGGCTGCCTTGATGTACTTGTTATCGGTCCCCACGACGCACGCCGGGCCCTTGCTCCAGACCTTGATTTTTACGTCGATGCCCTTGGGTGTGATCTTCTTGATGTAGTTCTCGTATTTTTTGAGAATGTCGTCCGGATCCTGGTTAGGTACGAGCCGCATGGAAACTTTGGCTGCCCCTTTGGCCGGTATCACGGTCTTCGCTCCGGGAGCGGTGAAGCCGCCGGGCATGCCGTGGACTTCCACTGTAGGACGCGCCCAAAGCCGGTAGAGCGTCGGGTATTCTTTTTCTCCGGTCAGCACCGAGGAGCCAACTTCGGCTTTGCGGAATGCCTCGTCTTTAAAGGGCAAGCGCTTCCATGCCTTGAGTTCATCCTTGGTTGGCGCCTTCACATCTTTGTAGAAACCCGGAATCAGAACCTTGCCTTTGGAATCTTTAAGCTTGCTGATGATTTCAATCAAACCAAAGAACGGATTGGGAGCGGCACCGCCGTACATGCCGGAGTGTAGATCAGTCTTGGGCCCTACCGCCTCGAGTTCGGTGTAGACCAACCCGCGCAGGCCTACGCAAAGAGTTGGAAGATCGGGAGCAAATAGCTCCGTATCACACACCAGTGCGAAATCGGCTTTCAGCTTGGTCTTTTGCTTGCGAACGTACTCTGCAATCGACTCGCCGCCGACTTCCTCTTCACCCTCGATAATGACCTTCACGTTCAACGGCAGCTTGCCACCGCCCGCTTTCATCAGCGCCTCTAGCGCTTTCACTTCCATCCAGAGCTGTCCTTTGTCGTCCACCGCGCCCCGGGCGTAGATATTGTTGTTGCGCTCGGTGGGCTCAAAGGGCGGCGAGAGCCACTCGTCGAGCGGGTCGGGCGGCTGCACGTCATAATGCGCGTACATCAGAACCGTCGGCTTGCCTGCGGCATGCAGCCAGTCGGCGTAGATCAGCGGATGTCCCTTGGTGGGGATGATCTCGACGTTCTCCATACCGATGCGCCGCAGTTCGCTGGCCACAAAATCGGCAGCTTTCTGCACATCGGACTTGTGTTCTTCCAGGGTGCTGATACTAGGAATGCGAAGAAAGTTCTTAAGTTCGCCCAGAAATCGTTGCTGGTTTTCGCGAGCGTAGCTGACTGCGGAGGAAGCCATAATCGTGTCCTTTTCCTCGGTAGCACGGCGTAAGGAGTACTTTCCAGCGACTGACTCGCATTTGTCACCAATCGGGGGCGGAGGACGCTGGCGCTACCAAACAGCTTGAGTTGACTGCAGAAAACACCTCAGTATACCTGAGACCTCGGGTAATCCTCGAACTTCACGTAGGGATGCGCTCGGCGCGTCTCCTCTGTGTGGTCAGGTCCCGGGCTATTTTTCGGCGGTGATGACCGTGTAGGTCAGATCGCCGGCGCGATATGCGTTGAGAATAATTCCGATCCCCTCCACAAACTCACGAGCCATGCGCGGCAGCAGGCGGACAATCGCGCGGGCACGCCGTGCCTGTTCCGCACAGATTTCCCAGGTGTGTACCACGTTGGGCGTGAGATCCTCGCAATGATGTATGTGCATGCCGGCGTCCTCGATGGCGCACCTGTACTGTTCGGCCGTCCACAATAAGGGGCATAAAAAAGCTCGGGCTACCTCACGAACATTGGGAGATTCCATCGAGCCAGTCCAGACAGAGAGCAGCAGTTTGCCGCTTGGCCGTAACGTCATGGCGACGTTCCGGAAATATTGAAGTTTGTCAGCAAAGTGCTCCGAAGCTTCCATCGTCCATACCAGGTCGAACGCCTCGGGCGGGAACTGCCAGTGCTCAGCATCCCCCACTAGAAATCTCGTCCTATCGGCGACGGCAGCTATCCGCGCATTTTGGGACGCCAGTCGTGCCTGCTTTTCGCTAAGCGTCAATCCCTGAACTACGCAGCCGAAGGCGCTGGCAAGGTAAACACTGCCGCCCCCGTGACCGCAGCCGACGTCGAGGACGTGTCCGCCCGGCGGGACGCCGACCAACTCCACACAGCGCTCGATCAGCTTGAGCTGTGCCGCTTCGGGGGACTCGCCATTCATAAACAATCCATGATGAATGTGATCGCCCCAGAAAGTACGGTAAATGAAAGCCAGGGAGTCGTAGTGCTCGCGGATCTGAGCGGCAGTAGCCATGTGAAAAGTTTCAAAGTTTCAAAGGTGTCTGCGACTTTCGGAGCTTTCAAACCTTGCAGCCTTGAAACTTTGGGAACCTTGAAACTTTGGTCATCACGCTGCCTTAACAACAAAGCGTGCGGGAGAGAAAGCCGCGAGATCGTACTCGGCCTCTGCACCCGTTACGATCTGTGCCATCAGATGCGCGGTCACCGGTGTCAGCAGTATCCCATCGCGAAAATGTCCGGTGGCAACATAATACCCCGGTATAGCCGTTGCTCCCAGGATGGGCAGGTCATCAGGAGTTCCCGGCCGCAGTCCAGCCCAGTCTTCGAGAATGCGGGCCTCGCTCAACTCGGGCACCAGGCAGACGGCGGCCCGATGCAACCGGTGGATTGTATCGGCATCGGTGCGTTTGTCATAGCCCGCCTCTTCGAGTGTTGAGCCAATCAGAACACGTCCATCGCTGCGCGGCACCAGGTAAACTTCCGGCGCGCGTACCACGTGCCGAAGCAGATTGCGACGGGGAGCTGCCACGGCCAGCATCTGTCCCTTAACCGGACGCGCAGGGAAGCGATAGGGTGGAAGCTGTCCGGACCGGGCCCCGGCACAATTGATGACCATTGGAGCAAGGAAGCTGGTCCTCTCGGTGCTTACGCCGATGACGTGGCCGTCGGCCAGATCTATCGTTGTCACGGCATCCGCGGAAGACGTATCTACGCCCCGATGCTTCGCCGCTTTCAGGGCTGCCGACACGAGTGCGCGTGGATCCACACTCCGCTCTCTCAGGTAAAGTGCCGGTCGCCCCGGATCTGCGAGCGCCGGTTCCAACTCGGCCAGCGGCGCCGGAAGCAGATCTGCAGCACGGAATGCCGGTCGATCATGCACGTGCTCGGCAGGCGGAAACAAAATTGTGCCCTCGGACCGCAGGTCCACCCGCATGCCGGACTCGTCTTCCAATTCGTGCACGAACTCTGGATACATCTGCGCACTCGCCGTAGCTAGTGGTTGCAAAGCCGCAGGAGTCTCGAATGTGCAATCTGCCAGCATGCCGGCAGCAGCGTAGGAAGCCTCTCGGCCGGGCTCGCCGCGCTCTACTACCAACACCCTCAGCGCACGTTTGCGGAGGGCAAGGGAGAGTGACAGCCCGATAATCCCGCCGCCAACGATTATCGCGTCCCAAGTCTTCACAGCAGCATTGTAAAGAGGGAAGGCTCATGGTAGCCAGGACGCCAGTGAGTGATCTTCGGAACAGACCATTACTGGACCTTTGGGACTAATGGATATTTTTCCCGTTCTGCTAAACTATGTCTTCCCCTGTTGTAAACATTTTTCGGAGGAATCGATGCCCGAACCGGACGAACCGATACCCGCAGTACAGACCGAGGGACCGAGCAATGCAGGCAAATGGATTCTGTTGGTCCTCGCCATTATCTATGTCGCGGGATCGCTCTACTTTCTCTTTGACGTTCGTGGCCAGGTGAGCACGCTCAGCAAGACCCAGCAGGCCAGCAAAGCAGAAATTAATGAGCTGACCAAACGCATGCAGGCCGCGGAAGCCGATGACGAAACTCTCGCCCAGCAAGTCGGCATGACGAAGAAAGAAATGGCGACCCGCGCCGCCGAACTGCAAAAACAGCAGCGTGCCGCGGAAGCTCGCCTGGCGCAAGAGCAGAAGCAGCAGCTCAGCGCTGTGACCGGGGAAGTCGCTGGCGTGAAAACCGATGTGGGAGGAGTCAAGACTGACGTCGCCGCGACCAGAGCCGAATTGGCGGCTACCAAGGCGCGGCTGGAAAGCACGATCGGAGATCTCGGGCTGCAGAGTGGATTGATCGCCCGCACCCGTGATGATCTCGAACTCCTCAAGCACAAGGGCGACCGCAATTACTACGAGTTCACCCTACTCAAAGGCGCGAAACCCCAGCCGGTTTCCACGGTCAGTCTGCAGTTGAAGAAGGCGGACGCCAAAAAGGGCAAGTACACCATGAATGTCACCGCCGATGACCGCACCATCGAGAAAAAGGACCGGAACGCGAGTGAGCCGATCCAGTTCTATACCGGCCGTGACCATTTTCTCTACGAGCTCGTGGTGTGGACCGTAGACAAGAACAAAGTCACTGGATATTTGAGCACGCCGAAGAACGCGCCGGTGCCCGTGACCGCTCAGCAGTAAGCTACCTCGATGCCTGCCGCTGCCTGGCACGTGCTCGTTAACATCGCGCTACGCACTACCGTTATCTACGGCGTAGTGCTCATCGGCGTGCGGCTCAGCGGAAAAAGGGAAGTGGGACAAATGACCCCATTTGACCTGACTCTCCTGTTGCTCCTCTCCAACTCCGTACAGAATGCGATGACCGGCCCCGACACTTCTCTGCTGGGTGGCGTCATCGCGGCCTCCACGCTGCTGTTGTTGAATTACCTGATTGCCGACGTCTCCGGCGCCAACCGCCGCTTCCGCCGCTTCATTCAAGGACAGCCAAGCCTGCTGATCCACGATGGCCAGGTGATCGAATCCCACATGGCAAAGGAGCATGTCAGCATGGATGAATTGGAGCGCGCCTTACGCGAGCACGGGATTTCCAGCTACCACGATGTTGCTTTGGCCGTGCTGGAAGTAGACGGCTCCATCAGCTGCCTGAAATACGAGGAGATCAAGCCTGAGGCCAATACGAATTTGGTGCGCCACCGGAGATTCCTGAAGAAGAAACAGTAGCCAACCCAGGTGTTGATTTTCGATTGATCGTTGATTGAAAATCCCAAGTTTCAGCGAGCAGTTTCGCCTTTAAATCAATCAAAAATCAACAATCAAAAATTCCGATCTCAGTGCTACTTCGTAAGCACAATCGACCTGGGCTGATCGTAGGGCTGGATCACGGCTCCGAGAGATTTGCGCTTCTCAAACGCGTCTTTCGTCACACTAAAACTGACCAGCACCATACCATGTGCTTCTCCGGCGGGAGAGATTTTGATTTCCGGCAGCAGCGCGGGTTGGGCATGCTCTTTCAGCGCCGGGAAGGCTTGGAAGTAGCGGTCGTAGTCGACGGGGGAGACGGGTACGTCGGTGAACTCTCCAGTGTCAGTCTTTAGTACTCCCTGGATCGTGTGAATCCACAGCGGCTTCTCCCCGGTGTTGCGTACAGTAACGTTGATAGCGACCAGCACCAGATTCTGATTTGGCACTTCGACGTAGGTCATGTTATCAATCGATCCCACGCCTTGCGGCTTCGCCCGCGACACAAACGAAACGATCGCCCCGACCACCACGATAATGACCACGCCGATAACGACAATTCTCGCGGGAGGCAAGTTGCGCTTGGCAGTGCCGAACTCCTCACCAATTTCAAAAGGGGTGCCCTCCTCTGCAGATGAAGACGCGGGCTGGGATGGCGCTGCCGAAGGGACCTGTGGGGGCGGCGGAGTCGGAGTTTCGTTGGCCATGAAAGTATCCCCGTAATCTTATCTGCTTTCGACCAAAAAAGCTTAACCGCAGAGATCGGCTACTCTCCTGATCTCCAATTCAGGCGGATTTCAGAAAATTTTCTTAGCGCCCTTTGCGGTCCTTCCCGTACTTAGCGCTTAAAAGCTTCTGACCGCAAAGGACACAAAGTTTTCGCAAATGTCGCGAAGAAAACCTTCGGCATGTTCGTCAGCAAAATCACGGCCAGGCGTGCTTCATGGCTTTCGCAAACTTCTGCGCCGGAAGAGTATTCAGAACATCATCCTTGGTAAGCCAAGCTCGCCGGGCCTGCAACACGCCATAGCGAATTTTTTCCATATGAGAAGTGTGATGGGAATCCGTGTTGATCACGATCTTCACTCCATGCCGCTTGGCCAGCCGCAAATGCGAGTCGCACAGATCGAGGCGATCGGGATAGGAATTCAGCTCCATCGCAACCTTATACTGTGCCGCCGCCTTAAGGATCACGTCGATGTCCACTGGATAGGCATCCCGCCGCAGCAAAATCCGTCCCGTAGGATGACCGATTAAGGAGACGTTGGGATTTGCAATAACTTTCAGAAAGCGTTCAGTCATCTGCGCACGCTCCTGATTGAAGTGGGAGTGTACGCTGGCAATAACCATATCCATCTCCGCCAGCACCGAATCGGAAAGATCCAGGCTTCCATCGGCGAGAATATCCACCTCGATGCCGGCAAAAATGCGGATTTCCTTTATCTTTTCGTCCGCGACCCGAATTCGCTTGATGTGCTCAAGCGCGCGCTGGTCGTCCAAGCCGTTGGCAAAAGCCAGATTTTTGGAGTGGTCCGTGATCGCCATGTACTTGTAGCCACGCGCGCGGGCCGCCCCGGCCATTTCTTCAATCGTGCAACGCCCATCAGTTTCAACCGTGTGCATGTGCACGTCGCCTTGTATATCGCTTTGTGAAATTAGCTCCGGTAGCGCGTGGTTGGCGGCAGCTTCAATCTCTCCGTGATTTTCGCGCAACTCAGGCGGGATGTAGTCGAGCTTCAGCTTGGCGTAGATTTCCTCCTCGGTTTTTCCCGCCACAACTTTTTCGTTATCAAGTCGAGCAAGACTGTACTCACTCAAAGTGAATCCCATCTTCAACGCCCGCTGGCGCAAGGCCACATTATGTGACTTGGAACCGGTGAAGTATTGCATTGCCGCGCCGAATGAGTCGGGCGGAAGCAAACGCACATCCACCTGCATGCCGCTGCGTTGCCGGAAGCTGATCTTGTTTTCGCCCTGCGCGATGATTTCCATCAGCCCGGGAAAGCGGATGAGATGCTGCACCAGCTTCTCGCGGCAATCATCGTCCACACACGCTTCACCGGTGACCAGCACATCCAAATCGCCAATCGTGTCGCGCCCCCGCCGCAACGAACCGGCAGGTGTCACTTTGTCCACGCCCTCCACCTGGGACAGATGCTCCACCAGTTTGTCAGCCACCTGCCCCGCTGCATCCAGCAGAAAACGCCCCCCAATGCGACGATAATCTTCGATAGCCTTCAGCAGTTTCTGCTCGTGCTTCTCCCCCATGCGCGGCAGGATGCGAATCCTTCCCTCCCGTGCCAGCTTTTCCACTCCCTCGATATCGCAGATTTGATAAGCACTCCATATGAGGGCAATCGTCTTCGGCCCGAGACCCTGGATTTTCAGCAGCTCCAGCATCGATGGCCGGTACTTTTTCAGCAGCTCGGCATGAAGCGCAAGGCGGCCTTCCTTAAGGATCTCTTGCATGTTCAGCAGCATGCCCTTGCCGATGCCAGGCACTTCCAACAGTTTCTTGGGCTCTGTGATCAGGTCAGCGACTTGCTGCGGCAGCGCTTCAATAGCTTGCGCCGCAGTGCGATAAGAGCGAATGCGGAAGGAGTCCTGCGCGTCGATCTCCAGCAGGTCGGCAGTCTCGTAGAGGATGCCGGCAATGGCTTTGTTGTCCATGCGAAACTAAAGATTAAACAAGTTTGGGAAAGAGAGCCAGCGAGCCCGCTCTGGGATAGTGCCCTACCGGATATGGCTGAAAGACGCTCACATCTGAATTAAGTAGCAGTGGCAGATTTTCTCGGCGAACTCTCCGCAGACTCTGCGAACTATGCGGTTAAAAGCTTCTGACCGCAAAAGTCGCCAGAATACCGCAAAGGGCGCAGAGAAAAGCCCCCAAAACACGTCCTCAACGGGGCAGTGGCCGGGCGCACTTCGACTCTCTGAGCGGAGATAGGGAGGAGGGAGAGAACTTCAGTTGATCGAAAACTTCAGGAAGCTTTCGAAACGTTGGCCGCTTGCGCGCCTTTCTGGCCCTGGGTGATTTCGAATTCCACCTGATCACCTTCTTGCAGGCTCTTGTAACCTTCAGCCGTGATGGCGCTGTAATGGACGAAAACATCCGGTCCATCTTCGCGTCCGATAAAACCGTAGCCCTTGGCGTTGTTGAACCACTTCACCGTACCTTTCATACGTTCCACTTGCCCCCTCTTACAGTCACCCTCGATCTGGGGGAATCAAGGATGTGTCTTGATTGCTGACATTGTGCGACTGCTGCGAGAGGTTGTCAATACCGTAGAACACCGAAAACCCGCTATCTATGCGGCTTCCGAGGGGGTTTCTGGTTTGCCAGCCACAGAATAGCGGAGATGGTCTTGCCGTCACGAATCGTGCCTTTTTGCACCATGCGCTGAGCAGCAGCAAGAGAAAGAAGACGCCGCCGAATCAATTCGTCGGCTTCCGGTTGCGCGGTTCCGGCCGTCAGCCCGCGCGCCAGATAGATGGCCATGGTTTCGTCCATGAAGCCCGGGCTGGCGTAGTACCTGAAGATACGTTGCCAGCGGGACGCCGTATACCCGGTCTCCTCCAGCAGTTCACGCTTGGCCGCTACC
>Ga0066660_10001211_pt1 | contig 10626 bp, 10 predicted proteins | sample GraSoiAngelo_109_FD_75177 | JGI IMG/M metagenome (GOLD analysis project Ga0066660, IMG submission 75177) | Grasslands soil microbial communities from the Angelo Coastal Reserve, California, USA - 14_0903_12_20cm | ecosystem: Environmental > Terrestrial > Soil > Grasslands | place: USA...
AGCAACCAGCCATTGGTGATAATTCCCAAACGGGCAACAGGATTGATAAACTTCTCGATCTCTTCTGCTATCGCTTCGAACTGCGGATGAGCCGTTGGTTCTCCAAGGCCCTGAAGGTCTACTTCAATCGCATACCGTAATGCGTCGGCAAAATACTCTACTTCTTCCACTTTCAGCCACTGCGGGTCCGGCACCAACGGGGCAGTACAAAAGGTACACTTAGCATTGCACACGTCGGTCATGGGGATGGCAACCTTCCACGGATAAGACGTGATCTCGGCAACCCCGCGCTCGTACTCCCACAAAGAGACGACGTAATTTGCAAAAACCTCGGCCCCTTTTGTTTCCTGACGAAGGTAGTATTGCCGGAGTTCCTCCCGATCGTAGCGACGAATATGCTCCATCAGCGCAGTGCGTTCGTACTTTAGAGGGTTGAAATAGAGTTCTTGCAGCGACCGCACCGCGTGCAGAGGAATAAACTTAGTCTGAAGAACCACCGGTTTTCTCCGAATTAACCTACGCGTCTAGCTTCCGTGACGATTAGCATAGACTCGCACACCGCGTGTGGCAAGCGACGACAGCCAGGCGACGACAGCCAGACGAACTAGGCGGAACTAGGCGTTCGTAACGGGATTACAGGAGCTGGCTGGAACTCGAGTTTCTTGAAAGTCTAGCAACAATAAGCAGATGCCAGCCCAATTTCTTCTCTAGCCAACGAAACCAAAAGGCTGGCATCCATCGGAAGTACCAGCACTTCACATACCGGTACTCGACGTAATCCGAAATCCTATACGGGAAAATGTGGTCCTTCGACATACTGACGAGGTCAAACCCACGAAGCAGCTGGCGCACTTCGCGGAAAGAATAAACGTAACTCACCGGAGACCCAGTCTGGGCCTCTGAGTATTTCGTCGCCAAATTGCGCCAGTTCCAGGGTTCAAACCAGATGTAGCGCAAGTACATCCACAAGACTTTCCAGGAAAAGCGCGCGTAAAGCATGATTCGCAGTTCGCCGTCCGGCTTCAGCCGTTTGGCGATCGCCTCGACGACCCACTCGGGGTGTGGAGTGTGATGAATGACGCCGAATGAATAGATCAAGTCGAACTTCCTGCCTGGGGGCAAAAGTTGATCCAGTTCTTCCGCATTTCCGTGGATAAAGGTCGCCGTCAATTCGAAGAGCTCAAACCTCTTCTGGGCGAGGGCCAAACTTTCCGTGGAGAGCTCCACGATCGTGAGATTGGCGCCGTATCGAACAAAATTGCATGAGTCAGTGCCGATGCCGCAGCCGATTTCGAGTACGTCCTTGCCGCTCCAGCGCTCAAATTCCGCGAAGCGGGGTATATGGGGTTCAACGAAATACTTACGCTGTTCGACTTCGTCGAAATACTCCCTTGTCCCGATAGTGCGCGGAGAGTGCCGGATGTTACACGGCCTCCGGTCCCAATACTCCTTCACATCTTGAACGGTCGGCATGGCTACGATTCCACCCGCATAACGACCAACCGATGGTGCACGTAAAGCGTGCGCAGGTTGAGAGGCTTGAGTAAGCGGTCACGGTAGCGGAGGAATTGTTTCAAATAGATATACCCCATCAAGCTTTCGTGTCCGGTTAAACTACGAAAAGCCCGGCGTTTCATCATCCGAATCAGCCAAAGCACCTTGAGAACAAAATTGTGTTCCTCTTCCACCTGCATCCTGACTTTCAATCTCTGATAGCGAGAGTGTAACTTCTGCAACCAGTTCTGTCGGGACTCCAGACCAACGCAGTGAGTCGCGAAAGCTTCCTGAAAGGTGAAGAAATGGCGACAATATAGATTGCATCCGATAAGCACGATGTGGCTTCCGGGCCGCATCCGGAGCCGCCCCAAATGCATTTTCCACAGCAGCGTTAACCGGCGATGAAGCTGGTTCTCGTCGGCGTTGTCGGCGAACCGGCTGACCTCTTGTTCTACTTCCCGAGGTTGAATGCGGCCCTTGGCCAACTGGTACTGCATCTGCTCTCTCAACATTCGGATGCGATTCTCCCAGTACTCCGAGCGCTCGTAGTAGCAGTCTACTAATAGCACGTCGGGTGTTAGAGTGTCGCTGCCTGCAGGACTGGCACAGAAATCCTCGACCGGCGCACCTCCCGGTGAAACTTCCTCCCAAGCACGGCTGAGTTGTTCGAAGGAGACAGCGTTGTCACCTAAATAGACGACCAGAGATTCCGGCCGCACGATCTGCAGCAGTTCCCGGACATAGAGAGCAAGGACTTCAGGCGAATAGTGGCAGAGCCGGTACAGAGGCTCCATGCTCCAGTCCGGTTCGCGACTCAAAGGAAGGTCGCCGTTAACAGGTTGGGGTAGCGGCGGGAAAAATCGACGCCCCTGCCGAATCTTCTCAGCCAGTGAGAACGTCGGTAAACGCAGATCCTGAAGGCCCCATTTGTCGTCATTTGCCTCGAGGGCGGACTGAAGGTCCACCTTCGTGTGGTAATCGTTGTGGACGATCGTACCGACATTTTTGGCCCACTCACCACTCAAGTAGTGGTCCTGATGCAAAACCCAAAGATGTCCAAGTAGATGATCTGTTCGCTCGCCGTTGAGCAGCCACATTCGTTTTGCAAGATTAGAGTCTGAGTGAAGATATTTGTTCATGGACTCGTCAAAGCCGCGCAAACGGAAAAAATACTCGCGCGGCGCGAGTTGAAAATCTCCCGGCGCATCGAACAATAGGAACTTCTGAAAGCGGTAGTCCGGTACGGTCTCTGGAATCGCTGCCTTGTGATGAACCAGCCAGTCCCGAAGCAAGTGGAGGTTGTCTTGTGGCTCACTGCGAGGAAGGGCAGACCACACACTTTCTGGAATGTCAAACCGAGGCATTTCGTAGAAGCTATCCGGCTGATCTCGCAGCAGATCTGTCAGACTCGACCATTTGGAGGCCAGAACCAGCAACACGTCGGGATTGGTGGAGAGAACCCAATAATTCTTTGGGTTTGAACGCACAATGGCCGCATTGCGGGAGACATTCTCCAATATCTTTAGCGGCGAATCTTGCTTGATGGAATCGTGCACTTCAGGAGCTATACGGATCACCTTGATCAGTTTGAGGGCCTTTTCGGTAAGAGTGTCCCAGATGAACTCAGGAAGCGTCGGGAGATGTCCGGGAGTGTTGTAGTCGACGAATAAAACTTCGTCCTCTTCGGTCAGAACTTCTGCCAGGCAGTTGAAGCCGAACGCTGTTCGCTTGTAGAGGTTAAAACCGTAGTTATCGTTTCGACCGTAAGTAACAACCGAGATCACTTTAGCGCTCTCACCTTTCAGTCGGTGGAATTCGGGTTCGGGCCCCCGGAAACCCAGCGTGGCTCACCGCCGCAAGTCGGCCTCGTTTTTGTTGGCACTATACCAGCCGATGGTTTGTTTGAGCCCGACGGGCAGCTCCGTCGGAGGGGTCCAACGGAGTGCTTGCTTCATACGAGTGACGTCCAGGATTTTCTTCAATTGCCCATCGGGTTTGGAAGTGTTCCAGACGATATTCCCTTGATATCCGGTGAGTTCTTGGACCAACTCGACCAACTCTCGGATACTTGTGCCCTGACCACAACCGAGGTTGAGCGGCATGGTATCTTCGTAGTGTTCGGCGGCGAGCAGGATTGCCTCGGCACAATCCTCGACATAAAGGAATTCGCGAACCGGCTTCCCCGTTCCCCAGACTTCGACTTCGGGCTCGTTCCTCAGCTTGGCGTCTACGAATTTCTTGATCAACGCCGAAACTACATGGGCCCTTTCGATGTGAAATGTGTCGCGCGGGCCGTATAGGTTTGTCAGAATGAGATGAATTGACTTGAATCCGTACTGCTTCTTGTAGGCCCATCCCTGAATTGCCATCATTTTCTTCGTGAGACCATAATTGATGACACTCTCGTGGGGTGGACCGTCCCACAAATCCTGCTCTTTCAGTTCGCCTTCCAGGTATCCGGGGTAGGAGCAAGCAGTTCCGATGCCGACAAACCTCTCGGCCCCAGCTAGCCTGGTGGCCTCCATCACATTGGCACCCATCACCAGATTCTCGTAAAAGATCTTCCCGGGATACAGCTGGTTGAACCCTAGGCCACCGTAGTAGGCCGCTGAGTGGATTACAACATCAGGCTTAAAGCCTTGAAAGCAACGTAGAGCATCATCCATTTTGACCAGGTTGTACTCGCTGCTACGAGGCACGAGAACGGTCGCACGCAATCGTTTCAAAGAGTCGACGATGTGACTACCGAGAAATCCCGTTCCTCCGGTCACAATGACACGCTTACGAGTCCAGAAATCTGTATTCCCGTCGCTGCTCATAGGTTCGAGTACTCCGAACGCACGTCGATTACACTATAGGCGCGTATCAGTTCGTCGACACCTTGGTCTACATCGATAGTTGTGGCAAGGCCCAAGCGGCGAACCTTCTCGTACGAAACTTCGTAGTTTCTCTGGTCCTCATCCTTCCCGGTATCGGCAAAGTGCAAGTAGTAGGGAACCTTTCTTTGTATTTTCAATGCGATCTCTTCTTTGTTGTAGTTCATCTTTTCCGAACCGACATTGAAGACATCGTTCTTCATTTTTTCGAGGTTCCTGATCGCAAATGAAAAGCTTGCCGCCATGTCGCGGACATGGATGAAAGTCCTCTTGAAGGTCTTTTCGTATAGGATAAGGCTCCGCTCTTTCAACGCACGATAGGTGAAGTCATTGATTAACAGGTCTAGTCGCATTCGGTTAGATACTCCAAAAGCGGTAGCGAAGCGAAACGCCAATGCGTTACCAGCATCCAAGACTTCGCGTTCCGCCTTGGTCTTGGAAATGCCATAAAGCGTGAGAGGATTGAGCGGCGTTTCTTCCGTGCACAGGGCGCCAGTATAGGCGCCATAATTACTCCCCGTTGAGGCGTAAAGGATTGTCTGGGAGTCCCCGCGGACAGCAAGCAAATTGCGCGTGCCATCGATATTTACATCCTGTGCCAGGTGAGGATCCTTCTTGCAAGCTGGATACCCGACTATCGCTGCGAGATGAACGATAACATCAGCCTTCCTCACAGCCTCCGCAAGGTGTTGTTTGTCGCGAATATCCCCCTTGATGAAATGGAATTTTGGGTCGACGAAGTATGGTATCAAGCCCCGTCCCCCGTACATCAGGTTGTCAAATACGGTAACGTCGTAGCCTTCTTGAAGTAGGCGTCCGGTCAAGGCACATCCTACGTAGCCGGCGCCCCCGGTCACAAACACGTTTACGCTCATTTTTGTTCTTCTCGGCCAACCGACCGTGTTAAGTGATTGTTTTCGGACGCGGAGTTCAATTTTAAGATGAAAACATATATCGTGCAGGATGAATGACGTGCCTGCGCGCAAAAAACCAAAGCTTTGTAAAATTCCTATGTTATGACTTAACTGAGAGTTTCTGCAAGGACATTCCAGGACATCCACATTCTTATCATTCCGAAGTTGAAATATCAATTGGCATTCAGTTCCGGGCCCGACATGAAAATTCTCTTCGAAGCCTGATAGGGTTTGGCTGGGATTCTTTCCCCTATCTGACAGTTTATAATGTCTGGCAGATAGGGGCTCCCATGACCAATTCCTTACAGGCATTGCGAGATCGACGCGATCACCTCGCCGCCAGTCTGGCCCGCGTCGATGACCTGCGGGCCCGGCTTTCTGACGGCACGTTTCCCTAAGTGTGGCCAGCCGAATACCGCCGTTTCCGGAACCTGGTACGGGAACTGATCGTCGTAAGTGAGCAGATCTGTTCCGCCCAGGTGCGGGATTTGGAGGGCCTCCCCGCCGGCCGGGCTAAAAAACCTCTTCGCCGATCTATTGGCCGGCGACGCCGTTCAGGAGATTGAGACGCTTCTCGGTCGTCAGGCGGCGGAAGACCTGGATCTGGAAGCGCTGGATCTCGTCGTGCGGCAACACGTCCTGCAGCTGGCAGGGGCCGCAGTCGAGAAACGTCTCAATGCCCACACCAGCGATGAGCGAAACTCACGAACTTGTTGTGGATGTGGGCAGCCAGCGCGATTTGCCGGGCGCCGGACCAGACAAGTGCAGAGTGTCCTCGGTCCCTTACGCCTGAAGCGCGCCTACTATCACTCGTCTCCTGCGGCCACGGCTAGTGTCCTCGCGATCAGCACCTGGGCATAGAAATACCTGCTCTCTCCGGCGCTCACGCGCATGATCGGGACCGTTGGCGCTCGGGTAAGTTTCCAGGAAGGAAGTGAACTGTTGACCGAACGGGCAGAGGTGGCCGTGGACGCCAAGCAGGTGGAGAGAACCGACGAAGCTCGCGGAAAAGAGATCGCCGGAGACGCCCCCCAGACGCCCCCCACACCGAACCTCTCAATTCTCTTTCCGCGGCGAGGAACCGCTGGCGCGCACCGGCAAGCACTCGGTCACTTATTCGGCCGTTCTAGAAAAGTGCTTCTGCCTTAGATACCGCCGCCGCACGGTCTCCTTTGCCCAGCGAATCTGGCGGGAGACAACGCGCCCCGTTTCTGCCAGGTGCCGTGTCGGGTGGTGCTCGGGGATGGGGCGCCCTGGATCTGGAATATCGCCGACGATCAATTTCCGGATGCCACTCAAATCGTTGACGCTTTCACGCCCAGCAGCACTTGAGCGATCTCGGAAAAGGCCCACCGCCCACGGGCTGCTCAATGGGCGGAACGCCGGAAGGAAGAATTCGACACCGGAAAATTCCGGGCGCCACTCACCGCCACCCGTCGCCAGGTGTCCCGCTCCGAGGACGCTCGCCGTTGCTCCACTATTTCCAGACCAAGCGACCCCGCATGCGCTATCCGGAGTTCGATGCGCAAGGCTTGTGTACTTCCGCGGGCGTTGTGGAGGCGCCGGGTGCAAGGTAGCCATCGGCACGCGGCTCAAACGCGCCGGAATGCATTGACTGTTCAAGGCTCGAACCCTGGCCGCGCTATGCCAAACTGAGTGGTCGCTTTCAGGACTTCTTCGAACGCAGAACGGAACAGAGGGCCGCATGACTCATCACTTTCTTGGGGTGCACTCTCAGGTCCTCCATGCTGTGTCTACCAACGCGCTGTTTCGTTGTATCCCGCCCAGAAATGGTGCTCGAGGTGGAACCAGCAGGCTTGTCCCAATACCGGAAGAAGTAGACACCGAAGGGGTACCGGCCTTTCGAATGTCCCACCCAGGAGGGCAGTGAGACGGCCCAGTTCGGATCGCAGCACTCGTAGCGAAGCAGACGGCACCAGCATTGCCTGCAATTCGGGATGTTTGGTTATCAGGCGATGTAATGCACGCCCAGCATTGAAGCGCTTGTGCCTGAACCCATCCAATGACAATGCGGGCTCGTGCGTCACTGTGGCCTTCGAATTAAAGATGAGTCTGCACCCTGAGCGTCTCAGCCGATAGCCAAGGTCAATATCTTCAAAAGCTGCCCCAGTGAATCTTTCATCGAAAAGGCCGACTCTGAGGAGTGCTGCCCTGGGGATGGATACATTACAGGAATAAAAGTTCACAAACGGTACGTCAGAGGGGTCGGAGAATCGAAACGAATGCATAAGCTGTTTACGGCTCAGAACCCAATAAAAAGCAGAACCGGTTTCGTTCCAGCCGTTACGTACGTAGCCAAGTACCGCCGAGCCAGGATGTGCCGCTTGTGTGTTGAGGTGTTCTTGCAGCAGATCGGATGCTGCAATCACGTCGTCATCGAGGAAAAGCACAACCTCGCCACGACTCGCTAGCACACCTCGGTTTCGGGCGGCGGCGGCTCCGGGTTGGGCTTCCGTTAGTCCTTGCCAGTTCCTGAAATTTCTACCATAGCAAAGCAGCAACTCTGCCGTTCCATCGCTGCTTCCATTGTCGATTACCAAAACTTCGTAGGCGTCTGGCGGGACCGTTTGCGCGGCAAGGCTCCGCAGCGTTCGCTCGAGTTTTGCTGTTCGATTTAGAGTTGGAATAACGACGCTAAGGTTCATGTCGGCGTTCTAATTGGATTACTCGTATGCGCATGTGGCTCGGCTGCGCCGGGACCGCTGGACCGTAATGCAAGCCGCTTTCCGGTTTAAATCTTCTAGTCCAGAAACAGAGTTAAGCCCAACCAGGTTTGATACGAGAATTACATCACAATGCTATCCACATGCTGCCCCAAGAGCGCCTCGTACTGAGCGGTGACGAACTCAGGTAAGCCGTCCTCGATCAACTGCCCGTTGTGGATCAAAAGCACTCGGTTGCAAAACTCGCGAATGCCACCCAAATCGTGCGAAACATATAGAATCGTCTTGCCGGCAGCGCGAAACCGCCGGATACGCTCAAAACACTTTTGCCGGAACCCCCCGTCTCCCACCGCCAAGATTTCATCGATCAAGAGAACATCCGGATCAACTTCGGTCGCAACTGCAAACGCCAGCCGCATGTACATGCCTGATGAGTACTGTTTTATGGGAGAATCGATAAAGTCGCCGAGTTCGGCAAATTCAACTATCCGCTCCTCTCGCTCCTGGACCTGGCGCTTTGAAAGACCCAGCAACAATCCATTCAGGAGAATGTTCTCGCGACCTGTGAGTTCCTGGTGAAATCCAGCGCCCAGTTCGATCAAAGGAGCAATGCGTCCGTGAACCTCTACGCGACCTGAACTGGGAGCGTATACTCCAGCGATAACTTTCAGAACCGTGCTCTTGCCCGATCCATTACGACCGATGATACCGACCATTTCTCCCTTTGCAATTCGGAAAGTAACATGCTTCAGAGCTTCAAAGTCGTGGTAAGTGGCTTTCTGACGTCTGATCTTTGCAAAGAATTCCCTCAGCGTGTCCGGCCGTTCTCGAATCACCCGAAAGCGTTGAACGACATCATCGAACAGCACGCTGCATCGGTCTTCGGCCATCGCACTCCTAAACGTAGTAAACAAACGAATTCTGATACCGCCGAAATACAGTAAATCCGATAACTAGTGCGGTGATCCCACATGCCAACGACATCCCAACCGATTTCAGTGAAGGTAGCATCCCATAATAGATAGCAAGCCGAAATCCATTAAGTACATACAACAGCGGGTTTATTCGAAAAAGCCAGCGGTACTTGCTGGACACGAAGTCCAATGAATAGATCACCGGAGAAAAATAGAACCATGCGGACAGGAGAATTTGCACGATATGGCTGACATCCCGATAAAAAACATTGATTGTTGCGAAGAAAAAGGCTGTCCCCAGAGTAAACAAAAACAGCCCCAGCATTGGAATAGGCAAATAGACCCAAGTCCAATGCAGAGGAAATCGCATGAGCGCAATTAGGAGCATCAAGGGCAGCAGCGAGAGCAAGAAGTTGATGATATTGGAGATGACCGCTGCTACAGGAAAAACTAATTGTGCTATTCGTACTTTTTTCAACAGATCTCCATTGCCGACGATCGACTCCACTGAATACGCGAGCGATTGAGAAAAAAAGGTCCACGGCAAGAGGGTGCTGAGCAGGAAAACGGCGTAGTGGTCTATGGAAAACCGCATGATTGTGCCGAACACTAGCGTCAGCACCACCATCAAGAGTGCAGGATTGAGCAACGCCCAAAGGAACCCCAGAACCGAACGCTTGTATCGAACTCGCAGTTCCTTCAGGGCAAGGGCCCAAATGAGTTCACGGTAACGGTATGTATTGCGGAAAAGCTCGCCCATGATGCGCCACATGTGGCGAATCCAAATTATTGCTTATCGACACGGGTGTCAAATGCGCCTCTCCTGGGAATGCTCGTTGCCTGCGGTTGCGGATCCGGGCCACTCACATCACAGAGAAGCACAGAAAGCTATAATGCCATGCCACGATGCCCGTTGGCTCGGTAATTATCGTCTCTCACAATTCAGGGGCTCATATCGAAGCCTGCTTACGCGCGCTGGCGAGCTTCGTAAACTGGAAAGTCATCCTGGTCGACAACTTGTCCAGCGACGACACGGTAGAGAAAGCCCAAAGCGCTCCATTGAACCTTTGCCTAGTCCTGAATCCCCAGAACTCCGGCTTTGCAGCCGCCGTAAATCGCGGCGCTCGGGTGGCCGAAGGCGACCTATTCGTCATCCTAAATCCCGACGCCCTAGCCTCCCCACGTTCACTGGATCATCTGGCGCAGGTGCTGGCCGCAGCAGACGGTATCGGAGCTGCCGGCGGCCTCTTGACGAAGAACGACGGCACGGTGGAAAAAGGGTTCACAGTCAGAAGGTTACCGACTCTGGGGAGCATGCTGTCTGAAATATTGCTGATCAATCGCATATGGCCGACGAATCCCTGGAACCGGAGCTACCGCTGTCTGGATCTGGACTATACAAAGACTCAAGAAGTAGAGCAGCCCGCCGGTGCCTGCCTCGCGATTAAACGCCGAGCTTGGGAAGACACTGCTGGATTCGATGAGAACTTTTTCCCCGTTTGGTTCGAAGATGTAGATTTCTGCTATCGGTTGCGCGACAAGGGATGGAAAATTCTTTACTCTCCCGAAGCGGTTTTCACTCATGCCGGAGGACACACTGTAAAGAAACTCCCTTTCAGGGATCGACAGTCCTTTTGGTACAAGAATCTGCTACGCTATTTCCGCAAACATCACCGCCATTGGGAAGTGAGTGCCTTACGGGCAGGGATTGCAATCGGGTTGCTGTTGCGCATGGTGTGGG
>Ga0066660_10001212_pt1 | contig 10625 bp, 6 predicted proteins | sample GraSoiAngelo_109_FD_75177 | JGI IMG/M metagenome (GOLD analysis project Ga0066660, IMG submission 75177) | Grasslands soil microbial communities from the Angelo Coastal Reserve, California, USA - 14_0903_12_20cm | ecosystem: Environmental > Terrestrial > Soil > Grasslands | place: USA...
CGGAGGCGGGTGCTGAGACCGTCAAAAACTTCCGCCGGGAGGCGCTCGCCGCGGCGCACCTGAACACACGCGTTGACCACCAGCACGTGGCTAAGACCTACGACTACGGCCTGCTGCCCGACGGCACGGCTTACGTCGTCACGGAGTTGGTCGGGGGACAGAGTTTGCGCCAGTACATGGACGAGGCGGGGCAGCTCCCCGCCGCCACCGCCGCGCGCATCGCCCGGCAGGTCGCCGACGGGCTAGAGGCCGCGCACCGCTGCGGCGTCGTCCACCACGACCTTGAGCCGACCTACATCATCCTGACGCGCGACTACGACGAGCGGTTGGAAGCTAAGATCGTAGATTTCGGCTTCGCCGCCCTGTGGAAACAGAGGGGGGCGGATAACGGCCACGCCGCGCCCGCCTCCGAGCGGTCAGACGGCCCCGCCCCTCCCTACATCGCCCCCGAACAGCGCACGGGCCAGAACCCCGACTCGCGCTCCGACATCTACAGCCTGGGCGTCATCCTCTACGAGATGCTCGCCGGCGGCCTGCCCTTCGGCGCGGTCGGGCACGACCACGAGCAGGAGCCGCCGCCGCTCGCCCAGATTAGGGGTGACGTGCCGGAGCCTCTCGCGCGCCTGGTGACGGAGCAGCTTCGCGGCAGGCCCTCGTCGCGCCCGCACAGCGCGGCGGAGATAGCGCAGCGGCTGCGCGCCGTCGAGAATATGCTCGCGACGGGTTACACAGTAGCCTCAGTTAGGGAGACTCAGGCACTCCCCGCGGGCGAGCCGGCCACGCCGAACGCCAGCCCCGCGACTGCCCGCACGCTCGCCGCCGCCGCGGGCGCGCAGCCAGCCGCGGCACCGTCGGCTGATTCGCGCGCGCGCGCACACGACTCCGAACCCGACGGCGCGAACGTCGCGGCCTATGACGATCTCGACGCGCTACAGGAAGAACTGGGAGGGAGTCTCGACGAAGTCATCGTTACGGCTTCGGCACCCGCAAAACTCCGCGGGCCGGCGAGGCAGTCCCTTGGGCCCGCGCCCGCCGCCCTCTCAGCGTCGGTGTCCGTTGCCCGCCCGCGCGACGGCGCGCGACAGCCGGAAGCCGCCGTCAAGCCGCGCCGGGCGCGACTCCTCTACGCGACCCTCGCCGCGATCATTTTGGGCATCGCGTGCGGGCTGTGGCTCACCAGCCGGCGTGCTTATGTATCGTCTCCTGCGCCACCCCAGACGGCCTCCGCCGCAGACGCCACGGGGCAAAGAGAGTCCGCGGCCTTCGCGGAAACTTCGTCCGCCGACGGAGCCGGGGAGACTTCCGCGGGCGACGCGTCTGGGGGCGCGGAGCATCAGTCGCCGACGGCGTCGCCGGGCACGATTGATGAGCGCGCGCCGGCGGTTGATGAGGCTGCGGGCCAGAAAGGGCTTGGGGCGAAACCCCCGGAGGCTGCCGAACTGCGCCGCGGGGAAGCGACTGCCGGGACAGTCGTATCGGCAGGACGCGAACCTGAACGGCGGATAGAGGGCGGTCGTTGCATGCTGTCGGTCAGCGAGAGTTCGTTATCAGTCCGCGCGGGCGGCGGCTCTAACACCATCACCGTGAGCGCGACCGGCAACGCACGCGTCACAGCAACCACTAACAACTGGCCTGACATCGCGGTCTTCTCGGAATCGCGGGGCGACGGGGGCGGCCCCGTCAGGTACACGGTCGTGTCCGTTAGCAAACGGGCGGGCACCTTCGCCGTAAATTTTAAATCCCCTTGCGGCGTGAAGACCGTACCCGTCACCGTCAAATAACCCTGGCCTCTTACCGCGATTCTGTAATGCTCATAGCGCGCCTCTGCGTTGGTGAAGGGTCGCCGAGCCATGCCTATTTATTCAGCGGATGTGCATAAACCCTGCATGAATGGGTAGGCACGACAGTTTATGCGCGCTTGCACTAATAAATAGGTAAGGCCGAGCCGCGGAAATAACGGGGCGGTCTCAGGGCCACTGGATGACCTTCCTCGATTTGGCGGAGGGTGGCGGCGAGGAGATGGGTAAGGAGTGCTCTGGCGGGGCGGAGTCGGATAAAGGCCCCTCCGTGAACCGCGCTCCGTGTGCCTGCGCTGTGTCGCGCCGCGCCGACTTCATCGCGGGCGAGCCATCCTTTATACGCCCCGCCGCGCGGTCAGTGCTTTCGAGGCTTAGCCCCTCGGTCGTAACGCGGCGATTCGGCGGCTCGTCCGCGGGAGGGTGTCGGCTGGCCGCGGCCCCCGTCGAGAGTTTCGGAGAAGATTCAACACGTCTCACGCCCTTGCCCTCTGCTTCTGCCTCATCAGCGTTAGTGGCGTGCGTGTCCGAGGCGGCCACGCGCTCAAGCTCGGCGGGAGAGGTCGGGCCGGAGGATGCGGGCACGGGCTGGGAGGGCTGAAGGTCGGAGGCCGCTGTCGCGGAACCGGCGGGGGCTTGCGTCTCAACTCCGGGTGCCGTCCCGCCATCCTCAGACGGCACGGCGGACGGCAGAATCTCGACAGACTGCTTTGACCCGATCAAGTAAGTGCCGGCGATCAGGCCCGCGATCACCGACAGGACGAGGGCGACTGCCGTGACGGCCCAGGAGTGCCGGACGCCTTTCGGCTGAAAGACGGGCGAAGGACGCGGCGGGGAAGCGCGACTAACCCGCGCGGGGACGAGTGTCGTCTCGTCCTGCTCGTCGTCTTGCACGTCCTGCGCCGGAAGTCTGACTTCGGCGCGGTCACTTCCTTTCGGCCCCGTCTCTTCAGTGAAGGCTTTCGTCGGCGCGGCACTCTCTCCCGCCTGTAGCGCCTCGTCTATCTCCGACAGCGGGACGACGGTGCGGAACTGTCCGTCGTCGGGAAAGAGAAGAGGGCGCGCGTCGGCCTGCTCGCTTCCCGCCGCCGCGTCCTCTGCCGCTGATCCTTGCGGGCGAACGGCCTCGGCGCTTTTCAGCAGCTCTTTAATCTCGGCAGAACCCCTAATCCCTGCCCACTTCTCTGCGGTCATGTCGAGGCGCACCGGCGCGGACGGGTCGGAGCCTCTCGCCAGCAGGGCGCGGACGACATCCGCGTGTCCGAAGAAAACGGCCATGAACAGCGGCGTGAATCCGTTCTCGCTTCTCGCGTGCACGTCGCCGCCCGCGTCGAGCAAGACCTGCACGACTTCCAAGTGGCCTTTCGAGGCCGCGCGCATCAACGCCGTCTCGCTGCCTTCCGCGACGGCGTTGACATCCGCGCCCGCCGCAAGCAGGGACTTGACGCGCGCGGCGTCGCCCTCGGCCACGGCGCGCATCCACACCTGCGTGTCAATCGGCTCCCGACTGTGTGCCGTCGAAGCGTTCGTCATTCGGCGTCTCCTTCAAAACTCAAAGCGCGGGCGGCGAGAAAAAATCTGGCACGGCTGAGGCCGAGGCGTGCGCGCCGTCGTGATGCGGAAGGCATTCTACTTCTGAACCTCCACGCGGTCGTCCGGCTGCAAGCGGGGGTCTGGATTCTTCCCGGCCCTGATGTCAACGAGGCTGTATTTGGTAGTCACGAGGTGATTGTCGCCGCCCTGCCGCGTGACGGCGACGACCGCCACGCTCGGCGGCAGAGTCCCGCCTGCCGCCAGGACGGCCTGCGTCAGCGTGAGGCCAGCGTGGAACTTTTTCTGCCCCGGCTGGCGAACCGCGCCGGCGATGTAGAAATACTGATCCGGTCGCGACCGCACGGTGATCACGTCGCCAGGGCGCACGAGCATCTTCATCGCGCCAACGTCCGAGAGGTCAACCGCCGTGCTCCTACCGGTCGCGCGCGCGACGACGAGCGCCTGCCCGGCTCCGGGAAGGGGCTGCGCGTAGGCGATGATGACGTAGAGCGGCACGCCCTCGCGTTGCAGGATTTTCGTGCCGGCCTCCTTCAACATGCCGCTGACGATGATGGCGTGGCTCACGTACTCGCGCACGCCGACGGCGATCTTGGGGTTGGCCCCGGCGGCTCGAAGTTTTAACGCCGCGCCCAGCCGCTCCGCCACCTGTCCGGTCGTCAGCCCCTCAACCTTTAACGGCTCGGAAAGCGCCGGGTATGTGAGCAGGCCGGTCGGCGTGACTTGGTAGGAGGTCGTGCGGCGCTCGCGCGCGTCGAGCACGCGGATGTCCAACACGTCGCCGGGGCCGACGCGGTAAACGGCGGTCGGGTCGTGGTCGTCTTCCGTCGCGGCCACAGCGGATTCTGTAGCGGCCCCAGACGGCGAACCGCCCGCCGTCCCGCCGCCTCTTCCGGGGGCCCTGCCGCTGCCTCCCGATCTCTCCGCGTCGGCTGTTGCGCCGGAAGGCGCGGGCGTCGTCTCGCGCAACTTCGCGTATGACCTGCCGAGCCTCTGAAAGGTTTCCGCGTCGTTGGGGTTGAGACGTGCCGCCTGCTCGTAGGCGTCAACGGATTCGCGCCAGCGCCCCAGCGCGGCGTAGGCATCGCCGAGCGCGAGGTACGCGCGCGCGTCTCGCCTATCGAGGAAGACGGCCCGCTGGAAGGCCGCGACCGCCTCCTCGTAATGGCCCGCGCGGGACTCCTTCGCGCCGAGGTCGTAGTAAGCCCTGGCATCCATCGAATCAGGCATCGAATCAGGCATCGAATCAGGCCGCGCGGCCTCACTCACCTTCTCGCCCGCCGCCGGTGTCGCGGCGCGGGCGGGCGGGGCAGTCTCCGCCGTCGCGCCGGATGTCGCGGTGACGTTTTCGGATAACCCGCCGAGGTTAACCGCGTTCATGGCCTCTAGTATTTTACTTCGGGGCGGGGCGTCGGCCCGCGCGCCCGCCGTCATAAATGTTCGGGGCGGATTCGTGGCGTAGTCGGGGCGCAGACGTATGGCCTTATCGTAAGCGGCCTGCGCAGACGCATCCTCGTGGAGTTGGCGGCGGACTTGACTCAGGTTGAAATACGGCTCGGCCCACTTCGGGTAAATTTTGATGGCCCTCTCGAAGGCCGCGGCGGCCTGCGCGTACTGACCCCGCCTGCTCAGCGCGACGCCGAGGGCGTTATAAGCTTCGACATCTTCTTTGTTGAGGCTGATGGCCTTGTAGTAAGCGTTGACGGCGTCGGCCCAGCGCCCCAGCTCCGAGTAAACGTTGCCGAGGCTGTAATAGGCGTTGCCGTTCGAAGGGTCGAGAGAGACGGCCTGCTCGAAAGCGTTCGCCGCCTCCTTCAGTCGGCCTTCGAGCGCGAACCTCGCGCCGTCGCGGTAATAAACGTCCGCCCGCCCGCCGTCCTGCAAGATGGTCGCGCCGGCCCCCGCGCCGCCGGTCACACATAAAATGAAGCCGAGCAAGAGAGTCTTCTTCATAAGGTAGTCATCTCCCTGTCCATTCTAGTCACGACGAAGAGCCGGGGTTTAAAAAGCACGCACGCGCGCGCGGTGGTAGGAGAAGCCAGACGGACGCTTCTCTGTGGAAGGGCGATCACAGCGCGAGGGTGCTGCATGGGTTAGTTCGCAGAGGCGATCTACAGCCGACTTTATTTAGGGGTCGTTAAAACTCAGCGGGAGAGCGTCGTTACACTGACCTGACTGTATCGCGGATTATATTCTAACGGCCCCGCGTTGTCCACGAAGCGTCTCGCGGCGCGGTCGTCCCGATCAATCGCGGGGTGAGGCAGCCGCGCTCCGGGGAGCGCCGTAGACTGTGATGTCATCTCTGAAATTAGACGCTACTGAAAATGAGCTTGATGGTGTAAATTGATTGGCCCGGCTAACTTTTCAAGTCAGGAATTAGAAAGTGGAAAACGTAGAGCGCACCGAGTTCGTGGTTTTAACCGGCCACCTGGACGACCAGCCCTTGCCCGACCTCATCAGGAGGTTGCGCGTGCTGAGGAAGTCCGGGCGGCTACAGGTCGAATACCCCGAAGGCCCCGGCTCCTTCTTCTTCGAGGACGGCCAACTGGTTGACGCACAGCTCGGCTCGCTCCGCGGCGTGGAAGCCCTGTACGCGGCGCTCTCTCTCGACGGCGCTTCCTTCAACTTCAACCCGCTCGTCAGGCCGCCGGAGCGCAGCATTGACAGGCAGGGGCAGAAGTTCGTCTGGGACTTGATCGAGTCGCCCAGGCGCGAGGGCCTTGAGGAGATCAAAGCGTCGGGCGGGGAACCCGGCACGGCGGCGGCACCCACGCTTCCACAGAACGCGCCGCGCCAGTTGCCGCCCGCCGCCGAATTGATGGCCCCTTTAGAAGAGCGCCTGAAGGCGGTGGAAGAGGCGATCATTTCGACCTCGCACCGCTTCTCCCGCGAGCGCTTGCTGTACGCGGTCATCATCGGCTTCCTGTCGGGTCTTAGTTTAATAATAACTCTCGATATCATCTTCGCCCCGTCCCGCCCCAGGCCGGCGTCTGCTGCCGGGGGCGCGGCGCTTCCGAGGCAGGAGCCGGGCGCGGCAAACGGCGCTGCCGGCGTGGCCGCCGCCGGGCCGTCGCATAAGCCGGCGGGCAAAAATGAAGAGGGAGACGCCGGCCCTGCTGCGGGCGAGCGCGCCGGACTCACACAAGTTTCAAACTCGAACGAGAAGGCCCAGACCCAGGCGGCGCAGGCGCAGGCACCCGTGCCGTCCACGGCGGCAGTGATCGGCACGCGAAGGGACACGGGCGTCCCAGCCGCGCGCCGCGAGTACGTCGTGCAGGTTCTCGTGGAAGTGAAGAACGGGCGGGTGACGGACGCGCGCGTGTGGAACCCGCGGCCCGGCGCGGACGCTTACGAGGCGGTCGCGCTCAGGATGGCGAGGGAGCGCCGCTACCCCGAAGATTTCAACGGGGGCGAGAGGTTGAAGATTCGCGTCAAGCTTTAACAGATACTTTTCGCGCGCCGCGACGGGCGGGGAAAAGAGATGCTGTTCATTCAAAGCACCAGTCTGGCGCTCACGCTCGACGAGGGCGAACGACTCCGCCTCCTCGATTCGCTGGCGGCGCGCGGCCACGCGCCCCTCATCCGCTCGGCGCGTCGTCGTTTTTTTCAACTGCTCGTCGAGCGGGGCGCGGGCGCAGAGTCTGCCGCGAGCGCGGAGGAGCTGGAGCACGTGTGCGCGGCGCAGCAGGGGTCGAAAGGTCAAGCTCCTTACGCGCCGGGCGAGCTGTTCTGCGCGGGCGACTGCGTTCTCTTCCTCGTCTTCGGCGGGAGCGCGGAAGAGGGCGTGAGCGCGGGTATAGTTTACAGCGTCGAGACGGCGGGGCCGCTGGCGAAGCTCGACCGTTTCTGCCGGGACGTGCGCGAGTCGCTAATTGATTCTAAGGGTGGGTCGCCGATTGACATTAAAGAAGGGGAGGGGGTTGCGGAGGCGTCGGAACCGCCGTCAGGTTTGCCGTCATGGCAGATGCGCGGCAGAGGGTTGCGGCAGGGGTTGGCGCGGTTCATCGCCATCCAGCCCGCCGAACACGTCCGCGCCGGGGCGGCCATCCGCGGGGGGCGCGAACTCGCGCGCGCTTCCGAGTTGATGGAAGAGCATCCGGTTCGCATGTTCCTGCGTCGCGCGCAGGAGATGCGCCGCGAGGGGTACACGCCGCGGCGTCTGTTCGCGGAGGCCGGGGCGCTGGGCGTCTCGGTCGAGAAGATGTTGGACGCCGGGCTGCTGGAGCCGGAGGTGAGGGTGAGCTGCCGAAAGTCGGGGCACGCACTCTTCGACCTGCCTTCGCCGGACTCGCTTGCGGCCATCACGATCAGCAGGGCGAAGTGCAGCCAGTGCGCCGCGCCCGTGGCGGATGAGGTCATCGAGGAGACGGTCAACCCGACCCGGCTGGCCGTCTCGCTGCTGGAAGACGGCAGGTGGCTGACCAACCGCGTGTACCGAATCGTCCGCTCCCTTGGCATCCCCGAAAGCGAAATCGCGACCGGCCCCGCCACGCCGCACGGCGAGTCTTACCTCTCGGCGGACGTGTGCGGCAACTCCTTCCTCTTCGTCACGAGGGACGGAGACCTGACGCCGGCCTTCTGCCGGCGCGCCGCCGAGATCGTCGAGGAGACGGAGGCTGCTCACCTTGTAGTCGTCATCACCGGCAGCGCCGAGGACGAGGGGCGGCTGCGACTCTACGAGTTCGCCTGGCGGCGCGCGCGCGACGGGCGGGATTTAGGAATAACCATCATCGAAGGGCTGGGCGGGGCGCGGGCGCATTTCAAGCGCGCTTTCGAGAGCGCCGTTCAAAGGGAACTGTCCCGCAACCTTTTCACCCTCGACGCCGCGCTGGGATTCAGCGCCAGTAATTTCGTGCTCGACTGGTTTAAGTCAGCGAAGGCTTCCGGCTCAACGAGCCGGGAGGCGGACGCTCCCGCGCGCGTCGGTGTCGGCAGCCGCCGGTAAGGGTCTCGCCCGTTGACACTCCGACTCTCAATCCAACGCCATGCCCCTTCAATCTATGAGGACATCACCGTGATGCCCGAAGGCGGACGCGCGTCGAAGTGCCTTCCGACGCGCGTCCGCCTTCGGGATTAAGAGAGCGGCTACTTGTGAATGGTGATGTTGCCGCCTCCGAGTGCGAGGACGGGGGCCGCGCTGTCGGGCGCGCCCGCCTGTCCGTCGTAGATGATCTGGCCCGTCGCCTGATCCCAGATTTTGACGCGCAAGCGGTCGGGCAGCTTCTTGCCGTCGAGCTTTCCGTCCGAGCCGGTCAGCAGGAAGCCGTAGAGGCCCGTGCCGTTGATGGTTCCCGTGCCGCCCACCTGCGCCCTCGTCCCCGTTATCGAGAGCCACGAGAACTTCGTCGCGCTGAAGTCCATCCCCGGCAGACTCACCTTCGTCATGCCCGTGGGCGTCGTCGCCCCGCTCTCGTACTTGACACTCGTCTCGAACTGCACCTTGCCCGTGAAGCTCGGGTTGACGGGCAAGGCCCCAGCGGGGAGTTGAACCAGCCGCCCCCGGTCAGGAAGCCCGCCGCGGGGTCGAAGACCACCACAGGGGAGAAGGTCGAAGTGCCGAAGGCGCTGCCGCGCGACACCTTGACCTTGACGGAGTTCGTGCCGCCGTCAATGACGGAGACGTAGCCGGGGAAAGGCGCAGTCCCGTCCGCGTTGCTGCTGTCGTTGACGACATAGACGCGGTTGGTGGCTGCGTTGTGAGCCGCCGTGGCGAACGCGCCGTGCCCGTGCGCGGGCGCGCCGGGGACGGGCGACCCTGGCCCGCGCCGTTGACGGAGAGCAGATCGGTGCTGACCTGCGTGCGCCCGACGTAGAACAGGCCGTTGAGCGGGTTCACGTCGCCCTCGCTCGTCAGGCCGGCCAGGGGGATGGCAACGTCCGCCGCACCCATGCGGACGTTGATCTTCTGGACGTAGTTTTGCTGGACGGGCACGTAGGCGTAGCCCGCAGCCGCGTCGAGCGCCACGTCCGAGGGCGTCTGACCGAAGGGGATCGTCGTGATGATCGAGTTGGTCGCGCCGTCAATGATGTAGGTCTTGTAGCCCGTGAACGAGGGCACGACGACGCGGTTCGAGGTCTCGTCAACGGCGAGGTCAATGCTGACGGCGTCGTAGGTTGTGACGGTCGTGACGAGGGTGTTGAAGGCGGGGTTGGGCGTGGACGGGTTGTTGTTCAGGTAGCGTTGCCCGTCAACGACGACGAGGGCGGTGTTGGTGTCGAGGTCTGGGGTGGCGAATGCCGTGACGTAAACGCGCCCGGTCTGGCTGTTGAAGGCGTAGCGCTCGTGCCGGAGTCTAAGAGCGGTTTCGTAAACGTATGTGGGAGCGCGTCGAAACATTTCGGATAAGTCAAAGCCCGGAAGATCAGGGCGCGTCCCTCTTGCAAAAGAGCCTCCGCGGGCGTTTATGAGACTGCTTCCAGTTAAGGACGGCGTCGGCGACTCGCGAGCGCCGAAGCCGCGCGCCGGGGCGGGATGGGGAGGTCTATCTCGCGGAGGATACGCGCCTGGGCCGACGCGTCTCGCTCAAGCTGCTCTCCTCGCACCTGACGGGCGAAGCCGAGAGCATGGTGCGCTTCCGGCGAGAGGCGCGCGCGGCCTCCGGCGTGTCGCACCGCGGCGTCGCGCACGTGTACGACTTCGGCGAGGCGGAAGATCGTCACTACCTCGCGATGGAGTACGTCGAGGGCCTCAGCTTGCGCGAGGTGCTCAGGCACGAGTCGCTCTCGGTCGGCGCGGCGGTCGCGCTCGCCTCCCAGGTCGCCGCCGCGCTCTCCGCCGCGCACGAGCGCGGAGTCGTCCACCGCGACATCAAGCCCGAAAACATCGTCGTCACGGGCGAAGGCCACGCCAAGGTGCTCGACTTCGGCCTCGCCAAACTGTTGAAGGCGGGCGAGCGCGTGGGGGCGCGCGCCGCGCCCGCGCCCGCACACGCGACGCTCGACTCCGCGCCCGGCCTCATCATGGGCACGGTCGCCTACATGTCGCCTGAGCAGTTGCGCGGGGAGGAGGTGGACGCGCGCACGGACTTGTGGAGCCTCGGCGTCGTCTTCTACGAGATGGTGGCGCGCCGCAGGCCGTTCGAGGGCAAGACGCCTGCCGATCAGATCGCGGCCATCCTGCACGCGGGGCCGCCGGCCGTCAACGCGGACGGGCGGGCCACCGAAGAGTTGAACCGCGTGCTGGGGAAGGCGCTCGCCAAGGAGAGGGCCGCGCGCTACCGGACGGCGGGTGAGTTTGCGCGCGAGGACGACTACGTCGCCGTCAGGCGCGCCCTCGAC
>Ga0066660_10001213_pt1 | contig 10620 bp, 10 predicted proteins | sample GraSoiAngelo_109_FD_75177 | JGI IMG/M metagenome (GOLD analysis project Ga0066660, IMG submission 75177) | Grasslands soil microbial communities from the Angelo Coastal Reserve, California, USA - 14_0903_12_20cm | ecosystem: Environmental > Terrestrial > Soil > Grasslands | place: USA...
ACCCCAGCCAGGGCAGCGGGGAGAACCAACCGACGATGGACAGCCCAGGATGTGCTCTGCTATCCTCTGCCACCGATTCCAGAATGAAACCTTTGAGAGTGAATGAAGCGAGAAGACGCCCAGTGAAATGGCTGTGGGTGGCTTGGTGAAGTTGAAAGTAGGTTAGGGCGGTCCTACAGGACGAAGTGGCCTACCTTCAGAGTCGAATGAGGGGAAAAGCAGCCCGAAATGAGTTCGCAGGAACAGATCGAATTCTCCACCATATCCCATGGCAGTACCTGCCGCCGTGGGCAGCACCGTTGCGACCCGCATGCTGTATTCATCGCGCTCTTTTGAAGAGGTGATCTACCGCGACGAACTCGATCATCTGGTGAGCAACACCACGCATCTCGAGGTGGTGTATACCCTCACCCGTGTACAACCACCAGGTTGGAAGGGTTATCATCGACGCATCGATACCGAGATGCTGCGTGAGGTAGCCTGGCCGTCTGATCAACACCCCTTGATCTTCATCTGTGGTCCCACCCCATTCGCCGAGACTGCCGCCGCGAGTCTGGTCACATTGGGAGACGACCCAGGACACATCAAGACCGAACGATTTGGACCGACAGGAGAAGCATAATGGAAAACAAGCTGGATGGCAACGCAGCAGCGGGCGTGTTGCAAGCGATCTTTCCGTTCGACATGACGTTGGTGCAGGCAACCTGTACGGGTTGCGGTGCCACGAAGGCGATTGGTGCAACCGCCGCCTACATGTACGGCATGGGGACGATCATACGCTGTCCCTCCTGCGATACCGTGCTTATCCGCGTGGCGCAGGCAAGGGGACGCACCTTCCTTGATATGCGAGGCGTACGCGTCCTGCAGATCAGCGCGGGAGCATAGCCGTTCTTCGCCTCTCTGCCTGACGCTTCGCTCAGAGGAGGTAGAACATTGCATGTCGCACAAAGCGGATTTTTGCTCTGGTACAAGTACGCGCTTCTGCCTGAAGTTCGATCTGCATGCACAAGGCGATCCACTCACGCTGGTTCAGGTGATGGCCAACGTGCAAGAGCCACGTATGACGATCGGAGGCGTGAACCTGGTAGTTGGCTTCAGACAGTCGCTGGGGATAGGTATGTTGTCTCTGGTTACCGGTCACTTCTTCGTCTTTGGAGACATGCAACGTATCCAACGGAGTTGCATCTGTTCGATTGGTCGATCAAATAGGCCAGTTTGTGCATCCAGCCGGAAGAGCTGTGAGAAATCCTCGGCCTCAAACACCACGCGCAGTCGCTCAGCGTAGGAGCCGCGAAGGACACGGACATAGTGCTCGCTATCGTAGTCTCTGCGGTCGGTGAGAGGAGCAGCGGATGGAGCAGAGAACAGCGACTCCTCGCTTCCCTCAATCTCGCCTGTATCCTCATCTTCCGAGATCGGGCAACCAGACCGGCGCTCCATGTTGCGCGCGATAGAAGCGCACGCGTTCGCCAGCGCGCCACTGGGTCCTGCCAGCCGCGAGCAACGCCTCATATTGCGCTTCCGTGTGTTTTGCACGCTTCGCAAGATAGGTCTTGGAATCCTTGGAAAGGCGCATACGCGTGGCGACATCGGTGGCGGGTAACAGCCGCCGCTGCGCCTCGTGCGTTTCCTGATAGAAACGCACGATCCCCTCGATATTGTCCTGCATGGCGCAGCGGAACGCCTGGAGCAAGGCGTAGTTTTTGATCGCGTGCGACACCATCGCCGCATAGCGCGATTCGTATTCCAATCTGATCCCCTCTGGCAAGGTTGCGACGATCTCGTCCACGAGCGCCCTCTCATCTGCTTCTGACCACTCCTGCGGCGTCGCGAAGTACACGCCGTCTGTATCGGCTTCGATCGGCACCATACCACGCTCTCGCAGTGCCTCGATGATCTCTGTGAGTAATGCTCGTCCTCGCCTGGTCACCTCGTTGGCGGCGCCAAGATCTCCGAAGAGGGCCATGGAGGTTGCCCCCATGTAGCCGTAGGCCGCGTTGATCATGGTCTTCATCGCTGCCTGCGTCCCCTCGTGCTCGTCGGCCTCCATCGAACCCGCTGGTGCAGAGCGCGCTGCCGCTTTGTGGAACAGGCGTAATTCGGTAAGACGGTCGATCAGGTGCAGGAAGACGCCCAGGTGATCGCAGCTCGGTCCGATGCGGTATGCGCGCATCAGCGATGGATACAGTGACGCGACATCCGCTTTCACCATGTGCTCTGCCACTCCCTCTTCCAGCAGATAGGTCGCTCCTCCCTGGTGTCGTCCGAATGTCTCTTCCTGGCCAGATGCTGTTTGGGGCAACGCTGCTCCTGCGCGCAGGTACGCCCTCACCAGCAGCGGTTCGAGAATGCCCATGGCTGGGCCCGCCGAGGCGATGCGGGCGTCTCGGCGAGGTGCCATCCCTGCGAGAGCAAAGGCTGCACCCATGAGTCGTCGCGAGAGTCCATCCACCTCGCGCACATCATCGAGCGCGTAGTAGCGCACGGACTCAGGTTCGAGTTGATACGTCTCGTACACATGCGCGCCTTCGACATACACGCGTTCAGGTGAGGCAAACCCAAAATGGCGGGCCACCTCTTTGAGCCGGTACGAGGGCAGCGTGCGCACCACAAAATCATAACGGCGCACCGCGTCCAAGGTATCGATCAGCTCGCGACCAGCCACACTGAATCGTTTGCGCCTCAAGCGATGAGGTCCTGCTGATCCCGTCTCGTCATATGATTCCAAACGTTGGGCACTCCTGTTCGTCCAAGGTGCAGCGGAACCTTGAGCACGCGAGCGCGATGTTCAAGGAAAGGCAAATCAAATCCCATCAGGTTGTGATTCTCGATCGTATCGGGGTCGCGTTGGCGAATCAGCGCACAGAGGTTGGCAATCAGGGTCGCCTCCTCTTCGGGGGTGGCTGCCTCCAGCACCTGTTCAAAGCCCCGGTTATCGCGAACGGCGACGAGGAAGATGCGGTCTCGTGCGGGATCGAGGGAAGTCGTTTCGAGATCGAACTGCAGGCGATGCAGGTCGTGATAAGCCATCCCACGAAAGAAGACCCGACCAGTGCTCATGAGGTATTGTTCGACGGGGCCAACGCGGTAGTAGGTGTCTCCCAGGGCTGAAAGTGATGTGATACGCCGGTTCAGGCGCTGCGATGCCCCGTCCAGCAGCGCACGCTCCAACATGCGTCCATCACGTGCGGACAACAGATAGCGATACGAGCCGTCAAGGCCATCCAATGTGCGGTAGCTCACCATCGCTTCGTCCTGCTGAGGTTGGAGCGCCGAACCCAGATGGGCAAGGTCGTCGAGTGAGGTTGCGAAGAGCCAGGGGCGGAAGGTCGCACGTGTGCATCTGACGCGGTCCCCAATGCGTTGCCAGACCCATGCCTTACCTGCCCTCGAGGCCCAGACAGAGACGATGCCTGGTGTCGGGTCCCAACCGAAGAGCGTGTCATCCGATGAGAAAAAGGACGAATTGTCTGAGGGATTGGTCGGTCCTTCCATGATACTCCTTGAGCTAAGAAGGCCACCAGGTTCGCCTGATTCTTCATAGCCTACTTCGCACGATAGTCGCGTCTTGGTTCTATTGTGTGCCTGAGTTGTCAGGAGAGAACGGCTCTTGCTTTGGAGGCAATACGCCACTCTCTTGCAGAATGTTCATCAAGTTCTCGTGTGTCGTATAAAAGACTATTTTCGGTGAATCATCGCGTATGAACAAGATGTAGGTGGAAGCGTCTTTCAAATCTATGGGTTGGCCTGGGGTTTTTTCAAATCGCATAGGTGAAAGAACTTGTACCATCCTATAATGGTCATCCATTCGTGTTTCGTCAAATGGGACGATCTTGACAAATTGAAAACCAATGGATTGAAAAAATGCGTATCGTTTTGCAATTCCTGCGAGAAAGTCATCCTTCTTCACCACCTGGATACCGCCATCCGGATCGGCAGCCATAAAGAGGTCACTAAAGATGTGGGCAAGAAGGTCACGCTCAAACGTATTACTTCCTCGCTCGAACTCTTCAAAAAACGTTTTCACGACATCACTGACTTGCTTCATCGTCATGTCTACATCCTTTCTTGATCCTGTGTGAGGGTATTTGTGCAGAGGCAAAGCGAATCCGGCAGACCTCAGTGATTCCCTTGCTTCCCAAGATACCTTTTTGGCATGACGAGCCATTCCGTCTTGATCTCACGTCATCGACTTCCTCGGTGCATCGTATGTTCTTTTGTGAGGCCGTGCAAAAGTTGTATTCCAGGCAATACGGGCCAACTCACTCAAGCCTCATGAGAGTCAATGGTGGCAGCAGAGTTCGAGAAACTGCGTAGGCGATCGGCCAGCGCGGTATAGCGCTGCCGATCTGTCACGCGTTTGATCGAAATGCCAATGGCTTTGGTGGGCCCGACCAGGATCGCCAGCTGCTTGGCCCGCGTGAGGCCCGTGTAGACCAAATTGCGACTGAGCAGCAGGTAGTGTTGCAGGAACAGAGGCAGAACGACAACAGGGTACTCGCTTCCCTGGCTCTTGTGTACAGTCACCGCCCATGCCAGGGCGATTTCAGCGAGATCCGCGTAATCATAGGTCACCGCGCGTTCCCCAAACTGCACAACCACCTCCTGCTCTTCCAGATCGATTGAGGTGATGGTACCTATATCGCCATTGAAAACCTCGCGCTGGTAATCGTTGACCTGCTGGATGACGCGGTCACCTACCCGCAGCGTGCTGCCTCCGCGTACGATTTCCACTTTCCCCGGCGCAGGCGGGTTGAGCACCTGCTGGAGCATGGCGTTGAGCTGTCTTGTGCCCACCTCTCCGCGTGTCGATGGAGAGAGCACCTGCACCTGCTGCACCGGGTCGATGCCATGCCTGGGCAGGTACTCGCTCACCAGGTGACGGATGCCCTCTGCACCCAGCGCTGGTTCTGGCGCCTCCAACCACAGGCAGTCCGACTGGTCGAACTTCGTGGTTGGCACCAAACGCGGGAACTGGCCGGCATTGATGCGGTGGGCGTTGGTCACGATGTGGCTGGCTGCCGCCTGGCGGAACACCTGAGTCAGCCGCACCACGGGCACCTGCTGCGACTCGATCAGGTCACGCAGCACCATGCCAGGCCCCACACTGGGCAACTGGTCGACATCGCCCACGAGCAGCACCTGCGCCTCGGGCGGAATGGCTTTGAGCAGCGAGTGAGCCAGGAACAGATCCAGCATCGAGGTCTCATCCACCACGATGGCCTGCGCTTCCAGCGGCTGCTCCTCGTTGAAGCGGAACTGCATGGTCTTGGGATCAAAAGCGAGCAAGCGGTGAATGGTTTTGGCCTCCTGCCCGGTCATCTCCGAGAGCCGTTGGGCAGCACGTCCCGTCGGTGCAGCGAGCAGAATGTTTTTTCCCATCGCGCGCCACAAGTCCACAACGGTTTTGGTCGTAAACGTCTTGCCGCATCCGGGTCCTCCAGTCAGCACCAGCAGACGCGAGGAGGCTGCCAGTTCGACTGCCCGGCGTTGCTCCTCAGAAAGCGTGATTCCCCGTTTTTCTGTATACCGATCAATCCAGCGCTGTACCCGTGAGAGATCGACCGAGACTGGCGCCCTGACGAAAGAAGCCAGTCGCGAGGCCAGAGCTTGCTCGGTGAAGTAGAACGCGGGCGCGTAGTACAGGCGCTCTTCCGCGAGGTCCCCGTATCCGGGCTGGGTGATGAGCTGCTTCTCCTCAGCCATCTGGGCGATGAGTTCACCAATGCGCACCGGGTCTACCGGGGAGTCTGGTAGTGCCAGCCGCTTGACGACGCGCTCGATCAGTTCTGGCTCTGGTAGGTAGCAGTGGCCCTCCTCGGCTGCCTGCTGCAACACGTAGAGCATCCCCGCACAGTAGCGGAAGTCAGAATCGGGGGCAATGCCGATGTTGCGCGCGATGGTGTCGGCGGTCACGAAGCCAATGCCAAAAATATCGGTGGCCAGTTGATAGGGGTTCTTCGAGACCACGCCTATGGCCTGATCGCCGTACTGCTTATAGATCTTTACAGCGTACGTGGTCGAGACATTGTGGCCGCGCAGAAACAACATGACCTCCTTGATTGCTTGCTGCGCGGCCCATGCCTTTTCGATCATGGCCACGCGTTTTTCGCCAATGCCGGTGACCTCGACAAGGCGGGAGCACGATTGCTCGATGATGTCGAGTGTCTCCAAACCGAAGTGCGCCACGATACGCCTGGCCGTCACCGGGCCGATGCCCTTGATGAGACCGCTCCCCAGGTATTTCTCCAGTCCAGTGAGTGTGGCTGGCTTTGTCTCCTGGGCATGGGTGACCTGGAACTGGCGTCCATACTTGAGGTGCTCTCGCCAGTACCCCGTGAGGCGCAGTGTCTGGCCCGCGTGAATGTCTGGAAAGCGGCCCACGATGGTAATGAGGTCGCGTTCCCCAGGTGCTTTGAGCCGGGCGATGGTATAGCCGGAATCCTCGGCGTGATAAGTGACGCGTTCGACGATACCCTGTAGGTGTTCTGCAGGGGGTTGTAGCGCTCGATTAGTCTGTTCGCCAGATGATGTTGACACGAAAAAGGGTTCCTCGCTGTTCTACAAAGGAGTATAGCAGGTGTGTGTGGTCTTGCCAAGACAGAGAGTGCAGTACTGGGAACTTGAAATAGTTTTACTTGAAGAGTATAATATAAACTAGGAGGGTTTCGAACCCTTCCAATAAAGGAGGATAGTATGCTAGGACCAATAGATTATATTGCGGTCTCTTTTAAGGGAAATAATTTTGATGGGAGTGTGTTGAAAGCACTTGCACAAGCCACTAAGAGTGGTGTGATACGTGTTGTGGATCTGGTGTTTGTGATCAAAGATGCTGATGGTCATGTAGACTGGGCCGAGATCGAGGATCAAGAGGACGATCTCAAAGAAGTCTCGACGTTATTAGGGCACAAAGGTGACCTTCCCCTTTTAACAGAAGACGATGTGCAAAAACTGGGTGCTCACATGCCCAACGATACATCAGCTGGCATACTCGTGATAGAACAGCTCTGGGCTATACCTTTAAAGGAGGCTCTGCTCCATGTGGGAGGTGAGCTATTGGCCGAGGGTCGAATTCACCCAGATAAAGTATCCGCTGCTGTTGAAGAATTTGAGCAGCAAAAATAAGAGCGTGTGTTCAGGAAAGAGGAGGATACTATGATAGGACGACCACTGACACCAGTTTCAGTAGCAGGACGCCGCCGCCGACAGCGCCGCAACGGGCTACTGTAGATCTGTAGACACCTGTGCGTTCATCTAAAATAAGGCCAGAAATGGCCTTCTTTCGTTGTACAATCGACCAACTCAAACTGTCGTTGAAACAGGAGTACTGCCATTGGAAATGGTGGATAATGTGATCAGCCCCTGCGAACGCACTTCGGGCCGATTTTCTCCTCATTCGACTGTACAGGGAGGATACTTCATCCTGTATGCCCATGCATCTCTACCTGCTTTCACCTTCACCAGTCGTCTACAGCCATTGCACAGCGCGTCTTCTCACCTCATTCACGCTCACATTGTGAAGCATGGCTGTGCTGGCTACATAAGCTATCCGCCGAGAAAATTGAGAGTTTCCCTCTTCAATTTCCTGGTTTTTTGATGACTGATATGCCCATGGAGTGAGGCTTGGGGAAAGTTCTTGCCATCTCAGACACGAACTCACTGACCATGACTCAAATGTCTCTCTGGTTCGTTCCCTCCCTCAAGGAAAACGACGAGAAATTGCTTGCTAGCTCTCAACAAAACAGCATGAGTGAATTCTGAGGTATTTCGCGCATGTCTCAAGCAGTCAGACCTTCATCTCTGAACAAACTCAGGCACTTCTGCGGTAGTCATGATGCAAGCCGCCCAGGGCCGGGAAGGCGATGACCTTGCCACTTTCACGATTGGGTGACGCTGACCCAGCTTTCTGCTCTGGAATCTGCTGCCTGATGCCTTGATGCGGCCTGGCTTGGTTGAAGTACTGAACGTAGGCGTTGAGCACGCGGTGGAGCTGCTTCTCATGTAGGATGAGCAGATGATCGAGACACTCTCGACGGACACTCCCCAGAAACCGTTCACAGATGGCATTCGCGCGCGGGGCGAAATAAGGAGTTGTGAGAATCTCGATGCGACTCGTCTGCGCAATCCGAGCGAAGCCCACCCCAAATTTGCCGTCGTTATCACGGATGAGGTACTTCGGCCCCACACCATAGGCGGTGGCTTCCCGCAGCTGTTGTGCGGTCCAGGCATCGGTAGGAGATCGTGTGACACCCACATGGATGACCCTGCGAGAGTGTAATTCGATGATGAAGAAGGCATACAGCGACCGGAAAAGCAAGTCGGTGACCGGGAGAAAGTCGCAGGCCCAGATCTGCTCAGCATGAGTGTGTAAGAAGGTTTTCCAGTTCTGTCCCCGTGGCCTGGCAGGGTGCACCTGTCGCATGTATTTCTGGATCGTGCGTTTGCAGACGCGCAGACCCAGCTTGAGCAATTCGCCCCGGATCCGTTCAGCTCCCCACAGGCGGTTGTCCTTAGCCATGTCCTTGATCAACGCGACGATCTCTGCGGATATCTTTGGTTTGGCAGAAGCTGTCCTGGACTTGTACTTCCAGTACAGCTGAAACCCCTGGCGATGCCACCGCAGAAGCGTCTCGGGCTGAATGATGAAAAGCGCTTGCTTCCAGGTCCGTACTGCTCTTGCCAGAAGGACCAGGAGCATCCGGTCGGACTTCTTGAAGACTGGTCGTTTGACGTGTCGACTGAGGATGATCAATTGCTGTCGGAGGAGGGCGTTTTCTGCCACGAGTTCCGTCTTGCTTCTGGCAAGATCTGTCAGCGTCCCCACCAGGAGAGAGGTGGCGGTGTCCGGTTTGGTCCAGTCTATGAAGCGGTGGTGAAGCGCTTGAAAGCTCATGCTTGTCAACCGCTTGATGAAGGCAAGAATCCCATGCACAGTGTACGTGACCCCTTTTTGAAGATAATGGGATAATCAGATGAATGCATTTTGATTGTACTCTTCATCTGGGGAATCGGCAAGCGGCGAGAGACATGGGAAGGTGCACTCAAAGGCCTGATTGAGCGGGCGGATATGACAAGTAGCCAGCACAGGAGTGGAAGCAGAGGGAGGCGAACCTCCTGCTTGTCCTTACAGGGCAAGCAGGCCCTACAAGCGCGACGCTTCCTGCAGTTCTTCCCAGGAGCGTGATGCGGTGTGCTGTCCTGATCATGGACGTTTGCAGCTGCTCGTTGTCATGAAGTTTCATCGTACTCCTCCCTGGTAGCTTCACCTTGTCATCTACCAACACGAATGCTTTCGCCGATTGACTTTGTTCTCTATGACAGTACGTCTTGTTCAATGCCACCTCCCAAGCCGGAAGAAGCACGAGGCTTAGAATACAGCCAGATTGAGAAGCACGAACAAGCTGAGACTGAACAGGTCTGCCACGGCGTGGCCGAAGAGATTCCAGCGCAGGCTTCGGGTCCTCCAAGAGACAAGAGCCAGATCCCTCCGGTGAGACAGGCGCCGTTCATGTCGGGCACGTGCTGATCCACCAGGAACAGAACCACGGACTCGTTGTGCAGTTCCAACTGCTTGAGTATTTCCAGGGGTGTTTGGCCCGCATTTGCGTGCAGCACCTGGGATCGATCACCATGCTTTAGACAGAGGTCGCACGAAGCAGCTGTGTATAAAGTGGTCCGAAGGCACTCTACAAGGACATCTAGCCGGACGCAAGGAGGAGCGTAGAAAATCGCTCTCTGAACGGATCAAAACGACCAGTGCACACAGCCTGCCTCCTGTGACTCTTCTTCAGTTTTGGTTCACGGTAGCAACCTCTCTGCCTTTTTTCAACCCCCGATTTGTGCCGGAACCTCGATCGTACCCCACGGTATGGTAGCCCCCACTTTGTGGTAAAACCGGAGCATCAACCGCTTGTGACGCCTCTTGCTTTTCGTGCTATGATTACGCCATCCTGTTCTATCATGGAGAAGTTGGGGGAGCGGTCTGGGACGATAAAAAAAAGGGAAAAGAGGGAAAAAAGGGATGTCACGCTGCGGGAATCGTAAATTACAGGCTGACCGCGCGCGGAATCGCTGGCTGATCGCGATCATCTCCAGATGCACCACGTGGGCCGACAACGGCGTTGGGCAGAGCGGGAATGTGGTCGGGAAGGTTCTCTACCTTGTCGGCAAATATGCCTGCCTGCTGTTTGCCGACCTGGTCAATATCTTCTGGCAGCTCGGTATACAAGCCATGTGGGGCGTTTGCAGGCTCTTCGCGCGTACTAAGGCGAAACCGGACCGCATCCAACACGTGTTTGTCCTCCTGCTAGAAAACCGCTCCTTCGACCACCTGCTGGGTTTCTCTCATTTACAGGGCATCGATGCTCTCACAGGGCAGTCTACCACTCTCGAGGGACTGGACCCGGCCCGCGATTGGAACCTTGACCCGCTTGGAAATAAAGTGACAGTCTCCTCTCCCGCCAACTGGGCAATGCCCCACGATCCCGGGCACGAGTTCAACGATGTCAAGGTGCAGCTCTGCGGGGTCAAGGGGGATTTTCCCCACATCGACAATAGCGGATTCGTGGCGGATTATGCCACGGTCGACCCTGCCAATCCGGGCGAGATCATGAAATGCTA
>Ga0066660_10001214_pt1 | contig 10616 bp, 9 predicted proteins | sample GraSoiAngelo_109_FD_75177 | JGI IMG/M metagenome (GOLD analysis project Ga0066660, IMG submission 75177) | Grasslands soil microbial communities from the Angelo Coastal Reserve, California, USA - 14_0903_12_20cm | ecosystem: Environmental > Terrestrial > Soil > Grasslands | place: USA...
CGGAACCAGTCGCAGTTCGGGATCATGGTCTCGGACACGTCGCGCGGTTCGGTCGCCCGCCGCGCGTCGTTCGTTCAGATCCGCTACGACCTCAACCGCGAGGACACCGCGACCTTCAAACGCGCTATCGAGCGCCTCTGCGAGCTCTACTGGGCGGCGGGCGCAAGGGTCCTCTACCCGCCGATCGAGGGGATAGCCGAGCTTCGCGACGGTGACGTGAGCCGGATCCGCGACCACGACCTCGACCCACGCGAGCTCACGCTGCTCGCCTTCCACCCGCTCGGAACGGCGCGCGCGGACGCCCGCCCCGGCCACGGCGTGGTGGACGGCCACCTGAAGGTCCGCGGCACTGAGAACGTCTACATCGCCGACGGGAGCGTCGTGCCGAGCTCGCTCGGGGTGAACCCCCAGATCACGATCATGACCCTGGCCACCCGGCTCGCCTTCCACCTGCTCGGCGCGCCGGCGCCCGACCACGAGCCGGAGCCCGAGGCCATCGCCCGGCCCCGGATCACGCGGCCGCACGCGCTCACCGCCTGACAACAGCTCGCCGGCCCCCAGAATGGGGACTGGCGCTCGAACGCGGTCACCCTTAGGTTGGGACGAGGTGAACCAGGCAGGGCGACACCACGGCTGGCGGGGTGTGGGCCGAACGCTCGGAGCCGTGACCCTTCTCGCGGCCGTGCTGGCGCTCGCATCGATGGCCTCGCCCGACCACGGGCCGCGTCCGGAGACTCCGCCGGTGGCGCGTGCCGGCTCGCGCGCGCCGGACCCGATCCACAAGATCCGGCACGTGGTGATCATCATGCAGGAGAACCGCTCGTTCGATTCCTATTTCGGGACGTTCCCGGGCGCGCGCGGGATTCCGATGCGGCACGGAGAGCCGAGTGTCTGCGTGACCGACCCGAAGTCGGGCATCTGCTGGCAGCCCTACCACGACCCGCGCGACAGGCACGGCGCCGGCCCGCATTCCAGGAAGTTCGCGCAGATCGACGTGAACGGCGGCCGGATGGACGGCTTCATCTACTCGGCGGAGCACGCGCCCCACCGCTGCAAGGACCCGAACGACCCGGTGTGCTCGCCGAACTCCGCGGTGGACGTGATGGGCTACCACGACGCCCGCGAGATCCCCAACTACTGGGCCTACGCGCGCAACTACGTGCTCCAGGACCGGATGTTCGAGCCGAACAAGTCCTGGAGCCTCCCCGAGCACCTGTTCATGGTCTCGGAGTGGTCGGCGCGCTGCAGCCGCGCGGGAGATCCCTTCAGCTGTGTCAACGACCTGTCCGGCCCGGGCAGCCCGCCGGACTTCGAGCACACGAACCGGCCTCCCGACTACGCCTGGACCGACCTGACGTGGCTTCTCCACCGGGCGGGAGTCAGCTGGCGCTACTACGTGTTCAAGGGGGGACAGCCGGACTGCGTGCAGGACGCGGCGCTCTCGTGCGGCGCCAAGCGTCAGGACGTGGGGTCGCCGGGAATCTGGAACCCGCTCCCGTACTTCGACACGGTCAGGCGGAACCACCAGCTCAGCAACATCCAGTCGGTCTCCCGCTTCTACGACGCCGCCCGCTCGGGGCAGCTGCCCGCTGTCTCCTGGGTCGTGCCCAACCAGCGGGTGAGCGAGCACGCTCCGAGCGGCACCATCAATGCGGGGCAGTCGTGGGTGACCAGGGTCGTCAACTCGGTGATGCAGGGTCCGAACTGGTCGAGCACCGCGATCTTCCTGTCCTGGGACGACTGGGGCGGGTTCTACGACCACGTTCCGCCCCCGCGGGTCGATCGGAACGGCTACGGGCTGCGAGTGCCGGGGCTCGTGATCAGCCCCTACGCGCGCCGCGGCTTCATCGACGACCAGGTCCTGAGCTTGGACGCCTACGCGAAGTTCATCGAGGATGACTTCCTCGGAGGCCAGCGGCTCGACCCGGCCACCGACGGGCGGCCGGACCCCCGACCGACGGTGCGCGAGAACTCGCCACAGCTCGGCGACCTCCGCCGCGACTTCAACTTCACGCAGGTGCCCCGGCGGTCGCTCATACTGCCGGCGAATCCGCCTCCAGGTCCGGCCTCCCGACCTTGACCGCACGGCGGGGCTTGGTGTGGGCCTTGCCGGCCATCGCGCTCGTCGTCCTCGCGGGCAGCTCGGCGGCGCCTGGAGCGACCAGCGCCACCACCGTGGACGTCTACCCCATCGCTGGCACGACCACGGCGAACCCGCGCACGCAGATCAGCTTCCGCGGCGCAACGGCGGTGAACGACCTGACTGTGACCGGCTCCCGGAGCGGCCTGCACCGCGGCCGCGCCATCGTGCATCCCGATCGCGTCGGGTTCAGCTTCGTGCCCGACCGGCCATTCGACGACGGCGAGTTGGTGACCGTCAGAGGCGCCGCGAAGCTGACAGGTGCGCACCCGGACGGCACCGTGACCTTCCGCATTCTGACGCCGACCACGAAGCACCTGTTCCGGCGTCCCACTGGGGACTCCGAGACGACACCGCCCGAGGCGCAGTCGTTCAAGACCCGTCCCGACCTCCGGCCGCCGGACCTCAAGATCACGAGGTCGCTCCCCGGTGCATCGAACGACGACCTCTTCCTGGGCGTGAAGGGCGGTGCGGGCCAGGACGGGCCGACCATCCGGGACCGCCTCGGCCGGCTGATCTGGTTCCTGCCGATCCACTGGCCGTTCAGCCCGTACGACTTCCGCGCACAGACGTACCGCGGGCGTCCGGTCCTCACGTGGTGGCAGGGTCGCATCTTCACCGGCAAGGGCCGCGGATACGGCGTCATCCTCGACAACTCCTACCGCCTGCTCAAGCACGTCTACGCGGGGAACGGCTATCAGATGGACCAGCACGAGTTCGAGGTCACGCCTCAGGGCACGGCGCTGATCACCGCCTACGAGCCAGTCAAGTACGACCTCTCCTCGATCCACGGCCCGCGCGACGGCACGGTCTGGGACTCGATCGTCCAGGAGGTCGACGTCGCCACGGGCCTGGTGCTGTTCGAGTGGCACAGCCTGGCGAGCGTGAGCGTGCGCCTGACCACCTTTCCGGAGCGCGGACACGCGCCGTTCGACCCGTTTCACGTCAACTCGATCGGCGTCGAGGGCCCCGACCGGCTCCTGCTGTCCGCGCGCAACGCCGATGCCCTGTTCGAGATCGACCGCCACACCGGGAAGGTGGTGTGGGAGCTCGGCGGGAAGCAGAGCAGCTTCACCATGGGGCCCGGCACGGACATGAGGGGCCAGCACCACGCGGTCCGCCACGCCGACGGCACGATCACGGTGTTCGACAACGGCGGCAGCACACGCTTCCCGAACGCGCCCGACAGGGAGAGCCGGGGCCTGACGCTGCGCGTGGACGAGGGATCGCGCTCGGTGTCGCTCGTCCACGAGTACAAGCACCCGAGGACCCCTCTCTTCACCCGCAGCCAGGGAAGCATGCAGATCCTGCCGAGTGGCGATCCCTTCATCAGCTGGGGAGGCGGTCAGCCGTACATGACGGAGTTCACGCCGGGTGGGCGGACGGTCTTTGAGGCGACCTTCCGGCCGAGCGAGGAGACCTACCGCGCCTACAGGCTGCCCTGGAAGGGGGCGCGCCCCACCGGAAGGCCGGCCGTCGCCGCATCGACGCGTAACGGCCATGTCGAGGTCTACGTGAGTTGGAACGGTGCTACGGACGTCGCTCGCTGGGAGGTCCTCGCAGGCGCGGACCGCCGCGTGCTGCTGCCCGTCAAGACGGCGAGCTGGAGCGACTTCGAGACCCGGATCGAGCTGCTGGTCGCCGCGCCGAGCTACGTGGCCGTGCGCGCGCTGGACGCGAACGGGCACATGCTGGCGACGTCGGCGACGGTCTCGCCTACGACGAGTGGCCGCGCGCCGCGTACACCCAGCGCCGGCGCCTAGCGGCCCAGCGCTGGGTCAGCGCCCCCCGCGTCAGCTCGTTCGCCGCGTCGAGGTACTCGAGCGCGTAGTCGTAGTCGCCCCAGCTCGCATCGAGCTCGGCGAGCGAGAGCGCGACGTCGACCATCGCGCGCCGTTCCCAGTCCTTGCGGCGCTCGATGACTGCGTCTTGCGGTGGGGGCATCTGGAGGGGCGTTGCCATGTCTGGCGCGCCAGGGAGTCTCCGCCGTCGCGCGGTTACCGCAACCGGCGCGCAGCATCCATGTGGACTCGGCCCGCGAACGTGCGCAGCCGGCGCAGGTTTCCTTGCGGACGCACCGCCGCGGATCGCCGCCCGGCGCCGTCTAACGTGTAGAAACGTGATCGCCCGCGACGACGCCCTGGCGGCGCTGGAGGCAGAGCTCTTCGACCTCGTGGTCATAGGCGGCGGGATCACCGGGGCTGGTGTCGCGCTCGACGCCGCGTCCCGCGGGTACAGCGTGGCGCTCGTCGAACGCGACGACTACGCCTCCGGCACCTCGAGCCGCTCCTCGAAGCTCGTGCACGGCGGCCTTCGCTACCTCCAGAACTTCGACCTCGGGCTGGTGCGCGAGGCGCTGCTCGAGCGCGCGCTGCTCGTGAACCTCGCGCCGCACCTGGTGCGACCGCTCGAGCTGCTCGTGGCGTCGTTCGAGGGCAAGCACCCGCAGCGCACGGTGGGGGTGGGACTCAACATGTACGACGCGATGGCCACGGAGCGGCTCAGGCTGCCCGGCCGCCGGCGCCGCGACGGCGACGGCATCGAGGAGTGGAGCCCCGACCGCCACCGCGTGATCGACGGCGAGGAGGTCAAGCGTCTTCTGCCCGCCCTGGCGGGGCGCGACCCCACCGCCGCGTACCTCTTCTACGACTGCCAGACGGACGACGCCCGGCTCGTGCTCACCGTGCTCGGCGAGGCCGAGCGCTACGGGGCGGTGATGGCGAACCGGTGCGAGGTGATCGAGCTGCTCGACGAGAACGGCCGCGCCGTGGGCGCGCGCTGCCTGGACCGCGTCTCCGGCCGGGAGCTCGCGGTCCGTGCGGCCAACGTGGTGAACGCAACCGGCGTGTGGGCGGACACCATCCGCTCCGAGGAGCTCTACGAGCAGGAGGAGGTCCCGCACATCCGGCCGAGCCGCGGCACGCACATCACGCTCCCGTACGACAAGCTCCCGCTGAACGCAGGCGCGATCGTGCCGGTGGGGGACGGGCGCACGATCTTCACCCTCCCCTGGCTCGGCCGGGCGCTGGTCGGGACGACCGACAACGACTACGAGGGGCCGCTCGACCACGTGCCGCCCGATCAGGCCGACATCGAGTACCTGCTCGGCGCCTGCAACCGCTTCTTCGGGATCGCGCTCGAGGCATCCGACGTGACGGGCGCGTACGCGGGCGTGCGACCTCTCATCTCGACGGGAGACACCAAGAAGTCGGTGGACATATCGCGCAGGGCAGAGCTGTTCGAGACGAGCTCGGGGCTCGTGACGATCACGGGCGGCAAGCTCACCACCTGGCGCCGGATGGCCAAGATGGCCGTCGACCGGATCGTGGAGCGCGAGGGGCGCGAGGCCCCGTGCCGGACGCACGAGATCCCGCTGGGGCAGCCCGCCGGGCCGGATGACCTCGCTCACGCCGGCATCGACGACGAGTCCGTCGCCCTGCTCGCGCACCGCTACGGCTACGCGGCGCGCGAGGTGCTCGCCGAGTCGGAGGAAGACGCATCGCTGCGCGGCCGAATCGTGCCCGACCTCCCCGACCTGCTCGCGGAGCTGCCGTTCGCCGCGCGGCACGAGCAGGCCACCACGCTGGCCGACGCGCTGCTGAGGCGCACCCGTCTCGGCATTCTCGACGCCCCGCGGTTGGCGGCAGCGGACAGCCCCGAGGCCCGGGCGGCGGCCGTCGCGATGGGACCGGGACTCGGGTGGGACGACACCCGCGTGGCCGCCGAGCTCGCCGGCTGGCGCGAGGTGGCCCGCGCCGAGGGCCTGACCGGAGCGCCCGAGCCGGCCGAGAGCGCCGCCGCGTGAGCGCGCCGCGCCTCGTCCTCCGGGGCCACGAGCTCCGGCCGTCGCCGGAGCGCCCGGTGATCGTGGGCATCGTGAACGCCAGCCCGGAGTCGTTCTCGGACGGGGCGGAGGTGGGCGGCCTGGACGACCAGGTGGCGCGCGCGCTGCGGATGCGCGACGACGGCGCCGACCTCATCGACGTGGGCGGGGAGTCGGGGGTCACCGACCGGCCGGCGCTGGACGTCGCGGAGGAGGTCGCGCGCGTGGTGCCCCTGGTCGAGCGGCTCGTGGCCGAGGACGTGATCGTGTCGGTGGACACCTGGAAGGCGGACGTCGCGCGCGAGGCGCTCGCCGCCGGCGCGGCGATGATCAACGACGTGAGCGGCCTCCGCGATCCCGATCTGGCCGCGGCGTGCGCCGCGCACGGCGCCGGTCTGGTCGTGGCGCACACGCGTGCCGAGCCGAAGCGCAAGCTGTTCCCGGCCTACTCCGATGTGGTGGCGGACGTCGTGTCGTTCCTGCGCGAGCGGACGGCCGAGGCGCGGGCTCGCGGGGTGGGGGAGGACCAGCTAGTGCTGGACCCCGGCCCGGACCTGTCGAAACTGCCTGTGGAGACGATCACCGTCCTGCGCTCATTGCCCGCGATCGTCGCCCTGGGCCGGCCCGTCCTCCTCGCCGTGTCGCGCAAGGACTTCGTGGGGGCGCTGACCGGGCGCCCGCCGCATGAGCGGCTGGGGGGAACGCTCGCCGCGATCGGCGCCGGGCTCGACGCGGGTGGATCGATAGTGCGCGTGCACGATGTCGCGGCCGTGCGCGACTTCGTCGCGGTGCGGGCCGCGCTGCGCGGGGAAGCCGACGTCCCCCGCGACCTCACGCTCGATCCCGGGTTGCGCCGGGCCGTGTGACATCCTCTCCCGCTTCGTGGCAATCCTCGACCGGAAAGAGCTCGAGCAGAGCCCCCTCGCCGACCTCCACGCGATCGCGTCGGAGCTCGGGATCGAGGGCTACCGGCGGCTGCGCCGCGAGGAGCTGATCGACGCCCTTCTCGCCGGCGCGGGAGACGGGGCCGGGGGCGAGCCGGCGGCGGGCGCCGAGCCGGAGCCGGAGGCGGAGCCCGAGGCGGAGCCCGAGCCCGAGGCGGAGCCCGAGCCCGAGGCGGAGCCCGAACGCGCGGCGGAGGCGGCGGACGAGCCCGAGCCCGAGCCCGAGCCGGAGCTCGAGCCCGAGGACGTCCGCTCGGGCACGCTCGACATCCTCCCGAACGGAAGCGGGTTCATGCGGCCGGATCCGTACGCGCACTCGCGGGACGACGTGTACGTCTCGCCCGCCCAGATCCGGCGCTGCGAGCTCCGCCCAGGGGACGAGATCGCTGGGCCCGTGCGCGGCCCCCGCCGCTCGGAGCGCTACCCGTCGCTGATCCACGTGGAGACGGTGAACGGCCAGAGCGCCGACCCGCCGCCGGAGCGCAAGCGCTTCGAGGACCTTACGCCGGTGTTCGCCAGCGAGCGGCTCACGTCGACCGAGGGGCTCGAGGCGGCGCCGTTCGGCAAGGGGTCGCGCGTGGCAGTGGGGGGACCGCCCGGATCGGGCGTCACCACCCTGCTGCGGCGGATCGCGCTCACACTCGCCGCGTCGCACCCCGACGTCGACGTCACGGTGCTGCTCGCCGGGATCCGTCCGGAGGAGGTGACGGAGTGGCGCCGCGACTCGGAGGTCGCGGTGGTCGGTGGAGGCTTCGATCGGCCCGTGGACGAGCAGGCTCAGGCCGCCGATGCGGTGATCGAGCGCGCGAAGCGGCGCGCGGAGTCGGGCGGGCACGCGGCGCTCGTGCTCGACTCGCTCGATGCGCTGCCGCCGCAGGCGGCGCGGCGCGTGTTCGGCGCGGCGCGGGCGCTCGAGGAGGGCGGGTCGATCACGGTGATCGCCGCCACGGGTGCGGACGACGCCCAGCGGCTCGCCACCACCCGCATCGTGCTCGAGGCCGGCGACGCCGGGCCACACCCGCCGTCGCTCGCGCCGGGCTCGGGCACGCTGCGAGCGGATCGTCTGGACTAGGGGCCGGGCCCGGTCGACCGCGCCGCACGGCCCGAACTCAAGGCGAGGGTCCATTTTTCGTTGCTATAGCCCCTAAGAATCGACCCTCGGCCCGGACGGTCCTCCGATCCCCCTTCGCTGCCCTCCCGGAAACCTGCTGCGTAGCGGCTACCGCCGGTACCCGACCTCGGCCCACGAGGGCTCGGGCGAGAGCTCGATCACCTCGAAGTCGCGGTCGGGCTGCGCGTAGCCGAAGGAGCTGGTGCGCTCGTCGAAGACGACCTCGAGCTCGCCCTCCTTCACGCGCTGGTCGAGCCACGCTCCGCGGAACACCAACCGCCGCAGCCAGTGGACGAGCGAGCGCTCGGTGTTGCCCGCGAGGTCCTGCCAGCAGGCGACGATGTGCTCGCCCAGCGCCGACGCGGGCTCGGTCACCTCCCCATTCACTGCGAGGTTCACCAGGTCCTCGCGCTCGGCCCCCTCGAGCGGGCCCGGCACGAACCCGAGCTTGACCGCCGCCTGCTCCACTCGCTCGGTGAAGTCACGTTCGTTGAACGTGAAGCGCAGCTCGCCGTACTCGAGCACGTAGTCGGACCCGGACTCATAGTTTCCGCGTCGTGTCGCATCCATGACGAGACCGCCGCGCCGTCCCCTCGGGACGCGGCGTCGGCATCCTAACCCCGATTCCTCCCCGCGCGAAGCGGGTGCAACGGAGTTTGCACCCCGGGCGGGACCGGACCCCCGCGCGACGCGTGTCTACGCCGTCGTCTTGGCCCGGCGCCGGCGGTGGCGGCGGATGCCGGCGTCCTCGGGCAACCCCGCCGACGACGAGGGTCCCTCGAAGTGCATGATCACCGATGTCGCGCGGAACCCGCTGTCGGGCTTCTTCTTCACCCGCGCGCTGGCCTCCGCACCGAGCTTCTCGATCCGCTCCAGCGTTCGGCCGAGCTCGCGTGAGATCGCCTTCCAGCCCTTCTCGTCGAGCATCATCGCGCTGCGCGTCATGTGCGCTTCCTCCCGGTCGAAACCGCCCTCGGCGGCGCCGGCCGCGACGTGCGCCCCGACCTGCTCCACCCAGCCGGTGACCAGGTTCTTCTTGACGATCTCGGGCGTGCGGCCCCACGCGTCGTCCGTGATCTTCGGACGGATCTGCGCGGTGTAGTGGTGCTCGACCGCCCCACGGCGCGGGGTGGTGCGAACCAGCTTGATGAGACCGAGCGACGCGAGCTGCCGGACGTGGTAGCTCACGTGCGTCAGCGGTGCGCTCAGCTCGGTTGCGATCTCACTCGGGCTCGCGACGCGGTCGTCGAGCATCCCGAGGATGTGGATGCGCAGCGGGTGGGCATACGCCTTTGCGATGCGCGGGTCAGTTATGTCCACTGGAACAGTCAATTGCTCTCCTCCATTGCGCAAACTCTAACGTGAATCGCGAGCGCACGCGCATCCGGCCAATCGCGCGGTTCGGTCTGGACCGGCGCGATCGGCGATGTCAACAGGCGGCGATTATCACTATGCACATTAAGCGCTCAGGCCGCCAGGTCGGACGCCGATGAGCGCAGCCTGGCGCGAACGCGATGGAGTCGAACCTTCACGGTTCCCTCGGGTACCCCGAGCGCGGCGGCGACCTGCCCCTGGGTGAGATCCTCCTCGTAACGGAGTCGCAACAGGCGCCGCTCGTCCTCCGCGAGCATGCTCAGCGCCTGCTCGGTGGCGACCCCCATGAGGGTGCGGTCGAGCGGCGTCTCGATGGCCGCGCCGCGAACCGCCTCGGGCTCGGCCTCGGGGATCTCGCTCGCCTGCCGGCGGCTGCGGCGAGCGGCCAGGCGCATCGACTCGTTACGGGTGATCTGGAGTAGCCACGGCAGCGGCGTGGCCGGAGTCCGGCAGGCGGAGCGCTTCCGCCAGGCGCGGATGAAGGCCTCCTGCACCGCCTCCTCGGCGTCGTCGCGGTTGCCGAGGATCCGGCGCGCCTCCCGCAGGCAGCGCTGCCGCGCCAGGTCCCACCGCCATAGCGCCGGGTCCGTACTCATGGCTGCGGATGAAGACAAATTCCCAAGCACTAAGGGAACATAACCCGCTGAAACGCTCCTGACTTATAAAAGGGTCTGTCCAATCGTGAGCCAGGGCACGCATGCCCTCGAGGGGAGCGCTCTCGCCGCATACGAGGCCTTCGCCCCGTTCTACGATCGCTACACGGCGGAGCACGGTCACGACGAGTGGATGGCCGACGTCGACGCGATCCTGCGCGGCTACGGCGCACCGGGTGATCGCCTTCTGGACGTGGCCTGCGGCACCGGGAAGAGCTTCGTGCCGATGCTCGCCCGCGGTTGGACGGTCACCGCGTGCGACATCTCGCCGGCGATGGTCGAGCGCGCCCGCGCGAAGCTCGGCTCCGGGGGAGAGGTCCGCGTCGCCGACATGCGCGACCTTCCCTGGAGGGGCTCCTTCGACGCCGCGACCTGCGTCGACGATTCCATCAACTACCTCCTGTCCCTCGGCGAGGTCGTCGCCGCGATGCGGAGCATCCGCGAGACTCTCGTTCCGGGAGGCCTGGTCGCCTTCGACGTCAACTCGCTCGGCACGTACCGTGGTCCGTTCGCGGACGAGCTCAGCTTCGACGGCGAGGGAACGACCTTTCGGTGGCGCGGCGAAGGTAGC
>Ga0066660_10001216_pt1 | contig 10610 bp, 12 predicted proteins | sample GraSoiAngelo_109_FD_75177 | JGI IMG/M metagenome (GOLD analysis project Ga0066660, IMG submission 75177) | Grasslands soil microbial communities from the Angelo Coastal Reserve, California, USA - 14_0903_12_20cm | ecosystem: Environmental > Terrestrial > Soil > Grasslands | place: USA...
CGCCAGATCGAACAGCAGAACTGCATTCCCATTCGCATCGATGCCGTGATGACACGGGCACCGATCGCGCCGGGGCCGGCGCCGCCGCGGAACTTCGTCCCGAAAATCTTTAATCGCGGCCCGTCCGAACGCGCTGACGTTCCCGCGCAAAACTTAAGGGTTCCGCACAGCCAGTTGCTCGTCTTCACCGAACAGTTGGCCCATTTGCAACAAGCGGGCATGACCCTGGATGAAGGCCTTGGTGTTTTGGAGAAACGTCTCAAGCATCCGCGCGTGCAGCAGATGATTAGCACCCTGCATCAGGCGCTGGTCGACGGCCGCAGCTTTTCGCAAGCCCTTCGTGAATTCCCGCGAATTTTCCCGCCCCTTTATGTAAACCTGGTCGCGGCGGGCGAGGCCAGTGGCGCATTACCGGAAATCCTGATGCGGCTGGTAAAACACCTGATGCAAGAGAAAAGCTTGCGCGATCGAGTGCAACAGGCGCTGATTTATCCAGCATTCCTTACCCTTGCGGGCGCAACTCTCGTCACGGTTTTCATCACCTTCATGGTCCCGCAACTGACACAGTTCATGTCGCAAAATGGCGGCGTTCTTCCCCTGCCGACGCGAATCCTGATGCAAGTGCACCACATTATTACCACTTACTGGTGGCTGGGGATTCTTCTTATCCTGGGCGCGTTCGCCGGTTGGAAGGCATTTGTCCGCAGCGACGAAGGACGAACCGCATGGGATCAATTCCGCCTGCGGATACCCGGATACGGCCGCATCGTGCGCCACAGCTACTACGCACAGTTCTCGCGAACGCTCGGGACCCTGACTGAAAACGGCATTCCACTGTTGCGTTCGCTTGATCTTGTCGCCGAAATCGCGGGCAACCGTTATATTGAGAAAAAGCTAGCGGAAGTCAGACGTGCGATCGTGGACGGTGCGCATCTTTCGGCCGCATTGGCGGGACAACAATTGTTCCCGGACTTGCTCACCGACATGATGGCAGTAGGCGAGCAGACGGGGCACTTCGGCCAAACCATGATGACGATCGCCGACGTTTACGAGCGTGAGCTCGATCGCACAGTTACCATAACCTCATCCCTGATCGCGCCGGTGATCATCGTGATTATCGCAATTATTGTTGGCTTTGTCGTTTACAGTATCCTCTCTGCTGTTTTCTCCATGACTCAGAGTTTGCAGTTTCGGCCACGCTGAGATAGCATTGCGGCCAATTCGATGCGTCAGCCAATTTTGACGTTGGGGCTAATCCTGGCGACACAACCTCTTCTCGCGCAAGAAGCACTCACTCTCGATTCACCCGCCACGGGACATCCTGGGGCTGTTGACATCGCCACGCCGACTACCGGCAACGCTTGGATCGACTTGCGGCAAAACGCAAAGCCAGGCGCAGTGCAAAACGTGCCCAAGTGGGTGGAAGCGGTGACGTTCATCCCTGCGGATACGCAAACGAATCCAGCGGCGTTGAGTGTTTTCCGTATCCGACTCGCCCGGCCGGATCGTCATTCTACCATCTTGTTTTTTCGCATCTTTTTCAATGATCAAACCAGCGCGCATCCTGAAATCGTGGCGTGGGATGAATCCGGGTCGCAGATGCTTCGATCCGGTCCGCTCGGCGTCGGGACTGAACTCGATAGTTCCGACGCAGTCATGATTCCCATGCATGGAGCCACCACGATTGATGTGGAGGCGCCGGGCGATGGCAACGGCGTCCGTGCCGCCTATCTGGAATGGATGACTAGCAGCGAGTTGGCGCACAGCGCCAGCGTCGGATCGAAAGATGCCGTCCCCCAGCCTTTCGCCACCACGCTTCCGCTGCACGCGCCAATGGAAGATTCCGAGGAATTCGGCACCGTCACCGCCTCGCTTTCAGCCGATTTAATCCGCATCGGGCCGACGCCGGACCAGAGTGCTGCGTTTGAATTCGGGATCGAATCCCAGCCGCTCCTTGCGCTTGTTACCTTTGAAATCGCCGGTCCGCGAATGGATTCGCCCCCTGAAGTAATTGCGAACGGTCAAAACATCGGGGCCGCTTCTCTAATCATGCCGGGTCTGGCGGATCCCGGTTACCGAGGCGAAATGCATCGCATCGTCAGCCAAATGCAATTCCAGTACACGGGCTGGCTTCGAGCCCAGAAGATTGTGCCGGCAAGCGCCCTACACTCTGGAACGAACAACATCGCGATTGTCAACGGACGAGACGCCTCCGCTGCCGTGATTCGGGCCACCCAAGTTCAGCTGAAGTATCTTTGGGAGAAGGCTGACTATATTTTGAAACCAGATCACTAGTGCGGTGTCTAAGAGCTGATGCGGAAAAACGAACAAGCCTTCACCCTCCTCGAGATAATGCTCGTAGTGACGATCATCGCCCTGCTGTTGGCCGCGGCAATAAAGTTCATGGCACCGAACGTGGATATCGCAAAACGAGTTCGGGTGGTGGGCGATATTCAGGCAATTAAAACTTCGCTACTCGCCTACCAGGGAATCAATGGATTTTATCCGACGACTGAACAAGGCCTGCAGGCTTTGGTAACGGCGCCATCGACCGATCCACGGCCTTCGCGCTGGCAGCAATTCATGGAACAGGTTCCAACCGATCCATGGGGCGACCCATACGTTTACAGATGCCCGGGTCTGAAAGATCCCACCAGATACGATTTGTATTCCGCGGGGCCGGATCGGATTCCTGATACCGCCGACGACGACTGGGGAAAATAGCTGCCCTTATTCTTCCTCATCGTCCGGAGGCGGGACGTTCGGTACCGGCACGATTGGGGTTGGGATTGGGGTTGGATTTCGTTGAATCACCCCGCGCTGATGGACCTGGCCGGGCTGGGGAAGAGTAGGCCTTATCGGTTGCGGATAGGATGGCGGAAGCGACGGTATTGGCGCCGGCTTCTGGTAAGGTTGCGGTGGCACCGGCATGCCTGGCGGGAAAAACGGCGGCTGCACTGCGTTAAATTGCGGTTGATTCGAAGTTTGCCCCGCCTGCGAAAGGAGCGCCTGATTGAACGTTAGCGTCGCATATTTGCCGTCCTTTGTGATCGTAACTTTAGTTTGGCCGATCTGATCCGACCATTGGATATCGCTGACGCCCCATCCGTGTTCGTTCTGTCCTTTGGTTGTCAGATATTCTTTGAAATTCTTGTCAGTGGCCGAGGCGATCGTGACAAACCCTCCGTCATCGGAACGCGCCGCGTTCGCCACAAAAAGGTCCTTTGCGAAATCGGGAGTGGCCGTCGGAACCGCGACGGTCGCCACGGCGAATGGTGAACGGTCCAACATCGCCTTGTAATGATTAAAGTCCGGCCGCTTGGGCAACGGATCATCCGCCAACGCCACCACCGGTATGATACTGATTGCAACTAACAAGCTCGTTTTCATTTTACTGCCGTCGCGGGCGCGTACCAGCGCGCGATCTTGAATTTACCACGCATCTGCGTCGGGTCACTCGAATCAATCGCAATATTTGCGCTCTCGAAAACCATGAACGCATCAGGGGCCTGCACATCGTAAAGAAAATGAACCAGCGGCGGCCATTGGCTTTTCGTTTCAATGGACACCGAAACGGATTGATAATTGCCTGTCCCTGCACTAGGGCCAATGGCCGGGTTTTCGATTAGCACATTGTATTTGCCAGCGACCTGTTTTAGCTGGTCAAGCAAGGCCGATGCGTCGCTCGCCCCATGAAACGCGGACTGATGTTCGCGCAACCATTTGTCACGGTTCGTCCATAAATTGCTTTCCCTGAGCAAAGCCGTTTGCTCAGTGTGTTGTCGTTTTCGTTTGCCCACTTCAGCTCGTGAATCTCCAGTCGTGTGGAAGAGCCAGCTCCACAAAAACAAATTCGCGAGAAAGAACACCACCACCGCGACTACCCCCCCCAGGATGCGCTCACGGCGGTTCATTCGTTGCAAGGTTTGCGCGATCATCGTGGCCGTCCTTCCAGACGAAATTGCGCGTGGTCGTTTGGCAAAATCCGCGGCGACTGCATGTCGAAGTTGAAATTTTGCAAATCCGGGTGCTTTTTAACATTCTCTGCGAACTGATACGCCAGCGCGGCTTTATTGGCCTCGCCCTCAATCGAAATCTGGCGAGCCGATTGATTGTAGGCGGTGATACGCACATCCTGGGACGGCAGGCTATCGAAAAGGTGCTGCAAGATTTCGATTGGATAAAAATGCGGATCGATAGCGGGCGCCAGCGCTTTCCAATTATTGGACGAGGCTCGGACAAAAACGGTCCGGGGCTCATCCCGCTTAATCTGAGCGTCCAACAGCCAGATGCGGAATTTCAGATACGCGAGTTGAATAAGAGCGAACCCGACAATTGCGGCGTAGACCATACTTGCAATCACGAGTCGCTTTTTCCATTGTTCACGCTGGACTTGACGTTCCCGCTCCTCGCGCCACGCCTGCGGAAGAAGGTTCAGCGCAGTCAAAGCGGGCGGCGTCTCGATCGACATCAATTCCGCCGGCGCGGCCACCGCGCTCTCGACTCTGTCGCGCAGATTAAAGCATTTTTCGTCCACCAGGACGTTTTCGAACGACGCGTTAATACCCTGCAATTCTGCCGTCATGGTTAACTGCGGCAACTCCAGCTCGAGCGGCGCGGCTATACCGCCGTCAATCGTCCTCGCGAAACTAAGCTTCCCATTTTCTGAGATCGCCGAGACGAGCGCACCCGACTCCGGATAGATGAACAACGCGCGTCCTTTCCCGGCATGAGTTGCGATGCGCTGCGCTGCATAAACCGTGACCGCGCGCGGAATGACTTTGCGATTTAACAACGGTGCTGCGATTTCTTGCAGCCGCTGGTTCTGCACCGCGAGCGCCGAAATGACACATTCGCCGTTTTCTTGCTCGATGACCTCAAAGTCGCTGGTTACCTCGTCGGCAGAAAATGGGAGTGCTTTCTCCAACTGGATGCGAACCATCTCGCGTAATTCCGATCCCTCGACGCTCGGCAGCCGCATCCGTTGCGCCAACACCGCCGACACCGGCAGCGCCAGGACGACACTGTCATCCGTACTCAGGGTTTGCGCCGCTTCTTCCAAAGTAGGAAACGCCCGCACCCGCCAGTTGCCATTCTCGGCGGGACGACTGATCAGATTCCACCCTTCCGCGCCGGGAACGAGAAAAAACTCGCTCATTAGAATTCCTTCCACGTGATCAATTGCGGAGTGGTGCCGGCACGACGGAAGACGAGTTGAATGACCCGAGTAATGTCACTCGACCGGCCCGTGCTAACGACTCGTAGGACAGGATCCTTGAGCGAGATGAAAGGGCTAAGCTGTTGAAATTGCTGCGGTGAAAGTCCCAGCGCCACACGAACCTCCTCCATATTTTTGAAGACGGTATCATCCGCCGTGCCATCCTGGCCATCAGGTCCTGCGCGCAGCTGGAGCAGACGCTCCACCATTTGATCGGTAAAGGCCGGCAGCGCACGTAAGACGTCCCGCGGCGCCCAGGCCAAATCCACCGGTCCCGTGCTGTTGACGGTAAATTCGTCATCCCACCCCGGGGTGGAAGTAATGGCATCCCAACCTTTCACCTTTTTCAGCTCGTCAATGCGAACCAACAACGCATTTGCCGGTTGGTAACCTTCGTCGTCTGCTTCCGCTCCATTTAGACGGGGAAGATCATCGGGATCGACCCAATCGAGCAGACAATCGATCATTCGATCGCGTTCATTCAGTTCGATCCCTTTTATTTCGAGGTAGCGCCGAAGAATTTCGATCCGGGCAGGGTTTTCTCCGGCCACCAGCCAGTTGATGTTCAGGCGTCCGCCCTCGCCGGTAATGCGCACCCCGTAGGTCTGGCGTGGCCCAAAGCGGCCCTGCAGATTGGGCGAATTGGGTTTTATCGTTGGAGCCATCGCGACTTCTGCGCCGGATGCTGCCATCGCCTGCGCTTCCAAAATCCGATTTTCGCTTCCGGAAATTTTTAAACGCGAATCAATGTTCAAAGCCCACGACATCACCAATGCCGCCAGCAAAAACAGCGCCCACAATGCAAGCAATAGCGCAGCACCGCGTAATTTCGAAAGTCTCATAATGGCATTCGTGCCAGCGGCACCATGATTTCGGTCGGAACTTTCGTGTCTGTCCCACTGATTACCACCTTGACCAAACGCGGCAGCGTCACGGTATCGGTCCAGCGTTGTACCCAGGCGTTCAAACGCGAATCGAAAAAGCGAATTTGCAAAGTGGCGACGTTATCGATCAAGCGCACCCACGTTTCATGTTCATTAGAAACCGCCGTATCATCTTTTGGTTTGCGCAAGAGGCCAAGATCGAGCTGCTGGCTCTTGGTATCATGCCGCCGCAGCCGCAAACTAACTTGATAATCGCCATTCGCATAACGGGTCAAAACGCCCGGCCCCGCCGAGCAAAACCAGGTCAGTTCATCGCGGTCATGTCCTTCAATCTTCAACGGTTCGCCGGCGAGGGCTCCAGTCCCGGGCGGCAAGCTTTGCAAATGCTGGGTCAGCAGCTCGCGCAATCCATCGTAACGCGCCGCTACCGCCTCCGTTTCCGATGACACCCGGATTGCCGTCACATTCGTTTGTACGAAACGATAAATCACCAGCGCCATCATTCCGAGAATGATCACTGCCAGCATGATCTCGAGCAGGGTAAACGCGCGCCTTCCGATCAGCGGAAGCAAACGTTGTTGGCGATTTTCAGAGCCGATAAACATAAAACGCAATTTGTTTCGACTGGTTGCTCCCGCCTCGACTCCAGTTCGCAGTAAGGGTCACGCGAATAATTCCCGTTAGCTCCGTTCCATCTCTTTCTTTCATTTCCTGCGGAGCGGCCTTTTGCACCAGTTTTACGATACCAAATCCGGTATCAATTTTGAATTCCTTCGATTTATCCGGCTGTCCCGGCGTAGTTTCGATTTCTATCATCCGATTGGCCAGGATCTCACGCACCCGCGCATCGTCCGCGCTAAGCGCACTCGCGTTCACGCAATTACCAACTGTCCGTCCCAGTGCAATGATCCCAATCGAAAAAATGAGCACTCCAAGCATCACTTCGGCGAGCGCAAAAGCCGATCGCTTGAACACACGATTAGTAAACCAGGCGCCGACTCGCCCTTCTCTCCATGTCTTTTTTCTAACGAGGCGCATACGTTATTAATTGCCCCAGGCCACTCAAAGCTGAATATTCCGTCGTCCAGCTGCCGTCGTTGCTGGCAAATCGAATGCGGGCCGGCTCGCACACTCCCGATTCCCAAAAAATCCATTCCGCCGGCACCTTCTTCATTAGCGCGGCCGGCAATTCGAGAATCCATCGGTCGCGGCGCGTGATCGGGATGGTATCAATCGGTTGATGCTCTTCGGTCTTCAAAAAGGCTGCCGGTTGCAAACTGATAAAGGTATCATTCCAGACAATTAAATAGGCGCGGTGTTCAGCCAGACTGCGCTCATGCGCCTGCCGCACCAGGTCATTGAATCGATCAAGGGAGCGATGCAGCCGCTTGTCCGCCAGCACCCCATTCAAACTCGGAACTGCGAGCAAGACGAGGAGCAGCAAAATGAAGATGGCGATAACAATCTCCACGAGCGTGAAACCGCGCTGATGCCGCATTCTGCAATTTTACGACGCGCTGGCCAAATCACAATCTGGCACTGGAACACCAGTCCCTGGTAAGATGTGCTCCCGTGGGCAAATCCCGCGGACAACGAGCCGCTAAAAAATGGCAACGGAGCGACAGCGCGCCGAAGCTCAATATGTTAGCTTCATTGCATGTCTGGCGCGCTTGCACGAGAAGTTTGCCACCACACTGACGTGACAGTCGCCCCGCGCGCTACGCAAGAAAACCGCTCAGCTGGTGGAATGGGAGTTCGCGTTGGCTTGGCGTTCGCCGCATTGTTTGTTATCGCGATTTTCGTCTGGCAGGGCATCGCTGCCCAAGGCGCGCCCGATCCGCTCCAGGCAAATACCAGTGCCACCGTCGCTTCGCTCGATATCGGTGTCCTTGTTTTCCGCGAGGGACTGGAATGCATTCTCGTCCTCGCTGCCGTCACCGCCAGTATGACCGGCCCGCGATTTATGTATCGCAGACCGGTGATGTCGGGCGCAGCCATCGCATTTCTCGCCACTCTCGCAACATGGTTCGTCGCCATTCGAATTATGAAGCAACTAAGCGAGAACATTCCCGCCCTTCATCTGCAAGCTGCCACCGGATTACTCGCCGTCATCGTCCTGCTTGTGATCATGAACTGGTTCTTTCACAAGATTTATTGGGGTGGCTGGATTCGCGCGCACAATCGGCGGCGCAAATCGTTGCTCGATCCTGCCACCACAAGTTCGCGGCTGCACTGGGGCTTAATCCTCCTCGGATTCACTTCGCTCTATCGCGAAGGATTTGAAGTGGTTCTTTTTCTCCAGAGCTATCATCTGCGACTCGGCGGCGATGTGGTCCTCAAAGGAACACTGCTCGGTCTTATGCTTACCGGCATGGTCGCGTTGCTGACGTTTGTTCTGCAACAGAGATTGCCATATCGCAAAATGTTGATCACGACAGGCATCCTTCTCGGCGTAGTTCTTTTGGTCATGGTCGGCGAACAAGCGCAGGAAATGCAGCTCGCTAACTGGATTTCGACGACACCGATTCCCTGGCTGGAAAGAACCATTCCACCCTGGATGAGTTTATGGTTCGCGATTTTCCCGACTTACGAAACGATGGCCGCCCAATTTCTGGCCGCGCTTCTCGTCATTGGCTCCTATTTCGCCGCGAAACGTTTGGGTGCTCTCCCACTTGCCGGTAGTGATTCAGTTGAAGAAGCGAAACGCGTGAGCGTCGCTGCGCCGGTGGTTAAACCGCTCGAGGTTGTGCGGTAGACCATCGCTTTCCGCTATCGCGATCCGGAAATGAAGCGAAATGTTATTCTCTTCCTGCTTCTTCCCCCCTCAATCTGCTTTGCTGGCGCTCGCCATTTTACTTTTGTTTACGAAGCGCCAACGTCTCCGCCCGATTCAGTTGAAATTGAAAATTGGACAACCACGCGATTTCACGATGGGTTTACCGATGCACAATTTCGTCATGAGATCGAGATTGGAATCACCGAATATTTCCAAGCCAGCGTTTACCTTGCCAACTGGGATTATACACGCAGCTCTGATAATCGCGGCGCGCACTACCAGAGTTCCTCACTCGAACTAATCTACAATCTTGCTAATCCGGTTGCGGATCCGATTGGCATTTCGCTTTATCAGGAGATCAGCGCGGGGCGGCGCCTTTTTGAATCCGAAACAAAACTAATCGCGCAGAAGAATTTCGGACCGTTCGTTGTGGCTTACAACCTGACATTGGAAGCGGAATGGGAAGAGGAAGGGCTCCGCGAGCGCAACGGCGAAATCCAGCAAGCCCTTGGCGCGAGTTACGAACTGAGCCCCAGGGTTTCCATTGGAGCCGAAATGTTGCACGAGATTCTCTTGCCGGCCTGGCACGTCTCGGAAGCGGAAAATAACTTCTTCATCGGCCCGAATGTTTCTTATCGCGGCGATCGCTGGTTTGCTACTGTCACCGCGCTGGTACAAACGACTCGCACCGAAGGCGAGTCCGATTATCGAGTGCGCCTTATCTGCGGTTTTTCCCTGTGAAGTGCCGGCACGGGTGGTTTGCGATAATCCTGTTGGCGTTGCTGCCAATCGGGTGCGCCCTCAAGGAATTCGCACCGCCGCCACCCATATCGCCAGCGCTAATCGCCAATGCCCGGCGCGATCGCGCCGATTCACAAACTCTGTCGCACGGCCGCAGCCTCTTTGTCTCACGCTGCCTGGAATGTCATACTTTGCCGCCGGTGACGAAACATTCGCCGGATCAATGGCCACATCTCGTCACTCGGATGTCTGGTCGTGCCAATCTGAACACATCCGAACGAGACGCGATCACAGCCTATTTGCGCGCAGCATCTGTAACAATGGCTGCACCTAGGCGAGAGTAGCTCCATTCTACTCTGTTATCCGGAGCGGAGCCAAGTCGAAGGATCTCTAACTGTTTACCGACAGAATCCGTCCCACGCGTCGTAACGGGCCGATTTCGGTTTATTAACTCCATCGCCTTTGCAGTTGAAGCCAACCCGTAAGTCTGGACGTTACCCGCCATGAATTCGCGTGGTTTTCGTTCTGTTCTTGCATTTTCTTTCGTTGCTTGGGCCGGCGCGGTATGGGCTGCGACCTCGCCGTCGCCGAGTACATCGCCTGCGGCAACGCCGCCCATCGACCCGAAACTTTTCTCCGGAATGCAATGGCGACAGGTTGGACCATTCCGCGGCGGACGCGCCCTGGCGATCGAAGGCGTACGCGACGAACCCAACACCTGGTACTTCGGCGCGGTCGCTGGCGGGGTATGGAAAACACTGGATGGCGGTGCGAATTGGACGCCAGTCTTCGATAAGCAGGACATTTCCTCCATCGGCGCAATTGCGGTGGCGCCTTCCGCTCATAACACTGTCTACGTCGGCACGGGGGAGGCCGCGATTCGCGGAAACACAACCTACGGCACCGGTGTTTACAAGTCGGTCGACGCGGGAAAAAATTGGAAAAATATCGGCCTGCGCGATAACCGGCAGATTGGCGCGCTCATCGTCCA
>Ga0066660_10001220_pt1 | contig 10591 bp, 4 predicted proteins | sample GraSoiAngelo_109_FD_75177 | JGI IMG/M metagenome (GOLD analysis project Ga0066660, IMG submission 75177) | Grasslands soil microbial communities from the Angelo Coastal Reserve, California, USA - 14_0903_12_20cm | ecosystem: Environmental > Terrestrial > Soil > Grasslands | place: USA...
ACGCACGACGGGCATCAGCGCGAGGACCTTTCAGCGAGGCGTGTCATGGAAGTGAAAGCATTCTAGTATGGCATAACGGCAGCAAACTCCAGTGCAGTTGGGTACACTTAGGACGCCGCCACAGCAGGCGGCCCACGAATTCGATGAGCCCCGACCAGCTAACACGCACTGTAACTGCTCCTCGCTACGACGTGACCCTGCTCACTGCTCAAGATTTCTATCTGTTCAACGAGGGCAGTCACTATCGTATTTACGAAAAACTTGGCGCACATGAGATGGAAACTGGCGGCGAACGAGGCACCTGCTTTGGTGTCTGGGCTCCCAATGCGCGCGAAGTTTATGTGATAGGCAGCTTCAACGGTTGGGACCATCGCTCGCATCCTTTGCGTCCGCGCGGGGCGTCGGGAATCTGGGAAGCGTTTGTACCCGGCGTGAGCAAAGGTACGCTCTACAAATTCCATATCCTCTCCCATCACCATGGGCATCGGGTTGATAAGGCCGACCCGATTGGATTCTTGCATGAGAAGCCTCCGCGAACCGGCTCGGTTGTGTGGGATCTCGCCTATAAATGGAGCGACCAGGAGTGGTTGCGTAAGCGCGGGAAACTAAATTCGTTACGTGCGCCTATTTCGATTTACGAAGTGCACTGTGGCTCCTGGATGCGAGTACCGGAGGAGCACAACCGTCCTCTGACCTATCGTGAACTGGCGCCGCGACTGGCGGAGTACGTCGAGCGTATGCAGTTCACGCATGTCGAATTTCTTCCCATCATGGAGCATCCGTTCTATGGCTCATGGGGGTACCAGACAACCGGCTACTTTGCGCCGACGGCGCGATACGGCACCCCCCAGGATTTCCGGTTCCTGGTGGATTACCTACACCAGCATGGTATTGGAGTAATTCTTGATTGGGTGCCGTCGCACTTCCCTTCTGACGAGCACGGTCTGGCTTACTTCGACGGTACACATTTGTTCGAGCATTCTGACAGCCGGCAGGGTTTTCACCCTGATTGGAAAACCTTCATTTTCAACTACGGACGCAATGAAGTTCGCAGCTTCCTGTTGAGCAGTGCCATGTTTTGGCTTGACCAGTATCACATTGACGGCCTGCGGGTGGACGCTGTTGCATCCATGCTCTATTTGGATTATTCGCGCCAACCGGGAGAGTGGATTCCCAACAAGTATGGTGGCCGCGAAAATCTCGACGCAATCGAATTTCTGCGGCGTTTCAACGAAGAAGCCTACAAAGAGCATCCTGATATTCAGACGATAGCGGAAGAGTCCACATCCTGGCCGATGGTTTCGAAGCCCACTTACCTGGGCGGCCTGGGCTTTGGCATGAAATGGGATATGGGTTGGATGCACGATACGCTCGCCTATTTCTCGAACGATCCTATTCACCGCAAGTATCATCACAACCAACTCACGTTCCGGAGTCTCTATTCGTTTCATGAAAATCTCGTCCTGCCGCTCTCCCATGATGAAGTAGTGCATGGCAAAGGATCGTTGGTCGGAAAAATGCCGGGTGACGAGTGGCAGAGATTTGCCAACCTGCGGCTGCTATTCGGCTACATGTTCGCTCAGTCCGGGAAAAAACTACTTTTCATGGGAGATGAGTTTGGCCAGGTGCGAGAATGGGCGCACGATACCAGCCTGGAATGGCATGTCTTGCAATATCCCCTGCATCGCGGAGTCCGGAACTGGACGGAACAACTGAACCGGCTTTACCGCAGCGAACCGGCGTTACACGAGCTGGATAACGATCCCGCCGGCTTTGAGTGGGTAGACTGCAACGATCATGCCACGAGCGTCCTCTCCATGCTGAGAAAAGGGTCGTCGTCGCAGGATGTTGTGCTCGCAGTGTGCAATTTCACACCAGTACCAATGATAGGCTATAAGGTGGGCGAACCCTCAGGAGGCTTTTGGCGGGAATTGCTGAATAGCGACGCCAAAGAGTACGGCGGGAGCGGTATGGGAAACATGGGTGGTTGCGAAGCGAAAGCGGAGCCTGCTCATGGGCGACCCTACTCTCTGACTCTCACACTGCCGCCACTCGGCGCGCTCTTTCTGAAGATTTAGTCCGCTACTTCCACATCTTGGGAATCAGGAAGGCTCCCAGAGCCACGCTCGCCAGAACAGAACCCAAGGGTATGAACCTGGAAAATCCCTGCGAGACAGACCTCCTCGATGCCAGCAGCACTCTATCCGATTCACTAGCTCTGCCACTGGCGTCCCTTTTGGAAATGCCGCATCCACCATGTGAGGGATGGTGTCGATAACAGACTGGCATCCAGAGACAAGAATCACAGGTATCTTCCGGCTGCGCCGTTTGATGCTGGCAGCCAGTTCTCCGCCGCTCATCCCGGGCATTTCGTAATCGCAGACGACAGCATCAATTTGTTTGGGATGAAACAAGTTCAGCGCCTGACGACCATCTCACGCGAGCACCACATCGTAGCCATAGCCGCTTAGCAAGAGCTTGTAGAGATCGCGGATGGCCGGATAATCGTCTACCAAAGTAATTTAGGTTTTGCAGTGGAGGAGTGACGTGCCCTGGGGGATACCTCCGAACTCAGCACTACCGGATACGCTCCTCGGAACTTCGACGCGGTTCAAGCCAACCAACTCAGCGCGTCTATGTGATTTTACCTCTTCCGTCGACTATTGGATGCAAGTGTGCATTCGCGGCGCAATGTGACCGGAAATTTTAGAGGATGTAACAAAACTTCGGAGCAAAACTCGAGCAGCAGGTCGCTGGGCGAAGCTCTGCTCAAGATCTTCCAGTCTTGCGCCTGCAATTTTATGACCGACGGTCATTTCTTTGTGATGAATGTCACAGACACTATGGCAATTTCTTTGCTATTCAAGGTTCACTTCAAAACCACGGGGGTGCGGACGATCAAGAATGAGTCCTCCCCAAGGACGGATGGTCTGCGCCCCCACCTATTTCCATCATTGAGCCTGTGAAACGGTTCCAGCTTCCGAGACGGAACCTGCAAAATCAGAGTAATGACTCACCTGTGGCTTTCTTGCGAATGCCGTTCGATGAAGCGTTTGGTCATCAGTACGAGACCCAAAATCTGCGTCCACTCGGACACAATATTGCCAACCACCTGGCCCCATTTTGCTTCGGAGTTCATCCTCGCGTAAAGCACTGCCCAGCCAATTCCAGTCAGCAAAAGAAAAATACTAAGAGAATGGTCACGCAACCGCTCGAACAGGGGACTCAGCAGCAGGTTCTTGGGCAGAGGCCGGCTTTCAGCCGAGCCCCTCTCATAAAAATATTTTGTTGCAAGCACCATTACCACCACACCCGTCCAATCCGCTATTGCGTTGCCAAAAAACGATCCTATGTGTGTGCCAGGGTCCGAGACACTGTATAGGACGATCCACAACGCGAGGATTCCCGCGGCGACGATACTAAGCGAATGATGGCGAAAGAAACTCTTGCGCGCTCTGGCCATTCCGTAACCTCCCTGCCTATCAAAGCACAGTTACGATCACCAGTGCTCTTTGTATGCACAAATCGAATTTTGTTGCGCTTCTTGCTGGTTTCCGCAGCGGTTTCGAGGCATACTAGCGAAAGTCCGTTTGTGCCCCTATTCGCAAGGCTCCGACCTATGAGTGATGAGAACCCCGGGATTTCGGAAGACGCCAAACCTGTAGAACGTGCGGAAAATGAAGCACGTCAGCGCCGCAGAATGCGTCTCGCCCTGGCATTGCTGCTGGTTGCGTTTACCATGGTGCTCATCAAAGAATGGGATTTTTGGTTTCCCCCGTCCCCCGCCGCCGAAGCCGATGCCGGAGATCAAGAAGCGCCCGTAACCCAGCCGTCAGCTACACCTACTCAAAAGCCAAATTCAACCGTCTCTCGAGCGAAGAAACATAAGGTCACTGCTACCACGGGGCCTGCTGCCGAAACTAAGCTGGCGCCGGTGATCACTAACCGGGCGGTTCTTCCTCCCCTGGAAGTGGAGGTCGTAGCTGGCGACGAGCATCGCACCCTGCCCCCAGGTAACAGTTCAGTGAAGTTGGATCTCGAACCCAAGAGACCGCCGTCGTCGACAGCGGCGGCACAGAGCGCATCAACAGAGAGTCCGGCCACAACTACTGATGATGCTGGCCCTGCTACCAACGCGACCGAACGAGTCCGGCTCTCCGCCGACACGACGCAAGCGGTGTCTCGTCCGGTAAATCCCGATTACCCGTTGCTGGCGCGCCAGATGAAGGTGCAGGGAGCAGTGATGCTGCAAGCCTTAATCGGCAATGACGGAATAATTCAAGACCTGCGGGTGGTGAGTGGTCCGGCCATTTTGGCTGAGGCCGCCCGCCAGGCCGTCAAACAATGGCGTTTTAAGCCCTACTTGCAGGCTGGCCAGCCGGTAGAAACCCAGGCTCGCATCACCGTGAATTTCACGATTTCAACTAACTGATCAAATCCAACTTCGGAAGTTCAACCCGCACGACGTGGAACGTCTCCGCTCAAAACTCATCCACAAAATTCATCAGACCAATTTATCTCCTAAATTGTCTGCTCAGACTTTTGACCCGATTGATGATGAACCTACCCCCAAAAATTAACAGGCGTCCCGACTCTTTCGAGTCATGGACGCCCGGGCAGCCCTCCCCCAGAACTGCTCGAAAAGAAGATTAAGCTTCGCCTCGAACTCTGAAAATGGCACGTCTGTGCTACCAGTGACACACCAACGTGCTATGTCCGCCTTAGCCTTAAAACGCTGTGATGAGAACTGGGTGAGCAGTCGTCAACCTTCGGACATTCCCGCCTTCAATCGTGAACTGATTGGGTTGTTCAGCGAACTCAAACAGAAAACCAGAGAAGCAGCGTAAAACAAAACGGCGGGCCTTCACGGCCCGCCAAAAATCTTAATCCCAAACATTGAAGCTCTAATCCTGTAATCGAAGTCACCTAGACCAGCGCGGCTCCGGATAAGCTTGCCAAACCACCCTTGCTTGGAGGTTGTGGAGAAGTCGTGCTCGGAGGCGTTGTTGGTGTTGCCGTGGGATTGTTCGAGCACGGCGCTTGACCCGGCGAAGTCCCTGGCTGTGCGCTGGGAGACGTCGAACCTGGCTGGGTTGAACCCGGCTGTCCACTACCCGCAGTGCCGGTCGTCGGTGCCGTACCCGGTAACGGAGTGCACGGAGCGCTGGGCGACGTGCTGGGCGTGACTGTCGTTCCCGGCGACGTTGTGTTTGGCGTCGTTGTACTTGGTGAAGTGTTCGGAGTAGCCGCGCCTGCCGGGGGCGTCGCAGTACTCGCCGGAGGCGTTACAGTACTGGCCGGGGGCGTTGCAGTACTGGCCGGGGGCGTTGCAGTACTGGCCGGAGGCGTTGCAGTGCTGGCCGGAGGAGTTGCAGTGCTGGGTGCGGGCGTCGCCGTGCTAGGCATTTCACCCGGTGTACCCGCTGTACCAGGCGTCTGCGCCGCAGGAGGCGTCGTTCCCGTAGTTGTCTGCGGTGACGTGCTGGAGGGCGATGTTCCGGTCTGACCACTCGTGCTTGATCCAGCGTTGCTGGAACCGGTGGCAGCCTGGCCACCCGCCATACGCGCTTCAGCAATTTCCATGTACTCGCCGCGATTCCTCATCGAAGGCATCTGCACCGCAGCAGATGGTTTTCGACTCTGACTCGCTGTGCAATGATCCGCAACCTTGTTTACGTCGCTCACCTGAAACCTGTTGACGCTTGCCGATCCATTGCCGTTAACCGTTCCGTTCGCAGCGCTGGCACTCGCGTTACCCGACTGATCAGTTGGATTAGTTTTAGCCGAGGAGATGGGAGACGAGCTGCCCATGGGAGCTCCCGCATCCGGCTGCGCCGAGCTTGTGCTCGAAGCACTCGCGGAGGAATTGCTTCCACCCATCGGCTGACCGGTAACTTCGATCTCTTCCCCTACGTGAGTTCTCAGCTTGTCGACATTCCCTGCGAGCGTGTAATTAGCTCCTGTCTGGCTGTCCGTCAGTACGAAAATGCCACTTGCCGCGGAGCCGCTCAGGCAGCCTTTTATTCTGTTCTTTCCAGCCTGATTCGACATCGCACCGTTCTGAGATTCCATCGAACCACTGTGCGGCGTTCCTGAGGGTGCGCCTGCGTTCGGCTGCCCCGGAGTGGGACTATTTTGGGTAGCGGGTGAAGTCCCTTGCATGGAAGAGCCGGTTTGGGCGTCAGGAGCATTGTTCGGGTTTGGAGTGGTGGCTTGTGGTGTGGTGGTCGATGATGTTCCGGAAGATGATGTTCCCGAAGAAGGACTGCTTTGGCCTGTGCTGCTTGGAGATGCCGTCTGCGCGACCAACCAGCTCGCGCACAGCAGCAGTCCAGACAACAGTGCTGTCTTTGCTTTCATGAAGAACCTCCACTTAGGGTCATAGTGTTCTCACCCTTAGTTTGGCGGCTGACCTAAGCCAGAGGTATCCGGTAGAACCCTTAAATTTTCAGCGGTTTTCGGGTACGGACCGAATTCGCTTGGCCTCATCCCTCGGTAACCTGCGGTAATGCCACGTCAGAGCTATTGTGACTCAGGAGCAATCCCTGCACACTTATATGGCGAGGAGTTAGCATGCGGTCAAGCAGAATGCGACGAGCGGCCGAAGGCAGCGACTGGTTCACGTTGTTGGTCTTGGGTTTCTGCATAATCGTGCTTGCTGGGGTGCTGATGGCACGCTAATTTCGTGCCGATGTGCTAGAAATCACCTTTACTCTTGCTCCACCGATTGGCCTTGGCTGAAGCCTGCTTGCCAAGTCCAGCGACGTAAATTAAGACCTGCCATGCTTAGCATGCTTTGTTTTTGAAAATTCAGAAGCGCCCAGGGGAGGCATGTTTGCTAACCTCAGACCGATTCCTTACTGTAACCGTTCTCGTCATGTTCATGGCGGCACTCATCGTTAGCCTGTCAGCATTCCGTGACAGGCAAAGAGCCCAGAAGCGCCTCGAACGCTTACCGCGAGATTTCTCCAAGAACTCCGCTGCTTCCGTCCGAGAATCTTAATCTCAATGCAGAGCGGTTCCCACGTGATTTGACGGTCTGGAACCGCTCCCACTGTTATTCCTGGCGTGGATCGCAAGACAAAGAAAAAAATGGCTCCTCGGATAGGACTTGAATTCCGCGTGAAACCTTACATTCAACAACATCCAGGGCGACGGATGGCACCGAAGTTTGCAAGAATGCATTAATGGCATACTCTGTTGCCTGACAAGTGCAATGCTGGGGATTCGTGTTGAATCTCCAGGTGAAGATTGCTATGAGCGGGCGATCGACGGTCAAACAATTCGTTTTGGGCCTTCTTTGTTGCCTCGCCGTCATTTTCTCCCCTGACGTCCGAGGGCAAGATCAGAAGAATCTTGAGAACGATCTTCGAAACGTCTATGAGCACAAGCTGCTTTCCCTGAGAAATCCTTACTTCGGGTCTAAGCTGAAGTTCGATTCGGCCGGGAAACTGATCAGCAGAGCAGTCGCAGGGCCATGGTCGACGTGTGGGATGCTACAAGTAGAAAAGCTTGCCTTAGATGCAGGCCACTTGGAAATTGATGGCAAGCGAGTCATTCTTGCTCTTCGATCTGTAGAGATCGGATAAACATCACCCACTTCCTTTGAACTCACAAGTTGTGCCACTCGTCACAGAGGACCAAGTGCGGATCTTCATTGAGATGTCGGCATCCGACGTTTCGCAGGCGAACAAGACTTTGTCGCAAATATTTCAAGGCGGGCAATTGCTGGAAAGGGTTGTTGCATATTGGAAACCAAAGACTGCAGACTTGAAAGCTTTTCGGATCAGTACCCCGAACGCCGTCGTGGCCGAACTAGAGGGAAATCGACCTGTGTATCTAGTAAATCCCGGCGTGGTGAAGCCACCGCAAGCGAGCCATGCACCAGATCCGACGTACACGGACACCGCACGGCGAGACAAAGTGGAAGGCACAACAGTCCTGTTGGTTGTTGTGAATGAAAACGGCTCTCCGGAAGTACTCGAGATAGTGAGAGGCCTTGGCGAAGGATTGGATACCCAGGCACTTGCGACCGTCGCGGGATGGAGGTTTAAGCCGGCAATGAAGAACGGTCAACCTGTTGCAGTGCTGATTAACGTAGAGGTGAATTTCCATCTGCAATGATGCTCGTTTATCGATTCCCCTCCTCGTTTGGGTAAGTGGCGTAAGCAGGCATTTTCACTCAGAAATCCACAAGGGCTCTTCGACCAGTTGTGAAAAGAGTTTTACGGCGAATCTTCAACCGTGTTCATCTGGGACTGTCCCGAACCGGATCCTCTCCCTGATGCGCGACCGGCCCGCCAGACAAATTCACGTGCATCTCGGTGTCGTCGGGCCGGGTCATTTCCATCGCCCAAATCGCGGCTGGGCGCATATACATTGAAGCACGGTAATTCCCGGTGATGTCCCAAGCCTCAGGCGTGCGGAACCAATAGCCCTTAGTTTCATAAGTCACGTGGAAAATACCTCGGGCCGTGTGGTAGGCCTGGTCTTTCATTCCTTCACTGAGGAGCAGCGCGGCCAAGCCAAATGTCGTCCCTGTCCACACCTCTTGAATCTGTTCGTTGGTTTTGATGATGGAGCCATTGTCGGCAATGCCGTTCACCGCCCCCATCTCTCCGCCGGCAAACTTCATGACATTAAACGCGAAAATCTTTCCGAGAGCCTTCAGCCGCATTTCGCGCGGGATTAGATCACCAAGGCCGGTCATGTTGGCATACCACTGTCCAGCAAGCTGATCCGCCTGGATACTGTTCCGGTAATCGCTTTCCGTGTCGTAAGAGAAACACTCGCCATTCCACAGCTTGCCGATGTAGGTGTTTTGGCCCTTCAAAAACATTCCGTGGTATTGCGCCGCGGAATCAACCTCGCCTAGAACTTTTGCCATCTCTTCGGACGCGCGCAGGGCGGCCAACCACAAACCGCCGGAGTAGGCGCTCGGACCGCGTACAACCCATGTATCGTAGGTTTGGTCCGGATATCCCTCATTTTCCGGTAGACCTCCACCATGGTCGTACTGCTGAAGGTAGCGCATCGCCTCTTTCACCGCAGGCCAGGTATAGCGGAGGAAAGCGAGATCCTTTCTTTGGGTCAAAACGAAGTCGCGGTAAATCATGAGCACGAACTTCGAGTTCAAATCCTTCCACCCGTTCGTATCCTGCCAGGCAAATTGATTTACGTCGAAGAATGGATCCTCTTCAGGCACGCCCAGATCATGGGGAACCGCTCCCTTTCTCTTGCGAACGCGTAACGTGAGATCGCCTGCCTGTTGCGACTTCCAGACCCACAATCCTTTTTCCGGCAACTCGTGGGGCACAGTATCCGCAAACTGACGCAACACCTGTTTGTCTATGTCCGGCCAGAATTTAGCGAGGGGCATGGAACCGTAGAAACGCACATCCAATGTTGCATAGTAGGGATAATCGAAGCATTCCATGAATGCAAACGTAGCCGGCTCCTTCTTGTCGGATCCAATCGGGCGTCCCCAGAAGGAACCTCCATCCGCTATCGTATAGAGTTCGTTGAAGAGCATGCCGCGGTACCAGAGCGGCTTACTCTCATCGTTGACGTAAGGAGCTTGCCAGGCATCAATTTTGTCGCTCCACACAGCCGACTGGAGCAGACCGTCGCGGGCTATGCCCCAGGTATTTGTTCCGGTGGTTCCGTAGAAATCGGTGTAACGGCGATACCACTGACGTCCCGAGCCGAACGCGACGATGGGCAGGTCCCACGAAATGACCATGGGAATGACGCGTTTCTCACCGGGCTTTAGCGTGAAGCGTACAGCGATTGCGCCGGCGAGTTTCTCGCCACTGCTGACCCAGGCTTCATCGCTGTTGGCGAGTCTTCCGTCCTTAGCGAAGGGCTTCCATATGGATTTTCCGTCGCCTTCTGCCTCAAAGGTTGTCTGATAGCTGACTTCCACGCCAGGCGACTCCAAGGCTGCGATGGCGAACTGCCCATCCCATTCATTGGGAACAGTGCCGGCGCGATTGTGTTCGAACACAATCCCTTTCATGGCCTCAGCCGGGCCCAGAGATTCATTGGCGAAGCGGTTGTGGTTTCCTTGATTCAAAGCTCCCGTGAAGTCCCGAGAAAAAGTGCGGAACCACCCCAACATGTTCGTCCATGAACACAAGACGGATACGGTGACAGTTTTGCTGGTCGGGTTTGCCGCATGCCAACGATAGACCGCAACCGGATAGCTTGACTCCCGGTAATTGTCGGGAAGGATGGGAGAAAACTGCTCCAGGACGACATGCGCCGGAAATTTCTCCCATCGGTAGTCAAACCAAGACTTAGGGTAGAGCGCGTAGTAGTCGCCCGCGCCTACGGGATAATCCCAATCCCAACTGCTCAGTTGGCCTCCCGAAGGATGATCGGTGAAGAGAACGCGCGCGGTTCCTGTGGCCGCGCCCTCGGTCTGCTGAAACATCGCGAATTGATTGGCGTTCACCGTGTGATATTTGTGTACGCCGGCTTTGATGTGCCATCGCGCAAAATCGCCTCGGAAGGTTCGGGAAAACGTGCCTGCCCCGAATCCGCCCACCGGCGCACCTTGCCAGAAACCGTCATCGATGTGACCCGCGTC
>Ga0066660_10001227_pt1 | contig 10562 bp, 6 predicted proteins | sample GraSoiAngelo_109_FD_75177 | JGI IMG/M metagenome (GOLD analysis project Ga0066660, IMG submission 75177) | Grasslands soil microbial communities from the Angelo Coastal Reserve, California, USA - 14_0903_12_20cm | ecosystem: Environmental > Terrestrial > Soil > Grasslands | place: USA...
ATGGCAACGACATCCTCGAGGTCATCGGCCGTGGTTCGGTGACCATCGTCGACGGTTCGGAAGTCATCACCGACGCCTTCCGGACGACCGGCCACAAACCCATGATGGTCTCCAACGCGCGGCTCCATTCGCTCCCCGCGGGCTATCGCTTCGATCTCCGCGCCCGGCGGGTCTTGCCGTTAGACGTGAGCCCGAACGCGCGCATCGCCCAACTCGCCCAGGGCCGGATCGCCAAGATGGTTCGGCAAGCCGCCGCCGAGGGACGGAACGACCGGGCCATCGAGCGCAGCCGCCTGCGGCACGAGGATCGCAAGGCGTCCGAGTGAGCGATTCGCGCATGGACACGCGAGTCGAGCGCGACGAAGACGCCAAGCACGAGCCGGTCGAGAAAAAGCCGCCCCTGAGCGCCGACCTCAAGATTCTCGAGAGCCAGGTGCTGCGCGGCCCGAACTACTGGTCGTACGACCCCGCCATCCGGCTGCTCGTCGACCTCGGCTCCCTCGAGCACTGGCCCTCGAACACCATCCCGGCGTTCAACGATGCCCTGATCGGCCTGCTGCCCGGACTCAAGGACCATGGCTGTTCTCTGCACCGGCCCGGCGGGTTCATCGAGCGGCTGCGTGACGGAACCTGGCTGGGACATGTCGCCGAGCACGTGGCGCTCGAGCTGCAGCGGGAGACCGGCGGGACCACCACTCGGGGGAAAACGCGCCGCGCCGGAACCCCCGGCCATTACAACGTCGTCTACGGCTACCTCGAGGAGCAGGTCGGCCTGGCGGCCGGCAAGCTGGCCGTCCGCCTGCTCAACCACCTGGTGCAGGCGAATCCGACGTTCGACTTCGTCGCCGAGCTGGAGAACCTCGTCCTGCTCGCCGACCGAGCCGCCTTCGGGCCATCGACCCAGGCGATCCTCGACGAGGCGGCCCGTCGAGACATTCCGTACATCCGTCTGAACGACCAGTCCTTCGTCCAGCTCGGCCAGGGCAAGTACCAACAGCGCATCCGGGCCACCATGACGTCGCGCACCTCGGCCTTGGGCGTCGACATCGCCGGCGACAAGAAGCTGACCACCTCGCTGCTCGCCTCCGCCGGCCTGCCGGTTCCCCGCAGCGAGATCGTGCGCACCGAAGATGAGGCGGTGTCGATGGCAACCCGAATCGGCTACCCGGTGGTGGTGAAGCCCCTCGACGGCAACCACGGCCGCGGCGTCAGCCTCGACCTCAAGAATGAGGATGACGTCCGGCGGGGCTTCGAGCGCGCCATCCGGCAGACGCGCAGCGGCATCGTGGTGGTCGAGAGCTTCATCAGGGGCAATGACTACCGGGTGCTGGTGATCGACGGGCACATGGTGGCGGTCGCCGAGCGGGTGCCCGCCCACGTGATCGGCGACGGTGAGCACACGGTGCGCCAGCTGGTCGACATCACCAATCACGACCCCCGGCGCGGTATCGGCCACGAGAAAGTCCTGACCCGGATCAAAATCGATGAGGCTGCCGACGAGCTGGTGAAGCGGCAGGGCCTCGAGCTCGACGCCGTCCCGCCCCGCGGGGCGTTCGTCAAATTGGCCGCCACGGGGAACATGTCGACCGGCGGGATCTCGATCGACCGCACCTTCGAGGCCGACCACGACAACGTCGAGATCGCCGAGGAGGCGGCCCGCGTCGTCGGCCTCGACGTCGCCGGGATCGACTTCCTGACCCCCGACATTTGCCAGCCGGTGCGGGAGAGCGGTGGCGCTATCGTCGAGGTCAACGCCGCCCCAGGATTCCGGATGCACACCCATCCCACCGAGGGCGAGCCCCAGTACGTCGCCAAGGCCGTCATCGACATGCTGTTTCCCCAGGGGACGCCGGCGCGGATTCCGGTGGTCGCCGTGACCGGGTCCAACGGCAAGACCACCACCGCCCGGATGATCGCCCACATCGTCCGGGGCCTCGGTTACCGGGTCGGGATGACGACCACCGACGGGATCTACATCGACGGCCGGCTGGTCAAGCAGGCCGACGCCAGCGGCCCGCGGTCGGCGCGCATGGTGCTACAGAACCCGCGGGTCGATTTCGCCGTCTTCGAAGTCGCCCGCGGCGGCATCCTTCGCGAAGGCCTCGGCTACAGCCTCAACGACGTGGCGGTAGTGCTCAATGTCACGGGTGACCATCTCGGCTTGAAAGAAGTCAACTCGTTGCGCCAGCTGGCCGCCATCAAACGGGTCATCGTGGAGGCGGTTCCGCGCAGCGGCACGGCCGTCCTCAACGCCGACGACGAGCTGGTCGCCGAGATGCGCACCCACTGCAGCGGGGCCGTGATCCTGTTCTCGATGCGTGAAAACAACGAGCTGGTGGATCGCTGGGTACGACGCGGGCGCAAGGCGTTCGTGATCCAGGCGCAGCCCGGCGGCGGCGAGATGGTGGTGCTGCGCGAGGGTCGGCGCAGCACCCAGATCGGCTGGGTCCACCTGCTGCCGGCAACCTTCGAGGGCCGGGCGCGCGCCAACGTTCAGAACGCGCTGGCGGCCGCCGCCGCGGCGCACGCGGCGGGCGCACACCTGCACGACATTCGCCAGGGACTGCGCAGCTTCCATTCTTCCTTCCATGAGGCGCCCGGGCGAATGAACCTGTTCGAGCTCCACGGCGTCAAGGTCATCGTGGATTACGCGCACAACCCGCACGGCCTGGCGATGGCGGGAGATTTCGTCGAGCGCCTCACTGGTCCGGGCGTGAACGGACCCGAGCCCGGCCGGCGGATCGCGGTGATCGCCACCCCGGGCGATCGCCGGGACGAGGACATGCGCGAGCTGGGCCGGGTGGCGGCGAGCCTCTTCGACGCCGTGATCGTTCGCGAGGACGCAAACCCTCGCGGCCGCCGGCGTGGCGAGATTGCCGAACATGTCATGGAAGGCATCAAGCAGGCCCCCGGCAGCCGGGTGCAGAGCGCCGAGATCATCATCGACGAGGGTCCGGCGATCGATGTGGCCCTCGACCGCGCGGCGCCAGGCGACGTCGTGCTGCTGTGCGTCGACAAACCAGCCGAAGCCTGGCGCCACCTCGAGGCGCGACGCGCCTTGCCGGTCTCGCCGGCGACCTGAACCGGCGCGGCTTCAGTCGCGCGCCCGTTTGACGAGGGCGCGGATCCGCTCCGCCCCCGCGGTCGAAGCCCCGCGATCGCGCAGGTAGGCGAAGATCTCCGGCCGTTGCCCGAGCGCGGTGATGGCGAGCACGTCGTTGGCGGCCGACTCGCGAACCATCCACTCGAGCGCCTCCACCTCATTGGGAAAGACCGGCGACTCCGGCTTACCGCCGTCGACGATGCCGGCCTGCAGGCGCTGGATCAACTCCTGCGGGTCTCGCCCACGAAGGTAGCGGTGGAGCTCCGCGATCGCCACCCTGTCGGCACCCCGGGCGGCGGTGTAGCCGAGCCGGTGAAGGATGGCGTTGGTGCGGTCGCCGGCGGAACCAAAGCTCAGAAACACCCGGCCGCCGGCGGGTCGAAGGCCGTGACAGATTTCGACCAGGCCGCGCAGGCCGTCCTCGTTGTGGGCGTAATCGATGACCACCACCCGGCCGTCCAGCTCGAAGACGTTCGCGCGTCCGGGGTTCCGCTCGGGATCGAGCACAAACGTCCGGAGTCCTTCGATCACGGCGTCCTCGGGAATCCCGACCGCCAGTGCGGCAGCGGCGGCCGCCATCGCGTTGCTGAGATTGTGGCTGGAGATTCCCGCCAGCGTCACCGGCACCTCCTCCACCGGCAGCAGCTGGTGAACCTGGCGCCGCGAGGTCATGACGATCAAGCCTCTGTCGAGGATCGATATTGCCCGACCACCTTCCGCCAGCGCCTGGCGCAGCGCGGGATGGTCCGGGTCGAGTGAGAACAACCATGGCCGGCCGGCCGCCTGCCGCCGCATGCCGAGCACGCGCGCATCATCGGCGTTCAACACGTCCCAACCATCCGGCCGGGTGATACGGGTGATGGTGGCTTTCACTTCGGCCAGCTGGTCGAGGGTCCGGATGCCGTGCTGGTCGAGGTGGTCGGCCGTCACGTTGGTGACCACCGCCACATCGTTGGATTCGGTGCCGATGCCTCGCAGCAGGATCCCGCCCCGAGCGGTTTCGAGCACCGCCAGCTCGATGCCCGGCTGGGCCAGCGCCCGGGCGGCCCCCCCGAATCCCGAATAATCGCCGGCCTCCACCAGCTGCGCATCGCGGTAGACGCCATCGGTCGTGGTGTAGGCCACCGATCGCCCGGCGGCGCGCGCCAGGTGCGCGATCAGCCGGACTGTGGTCGTCTTCCCATTGGTCCCGGTGACGGAAATGACCGGAACGGTGGGACGGAGCACGGTCGGAGCCGGTCCGGCATCAACGCGATCGAGCCGGCGCGCAACGTCAGCCGTGGCTCGCGCGACGGAGCGACGGGCGTCGAGCGACCGCTCGAGCATCGGGGCCAGCTCGCGGGCAAACGCCTCGGCCGCCGCCAGCCGACGCCAGGGAAAGGCGACCACCACCTGGTCCGGCTCCGGACCCGGCCGTCCCCGGATCGCCAGGTGGGTGCCGGTGGCATCGGCCAGGGCACGGGTCAGGTGGACCGTGAAACGCGCAACATAACGACGCCGCTGCTCGCTCTGCGCCACCCCCGGATGGTTCACGGCGTGAAAGCCGGCCCGTCGAGTCAGCCGTTGCGCCCGATCTTCGGTCAGGCCGAGCCAGGGCGTCACCGCCAGCGTCAGCTTGATCGCCGGGCGGGTGAAGTAGAGGTTGGGTCCGTCGAGCACTCGGAGCTCGACCAGCTTGACGCCATCAGCCTCATCCATCAACGTGCCACCATCCAGTCTCGCAGGCACCATACCTAAGGTAGGTCCATGACGAGCGGGTAACCATTCCAACAAGGACCGCACCAAAGCCCGAGGTCTGCGCAAACTCCCGCGGTGCGGTTGGTCTCACGCTGGTAGAGGCATGGCTCCCAGCTCGCTCCGCCTGCTGATCCTCGAGGACCTCCCCGACGACGCCGAGCTGGTCGTCCGCCAGCTCCGGGCGGCAGGCTTCGAGCCGAGCTGGCGGCGGGTGGACACCGAAGCCGATTTCGTCGCCGCCCTCGGTAACGATCTCGACCTGATCCTGGCCGACTATCACCTTCCCGGATTCGATGCCCGGCGGGCGCTGCAGCACCTGGTCGACCGCCAATTCGACGTCCCCTTCATCATCGTGTCCGGTGCCGTTGGGGAGACGGCCGCCGTCGCGGCAATGAAAGCGGGGGCCAGTGACTACGTGAAGAAGGATGACCTGGGCCGGCTGGGCGCGCTGGTGGAGCGGGAGTTGCGCGCCGCGACCGAGCGGAAAACGGCTCGACTCGAACGCGAGGCCGCCCAGGCGACGCTCCAGCGACTGGCAGCGATTGTTGAGACCTCGAGCGATGCGATCTTTGGCCTCGATCTCGACTGGAAGATCACGAGCTGGAATCACGGAGCCGAGCTGCTCTATGGCTACTCCGCCGTCGAGGCGATCGGGCAACACGTCCGGATACTCGTTCCACCGGATCTCGCTGAGCCGCGGTCCGACTACTCCGTACAGCTTCAAACGGGCGTTCCGATCCCGCCGTTTGAAACCGTGCGGCTTCACCGGAGCGGCCGGCGGATCGATGTCTCGGTCGCCGTGTCGCCCTTGCGCGACCGGGAGGGCGGGTTGATCGGACGGTCGGCAATCGTCCGCGATATCTCCGATCGGAAGCGGGCCGACCACGCGATCCGGGAGAGCGAGGAGCGCTATCGACGCATTGTGGAGACGGCGTTCGAGGGCGTCTGGGTGATCGATACGGAAAACAAGACCACCCTGGTTAACCTGCAGATGGCTGAGATGCTCGGTTACCGCATCGACGAGATGCTCGGCCGACCCGCGACCGAGTTCATGGATGCGCAGTCGCAAGCGGAATTCCAGTCCAACGCGGACCAGCGCAAGCAAGTCGGGCGCCTGCCGCGGCATGAATTCCGCTTTCGGCGCAAAGACGGTTCGGACCTCTGGACCGTGATCGATAGCATCACGATGCTCGACGCGACCGCACAGTATGCCGGCTCACTCGCTATGGTGAGCGACCTGACCGAACGTCGGAAGGCGGCGGCAGAGCTCCTCGAGCGGACGAGCCTGTACGAGGCGCTGGTCACGGCCCAATCGGAGCTGGGCCAGATCCTCATCCTGACGGAAGGGAGCCAGCCGATCTATATCAATGATGCGTTCGTTCGGCTGACTGGATTCAGCGCCGAGGAACTAAAACGGCTCGACAGCCTGTTCGACCTGGTTCCCGCGGATCAGCAGCTATCCTTGCCCTCGGATCTGGAACAGCGATTGCAAGGCGAGCGCACCCGAAGCTTCGAGACAACCATCCTGGCTAAGGACGGCCGGCGGATCGAGCTGGAGGGGACCGACCTGCGCTTTCAAGCTGGTGGCCGAACGCTGGTGTTCACGCTGGCGCAGGACGTGACGGACCGTAAGGCGGCGCGGCGCGCGCTGGAGCACCAGGCGACCCACGATTCGTTGACCGGGCTCCCGAACCGGCGACTGATCCGCGAGCGGATTGAGAGCCTGTCTGGAAGGCCAGCGCCCGCACCGTTCACCGTGATCAGCCTCGGTCTCGATCATTTCCGGGAGGTGAACGACACCTTCGGCCACCGCGCCGGGGATTTGCTCCTGCAGCAGGTTGCCCTGCGCTTGAAAGCTCAAACGTCCAACGGTCAGGTCATGGCCCGTCTCACCGGCGATACGTTTGCCGCCTTGCTTCCCGGGGTGGGTGACAGCGACGCCGACCGCGAAAGCACCGCGCTCCTGCAAGCGATGGAGGAACCGTTTGAGGTCGAGGGTCAGGCGCTGGACATCGGGGCCAGCGTGGGCGTGGCCACCTTTCCCGATGGCGGCAAGGACGCGGACGAGCTGCTGCGCCATGCGGACATCGCGATGTCCGCCGCCAAGACCTCGCGCGGCACGGTGGTGCAATACCATCCCGAGCTCGAGCGCGGCGGCGCCAGCCGGCTGGCGCTGATGGCAGAGCTGCGCCGCGCCATCCACGACAATCGGCTGCTGCTCCACTATCAGCCGCTGGTCGACTTGCGCACCGGCCGGCTCAAGCGATTCGAGACCCTGGTCCGCTGGGAGGACCCCCGCCACGGCGTGATCCCGCCGATGGAGTTCATCCCCTTCGCCGAGAAGACACGGCTGATCCGGCCGCTGACTCGCTGGGTGTTGAGATCGGCGCTCCGCCAATGGCGCAGCTGGCACGACGCCGGCCGGTCGTTCCCGATGGCGGTCAACATCTCGATGCGCGACTTGATCGATCCGGCGTTTCCAGAGGAGATCGACGAGCTGATCCGGGAGGCCGGCGCGGATCCGCATCAGCTCGTCCTCGAAATCACGGAAGGCGTGATCATGACCGAGCCGGAGCGCGTCCTGCAGATCCTGGCACGCCTCAAACACACGGGTGTACGGCTGGCGGTCGACGATTTCGGCACCGGGTACTCGTCGCTAGCTTACCTCCACCGCCTGCCGGTCGACGAGATCAAGATCGACAAGTCGTTCATTTCCGCCATGGCGGGCGACGTGAGTAAGTCGAACATCGTCCGCGCCGCCGTCGACCTCGGTCACAGCCTCCGCCTCGAAGTCGTGGCGGAGGGGATCGAAGACATGCAGACCTGGGATCTACTGACGGCGCTCGGGTGCGATGTCGCCCAGGGCTACTACATCAGCCGGCCAATGTCGGCGGCGGCTGCCGAGGAGTGGATGAAAGGCTGGAGCGGCCAGGCGCAGCTCGCGGCCTGACGTGGCCCGCGGCGGTTGGCTAGATTGACACCATGCCTGCCTGGGTCTGCCGCACCTGCGGGGTCCAACAGGCGCCCACCGACGAGCCGCCGCCGGCCTGCGCGATCTGCGCTGATGAGCGACAGTATGTTCCGCCGCAGGGCCAGCGCTGGGCGACCGTCGAGGAGCTGCAGGCCGAGGGACGTCGCATCGAGGTTCGTGATCTCGAGCCCGGACTGACCGGTGTCGGGGCGGAACCGACGATCGGCATCGGTCAGCGCGCCCTGCTGGTGCAGACGCCGAGCGGTAATTTCCTGTGGGACTGCCTGGGCTTCATCGATGCGGCCGGCGTGGCCGCGCTGCGCGACCGCGGCGGTCTGCACGGGATTGCCATGTCGCATCCGCATTTCTATGGCGTCTGCGTGGAATGGAGCCACGCCTTTGGCCACGCACCGATCTATATCCCCGAGTCGGACCGCCGCTGGGTGATGCGCCCCGATCCGGCGGTCCACTACTGGCATGGCACCCATTCGCCGATTGCCGGCCTGCGCTTGATCCAGTGCGGCGGCCATTTCGAGGGCAGTGCGGTGCTTCACTGGCCGGCAGGCGCCGACGGTCGTGGCGCGCTGCTGACGGGAGACACGATCACCGTGGTGGCGGACCGGCGCTTTGTCAGTTTCATGCGCAGCTATCCGAACGACATCCCGCTGCCGGCGGCGACGGTTCGCTCGATCGTCGCGACCGTCGCCTCGCACCGTTTTGACCGCGTCTACGGCGGTTGGTGGGATCGGGTCATCGAGCGCGACGGCGCGGCAGCTATCGAGCGCTCCGCGGATCGCTACATCCGCTGGCTCGATGGCCGTGTCGGCGAGTCATGACCGGCTCAACCATTGTTGGCGCCTGGTCACTCACGCGTTCTCCTGGTAGGCCCGCTTCAACCAGCCGATCGCCTCTCTGTCCAGGTCGTCGCGCGAGCTCAGCGCCAGCTTGACGCTCATCGACCCGTTGCCGACTCCGCGCGCGGGCAACAGTCGCCCTGCGGCTTCCGCGCTCGCGAGCCGCAGCCCGAGGTCGACCCGGCCTTTCGTGGTGGCCTGGATGACCGCGAAGGTGCGTCGGCCGGAGACCAGCGAGACGTACGTCTTGCGGGCCTGGACGATGAGGACCGGGCTGATCTCGGGAAGGACGCCCAGGATGGCGTCGAGAACCGGACGAAGCTTCGGGCGATCCGCGTACTGCCTCCCGATCAGGTCGCCGATTCCCGCCGTCATGTAGCTCGGGTAGCCGAAGCGTTCCCAGACCAGCAGTCGCCGAGCGTACCCGGTGACGCCCTGTTCGTCCAGCCAGCGGCGGAGTGCGGCTTCGTCACGTACTCGCGCGGCCTTGATGCGCCGATTCCAGGCCTCGACGTCCTGGCCGGTCCGGCGTTGTAGCAGCGATGCCATCCACTCGCGCATGCCTTGCCAGGTCCTCGACTCTGCGGGAGCGGACTGCGCTGGCGATTGGCTGGCGGCGATGCGCCGGCGGTCGACCTCGGCCTTGAGCCGAGCCCAGCTCGGAAATCCGAACTCGCGGGCCAGCGCCAGCTGGGCGGTGGCGAGTCGGGTCGAGGTCGAGACGCGGCGGAGGCGGCGTCTGGCGGTCAGGTCGCCGGCAACGGCGGCACGATGGAGTTCTTTGGCCTGGCGGCGGAGCTGATCCAGATCGGGGCGCTCCGGTAGCTGTCGCATGTCGTCTTCTCCCGGGCCGCGGTCCGCGATCAGGCCCTGAAAGACAACGGCCTGCGACAAGCGCTCGACGCGCTGGTGGAGGTGGACTCCGTCCTACCCGCGAACCCGGTGGCGCCCTCCGGCGCCGGCACGATGATACTCCGCCGCCGCGGCGATGGCGGCCACGTGCGCCGGCGAGCTTCCGCAGCAGCCTCCGACAATGCTCGCGCCCGCCTTGATGAAGCGCTCGGTGAACCCCGCCATCGTCTGTGGGGTGGTGTCGTAGCGCGCCACGTCCCCGTCCATGCGTGGCAGTCCGGCATTCGGCTTGATCCATAACGGGATGCCGGCATTCAGGCCGGCCAGCTCATCGACGACCTTCTGCATGTCGTCGAGGGAGCGGCCACAGTTCGCGCCGATCGCCGCCACGCCGAGCGGCCTGATGGCGTTCATCATCGTCGTCGGGCTGAGCCCCATCATGGTCCGAGTCCCCTGATCGAAGCTGAAGGACACGACCAGCGGCAGCGCGGTGGCGCGCCGCACGCCCTCGATCGCCGCCAGCGCCTCATCGAGCGCAAAGAAGGTCTCCAGCAAGAGCAGGTCGACGCCGCCTTCCGCCAGCCCGGCCGCCTGTTCGGCGTAGACGACGGCAGCCGTGGTCGCGGTCAGGTCGCCGAGCGGTTCCATCAGTTTCCCCGTCGGGCCCATCGAGCCGGCGACCAGCACGCCCGTCTCGGCGACCGCCTGGCGGGCGAGCTGCGCGGCCTGTCGATTGAGCCCGACGGCATCGCCCGCAAAGCGGGTTTCGCGCAGCCGAATGGCGGTTCCGCCAAAGGTATCGGTCAGGATGATGTCGGCGCCTGCCTCGATGAAGGCTCGGTGGAGACCGAGCACGCGCTCCGGGTGGTCGTCGATCCACTCCTCAGGCGCGATCCCGATGGGCAATCGCATCTGCTGGTAACTGGTGCCGGTGGCGCCATCCGCAACCAGCACCTCGCCCGCGCGCAATCGCTCGCTGAAGCGATCCATCATCGCTGAATCATCTCAGGTCGTTTCGATGCTGACGACCCAGTTGATGCCGAAC
>Ga0066660_10001228_pt1 | contig 10562 bp, 11 predicted proteins | sample GraSoiAngelo_109_FD_75177 | JGI IMG/M metagenome (GOLD analysis project Ga0066660, IMG submission 75177) | Grasslands soil microbial communities from the Angelo Coastal Reserve, California, USA - 14_0903_12_20cm | ecosystem: Environmental > Terrestrial > Soil > Grasslands | place: USA...
GACGCGATGGGGATCGAGAAAGCTCGCGATTCCGGTGGTGACGTCGATCCCGTTGCGTGAAAGCTGTGCGCAGATGACGTCGATTTCGGTTTTGATGACGTTAAGGGCCCGGAAGGAAAGGTCCGCCATGGTGATGGGATCCTTCACGCGGTAGTTGAGGCCGTAAATGCTCTGGTATTGGTATCCGGAAAGATGAAGCACGGCTTCGCGGATGGTTTTGCTGGGGATCGTGCCAGTATTAATTGCGGTGCCGCCGACAACTTCGAGCTTCTCGATAAGAGCGGCGCGCTTGCCGAATTTTGCGGCTTGGATGGCGGCGCGCTGCCCGGCGGGGCCGGAACCAACGACAATCAGCTCGTACTTTTCCATGTTTTGCGGCGCGAGTATACCATTGTCGCGTTCCTCGCCGCTTCCACCTGAGGTGAGCTGCTCTGGCTGTTCGAACCGCGCAGGAAGGCTGTTTCACGCGGCTGACAGCGGGAACGCTCGTGACGGCAGGTTTCGGCAAGAGCCGTGACATCGGTGGGTGAAGCTGAGTTGGGGATTTCGCCGACATGGTTGTGCAAACTTAAGAAGGACTCCTGTTGACGAGACCTCGACGCTCTGCCATGATTCTGAAAATTTGTTTTGAGCTGCGCTCAAGCTGAGCTGACCCCGATGGGGCGGTAGGGCTTGAGGTTGAAGCTGTTGATTTGAGGAGCCACACGATCGGCTTGCGGGTGTCCATTCTGGCGTCCGGCAGCTCGGGCAATATCACCTTGCTCGAGACGGAGCGCACCCGCCTCCTTGTGGATGCCGGGCTCGGCAAGCGCGAGACGCTGGCGAGGCTCGCGGCCGTTGAAAGTGACGTCAAAAAAATCGACGGCATTCTGATCACCCACGAACATACCGATCATTGCAACGGATTGCCGCAAATGCTGGGCCTGTGGAAGGCGCCTCTGTACGTGACCGAGCCGACCATGGACGCCATGCAGCGGATCCTTCCCGAGACGTTTACTAAGCGCCTGCGCGGCGTGGAGGGGATTCATGCGGGGCAGCATTTCGCGGTGGGCGACATTGAGGTACACGCTTTTGCCATTCCGCATGATGCGGCCGATCCCATCGGCTTCACGTTTCGAACGAACGGCACGAAAGTGGCGCTGGTGACGGATCTTGGTTACATGCCCGAGCTTGTGAAAGTGCACCTGCGCGGCGCGGACTGCCTGATCCTGGAATCGAATCACGATCTGGAAATGCTGAAGGTCGGTCCGTATCCGTGGGTGGTCAAGCAGCGCATCCTGAGCCGCACCGGGCATCTTTCGAATCATGCGGTGAGCGAATATCTTGCCGACCCGGACGGCTTTGACGCCGCCGCACGCTACCTGGTGCTCGCGCATCTTTCGGAAGAGAACAACAATCCTTTTACGGCGGAAATTTGCGCCCAGGAAGCGTTGGGCCGGCGGCCGGCGGAATGCCCGTTTACGGGCCAGCTTCTGGTTGCCTTGCAGGACAAGCCGCTTAAGCCGCTGGAACTCTAGCAATTTTTCCAATTTGGAAAATCTGATATTTTGTTGGCATTTTCCACCGCATTGTCCTAGACTGGATTTTCTTGGTAGAGGTGCGGAGGCCATGAGTAGCCGGGCGCGCTGTTCCGATCCGCTTCGGACGCCTGAGCGAAAGGGGCCCTCTTCGACCGATGAGGTCGAAGGCGACTTGTTCGTTTGAGTTATCCGCCGAAACTGACGCGAGAGCGAGAGGCGCGTGGTTGGGGGGCAGGTCTAAGGCCTGTCCACTGTCGTCCGTTATAAAGCGGATGAAGCGCTATCGGGAGGCGGCAGCCCCGAGCTATCTTCGCGGTTCCTTCCTTTCGTTTCGCTTCCTCGAAAAAAACGGGCAGAAAAAGCAGGCAGAGAAAACGAGAATGCAGCTTTTCGAATTGACGCGCGCGCTTGTGGACATCGAGTCCACAACGAACCGTGAGAAAAACGTGGGCGACTACCTTTTCGCGCATTTGTCGGCGCTGACAGCGCGCAGCGGCGGGCAGATCCAGCGCATGTCCGCCGAGCAGAATCGCGACAATCTTTTTGCTTTTTGGGGCCAGCCAGTGGTCACGCTTTCGACGCACATGGATACGGTTCCGCCGTATTTCGGCTCCAGCGAAGACGAGCAATTCATTTTTGGGCGAGGGGCTTGCGACGCCAAGGGCATCATCGCGGCCATGGTTTCTGCCGCAGAAAAGCTGCTCGCGGGCGGCACGCGCAATTTCGGCTTGCTGTTTGTGGTTGGAGAAGAGCGCAATAGCGCTGGGGCCAAAGTGGCCGCGGTGCAGCCGCGCGGTTCGCGTTTTCTCATCAACGGCGAGCCGACGGAGAACCAACTCGCGCTCGGATCGAAAGGCGCGTTGCGCTACGAAATCACCACGCGGGGCAAGCTGGCGCATTCGGCGTATCCCGAACTGGGGCATTCGGCAATCCACACGCTGCTCGATGTTCTTCAGGAGATTCGGCAAATTACACTGCCGGAAGATCCCTTGCTCGGCCGCAGCACGTTGAACATTGGCACGATCATTGGCGGCCGCGCTCCGAACGTAGTGGCAGACCATGCAGAAGCCGAGGTCATGTTCCGGACTGTGGGCGATCCAACGGCATTGAGGCAAGCGGTCGCTGCGGCGACGGCCGGGCGCGCGGAAGCACGCGAAGTTCTGCATACGCCCGCGATTCGGTTGAGAAAATTCGAAGGGCTGCCGACGACCGTGGTCGCGTTCACGACGGATATTCCCACGTTCAACGGCGCGTGGGGCGAGCCGTTTCTCATTGGGCCGGGCAGCATTCACGTGGCGCACACCGCGGAAGAACGCATTGCGAAGAAAGAATTGTGCGACGCGGTAGAGATTTATACGCGCATGACCGCGCAGTTGCTGGCCACGGGGCGGAGCGCGGCATGAGCCTCGGGCTTGCCATTGTCGGTTGCGGAAAGATGGGGCGGCTGGTCGCGGAACTGGCGCGCGAGTATGGCTTCGACGTGCGCGCAAAATTCACGCGCGAAAATAATCTGCGTGATGGCGCAATCGTGCCGGAATTCCTTCGCGGGATCGATGCGGCAGTGGAATTCACTACGCCTGAAGCGGCGCCGGATAATTTGCGGCGATTGGCGGCGCTTGGCATAAACACCGTCTGCGGAACGACGGGGTGGTACGAGCATTTGCCTGCGATTCACGAATCCGTTGCTGCCGCGCGAACCGGCCTTGTCTACAGCCCGAATTTTTCCGTTGGCGTGAACGTGTTTATTCAGGCGGTAGCTCACGCCGCGTGCTTTTTGGCGAAGTATCCAGAGTACGAGGCGTGGGGCTGGGAGATTCACCACTCGGCGAAAAAGGATGCGCCTTCCGGAACGCTCAAGAAGCTTGCGCAGGAAATCCGCGCGTCCGGCTATAACCGGACGCTTACGCTGACAGCCAATCGCGCGGGCGCGCATCCCGGCACACATGAAATCGGTTTTGATTCGGCCGCCGATACCATCACGCTGCGGCACACGGCGCGGAGCCGCGAAGGCTTTGCGCGGGGAGCCTTGCGCTCGGCGCGATGGCTCGCCGGCAAGCAAGGAGTCTTCGAATTTCGAGAGATTCTCGGCGAATTGAACTGAGTGGACTCTGAAACGGCGTCCCAGGCCGAAAAGCCCAGTCTGCAGTCAGGTGGTAACCCAGGGGAGGAGCAACATGTTTACGGAAACACGTTTTACCGGCACGGGCACAGCGCTCGTTACACCGTTCCGGCGCGATGGATCGCTGGACGAAAGGGCGCTGCACGGGCTGATCAAGCGTCAGATTGAGGCGGGAATCGATTTTCTGGTTCCTTGCGGCACCACTGGAGAAAGTCCGACACTTACGCACGAGGAGCATCTGCGCGTCGTCGAGATTGCCGTGGGGCTTGCCAAGGGCAAAGTCCCGGTCCTGGGCGGCGCGGGCGGATACAACACGGCGGAGGTGATTTCCCTCGCGCGCGAACTTGCCGACCTAGGCGCGGACGGAATTCTTTCCGTCACGCCGTACTACAACAAGCCGACGCAGGAAGGGCTCTATCAGCACTTTCGCGCCATCGCCGAAGCGGTATCGCTGCCCATCATTCTTTACAGCGTGCAAGGCCGCACGGGCGTGAACATTGAGCCGGCCACCGTGAAGCGTATCTCCGAAGTCGAAAACATCGTGGGCATCAAAGAAGCTTCCGGCAACATCTCGCAGATGGCGGCGATTCTGAATACTGTTCCGGATGATTTTGTGGTTCTTTCCGGTGACGACGCCATCACGCTCCCGCTGATTGCGCTGGGCGGGCGCGGGGTTATCTCGGTGGTTTCGAATGAGATTCCCGCGGAGATGACGCAGCTCACGCGGCTGGCGTTGCAGGCAGATTTTAGGGGGGCGCGCGAAATTCACCGGCGCTACCATCCGCTAATGGAAATCAACTTTGTGGAATCGAATCCCATCCCAGTGAAGGCCGCGCTGGCGGAAATGGATTTGCTCGAGCCGGTGTGGCGCTTGCCACTGGTGCCGCCGAAAGCGGAGAATCGAGCGCGCATCCGCGCGGTGCTGGAAACGCTGGGGCTCGTCCCTCGCGAGGCCGCCACGCATGCTCGCGAGAGATCGCATGCAGCCATCGCTCATTGAAAAACTATTCGACGAGGCGCCGAAGCACTACGAAGAAGAACATCACCGGCTTTTCCGCGATTTCAAGGTGGCGCTGAACCGCGGCGAAATTCGCGCTGCGGAGCAGGATCCGGGAGCAAAATCCGGCTGGCGCGTGAACGCCTGGGTGAAGAAAGGAATTCTCCTGGGCTTTCGCATGGGCGCCATCGCGGACATGTCCATCGACGCTACGAAGCAACCGTTCTTCGACAAATCCACTTATCCGGTGCGTACGTTCACGGCTTCGGATGGAGTGCGCATCGTGCCGGGCGGCTCCAGCATTCGCGATGGAACCTACATCGGGCGCGGCGTGATTTGCATGCCGCCGATGTTCGTGAACGCGGGCGCGTACGTGGGCGAAGGCACGATGATTGATTCGCACGCGCTCGTTGGCAGCTGCGCGCAGGTGGGCAGGAACTGCCACATTTCCGCGGGCGCGCAAATTGGTGGCGTTCTCGAACCCGCGGGCGCGCTGCCGGTGATTATTGAAGAGGAAGTGCTGGTGGGCGGGAATTGCGGAGTGTATGAAGGAACCGTGGTGAAGCGCCGCGCGGTCTTAGGCACAGGGACGATACTCAATCGTTCCATCCCGGTTTACGACCTAGTGCGCGATGCCGTTTACACTGCCACGGATACCGAGCCACTTATTATTCCTGAAGAAGCCCTTGTCGTTCCGGGGTCGCGCGCCGTGTCGCATCCGGTGGGCGCCAAGTGGGGTCTATCCCTCCAGGCGGCCGTCATCGTGAAGTACCGTGACGCCAAGACGGATGCGCGCGTGCAGCTTGAAGACCTCTTGCGGTGAGTGGATGTGTGTCGTTGGGTCTTTCGCCCGTAAGAGCCAACAACTGGTTCCTGAGCAGAACTCACTCTTCACCGAGGCGCTCTTTCAAGTCTTTAAGGCCTTTGATTTCTTTGAGTGCCTCAAGATCTTTGTCGCGCCCAGCGGCAGTTTTTGCCCGATAGAGTCCGTCGAGGGACAAAACGCGGCACGAAATTTTCGCTACGCGCTGCAAAGCTGAGGATTTGTATACGGCATCATAAAATCCCAGCCCAGCCACTTCCCCAAGAAGATTGAAGTCACCCCAATCAGTCGCCAAGGTGAAGTTCAGACCGGCAGCCACTGTCCTGGCGTCGAACCGGAATGGCAAATTCTTTGGCGCGCCGCGTAATCTTGGATGAAGAGGCAAGAGAGCACGACAGAGCCTTTCAATGTTTTGTTTCGAGCGGTTGTAGCACACGTCCAGATCGAACGTCGCTCTCGCAGAGCCGTGAGCCACCATCGCGACGCCGCCAATCACCACGTACTCCACGTCTTCCCTGTTGAGAATGGTTAGAAATTTCTCTGCATCCGGGATCATCGTCCGGCGCCGTTGCCTTGCCGGACTTTCTGCAAGAAGGAGGCGACGGAATAAAGCTTGCGGAGGCGTTGGGTCACGGTCAAATCCAGATTCTCGACCAGCAGCGTCAAGTCAATTCCATATTCCTTGGCAGCGGCAATAGCGCTTCCAGGCGGAGGATTGCTGATCAATTCGTAGGCAAGTTTTCGCTGTTTCGGAGTCATGCTCTTTTCCTCAATGTTCTCATACTCTCCGATGGTGTTCAATTTCCGCGCTCATTCTGCAAATTCAGCAAGCCTTTCGCCCGCGGGGACATCACTTCAAGAGCACCTGCTCGAAGAACTGGAGGGCGCGCGGGTCGTTGGATTGTCCGAGCCAGAACATGGCTTGCTTGCGCACTTCGGGATTGCGGTTGGTCTGCGCCACTTCAATTAATTTCGGTACTCCTTCGTCTTTCGGCAGCTGACTCAGCGCAAAGACGGCTTTTTTCTTCACGTCCGTGTCGGGATCGTTTTCAATCGCACCGGTAATCGCGCCCACTGCTTTCTTGCCGGCTTTTTGCGCCAGCCAGAAAAGCGCCTGCCCGCGCACGTGGGAACTGGAATCGTCGTGCGCCATGCGAATCATCTCCTCGAGGGCACCTGGTTCGTGGCTGACGGACAACGCAAACGTCACATGCGCGCGCACATCGGAACTGGGATCGTTCTTGGCCATGCGCTGCAAAGTTTTCAGCCCCTCTTTTCCCCGCGCCGCACCGAGCCAGAAGGCCGCCTGCCGGCGTAGCTCTTCTCGCTGTCCCGGCGAAACGAAAGATTCCATTGCTCTGTCCGCTGAAGCGTCGGCGTGCAACGCAATCGCGGTCAATGCGCCGTTACCAATGTTGTGATGCTCGTGGCGCTCGAATTCCGCTCCTTGCACATAGGTTGTGAGGAGCGCGACACTTTCCCCCGGTTTTGCGCGGTTGAGCCAAACAAACGGCAGCCCGCCCGCGTCCAGCGTGCAATCTTCTGAAGCGACGCGAATGCGGCCCACCTGCTTTGCTTCCAGCCGAAAGAGCACGACCAGCCGCCGCGCCCCTTCGAGCTGGATGCTTCCGTCAGAGTGTGTGGTGCCGCCCGTTGCGTCACGGTCCTTCTCGAGGCGGCAGGTTCCGCACCCGCTCCCGTCATTCAAATTGCCGCAGCACATACTGCGCTCGCCCGTAATTTCATCGACGCTGTAGCCGACCCATTCGGGCTTTTCCGCCTGCGCGAGAATTCCGCGGAAGGTGGCGTCCAAGGTTCCCGCGATGGCCTGCGTTTCGGCTTTGGCGCTGTCGACACGCGGCATCTCTACGCCCGCTTGTGCGGTTGCGGCGTAGGCCAGGCTTGGAGCGAAACTCGTTCGAAGGGTACCGTCGTTGGCGAACTGCGCGACCGTCCCGATGATCCCCGTGAGAATCATCGCCAATCCGAGAATTCTTCGTACGGTTGACAAGCTATCCTCCGCGTTCATCTTCGCGTTCATCGGCCACCTCACTTTTGCAAAAGTTCCATTAAATAGTCGGTTGCTTCCTTGGAGTGCATCAACGAGAGTTTGGAAACCGCGGTTTTCTTCAGTTCCGGGTCTTTCTCGTTGCGCGCAATGGCCACAAGAGCCGCGGCATTTCCTTGGAGGAAATACGCGTTCAGTACCTCTTCCTTCAGCCCGCCGTCGGTTTCACGGCTGTAAATGGCCTGCAACGCCTTTCCTGAATCATCGGAATGGATCAGTCCAAGATTTCGAATTGCGGCCCTGCGCAACTCGGGATCTTTCTCAGACTCCGCCGCCTGAACGAGTTTTCCCGATTCGCCAGCAAGAAAAAACGCCTGCAGGATTTCCCGGCGGAGGTCCGTTGAAGTTTCCGCCTGGTATAACTGTTCGAGTTCACTGACTCCATGAACCAATCCAAGCTGGCGGATGGCTTCGCGGCGGAGCGATTCGTCTTTCTCACTCTTGGCAGCGGCAAACAGGCGCTCGTGATCCCCTCCTAGCATGTAGGCGCGAAGAATGGCGCGCTTCACGGAGGCATCTCTGCTCGCAGCATAGACTTCCGCCATAATTTGCCGCGACTGCGCCCCACCAAAAAGCCCGAGGTACTTGATCGCTTCGCGCTGCAGCTCCGGATTGCTTTGCCCTTTCGCAATTCTTCCAATAATCTCGCGACCCAGTGCGGAACCTTTCTGCGCGAGAACGAACAACGCCCGCGACTTTTCTCTTGGCGACCCGGAACCGTTGATCACTTTTTCAAGCAGGGGCATGGCGCGTTCCGGGTCGCTGTTCATGAGACCTTGAATCGCCAGGATTTTCAGCTCCTCGTCGCTTTGGTCAGCAGGCTTTACCGGCTGCCCGTTGGACTGCTTGACTTCCAGCCCTAGGACATCCGCGTCTTTTTGCCAGCGGCTCTGCGGGAACCGTTTCTTCATGTCCGCCAGGGTGTTCAACGCCGCCTCGCGCTTGCCCAGCTTGTTTTCCGCATACGCTTTCCAATATAGCGCCGCGTCGGTTTGCGGGCCGTTGGATTGCGCGAGCTGATCGAATTTTGCCTCGGCCTGCTCGTAACGTTCTTCGTCCAGCGCTTCGCGGCCTTCGTCGTAGCGCTCCTGCATGCGGTCGATTCTTTCCTGTTCACGGTCGCGTTTCTCCTGCTCCCTGTCGCGCGCCTCTTGCTCGCGGTCACGCCGCTGCTGCTCTTTGTCTTGCGCATCCTGTGAGTCTTGGAGAAAATCACGTGCCGAGAAAATGCTGCTCACGAACCGTGCGCCCCGCGCCCCCGCGGGGAACAGCAACAGCGCCGCGATTGCGATCCACACCATACTTGTTCTACGCACTGCATTCCGCTGGGTCATGCCTTGTTCCTTTCGCTTTCCTCAGAGTCTTTCTGCGCCGGAGCGGGCTTTGTGGCTTTCTGCCGTTCCTGGAGCTCCCTGCCAACCACCCGAACTTTGAACAGAATTCCGCGCGCCTCGATTTTCTGTCGAATCTTTTTCAGTTGCGCCGGCGTGACTTCTTCCGGACTGTGCGCCACGTCCAGAAGCACGCGCTCCAGTTCATCCAGAACGCTGGCCAGATTCGCATCGCCTTCCATGAGCACCGTCTGCCGATAGAGCCGATTCTCTTCCAACAAATCTTCCGCGCGATGCTGCTCCGCGGAAATGTTCACCTGCTTTTGCGCGGGGTTGAGCGGCTCGGCGTTCGAAAGCTCGACAAGCATCATCTCGGATCGCCCCAGATGCTCACCCACGGCCACCACCAGCACGCGCTCGCGGATTTGTTCCTTGTTGGCAACGTCATTGCCAATAGCACCGCGCTTTGTCATTCGCCCGGTAAGAAACGCCACAACGAGCAAGGCGGCCACAGTTCCCAACGCTCCCAATCGCTGCGGTTCGAACCACGCCTGCCACCACCGTGCAGGCCGCTCCGGCAAACGCGGCGCAATCTGCCGCCATACGCGCCGCCCATAATCGTCGCCCGGGTTCGGCACCGGCAATGTATCTAGCGCGGCGAGCACGGCTTCGATACGCTCGAGTTCTGCGCGGCATTCTTCGCAAGCGGCCAGATGATTCGCAATTACAGCGCGCTGGGCGGCCACGCCTTCGCGGTAAGCAATCAACTCTTCTTCTGTCATATGCTTCATGATTCAGTTCCCATCGCCCTTACCTGCGTCCCTTTCACCACGAAGGGTTGCAAGGCCAGGCGCAATTTCTGCACGGCCCGAAAAACCGTATTCTTCGCCGCGCTGGAACTTGATTTGAGGACGGCGGCGATCTCCTCAATGGCGCAGCCCTCCCAGTGCCGCATCACGAAGGCGGTTCTTTCCGAATGAGAGAGCGCGGCGAGGGCGATCTCCATTTGTTTCCGGAGTTCGATGTTGTGTGCCAAGCGTTCCGGGGTCGGTGCGGCATCGTGCACCAGCGTCACGGGATCGTTCTCCGTTCCCTCTTCGTGAATCACTGGCTCGACTTTTCGCGCCTCCTCTTTCTTGCGCTGCCTCATGCGGTCAATCGCGTAATTGGCCGCGATGCGATAAACCCAGGTTCCAAAATTGGCTCGCGCCTCGAACTTTCCGAGCTTTTGGTACGCGCGCAAAAACGCCTCCTGGACCACCTCTTCCGCATCGGGCCGGTTCCCGGTCATGCGATAAGCCAGCCGGAAAACATTGTGGCTGTGCCGCTCAACGAGAACGCGGAAGGCGTCCCGGTCGCCCGCCAGCGTTCGTTCGACGGCGACGGCGTCGCTCTCGGCGATGGTCTGGGCGTTCTCGACGCTCGGCAGCATTCGATTCATTAGACAGGAAACGACCCTTGCGGTTAGTAAAGCTAATAGTCTTTTTTGTCAACGATTTAGGGTGATTTTGGTAAACGGCAAAAGGGTTATACCGAAATGAAACAAGAGCGTCCAACCAGCGCTGACGGCATGACTGTTTTCTCACTCGTATCTCAGGGCCGCCATGGGGTCGACCTTCACCGCCCTGCGTGCCGGCACGTACGACGCGAGCAATCCGGCGCCGACTAATGACAGAACGGCAATCAGATGAATTCGCGGATCAA
>Ga0066660_10001241_pt1 | contig 10534 bp, 8 predicted proteins | sample GraSoiAngelo_109_FD_75177 | JGI IMG/M metagenome (GOLD analysis project Ga0066660, IMG submission 75177) | Grasslands soil microbial communities from the Angelo Coastal Reserve, California, USA - 14_0903_12_20cm | ecosystem: Environmental > Terrestrial > Soil > Grasslands | place: USA...
ACGCTGAAACTATCCACCTGGATCATGTTCCAGAAGGCGGAGCCCGGATACTGCGACATCAATAAGGTAGCCGCCAACGCCGTCAGCGTGCCCAGCAGCGCGACCATGCCGAGATGTTTTTGGCTACGTTGCTCGTCCACCAGGGGATCGAGCACCATCACAATCATGCCGAAAATGGAAAGCACGATCTCGGGCAGGAAGCGGATGTAATCCACCCCCAAGGGCAAACTCTGCATCGACTCGCCGCCGGGATTCATTGACCCACCACGCTACTTACTATTTGCGAGAAGGGCGCGAGGGCGGTCCGTGCAGCGGGATCAATCATGCTAAGCCAGAGCAATGGCGCGACGCCCATGGTCAGCGCGACGACGGCAGTGGGCCACAGTGCAATCTTTTCCCGGCGAGAAAGATCAGTCAGACTGTTGTTAACATCCTGTGTCACTTTTCCGAAGAAGACTCTCTGGTACATCCACAATAAATAGCAGGCGCTCCAGATCACGCCGGTCGCGGCAAGAATTCCATAAACCGCGCGTGCCGCAAAAGCACCACTAAGCACGAGAAATTCGCCGACGAATCCGTTCAGCAGTGGTAATCCGACTGATGCCAAAACGATGAACAGGAAAAACGCCGCGTACATCGGCATAGGCGTCGCCAGACCACCGAACTCGGCAATCTCGTAGGTATGCCGTCGCTCGTAGAGGATTCCCGCCAGCATGAACAGCGCGCCGGTAGAAACGCCATGGGCCAGCATTACGAATTCCGCGCCGTTCAATCCCGCAGCAGTAAAACTGAATATCCCGAGCACCACGAATCCCAGGTGGCTGATCGAAGAGTAAGCGATCAGCTTCTTCATGTTGGGCTGCACCATCGCGACCAGCGCGCCATAAATGATCCCAATCAGCGCCAGCGCGATAATCCACGGCGCGTTCTGTCGCGACTGTTCCGGGAACAGCCCTAGGTTGAAGCGCAGCATGCCATAGGTGCCCATCTTCAGCAGGACGCCCGCCAGCAATACGGATCCTGCTGTCGGGGCTTCGACGTGAGCATCCGGAAGCCAGGTGTGAAGTGGAAACAACGGTACTTTCACCGCGAACGCGATAAAAAATCCAAGGAAGAGCCAGATGGCTGCGCCGCCAAAATTTTCCACATTGCCGCCGCGGATGACTCTTTGGACGGTGACGAAATCAAAGGTGCCGACCTTTGAGTACAGCCAAAGAATCGCCGCCAGCATGAAAACCGAGGCGATCATGGTGTACAGAAAGAACTTTACTGCCGCGTACACGCGCCGTCCGTGGCCATACATGCCGATCAGCAGCGCCATCGGGATCAGCGTAGCTTCCCAGAAAAAATAAAACAGGAACATATCGAGGGAGGTGAAGACCCCAATCAGGGCCGTTTCCAGGATCAGCAGAATAATGAAGAATTCTTTCACCCGCTCATGAATCGAGTTCCAGGAGATAAGAACACACAGGGGCGTGAGGAACGTCGTCAGCACCACCAGCCACAGAGAGAACCCGTCTACTCCCATGTGGTAGTGAATATTTGGACTGGAGATCCAGTGCTTGTTAACTTCATACTGAAACCCGCCTTGCATGCGATGGAAGTGCACTGGCAAATGCAGCGAAAGCACGAATGCAAGCAGAGTGACCACCAGGGAGAAAATACGAATGTCGCGGTCGCGCCTTGGAACTAGCAACAGCAAGAGGCCGCCCGTCAGCGGAATGAATGTCACCAGGGTAAGAATGGAGCTGTCGATGGCAGTGGTCATTGCACGCCCATCCAGACCATGTAGGCAATGACCAGGGCCGCACCTAGCGCTACCCAACCGGCGTAGGAACGGATATTTCCGGACTGCATGTGGCGCACCGCGTCCGACAGGTGACGTGCACTATCAGCGCTGTCATTGACCGTCGCATCGATAACGTTCTGATCGATGCCCTGCCAGAGAATGCGAGTCGACCCGTCCACCACAGGTTTCACCACCAGCATGCCGTAGAGTTCATCAACATAATATTTGTGCAGTACGGTGTGGTAGAGGCCGCCGAGACTATCCGCAATCCTTTGTGGCAATTCAGGCCTGCGCCAATAAAGCAGCCATGCCAGGAAGAGGCCTAGAAAAGCGGCACCAACAGACACGGTGGTGTACAAGAGTTCTTGACGTGCTCCTGCCGTCGGTTCTGGCCCCTCAGTTCGCTCTTCCGGTGGCATGCCCTTGCTTACAGCAGCCGGAATAGTAGAGTGGAATACCGGCGACAAGAATTTACCAAAATGATTGCTGCCGCCCAGCGATCCCGGTACTCCGACCCATCCGCCAATGACTGAAAGCACCGCCAGGATTGCAAGCGGGATCAGCATGACTCTTGGGCTCTCGTGAATCCCGCCATCACCAGGAACATCGCTGTGCGCAGCATCGTGGTGTTGGCCAGCGCCGTGGCCAAGCCCGGCTCCTTCCGGTCCGCGATATTCCCCGAAAAAAGTTAGAAACCACAAACGGAACATGTAGAAGGATGTCAAAAAGGCGGTGAACAATCCGATGCCCCAGTAAACCAGACTCACGCGCGAAGCCCGCCACAGGATTTCGTCCTTACTGAAGAAGCCTGCAAAAGGCGGGAAGCCTGCGATGGCGAAGGTGGCCGCGGTCATTGTCCAAAAAGTCCACGGAATCTTGGTGCGCAGACCGCCCATGAGCCGCATGTCCTGTTCGCCGCCGAGCGAATGGATTACCGACCCGGCCGCGAGGAACAGCAAGCCCTTGAAGAAGGCATGAGTCATCAAGTGAAAGATCCCCGCGGAAAATGCGGCCACGCCGCACGCCATGAACATGTATCCCAACTGCGAGACGGTCGAGTAAGCGAGAACTTTTTTGATGTCGGTTTGCACCAGGCCGATCGTAGCCGCAAATAGGGCCGTCAGAGTTCCAATAATGGCGACGACCATCAGCGCTAGAGGTGCGCGTTCAAAGATGACATGCGAACGCGCAACCATGTAGACCCCGGCAGTAACCATGGTGGCGGCGTGGATCAGGGCTGAGACCGGTGTCGGCCCCTCCATCGCATCGGGAAGCCAGACATACAGTGGAATCTGCGCCGATTTTCCCGCAGCGCCCACCATCAGCAGCACACCGATCGCGGTCAGCAGGCCGGCTTCGTCCTTTTCCACTCCCATCCCCGACACCGTCTGAAACAGCTGCGTGAAGTTGAGCGAACCGAAATGCTTGATCATCAGAAAAAGGCCGATCAGAAATCCAAAATCGCCGATGCGGTTTACGATGAACGCTTTCTTGCCCGCCGATGCCGCAGAATCTTTGGTGAACCAGAAGCCAATCAACAGATACGAGGCCAAACCGACGCCTTCCCATCCAATGAACATCACCAGGTAATTGCCGGCTAGAACCAACGTCAGCATGAAAAACATGAACAGGTTCAGATAACTGAAGAACCGGTAGAAGCCACTGTCCTCCCACATGTACCCAACCGAATAAACGTGGATGAGAAACCCAACCCCGGTGACCACCAGCAGCATCACCAGCGAGAGTTGGTCGAGATAGAAGGCAAAGTCTGCCCTGAAATCACCGGCTCGAATCCAGGGCGCTACATATTCGATATAGGGCACGGTCAGTGAAGAGAAACGGGCCGCAACCCACAGCGCCATGACGAACGCAGCTCCGCAGAACCCGAGCGCGATCGCCGACACCTGCAGCCGGGAGAATCGGCGGCCCAGCAATCCATTTATAGCGGCGCCGATCAGCGGAAGCAGGGGAATCAAACAGAGATGCAAGTTCGGCGTCATAGTTTGAGCAGGTTTACCTGATCTACGTTGAGAGTCTCGCGGTTTCGGTAAACGGCGATGATGATGGCCAGCCCAACCGCAGCCTCCGCGGCCGCCACCACCATCACGAGAAATACGAACACTTGTCCGCTCAGCGCGTGCCACTGAGCGGCGAATGCCACAAACGAAAGGTTCACGCCATTGAGCATCAGCTCAATCGACATGAAGATACTGATAATGTTCCGCTTGATCAGAAAGCCGACGACTCCGCAGCCAAACAGGATTCCGCTCAGCACGAGATAGTAGGAAATCGGAACCATCAGTGCCCCTTTCCTGTTTGCTGTGTCTCCGCTTCTGGCTTTCCCGCCAGCACTACCGCACCCATGATCGCGATAAGAATCAACAGGGAGGTGACTTCAAAAGGAAGCAGAAAGTCGTGGAACAGCAACCACCCGATGATCGTGGGAGACCCAGGAAGCGCGCCCAGTGCCACCTCGTCAGTACCGGAACGCTGGATCAAAGTCCACGCCACTAGAACGCCCCCGAGCAGTACGCCTGGTATCCCGAATAAGATTGCGACCCGGCTGCCCCTGGTTCGTTCTTCCTCGCCTGCGTTCAGCAGCATGAGCACAAACACGAACAACACCATAATGGCGCCCGCGTAGATGATCACCTGCACCGCAGCAACGAACTCCGCCCCCAGCAATAGATATTCGACCGCCAGCGACGTCATCACGGCGATCAACGAAAGCGCGCTATTAATCGGATGTCTCTGCACCAGCAGGTTGACTGCTCCCGCCACGCAGATCGCGCCAAAAATCGAAAATAAGGCCAGATGCAACATTCAACCATCAATTTCTATCGGGGATTTCATTCCCAATTCGCTGCCTGCTAGTCACTGACCACTTCTTTTCACGACCGCAGTGCCACTACCAACCCCGTTATTACCAAATTAGCCACCGCCAGCGGGAACAGAAACTTCCACGCGAACGCCATAAGTTGGTCGTAGCGGAAACGCGGCAGCGTTCCGCGAATCCAAATGTAAAGAAACAAGAAACAGAAAACCTTTGCCAGGAACCAAAAAACAGGCAGGACTGCTTGCATCCACGCCAGTCCCCAAATCGGACCATGCCAGCCGCCCAGGAACAGCAAGGTCGCCAGGCACGCGACCGTGATCATGTTGGCGTACTCGGCCATGAAGAACATGGCAAACTTCATGGCGCTGTACTCGGTGTGATATCCCGCGACCAGCTCGGTTTCCGCCTCGGGCAGGTCGAATGGCACTCGGTTGGTCTCGGCAAATGCCGACATCAGGTAAACAAAAAAAGCTACCGTCTGCCCATGAAAGATGTTCCAGCGCGGAATGAAGCCCCAAAACACTCCACTCTGCGAATCCACAATATCGCGCAGACTGAAACTGCCCGCCATGATCAGCACGCCGATGAGTGACAGCCCTAACGAAATCTCATAGCTCACCATCTGCGCGCTTGCCCGCAAGCCCCCCAGCAGAGAATACTTGCTATTGGACGACCATCCCGCCAGCGCCACCCCATACACTCCCATCGACGTAACCCCGAGAATGATCAGCAGTGCAATGTTGACGTCCGTAATCTGCAGCGGTGTATGCACCCCCGCGATAGTGACCCAATTGCCAATCGGGATCACCGAAATCGAAGTCAGCGCGAAGATCACGCTCAGCATAGGCGCCGCAATGTACAGCGTTTTGTACACGTGAGGTGGCGTTATATCTTCTTTGAACAAAAACTTGATGCCATCTGCCAGTGGCTGTAGCAAGCCAAATGGCCCGACCCGCGTGGGTCCCCACCGGTTCTGAATGTGGCCCACCACCTTGCGCTCCAACCACACGCTGTAGGCCACTGCCGTGAGCAGCACAAACACAGCGATCACCGACTTGATCAGGGAGACGACAACAAAGCTTTCGACGCTCTGCAATGCGTGACCTCAGTTTCGCTTTCTCAAGACCAGTTGATGACCGGTGCGCCGCTCTCGCGACACAAACGTGATTGCAAAAAAGCCGTTCAGTCGGCCGCTACTTCCTCCGCCGGTTCCGGATTCCGGTTTTCGATTACTGAGTTCAACGCACGGGAGTAGAGCCCCAACGTGCCCGACGTGAATAAATTATCGTTGGCGGGCGCGATGAGTTTCGCGTCCTGCACTCCACCCTGTCCCGTCCCCACCGTGGTCGTGTGCTGATCATTCCCCGCCAGCAAATTCATTCGCGACACGTCATATCCCGGCACTAGCCGTTGAATTTCATCAAGAATCGCCATCGGATCAAACGGGCTCATCTTCGGTTCCAGACCATGTGCTTCCAGCCAGACCACATGACGATCAGCCTCGCCGGATTGCGCCCCACGCGATTGCCCCATATCGGCGCTCGTACCGCGGCCGCCGAAAGGAACGAGTTTGCGAACCTCGAACCCCGTCGCGTCAGCAATGCGCACAATCATCTCGAAATCACTCTTGACGTCACTTACTTCCCCCGCCTTCTTCACCAGTTGAATGTCGCCACAGGTATTGGTAAACGTCCCCGCTTTTTCGTAAGCATTCGCCGACGGAAGAACCACATCAGCCATCTGTGCGGTCTCGGTGAGAAACATGTCCTGCACTACGACAAAAGTATTTGAGAACGCGAAAGGATCAAGCCCCAGGCCTCCGACAGGATTCGAACCAACCACGTAAAATCCTTTCAACGTGCCTGCTGCCGCCGCCTCCGCCATTTGTGAAACATTCAATCCCGGTGCCGTCGGCATGTCTCCCCATTCGTCCTTAAACGTGCTTGCGTCTGCGATCGGACGGTACCCAGGTAAGAAATCCGGATACAACCCCATGTCGGCCGCACCGCGCGAGTTCGAATAATCCCCCAGACACACAAACTTTGCTCCCGAAACTGCCGATCCGAATTTCACCAATGCGGAAATATCCTTACCGCGAATCGCTGAATCGAAAATGATAATCAGCTTCCCCTCGCCGCGCAGCTTTTCGCGCAGCCCCACCCACTCGCGACTCCCGCTGCCAAGCGCCTCTGCCGCCGAATCATCCCCTCCAAGAAACGCAGCGGCCTGGCCCTCTGTGCCTTGTGGAATTTCGGTAAAGCTTGTGGCCTGACGACGCAGCTTGATCGGTCGAGAATTGATCACGTACAACCGCGCCCGGTGCAGACGGACATTGTTGCGGATCTGCCAGGCCAACAATGGATGCTGCTCGGTAGGATTATTGCCAATGACAAGAATTGCCGGCGCATTGAAAACATCCCGCATGGTCGCAGCGGCGTCCGGTTTTCCCACCATGGCCGCCGCGAATGCTGGAAAATCCGCCGTGCGACGGTGGTCGATACTATTTGTCTTCAGCACCACTCGCGCAAATTTCGAAAGCAGATAGTTCTCTTCATTGGTTGTCCGGTTCGACCCGACAACCCCAATTGCCCGACCGCCTTCTTTGTCGCGGATTTCCGCAAAACGTTTTCCGATCAATTCGAAAGCTTCTTCCCAAGTGGACGGCGCCAGTTGCCCGTCCCTGCGAATCAGGGGCGTCGTGACACGCTGCGGGTCATCGGCAAAATCGAATGCATAGCGTCCTTTAATACACAAAAAATCCCCATTGATGCCGCTCTTGTCACGATTGTCGCCGCGAACAATCTGCATGCCACTGTCGCTGCGGCGCACGCCCAGCGTGGTTTTGCAGCCATCACCGCAATGCGTACAGATAGTGCCCACGTGGTTCATCTCCCAGGGACGCGTCTTATAGCGGTATGCCCCCGATGTCAGCGCTCCCACCGGACAGATGTCAATGCACATCCCGCATTCTTCGCACTCCAGATGATCTTCTTTATTAGGCGCAATGACCGACACCACCCCGCGATTCTGTACTCCCAGGGCCCACACGTCCATGGCTTCTCCGCAGACACGCACACAGCGATAGCACAAGATGCAGCGTGGCCGGTCGAAATACACCACCGGCGACCACTGTTGCTCGTCCTTATGGTTCTTGGCTTCCATGAATTTGGATTCCGCCGCGCCATAAGAAAACGTCATATCTTGCAGTTCGCATTCGCCACCCGCGTCGCATACCGGACAATCGAGCGGGTGATTGCCGAGCAGCAATTCAACCATTGACTTGCGCGCCTGCCGCACTTCATCGTTGTTAGTGATCGCAATCATGCCCTCGCTGATGACCGTGGTACAGGCGGTCTGCAACTTTGGCATCTTTTCGACTTTGACCAGACACATGCGGCAGGCGCCCTGTAGCGATAGGTTCGGGTAGTAGCAGAACGAAGGCACCTCGATGCCGACACTCTTGCAAGCCTCGATCAGCAGCGTCCCAGCAGGCGCCGTGACCTTCTTACCATCCACTGTGATATTCACGTCAGCCATAAGGCATTTAGTAATTTAGGAATTGAGTAATTGAGTAATTGTCAGCAACGATGCAATCTTGCCCGACGCCCGTCGCCTTTAAATTACAAATTACTAAATTACTAAATTACCAATTCTTCCTACGCCATCACCGGCAACCGCTCCACACTCCCCGCTGCCTCAAACGCGCACGGCCTCGCTTCGAGATGGTCCTCAAACTCTTTGCGAAATTTCTTTACGAACGCGATCGTCGGCATGGCGGCCGCGTCGCCCAGAGGACAAAACGTTCGGCCCAGCATGTTCTCGGACAAGTACAGAATGTTGTCGATGTCCTTCTTCAATCCTCCCCCGGCGTGTAAGCGAATCAAGGTTTTTTCCAGCCAGTCCGTGCCTTCACGACACGGAATACACCAGCCGCAGCTTTCATGGCGGTAAAACTTCATCGTCCGCAAAGCGAATTTCACAATGCAGGTCGTCTCATCGAGCACCACGACTCCGCCTGAGCCCAGCATCGATCCAGCCTTCATCAGTGAATCAAAATCCATGGGGACATCAATCTCATCCGCGGTCAGCACCGGGGTAGAAGACCCGCCGGGGACGACGGCCTTCAATTTCTTCCTATTGGGAATTCCGCCGCCGACTTCATAAATCATCTTCTTTAGGTTGTATCCCATGGGCAGTTCATAAACGCCCGGGCGATTCAGATGACCGCTCAGGCAAAACAGCCGCGTCCCGCCATTCTTTGGAGTACCCAGGTTGGAATACCATTCCGCTCCGCCCAGGATGATGTGCGGTACACTCGCCAGGGTTTCAGCATTATTGATGACGGTCGGCCCGCCCCACAGTCCCACGACAGCAGGGAAGGGAGGGCGGATGCGCGGTATGCCGCGCTTTCCTTCCAGCGATTCCATCAGCGCGGACTCTTCCCCAACTTCGTACGCGCCCGCGCCGCCGTGCCAGTACACGTCAAAATCGTAGCCGCTGCCGAAAATGTTCTTGCCGAGAAGGCCGCGTGCATAGGCATCCTTGATCGCCTTCTGCATGAGGTTCGAAAGATAGCGGTACTCTCCGCGAATATAGATGTAGCCGGTATGTGAGCCGACGGCGAGTCCGGCGATTACGACACCCTCGATTACGGCATGCGGGTCATGCTCAAAGATCAGACGATCTTTACAAGTGCCCGGCTCGCTTTCGTCGCCATTGCAGAGAATGTATTTCGGTTTCGCCGATTGCTTGGGCACGAACGACCACTTCAAACCGGTATTGAACCCCGCGCCCCCGCGCCCACGCAAGCCTGAGTTCTTGACCTCATTGATGATGCCATCCGGCTGCATCCCCAACGCCTTCTGGACGGCCTTGTAACCGTCGAGCGCAAGATAGCGATCAAGATCAGTCGCCCCCTTGCCAAAGCGCTTGGAGACGACCTTCACTTCATCGGGATGGGAAACCAAGTGCATTGGTAATTGGGTAATTTGTAATTTAGTAATTTTAAAAACGCCGACGATTCGTAATCAGATGATTTGTAATAGAAAATCGGCCAACGGCTGTGAAACAAAATTCTGAAGTTGTGCCGTATTGTCTTTAAATTGCCAATTACAAATTACTCAATTACAAATTGCGTAACTGCGTCCCTTCTTTCTTGCACTCGTCAAAGAGTTGGTCCATCTTGTCCACCGTCAGGTTCTCATGAAAGTCATAGTTCACCTGCACCGCTGGGGCCCAACTGCATGCGCCAATACATTCAACTTCTTCGAGCGAAAACAGGTTGTCGGGAGTAGTGCCGTGGGGACCGACGCCCAACCTCTTCTTGCAGTGCTCAAAAATTTCTTCCGCGCCGCGCAACATGCAGGAAATATTGGTGCACACCTGCACGTTGTACTTGCCACGCGCCTTCGTAGTCAGCATGGAGTAGTAGCTGATTACATTGCGTACCTCGAGCTCAGTGAGGTCAAGACGCGTCGCCAATTCAGCGATCACTTCATCGCTCAGGTAACCGACTTCATCCTGCGCATAAAGAAGCGTAGGCACCAGCACGGATCGCTTCGTCGGATAATGACTAAGCATCTCCGAAAAGCGGCCTTCGAATTCGTCAGAAAAGCGCATTGTTAACCAAAATCGGGTAATTGACTAATTTGTAATTTGCAATTTGCCAGCAACCAATCTTCAGCGGCGCCCGCGAGTTGTATGTTGGGAGGCTGTGAACAAAGCTGTCAGTTCTCGTGCCTCCGTTTGCAGTGGCCTAAGTCGCTCGTTACGGACGACGCCGGAATCAGCGAGCAGCTCCAGCCAAAGCATAGTTTCATCGGCTTCTTCCACAACGATGCCTAACCTCGCAGCAAATTCGGCCCGAGATCTGGCACGGCAAGCGGCCCGGCAATTCGCCGCAACCGAAG
>Ga0066660_10001246_pt1 | contig 10524 bp, 8 predicted proteins | sample GraSoiAngelo_109_FD_75177 | JGI IMG/M metagenome (GOLD analysis project Ga0066660, IMG submission 75177) | Grasslands soil microbial communities from the Angelo Coastal Reserve, California, USA - 14_0903_12_20cm | ecosystem: Environmental > Terrestrial > Soil > Grasslands | place: USA...
CTCATTGATGGGCAGGCCCAGCGCTCTTGCATCACCAAAGTCTCGGTGGTTGCTCAAAGGAAAATCACCACCATTGAGGGCCTTGCCACCGGCGACAAGCTCCATCCTTTGCAGGAAGCCTTCCTCAAAGAAGGAGCATTGCAGTGCGGTTACTGCACGTCTGGAATGATCATGTCGGGCGTGGCATTGTTGAACGGAAATCCCAATCCCAGCAGAAGCGAGATCGTCGACTTCATGGACGGGAACATCTGCCGTTGTGGCACCTACTCGCGGGTCATTCAGGCGATTCAGAATGGGGGGAAGGAGCTTGCCGAGTCGAGAAAAGGAGCAAAGCGATGAGCGACAGACGGCATGTCAAACTCCCCTGGGAACCGGAACGCTACGAACTTGCCGCCGCCCAAGCCTATTACTTCGACCTTGATCGGCGAGAGTTTTTCAAATTCCTGGGTGCCGGGTTGCTGGTGGTTTCCGTCCTCAAAAGCGCCTCGTGGACGCAGGAATCCGGCGGAGCGAAAGCCCGGAGAGGAGACTCCCTGCCCAGGGAAATCAACGCGTGGCTACACCTGGGAGAGAACGGGCAAGTCACGGTATATACCGGCAAAGTGGAGGTTGGTCAGAATGTGCGCACCTCGCTGAGCCAGGCCGTCGCCGAAGAACTTCACTTCCCGATGGAAAAAATCGAACTGGTGATGGGTGACACGCAACTCACGCCATTCGACATGGGTACATTCGGAAGCCGGACCACGCCCACCATGAATCTTCAACTTCGGAAAGTGGCTAGCGCCGCCCGCGACATGCTGATTGATCTCGCCGCTGCCCAATGGCAAACAGATCGCCAACACCTCGTGGCCATCGATGGCAAAGTGCGCGATCCCCGGAGTAATCGATCTGCGGAATACGCCGCGCTGGTCAAGGGACAGGAACTCACCCAAAGCATCCCCGCCGAAGATCCCCTGGAACCGGCGGCGAGTTGGAGCATTCTCGGTCAATCCGCTACGAAAGTTGATGGGCGTGATTTCGTAACCGGCAAGCACCGTTATCCCTCGGACCAGAAACTGCCCGATATGTGGTATGGCAAGGTACTTCGTCCGCCTTCCTTTGGAGCCACGCTGGTCTCGGTCGACTTGAAAAATGCCGAGCAGATGGGCGCCATCGCGGTTCACGACGGAAACTTCGTCGGCGTGGCCGCTCCCAGTTCCGCGCTCGCCTCAGCAGCGATCGCAGCAGTCCATGCCGAGTGGAAGACCGAACCGCAACCTTCGAGCCAGGAACTCTTCGACTACCTCAAGAAAAATCCCGCTCAAGGTAAAGACCCCACCGGTGATGGAGACCGCTTTGACCTCGGCAACGTAGACCAGGCATTTGCCTCCGCGGTGCACCGTCTCCAGCAGACCTATACCGTTTCCTATATCGCGCACGTTCCGCTCGAGCCGCGCGCTGCTCTGGCTAAGTGGGATGGCGATAAGCTAACCGTCTGGACCGGCACCCAGCGCCCCTTTGGAGTACGAGGTGAACTGGCGGAAGCCTTCCGCATGCCGGAAGATCGCGTGCGCGTTCTCATGCCCGACACTGGCTCCGCATACGGCGGAAAACATACAGGGGAAACTGCCATTGAAGCCGCCCGCCTGGCCCGCGCTGCCAAACGTCCGGTCAAGTTGACCTGGACCCGCGAAGAAGAGTTCACCTGGGCATACTTCCGTCCCGCGGGTGTAATCGACGTCACCAGTGGGGCTCGCGCCGACGGCACGATTACGTCATGGGAGTTCCACAACTACAATTCGGGGTCCGCCGGGATTCGCACTTTCTACGAGATTCCGAATCAGCGCATCATCTTCCACCCGGCGCACTCTCCCCTTCGCCAAGGCTCGTACCGTGCTCTGGCAGCCACGGCGAATCATTTCGCACGCGAGTCGCACATGGACGAACTGGCGCACACCTTAAAAATGGACTCGCTCGATTTCCGCCTGAAAAATCTGAAGAATGAGAGGCTTCGTGCGGTGTTCCAAGCGGCAGCTGACAAATTCGGTTGGAGAAAGCGTCCATCTGCGCCCGGCCACGGTTTTGGCATGGGTGGCGGGTACGAGAAGCTTGGAAATATCGCGACGTTCGTGGAGGTTAATGTTGATCGCAAGTCTGGCAACGTGGAGATCGTCCGCGTTGTTTCGGCCTTCGAATGCGGCGCTATCGTCAATCCCGATAACCTCCGCAATCAGATCGAAGGAGCGAACGTTCAGGGCTTGGGCGGTGCCCTGTTCGAAGCCATCCAATTTCAGAATGGCAAAATCCTCAACGGCAAAATGTCACGCTATCGCGTCCCCCGCTTCAGCGATCTTCCTGTCATCGAAACCGTTCTGCTCGACCGCAAGGACCTTCCCTCGGCCGGGGCAGGTGAATGTCCGATGGTTGGCTTGGCGCCCGCGATCGCAAACGCCATATTCGACGCGTCCGGGGTTCGTCTCCGATCCATGCCGCTGGTGCCGGAGGGCTTAAAGGCAACCTGAGTTCAGAGGTCGACGCGGGCCCTTCAGCTCTCCGCTCACCGCGGATTACTCGTTGTCGGACCTCCATGACGCACGGCATCATGCAGAGCAGAAACAATATCGGTATCCGACAAACGTTGTCGCCCATGGCGGTAGCCTCTCGGATCTCCAGAACGAGCCCTCATTACGGTTGCGCACGCGAATATTCAGCTCGATATACGGTCGTCCAGTTGGCGCCGTTGTCCACCGATTTTTCCCAGGTTTCCTCCAGCCGGTCGGGCGCCATGCGTACTACTCTGAGCTTATGCAGGACCGTCTCTCCGTTGGGACCGCGACTCGGCCCATGAAACTCGGCTGTGCCCGATGAAACTTTGCCGGCAAGAAAGACGTGCACCCGGCCTTCATTGTCCGCGAACATTCCGCCCCAATTCTTGTCCTCCGGACTATAGGCAAACATTTTTTCCGTAACGTGCCCTTTTCCGTTCTCCCAGTGCTCAATGAACATGCATTTATCCAGTGAGAGCGTCACATTGCTGCTGCTGGAGCCACCGTCACTTTTCATCGTCCAATGGCCTAACCAGTAATCCAGCTGACGAACTTCCGAATCTGCGGTGCATGATCCGGAACCCTCCGCCGCAAAGGCCTGAGTTGCGGACGCGAGCCAGACGCCTGTCACAGCAAGGAGAAGCAGACTGAGCCGTCTCCACGATTGAACATTTGCGTTTTGCTTCATAGTGCAATTCCTCCACGATCAAGTTTCAGAATCCGCTTCTGGACACAGCTCTGCAGTTGCTAAACCAAATTTCCTAAATGCGTTTGCGATCCAGATCGGCCCTACTCAACCGACTATCCTTCATGCCGCGCTGGACGCGGGCTATAATTCTCCGAGTGCCTTTATCTCGATGTTCCGCAAAACACTGGGGACCACACCGGCCCTTTACTTCCAGGCAGCAGGCACACGTAGAGGCGATGCCTAGTCGCGAGCTTCACCACACCCAAACCCTGGTGAAGTACACGAGTTTTTGCCAGACCTTACATAAGTCAATGGATAGCAATGCTCGCCCCTCGTCGTTATATGTGTTGATTGGGCGCTTTGGAGGAGGACGTTTTTATGCGAGCATTCGGCAGAAGAATCACAGCCAAACAATGGACGAGATTCGCTCTGAAATGGGGACTTCTCCTCACCGACGCGACACTGTGGGAGGCGTTGAACGAACAAGTGCGTGAGGGCGCGAACGAAGTGAGTAACGTGGTGAAGCGGCGATACGAGAAGGCAGCCGATCGCCTTCAGGACCGGCGCCCTTCTACGTCTACCGGGTGGTTGTCACCCACCGCGACTTTTCTTGGAGGGGTTGGTTTTGGAATCGGACTTGGTGTGATGTTTGCACCGGTTTCGGGTGACGAAGCACGTGCCGTCCTTCGCGACAAAGTCGTGGATATCAAGAATAAGGTTTCCGGCGTCGCCGTCTAACAGGCTGCTGAAAAAATCTTTTCGAGGTCAACAATGTCCCTCAGCGGCTAAAGCCACGTTGAATTTGTTGCTATTACGGCTGGGCTGAAGCCCAGCCCTTTCAAAGCGACAGCTATCGCGGGAGTTTTTGCTAAAGATTTAGGGTTGTGGTGCACTGGTCCCCAGTCGGGCTGGATCGGGGTTGTGAGCTTCACCGTACGCGGTGGGCCCAGATTCCGGCCCCTGTCCATGTTGCAGACGCATAAAGGAGGCTCGCGCCCGCGCTGCTTCCTGCTTGCGCCCGGGCTTCGCGCTCGGCGTAGGCCTTCGCAGACTCCTCATACAGGTTATAGAAGTTGGCGTGGAAGGCAATTTTCGCGTTTTCCCCCAAGGCTGGCATCGTGCGCAACACGAATTCCATGCCCAGCGTGAAGTCGAAGTCGCGATAGTGCGGTCCGCGGAAATTGTTGCGGAGAATTCCGGGGGCGGATGGGAACCCGGAAGCCGAGGACGTCGGCCTGGTGAAATAAGGATTATCTCCGGTAGCCGGGTTCGTAGCCGAGGTTGCCGGTCCCGGGAAATTTCCATTTGGTCGCTCGAACGTGGATTGCTGTAGCTGTTCCCCGCGCCTCCTTTGTCACCGGCCACCGTCACCTGGCAGAAGAAGCTGTCCGTGTAAACCAGGTTGCAAGTATTCCTGTCGCCTGCCACAGGTAGCTGCACGTTCAGGAACGGGCCAAACGGGAAGCCGGTGTGGCGCGCCAGCGATGCAGTTCTGGGAAACGTTTCCATCCTTGCGACCCAAAGCGGGGTCCTATACTATGTCTGGCTAACCCTAAGATGTTTTCCTAAACCGATTTAGTTCGTTTATGGAGCACTTCACATCTATGAAGACCCGACTCGGTCGAATCTTTTGTCTTGCAGCTGTGCTCATAGTTGCGGCCACCGTCTTTGCGCAGACGACTCAAGTTGTCGTCATTGACTCTTCGGCGCCCACCCATCCCTTCCCGCATTTTTGGGAGCAGATGTTCGGCTCAGGCCGGGCTGTGCTCTCGCTGCGTGACAGCTATCGTCGCGACCTGCGCGAAGTGAAACAAGTTACAGACTTCCGCTATGTGCGTTTTCACGCTGTCTTCCATGACGAAATGGGGATTTACGACGAGGATGCGCAAGGACACCCTACCTACAACTTCTCGTATCTCGATCAGAGCTACGACGGTCTGCTGGCCAACGGAGTGCGGCCGTTTGTCGAGCTAAGCTTCATGCCCAAAAAGCTCGCGACCAATGACGCCCCGCATGCATTCTGGTACAAACCGATCCCGTGGCCGCCCAAGGATTACAGCAAGTGGGATGACTTGATCAAACAGTTTGCCCGCCACTTGATCGAGCGCTATGGCATCAGTGAAGTGAACCAGTGGTATTTCGAGGTTTGGAACGAACCCAATCTCGATTTTTGGATGGGCAATCCGAAGCAGCCGACATACTGGGAACTCTACGATCACACGGTGCGAGCGCTCAAAGCCGTAGATTTCAGGTTGCGGGTGGGTGGTCCTTCAACCGCTCAGGCAGCGTGGGCCGACGACTTCATCCGGCACTGCGCGGAAAATCGCGTGCCCGTGGATTTCGTTTCCTCGCATGTCTACGGCGACGATAAGTCCGAAGACGTCTTCAAAACGCACGAATCCATCCCGCGGAACCAGATGGTCTGTCGGGCGGTGAAGAAGGTGCACGATCAGATCAAAAGCTCTTCCATGCCAAGTCTTCCCCTAATCTGGAGTGAGTTCAACGCCACTTACATGAACCTGCCCGCGGTGACGGATTCTTCTTTCATGGGGCCTTGGCTGGCCGATACCATTCGGCAATGTGATGGGCTGGTCGACCTGATGTCCTACTGGTCGTTCTCCGACGTGTTTGAGGAGCAGGGAGTCGTTCAGAGGCCATTCTATGGAGGCTACGGGCTCATCGCCGCCGGCGGAATTCCTAAGCCCGCCTTCAACGCGTTCAAACTCCTCCATCAATTAGGAGATCAACGGATCGAGGTAAATTCCGATTCTGTGCTGGCCACTCGCATGCCTGACGGTTCCTTGATCGTCGCGGCGTGGAACTACTCTCCACCGGAGCAGCCGGGGCCCAGCCGAAGCATTACGCTCAAGTTCAAAGGCATTCAAGCAAAGGAAGCCTGGATCTCCACCGCCGATCCTGAGCACGGAGATGTTCATCCCGCGTACGAGAAGATGGGTTCGCCACAGTATCCGACCAGTGCGCAATTAGGCGAGCTGAGAAAAGCTGCGATCTTGGCGGCTCCCGTCAAGCAGGAACTGACCAATGGCGAGCTGACGCTAACGCTGCCCACCTACGGACTGGCAGTGATCCGTCTGGAATAAATCACACGCCGGGCTGACGCGCGTTCTTGCGGGTCACGGCAATGTTATGCGAGACTTCGCAGGTCATGCCAGCCCGGCGGGAACGCCTGCCCCACCAGAAAATTTCGTTGAAGTTCCTGGCGGATCACCTCCAGCTCTCGCCCGCGACGATCTCTCTGGTGATGAACCGCTCGAAGGTCGCTGACTCCATTCCGCAGGAAACCAACGATCGGATCTTCGCCGCCGCCCGCGAGTTCAACTATCGTCCCAGCTTCGTGGCCCGATCGCTGCGTACACAACGCAGCTTCACGGTCGGTGTGATGGTCCCGGAAGTGAGTGAAGGCTACGGCACCCTGCTGTTAAGCGGTATCGAGGACTATCTGCTTCAGGAGGGATACGTTTACTTTGTTGTCAGTCACCGCCACAAACCCGATCTGATCGACGAATATCCGCGGCTGTTGCTCGAGCGCTGTATTGACGGTCTGATCGCCGTAGATACTCCATCGCCACTTGCGGAACTGTCGATGCCTGTCGTCAAGGTCTCCGGCAACGATGTCAATCGAGGAAAAGCGGTGACCCATATAGTGCTCGATCACCGCCGCGCGGCTCATTTGGCCCTTGATCACCTGGCGTCGTTAGGACATCGCCGTATCGCAGTAATCAAGGGGCAGGATTTCAGTTCCGACACAGAGATACGCTGGAATGCAATCCAGGAAGCTGCGCGCGAACATGGTTTGAAGATCCCTTCGCAAAATATCGGGCAATTGGTCGGTGACTCAGCCTCCCCCGAACTCGGTTATGAGGTCGCGAAGAAGTTCTTTGCAAGGGGCGCGGCTTTTACCGCCTTGTTCGCGTTTAATGATGTGTCCGCGATCGGCGCCATTCAAGCGATCAAGGAGAAAGGACTGCGGGTTCCCGAGGACATTTCTGTCATCGGCTTCGATGACATTCAAAGCGCCGCCTTCCAGTCGCCGGGCCTCACCACCATTCGGCAGCCCTTACGCAAGATGGGACTGGTAGCGGCAGAAACCCTACTTCGAAGAATCGCAGGCACGGGTAAAGACATTCCCCCAGTGATTCGCGTCGAACCTCAGTTAGTGGTACGAGGCACTACGGGCGTGTGCAACTCGCCGAAGCCTTCGAAGAAAAAAACTCGCCGTTAAAAGCGCAGCTCTCCAAAAAACAAATTCTCGCCGCTTTTCTACTTCACCACCGCAGGGCTCGCCGCTATTCCCGTGTCAGCCTTGAACCCGATGCGATTCAGCATCGGCCGGATTTCCGGATTCGACATAAACAATTTCCAGATCAGCCCGGTCCGGTAGTTCTCCACCATCACGATAATGGGAGCCTGGTTCAATCCCACGTAACTAGGTGAGATCCAATTGAGCCCAAGATTGATGGCATCCCGCGGACCATAGGTTCCCCAGGCACGCTCTCCCAGATCGCGGTACAGATGTTTAAGGACCGACAAACGAACTGAGGTGGGCTAGATTTGGCTCGCAGGCTGGACCCTCTGTGGCTTTTTCGCCCGCGATGGCCTGGGTTCGGGGCTTTCCACTTTGGCAGCATCCAACCTGGCAGCCAGCTTTTCAAAGGTGGACGTCGGGCCGCGCCATCTCAATTGCTCCACATCATCAAAGACCGGAACATCCGTCCGCAGCGTCGCCAGTCTTCGAAAAAGCACCGCATGCTCCCAGTCGCGGCAAAGCGTTTCTGCCAGGACACTTGCACTGTTGGCCTTCACGCCCCATTCCCGGCAATCCTTGGGGATCGCTTCCAGATGAAGGAACTTTGCCAGAACCGCTGCCGATGATTTCGCGCCCCATCCCGCGAGTCCCGGATAGCCATCCGCCGAGTCTCCCACTAGCGCCAGATAATCGGGAATCGATTTCGGCAAGACTCCGAACTTCTGCAGCACTCCCGCTTCGTCAATGGTCACGCGTGTTCGCCGGTTCAATTGCACAATGCGCGCGCCTCGCACGCACTGCGCGAGATCCTTGTCCGGTGTGCAGATGACCACCTGTTCTACGCGTTCATCGAGAGCGGCCGCGACTGCCGCCGCTGCTAAAGCATCATCTGCTTCGAACTCAACCATGGGCCACACAACCACGCCCGCAGCCGCAAGCACTTCCTCTAACAATGGAAACTGTGCCAACAAATCAGGCTCGACCCCTTCGCTGGTTTTGTAGCCTGCCCACAAGTCATTCCGAAAAGATTCGATCACATGATCAGTCGCAACTCCAACGTGGGTTGCTCCCTCTTTGATCATGCCAAGCACGGAAGCGAGCACACCGCGTACGGCAGCCACCTCTCGACCATCCGCATCACGCGCAGAGGGCAGCGCATAGTAATGCCGAAATAACTCGTACGTGCCGTCAATCAGATAAACCTTCAATTCCCTGCCCCTCGAAAAACCCTACAGGTCCCGTGTCGGTAAATCAACTCTCCCTTTTGGCGCCAAGTCTCCCGATTCAGATAAGCACTAGCACGGCTCACGTAGTGGCAGACTTCCTCGTCTGCCCCCAAGGAGCGTAAGCTCCGCAGCCTTGCAGCCGCCTCCGCGAAGGAATCAACCCCACCTAAGTAGTCTGCCGAACATTTCATCGCCGACGCGCGTGCTCCACGGCGCGGCATCGAAATGGTAGCCTGTTTTCGTGGCGAAAGAACCAGCCGGCGAAGTGCTAGCGGTTGAAGGGCGTGAAGTCCGCATCACGCATCCCGATAAGCTCTATTTCTCGCAGGCACGAGTTTCCAAACTCGATCTCGTCCGCTACTACCTTTCCGTTGCGCCGGGTGCGCTCGCCGGAATCCAGGACCGTCCAATTGTTCTCAAACGTTTCGTCAACGGCGCTGAGGGAGAAGCCTTTTATCAGAAGCGTGCCCCTACGCAGCGCCCTCCCTGGCTGCGAACGGTCACGCTCTCGTTCCCTTCTGGCCGGACCGCGGAAGAGATTGTAGTCGATGATGCGGCCGGCCTCGCCTGGATCGTGAATCTCGGCTGCATCGAACTTCATCCCCACCCGGTGCGCTCCGCCGATCTTGAGCATCCCGACGAGCTGCGCATTGATCTCGATCCGATCCCAGGCGTCAGCTGGGCTGACGTGCGGCGCGTCGCGCTGGAAGTTCAGAGTTTTCTGGAAGAGATGGGACTGCGTGGCTGGCCCAAGACCAGTGGTTCACGTGGAATACACGTCAATGTCCGCATCGAGCCGCGCTGGAGTTTTGCGGAGGTGCGGCGCGCGGCCGTCGCGTTGTCGCGCGCGGTGGAGCGCCGTGCTCCTTCGCTGGCCAGTTCGAAATGGTGGAAGGAAGAGCGTCACGGCGTTTTTCTCGACTATAACCAGAACGCGAAGGACCGAACCACCTGCTCGGCATATTCTGTACGCCCGCTTTCCGACGCCCGTGTTTCCACGCCGCTTCATTGGCACGAGGTCCCCGATTGCGATCCCGCCGATTTCACCATCTTCACCGTGCCGGAGCGCTTCACAAAATTCGGCAATCCCCACGCTGACATGGATGCCACGCCGGGTTCGCTCGAAAAACTACTCGAACTCGCCGCCAAAGACGAAGCCGCCGGTCTTGGCGATGCGCCCTGGCCGCCGCACTTTCGCAAAATGGAAAGTGAAGGGCCTCGCGTCGCTCCCTCCCGAGCCAAATCGGCGGCTAAGAAGTCCCGCGTCAAAATGCCTTTGATTGTCGTGGCCAATTCACCCGATAAGGCCGCCGCCCTGGCAGGTCTCGAGAGATGGAAAAAGAAGCACGCGAACATCGCCGACCTGCTCGCCGTTGATGACGTGCTGGTCGATTCGATGCGTGGCCGGTCCTCGACCTGGACCCGCATTCGGATCAACCTGCGTCATGTCCCGGAAGAGCTTCGGCCGCCGCAGGAAACTCCCGATCCCGATGATGACCCCACGCGTGAATGGCGGGAATGGAGCAAGAGTCAAACAGCTGCAAAAAGGGCGAAAAGAAACTGACGTTTGATTCAGCGACCCTGCGGGAAAATCGCCGTCAGCTCTTGCGGAGGAACCACCTCAAGCTGCGCATACGTGCAGTCGCTGGGCTTCTTGTCCTTGCGCCATCTGCGGAACTGCGCCGTATGACGGAACCGGTCCCCCTGCATGTGATCGTAAGCGACTTCCACCACTAGCTCGGGTCGCAAAGGTTCCCAAGACAAGTCCTTGCCTTGGCTCCAGCGGCTCTGCCCGCCCGGCATACGTTTCGCCGTATC
>Ga0066660_10001253_pt1 | contig 10506 bp, 10 predicted proteins | sample GraSoiAngelo_109_FD_75177 | JGI IMG/M metagenome (GOLD analysis project Ga0066660, IMG submission 75177) | Grasslands soil microbial communities from the Angelo Coastal Reserve, California, USA - 14_0903_12_20cm | ecosystem: Environmental > Terrestrial > Soil > Grasslands | place: USA...
CATCCTCATCGAGTACGACGAGCTGAAGAGGCTGGAACTCAATGCCGTGACCGATCCCTTGACAGGTCTCCACAACCGCCGGCTTTTCGCTGAAACCTTCGAAAAGGAACTCAATCGTGCGCGGCGCTATGGGCAGCCACTGGGACTGGTTACCGTCGACCTGCACCGCTTCAAGGAAGTAAATGACAAGCACGGCCATCCGCGCGGTGATGATGTATTGCGCGCCGCTGCGGCTACCTTGAAGAAAGCCTTGCGCACTTCCGACTCGGCTTTCCGTATCGGCGGCGACGAGTTCGCTTTATTGCTTCCGCAAACGGATTCTCCGCAGGCGCTCGCGTTGAGCCGTCGCGTCCAAACGGTATTTGCCGAGATGCTCCAACCGCTGCAGCTTAGCGTCACCGTAGGCATGGATCACGGCGTCGCCATTTTCCCCCAGGATGCTGAGCAGGCCGATCAATTGATTCGCGTCGCCGACGAGCGTCTCTATCGGCTGAAACACGCAAACCACAGCAAGACCACCAACGGCTCGGCGCAGGCCAAGACTCCCTCAGCTCCCGAAGCGCCGGCCGCTCCTGCTCCAGAGCGCGCTGCTCCCGCGCCACAACCGATTTCGATCGAAACCCGGCGTGCACCTGAAAAGACCGAAACAACCATCGAGGCAGCTGCTTCCGCAACCTCCGCCGCGATTTCCGGGGATCTCACCGCTGCCCCTTCGCGGGTCTTCGCCGTCCAGCGCAAGGCCGAACGGGTCTCCATGACCGGTACGAATGCCTACGCTGTTCTTGGCGACCCAGGCGCCCGGCGCGCTCGGGTCCTCGATCTTGGCTTTGGCGGAGTTGCGATGGAACTGGATTCACCCGAGGATCTTCCGGAGAGTCTTCTGGCGGTCTTACACGTGCCTATTCTTCCGCCCGTTCGCGTGAATCTGAAGCCCGTGTGGAAACAACAGATCAGTCAGGGTAGCTTCCGCGTCGGATGCGCCTTCGTTTCCTGAGCATCTCTGCAAATTCTGACTGTTTCGACCTGTCCTCAAAAAAGAGCCTAAACCCTCTCAGCCCCATCCATCCCGACCTGATACAATTCCGCCGCATCTCCGTGCTCGGAAAGGAGGCGCCATGATCGGACCCAAGGCCAGCCGTCCCCATTGGCCCGACGCCGTTCAAAACCCCTCGAATGACCTAACTGCTCTCAAGCCTTGGCCCTGGGCTCTCGAGCGCCTGGAAAAATCACACAACTACTGGATTTCAACCGCCCGTCCCGATGGCCGCCCGCATCTCATGATTGTTTGGGGAGTCTGGTGGCAGGACGCCTTTTGGTTCAGCACCGGCCCACGCACGCGTAAAGCAAAAAATATCGTCCACGACCCTCATGTTGTGATCGGCACCGAAAAAGCCGACGAAGCCGTCATCCTGGAAGGCACCGCCGAAGAAATCAAAGATCGTTCCATCTGGAAGCAACTCGTCCCAATCTATAACTGCAAATACGGCGGCGACGTCGAACCACTTCTCATGGCCTCCGATGGCTGCGTCTTCCGAGTTACTCCGCAACTCGCCTTCGGTCAGGATGAACACGCCGAGAACTTCACGGACGCCGTCACCCGCTGGCACTTCTAATCCCTTCGCGCCTCCTTTTAAGCGACTCTCAGGCTTTCGGCGCCGCGTTCCACATCTCTTGCCGAACCTTCCATTGGCCGTTGGCCCCACGATGGAGCACCGGTGCAATCTTGCCGTAGCTTTCAATCGGTCGCTTCCCTTCGGGTGGCTACACCACTTGATGTTCGGTTACCCGCTCCGAAGCCCAATCCCCACACACTGGAATATCGTGGAACTCCATCTCCTGCTTTGTCACTTTGTATCCCGGCATCTTGGCCACAATGTCTTCGACTCATGCCACAATTTTTTTCTTTCCGATCACCGAGCCGTCTCCCGGCATTAGATCGACTCCGTCTTCTGCCCACAGCGCCAAAACGCCCGCCGCATGCATCTTCAGGTGCAACTCCACCAATCGTATGTTGAACGCCGCAATTTCTTTTCGCCCGCGTCCACTGTCGTTCGGGCTTTCATTCCTACCGCGGCCATCAGCAAGCAACAAAACACGCCCTTAAAAGTACCTTCGTTGCGAAATCCATCCCCGCTCAATCTAACGAACTACCACCGCCTGATCTCTATTCCCTAATTTTGTTCCATCCCCCCATTTGGCAGAATTTGACACTTCGCGTATGATTAAGAATTACCTCGCGACCTAGCGACGCGGCTGTAGTCCTCTGGCCTTGAGAGCCGTGCAGACCGGACGCGAAAGAATGGAGCCTCATGAAACCCGGTATTCACCCCGACTATCACGCCGTAACCGTGCATTGCGCCTGCGGCCACAATTTCACGACTCGCTCAACCATCAAGGGCGACAGGCTGAATGTCGAAATTTGCTCGAATTGTCACCCTTTCTTCACCGGCAAGCAGAAGCTGATTGACACCGCTGGCCGCGTCGAGCGCTTCACCAAGAAATACGCCGACGCCGCAGCCAAGGTCGAAGCCGCCAAGAAGTAAGTACGCACAAGCTCTTGTGGGACCGTCTCTCCGCGCTCCCACTACGTCCGGAGCCTGCCCCGACCGAGTCGAGGCTTCTCTCTGTTATTTTTATTTCTTCCCCGACTTTCAACTCTTAACTTTCGACTTTCAACTTCCCTCTCTCTTCCGCGCGTGTACAATGAAGTTCCATCGTGGCTACTCAATCCCACATGTTTGATGGCGCGCGCGCCGGAGAACTAATCGAAACCGCGCCGCCGCGCGTCACTCTCCGCAACGCCTTCGCTCACCCTTTTGATTCCGCCATTGCCGCCGCCCGCACCTGTTATGCCCCCCGCCTCATCGGCCCCGAAGAAATCACCGATAAGCAGCGCCTCAACATCGGCGTCGCCACCTTCTACAGCGGCCATCACACCGTCTACCAGCACGCTCATTTTGAATTTGGCCTCGAAAACGTCAGCCGCCAATTCGTTTGGTCTTTTCTCCACGCGCATCCCTTTTACAATTCCGAGCAGCAAAGCCAGCGTTACGTTCGCCTCGACCGCGCACAGGCCTACGTTCCGCCCATGTCGCTCTTCTTCGACGAAAACTGTAAGGAACTCTACGAAGCCGCCATATCCCGCGCCTGGAATTACTATCGCGAACTTTGCTCTCTTCTGATCGCCGACGCCCGCACCATTCTGAACGACATCTGGCACATCGGCCCGATGTCCCACCCAAAGCGTCTCCAGAAAATCGAGCGCTCCGCTGAGAAGCGCGCCATTGAAATCGCCCGCTACGTCTTACCCGTGGCTGCCTTCACCACCATGGTGCACACCATTTCCGGCATCGTACTCCACCGTTTGTGGCGCATGAGCGGCGCCTCGGACACGCCCAGCGAAGCCCGCGCCGTCATCGGCGCGATGGTCGCGCGTGTAAAGGAAATCGACGTGCAGTTCTTCGATCGCTTCGCTACCGAGCCCCTCGAAGAATTGCCGGAATGGAAGAACACGCAGGCGAATGTAAACGCTGGCGAAGCCTTCGCCCGAGAATTTGACGCCAAGCTCAACGGCAAAACTTCAATACTCGTCGATTACTCACCGAACGCCATTCGCGTGATGGCCGAATCCTATCGCGCCGTCGCCGGCCTCACCGCATCGCAATGCCCTGATGCCGAAGCCATCGATCGCCTCTTGAATCCGGCCCGCAATCTCTACCGCCTGGAAACCCTCAACGTGGGCGTCCACGCACCGATCATGCGTGCTCTTCAGCATGGCAACTACACTTTCGCGAAGAAAATCAGTCACACCGCCGACAGCCAGGACCAGCGCCATCGCATGGTCCCCGGCTCCCGCCCAATACTCACTCTCGCCGACAGCTACGAACCCGACTACATCATCCCCATGCTGCTAGCCAACAATCCACGCGCCAAGGAAGTCTACGACCGCGCCATGCGCGACGCCTGGTCTTCAAAAAACGAACTCCTCGATCGCGGCGTTCCTCCCGAAATCGCGCTCTATCTCCTCCCCAACGCCAAATCCATCCGTCTCTACGAATCCGGCTCACTCCTCCATCTCCTCCACAAATGGACCATGCGCACCTGCTTCAACGCCCAGGAAGAAATCTACCGGGCCTCTATGGACGAACTCGCCCAGCTCCGCGAAGTCCACCCCGAACTCTCTCGCTACATCGGCCCGCCCTGCCACATCCGCGCCGGCATCACCACCCCCATCTGTACCGAAGGCACCCACTTCTGCGGCATCAAAGTCTGGCTGGACTTCCCCAACATCACCCGCCGCATCTGAAACACCTTCGTGAATGCTTATTCCCTCCTTCGAGGGTTTGTTCCGAACTCTCGTCCCATTCGATTTAGGCATGTGTTCGAACTTACCGCTGGGTGCATTGCATGTTTGCTCCTCGCTGTCTTCGCTGCGGGTTGCGGAAGCATACAGATGACTATTCCACCGCCCTCGCCACCTGGCAGCACCAAGGTTATCGTGCTTCTGACCAGCACTGCGAACGACAAGCTGGTGGCATTCGACTCGGGGATCACTAGCATCGCCCTGACCGACAAGGCTGGAACGAGGACTGATTCGGCATCTGGCGTCCTTCGACCCGTAACCACCGAATGCCATTTCCGCGTCTAATACCAGGGAGGCAATCTTCGATGTTCTTCTCGGCCCGCCCCATCGCCTCAGTCCTCGTGGCGGCTATGCTCTTGACGCCTTCCTCTTTCGCCTTCGATACTCCCCTGTCCGATCAGGCCGTTCGGGAAGCCTATTTCCTTGGCCAGCGCCGTGACGAAACCGTGGCCAATTTAATCAACAAATACACAAAACTCCTTCCGCCGCCGAAATCCGGTCCGGACATCGCCTCTGTTACTTTCTTCACCCCTTTCGCTCTTCTCGTCCAGCAATCCAGCCAGCGCTCCGAGTACAGCGCCCAGCAAGCCGCCCTTGATCATCGCGATCAGCCCGAATTTGTAAGAATCGTCGTTCAGATCCAGCTCACTGATTCGTATGCTCCCTACGTCATTCGCCCCACCGGTTCCCGCTCCGGTTCTCCAAGAGGCTTCGTCCCGCGCCCCTATGATTTCTGGAAAGATTTCGACGTTCAGGTCTCCAGCGAGGATCAGAAGCTCCGGCCCTTCTCTTCTTACGGCCGGCCCAATTTCAGCTGCTCCGAGGAAGGCGGCTGCACCCTCACCGGCGCCACTCTCCAGTTCGATTTCTCCGCCGAAGCCTTTGCCTCCGGCTCCGCCACCGTTGACGTGCTTCCCCCGGAGGGTGATCCCGTCACCCTCGACTTCGACCTCGACCACCTCCGCTGACCTGTTCGCCTCTTTGCTACCTTTCACGGTGGCCGGCGCCCGAATCAGCGCTATACTTCTCTTGAGAAGGTCTTAATGCGTCACGTCATTCGACTCTTCACCTGCCTGCTCATGGTTCTTTGTATGACTCCTCCCGCTTTTACCTTTGATACACCTCTCTCCGACCAAGCCGTCCGCGAAGCTTATTTCCTCGGTCAGCGCCATGATGAGTCGGTTGTGCATTTCTTCGAAGGATATGCCAGGCATCTCCCACCGCCCAAATCCGGTCCGCACATTTCTTCCGTCGTATTTCTCACCCCTTTCGCGCAATTCACACAGTTCTCCGGCAGCTACGTCGGCAACTACAGCGCACAGCAAGCCCTGCTCGATCACCGCGGCCAAGAGGAAACCGTCAAGATTACCGTCGAGATCTATCTGACTGCTTCCCATGGCGCTCTGATCGCCAATCCAGCCACCTCACGATCCCGCTCCGCTTCTGCTCTCATACCGCGCCTTTATGATTTCTGGAGAGACTTCCACGTCCAGGTCTATAACGGTCACCAGCTTCTTTCGCCCTCGGATTCTGGCGGCCACCCGCTCTATCGTTGCGGGCGCTTTGGCCCCTGCCGACCCAGGGGCGCTGCCATCGATTTGGAATTCCCCGCCAAAGCTTTCGCCTCTGACTCCGCCACTATCGAAGTTCTTCCACCCCAGGGCGAGCCCATTTCCGTCGATTTCGACCTCACCTCACTCCGCTAAACGCTCTACTCTGTGCGCTCCGTGACAGCTCCGCGCTTTCTGCGTTATCCCCTGGCCTCCTTCTATTCGCGCAATCTGTTTCTGTTCTATACTTCCTTCGAGGTTCCCTCCATGCATCCTTTCCCGAGCACCTTCCTCGGCTTGCTCCTGTCCCTTAAGCTGTCGCTTTCCCCCGCTTCCGCGTTTGAAACCAATCTATCCGAGGAAGCCGTTCGTGAGGTCTAGTTGTTTCGTTAAACTTTCAGCAGTGAGGGCTGCTGAAACGCGGGGGTACTTTCGTCGTTAGTCCACGCCGGGGATGAATCTGCTCAGGTCGGATGCGCATCCCAAGGCAAGATTTTCCTGACGACTGAAACCCGATAACTACTTAAGACCGCCACCGCAGCGTTTCCGGCCCGTTCATCGGATGCACCATCGGCGCGCCCGTTCGCCGCGATTCGATCAGGTTGGCCTTCAGTGCGAAATACCATTTTGCCGGCCGGTCCGCATCATCAATCAGCATTAGCCGCGGGTTGTGCTTCAAACCTTCCGCTTGCCGGATCATCGTTTGCTGATCCTGTCGGAGAAAAATCTTTCCGAAGAACCGGAAAATCGAAACGGGCAGAAAGAACAGGTTCCACGCTGCCACGAAATCGATCCGGCACAAATCCCGCCGCACCGGTGTCACCGTTGCGCGGCTGGAAAACCACAGCTTCCCGCTGCGATCCTCCTCCGTACGAATATTCGGCAGCACGAAATCGATCGTGGTGGTCACTGGCTCGCCAGCGATTTTCTTGAGCAACTGGTAGGGCGCGCTGTTGGTGCTCGGAGAATGCGGGCTCATCCGGAAACCGTTAGGAATCGGCTCGAATTGCTTGGCTTTCTCGTGAATGCTCCCTCGTTTCCGCCAGAACCACGATTGGTGCACGAACGGCCCGTGCGCCGGATCCATCAATCCGATGATCCCGTGGTCAATGTGCGAAGGCAGCTCGCAGAAAAGATGCGTGATCTTATATTTATCGCTGAAAACACTAAGCGCCGGCGCCGGCGGCATGGTCTCCGGCAGCTTCGTCCCCGGCGAATTCATATAGACCCAGACGTAGCCGTCCTGTTCCTCGCAGGGATAATGTCCCGCAAAAATCCGCTGCACCTTCAACTTGTCCTGGCTGGAAAGCGACGGAATCTCGACGCACTGCCCGCTGCACGCATCGAAACGCCATCCGTGGTAGCAGCATTCCACCACTTTCCCGTCAAGCCGGCCGTACGACAGCGGAATCCCGCGGTGCGGGCAGGAATCCCGCATCGCAAACACTTTTCCGTCGGAGGTGCGTCCCAGCACCAGGGGCACTTCGAGCAGCATCGCCGTCACCAGGTTCCGCCCGCGAATCGCCGTGCTCCGCACGGCCGGATACCAGAAATCCCACAGAAACCCGGGATCAGTCGCCGGCGCAGCCTCCTGCGCGTCCTCCCGAGTCGGTCTGGCATCCGGCCGCAATATGCTTCGCACCGCTTCGCTCATGGTCGAATCGCTGCCGGGTTTTGTAAGGGCCGCGCTTCTGAGGCGGCTCGCCGAAACCCCGTCGCATCGTAGTATACAGCTTCACGTGGCGGCAACCAGGGTGAGGTCGCATCGCTCTGTAATTGGACACTTCGCTGACTCTAATTTTACTGATGTCAATCCGGGGGCGAAGTGAGGCGGCGAATGTGCCAGCCCAGGAAGAACAGAGCGGCGCCAGCGAGAAAGCCGGAAAGGCGTGGCGGCCGAAATCCTGAGCAATCTGGGAAGCTTGGCTGGTGATGGACGGCAGACTTTTGCGGTTCGAGGGACTCGAAATAACAGCCATCTCAGCTGGCGAGCGGCCGAGTCCCTCCGAAGATTTCCGGAGAAGGAAGAGGCCCGTAAATAGAAGCGCGAGGCTGCCGAGGAAGAAGACCAGCGGAAGGGCGCTGCATTTCGCCTCAGGAGGAGAGAAGATCCAAAAACATATAACTGCAGCGCCAAGGCTAAAATAAAGCGCGACACGACAAGGATGGTATTCCAAGTCACCGGCGAAGTTCTCCAAGAAGAATTCGCGAACAGTCACGGCCCGCAGTTTACCGCAACAGGCTCAAGTAGTGTGATCACGGGAAATTGCTCGATTCCGAGGTCCGACTTGCACGATCTGGAATTCGGCGGTATTATTACAAAAGAGCAACACGATGTACGCCGCTTTCTATTAGCTGACTCTCCTATCGCTCCTTACCGGAGCGCCGCTCGCGGTTTTCACCAGTCACGAATCACCAATCGCCAGTCACAATTCTTTACGAGGTATCCGAATGGCCGTTCTTTCGCTTACTGAAAAATTGAACCAGCTTGGCACGCGCTATGATGAACTGACGCAGCAGCTTTCTACTTCGGAAGTTGCCTCCGATTCCGCGCGCTACCAGAAGGTCGCCAAGCAGCACGCCGAGCTCGAGGAGATCGTCGAAAAACATCGCGAGTACAAGCAGATCGAAAAGGATCTGGCGGGCGCGCACCAGATGTTCATCGAAGCAGAAGACGCGGAGATGAAACAGATGGCGCACGAAGAAGAAAAAGAACTCACCGCGCACAAGGAAGCGGTCGAGCGCGAGCTAAAACTCCTGCTTCTTCCGAAAGATCCGAACGACGAAAAGAGCGTTATTGTCGAAATCCGCGCCGGCACCGGCGGCGATGAAGCAGCTCTCTTTGCCGCCGAGCTTTTCCGCATGTATTCCCGCTACGCAGAAACGCAGGGCTGGAAAGTCGAAGTGCTCGAAAGCTCTCCGTCCTCCCTCGGCGGCCTCAAGGATGTCGTCGCCGCCATCCAAGGGCAACAGGTCTATTCCAAACTGAAGTACGAAAGCGGCGTACACCGTGTCCAGCGCGTTCCCACCACGGAAACGCAGGGCCGCATTCACACCTCGGCTGCGACTGTCGCGGTTCTCCCCGAAGCCGACGAAATCGACATAAAGATCGAAGCGAAAGACTTGCGCATCGATACCTTCTGCTCTTCCGGCCCCGGCGGACAGTCGGTCAACACCACATATTCCGCCGTGCGCATCACCCACATCCCCAGCGGCCTCGTCGTTTCGCAGCAGGATGAAAAATCACAAATCAAAAATCGCGCGAAAGCCATGCGCGTTCTCCGCGCTCGCCTGTACGAACAGGAGCAGGAGAAGCGACAGGCCGCGCTGTCCGCCGAACGCCGTGGGCAGATCAAAACCGGTGACCGCTCTGAAAAAATTCGCACCTACAATTTCCCGCAAAACCGCGTCACCGATCACCGCATCGGTCTGACGCTCCACCAGCTAACCGACGTGATGGATGGAAAACTCGCGCCCCTCGTGGATGGCCTTGTCTCGCACTATGAATCGGAACGCCTCCAGCAGGAGCTCGCCAGTGCGTGAGTAGGGCAGGCACTCCTGTCCGTCTTTCTTGGTCTTTGCTGAAAGAACCGGAACGAGATAATGGCGGTCCCGCCGGTAATCTTCTCCGCGAGACTCGGCGGCCATTGCGTCTCTGCGTTGGATTTTCTTCGGGTTGTCTTGCCGAACGCTTAATCGGCTGGGGTGAAAGAATGTCTGATGTTCGCACCGCTCTGAAGCAAGCACTCTCCCAGCTGCGTGATGCGCATGTTCCCTCCTACACGCACGCAGCGGAACTTTTGCTGCTCCACGTTCTCGGGCGCGACCGCACTTGGCTCTATGCGCATCCCGAACAGGAGGTCTGCAGCGCAGATGCCGAGTGCTTCTTTGCACTCATTGGGCGCCGCGTGAACGGCGAGCCGACGCAGCACCTCACCGGCAAACAGGAATTCTGGGGCCTCGAGTTTGAAGTTACACCCGACGTTCTGATTCCCCGCCCTGAAACCGAGCACATTGTTGAAGTGGCCCTCGACCGCCTCGCGGTTCGTGAACTCCGCGCTGGTCGCAAACAGACGCTCACCGGCGAAGGCTTGCAAATCGCTGACATCGGCACCGGCTCCGGCTGCATCGCCGTGGCCCTCGCGAAAGAATTGCCCGGTGCAACCATTCATGCCACCGACATTTCATCCGCAGCCCTGGCCGTTGCGCAACGCAACGCCGGGCATCATTCCGTCTCCGATCAAATCCAATTCATCGAGTCCAACCTACTCGACCGAGTGTTCGTTCTAGCGGCGCAGCCTGCAGCGCCCTTGCTCAGCGAGGAGGCACGCTATGAATCACCAGTCAGGACTCACGAGTCACGTTCGTACGATCTGATCGCCAGCAACCCTCCCTACATCGGCCGCCGCGAAGCCGAAACGCTTATGCGTGAAGTCCGCGATCACGAACCGGAGATAGCTCTCTACGGCGGCGAAGAAGGTTACGAACTCTACGCCGATCTCATCACCCAAGCCGCCGCTCAACTCAAGCCCAGCGGCATTCTCGTCCTCGAACTCGGCCATAACAGTCTGCCCGCCGTCCAACCCCTCCTGG
>Ga0066660_10001255_pt1 | contig 10503 bp, 10 predicted proteins | sample GraSoiAngelo_109_FD_75177 | JGI IMG/M metagenome (GOLD analysis project Ga0066660, IMG submission 75177) | Grasslands soil microbial communities from the Angelo Coastal Reserve, California, USA - 14_0903_12_20cm | ecosystem: Environmental > Terrestrial > Soil > Grasslands | place: USA...
CAGGTCCATGGACTCGCCCCGGCTGCGGGCCCAGGGCCCGTCGCCTTCGAGCTCACCCAGCTCTCGGGCCAGGACATCGGGGTCGAAGGGCCGGAACGGCGGTGCCGCGGGGGGAAACAGCGCGCCGTCGGGACTGCGGAACTCGAGCGTGCCGTCATCGAGCACGGCCATGGCGAATCCACCCTCGTGCACCAGGTGGTGATGGAAGCTGCACAGGGTCCAGCAGTTGGTCAGGCTGTGCTCGCCTCCGTGGGCCCGATGGATGACGTGGTGCACGTCGCAGTACTGGGCGGGCATGCCGCAGCGCCCCCCGGCCCCGTTGGGAAACACGCAGCCCCCGTCTCGGGCCCTGATGGCCCGGCGCAGGCGCCGGGGCAGGCTGGGCTGGGTCTGCTCGGACACGGCCAGGGGGTTGCCCCGCTGGTCCTCGAAGACCCACATGAACGAGGCCCCGCAGGCCAGCCGGCGCACGGTGTCGCCACACAGCGCCGCCCCCTCATCGAGATGGCAGCGCCCGTCGCCGTCGTCGGCCAGCACCTCGGCGTCGGCGTGGACGACGACCTTGTAGTTGTCGGCCTCGGCCGTGGGCACCGCGCCGGTGGCCAGATAGGAGCGGACCATGGTCAAAAGGGCGTCGGCCCGCTGGGCGTTGTAGGGGTCATAGGCGTCGGCCAGGGGACCGGGGCGGGGATCGGAGTCGCCCTCGGGGGGGATGTCGCCCTCAAAGCCCGATGAGCGGATCTCCCGGTAGAGCTCCTCTCGGGCCGCCTCCAGGGCCTGCCTGAACACGGCCCCGTCCTCGGGGGCCAGGCGTCCCCTGATGCGCAGGGCCCCGTCGTCGTCCCAGTAGGTGACGAGCTGGCGCGAGCGCCGAAGGTGGTCGGCCTCGTTGCGGGCCAGGCAGCGCCTGGCCGCCCCCATGGCCCGGGCCAGCTGGTTGGCCGTGGCCTCTCGGGCGAAGCCCAAGAGCTCCTCTTCGGTCTCCTCCGAGGCCACCGGGGCCAGGGCCTTGGCCTTGTCCATGGACAGGGCGCCTGACTCCATGGCGGCCCGGATGCGGGGCAGTCCCTCCAGCTCATGGGCCAGGGCCAGCTCGGCGTGGGCCAGGTAGGAGCCGTGCCCGCAGTGGTTGGAGAGCCAGTCGGCCACCGAGCGGGTGCCCCAGGCGGCCCAGCCCCGCAGCTCGTCGTAGTCGGCCAGGTCGGCCAGGAAGCGGGCCTGGAGGGCGGCGATCTGTCCCGCCCGTTGGCGCAGGCGGGCCTCGAGCTCGGCGCAGCGGGCCCGGAACTCCCCGGGCTCCAGCCTCACCTCGGCCTCGGGGGCTTCGGGGGATTTCGTGTCTGTCATCACCATCGACCCCATTGTATCGAACAGGTGTTCGATCCGTCAAGTCATTCTGGTGATTTCCCCGAGATTTCCATGGCCTTCTCCGCAGGGGCCTGGAAGGTGGGCGGGTTGGCGCCGGCGGGGCCGGGTGTGGGCCGTCCGTGTCAACCAAGACCGCCGGTCGGGCGTCTGTCACGGTGATGATGGCAATGGTGTCCACCGACGAGGACCCGCAGATCGGGGAGCCGGTAGAGGCCATCTCGCTACGCCAGCTGTACGTGGAGCAGCGCTGGAGTCTCGTCCGCCTGGCGGCACTGCTGATCCACGATCGGGATCAGTCGGAGGAGGTGGTGCAGGACGCCTTCGTCAACGCCTATCTGGCGTGGGACCGCATATCCGATCCGAGTCGCGCCCTTGCCTACCTCCGCAGCGCGGTGCTCAATGGCGCCCGCTCCCGCCTGCGCCATCTGCGGGTCGTCGAGAGGACCCAGGCTGCTCGATCGCCGGACCAGCAGTCGCCCGAGGCTGCTCTCGTGGCGGGAGAGGAGCACCGCATGATGATCACGGTTCTGCGTTCGTTGCCACGGCGCCAGGCCGAGTGCCTGGTCCTGCGCTTCTACCTCGACCTGTCGGAAGCGGAGACGGCATCGACCCTCGGGATCTCGCCAGGGTCGGTCAAGACCCACGTCCATCGCGGCCTGGCCGCGCTGGCGACCCGGTTGGGTGACCCCCGATGAGCACCGGCGAGAGGGATGTCACGACCCGCCTTCGCGACGCGCTGGCTCACCAGACTGCGTCCGTCCCAGCCCCGGAGGACCGCTGGGAGGACGTCGAAGTCCGCGCCGGGCAGCTTCTCCGCCGCCGCCGGTGGAACCGGGCCGCCTACCTCACCATCGGCCTCGCCGCTGCGGTGGTCACCGTGGTGGTGGCGGCGTCGGCTCTGGAGCCCGGCTCGTCGCGTCGGGTTACCACCGTTGCTCCGGCGACCAGCCCGCAGACCCCGGTCAGCCGGGGGCCCGGGCCCGGCCCGGAGACCACCACGGCCTCGCCGGCCCCCTCCACCAGCGCGCCGCAGCCCGCCTCCGCCTTTCACTACCAGCCCCTGTGGCCGTTCGCGGGCGAGGCCGACGCGGCTGGCTGGCAAGCCCGCTATCGGGCCGGAGGCCAGCAGCCCTGGCACCTCGACCCCGCCACCACTGCGATCTCCTTCACCACCGGCTACCTCGGCTACGCGGACATCAACCTGGTCGTCGACAGGACGGTCGGGCCTGCCGATGCCCACGTTGCCGTCGGCTACGCCGTGCCCTCGACGCCCAACCGGACTTCGGTCGCCGCCATCATCCACCTCGTGAAGCTGGGTGGCGGCGCCGACGCTCCATGGGAGGTGGTGGGAACCGACGACAGCCGGGGGATAAGCCTGGCCGCTCCCGCCTACGGCTCCAGGATCAGCTCCCCGGTGGCCGTGGGCGGCAGGATCACGGGCGTCGACGAGAGCATCCACGTGCGGGTGCTCCAGCAGTCCTCGGGATCGACCCCCATCGGCGATCGCTGCTGCGTCCCCGCCGGCGGCACCGACACGGCGTGGGCGACCTCGGTGGGCTTCGCCGGGGCCAGGGATGCGGTGGTCACCTTGGTGGCCTCGACCGGGGGCCATCTCCTGGCCGTCGAGCGCTTCGCCGTCACCGCCGGCCGCCGCTAGGGGCAGGCCGCCCCGGGGGACATCCCGCGGCGTCCCCGTGGCGTCCCCGCGGCATCCCCCCTCCGCGCCACCCTCGACCGTGCCGTCCCCGGGCCCAGTCTTGGCCATCTCTTGGCCCGAATGGGATGGGTCGCTGGTATTGGAACAGCCGAGAACAACGAGCGAGAGGAACAGCGGCGCGCAAACAGAGGGAGCGCGGGTGCGGAAGTATCTCGTGATCGGCGATCACATCGACAAGGGCAGGCGAGAGCGCTCACGGATGCGGGTGCGCGCCCTGCGGAACCGGCTGGAGCACGAGGCCTCCCACGACGCCCTGACGGGTCTGCCCAACCGGGGCCTGTTCGTGGAGCGGACAGAGCAGGCGCTGGAGTGCCGTCCCGACGGCTCCATGCTCGCCGTGCTCTTCATCGATCTGGACGACTTCAAGGCCATCAACGACGGCGTCGGTCATGAGGTCGGCGACCGCGTGCTGGCGTCGGTGGCCGCCCGCCTGCAGGAGTGCCTGAGCCCGACCGATCTGGCTGCCCGGGTGGGGGGCGACGAGTTCGGACTCCTGATCGAGGGCCTGTCCGGCCAGGCCGACGCGGAGGGTGTCGCCCGGCGGGTCATCGAGTGCCTGACCACGCCGTTCCCGATCGGGGGCGAAGAGATCGTGGTGCGCTGCAGCATCGGCATCGCCGTCAGCGCCTCGGCCGGCGACGACGTCGACGAGCTGCTGGGCAACGCCGACGTGGCCATGTACGACGCCAAGGGCCAGGGCGACCGCTACGAGGTGTTCGAGCCCCGCATGATGGAACAGGTGGTCAAGCGTCACGAGTACGACGCCGCCCTGCGCCAGGCCCTGGAGCGGCATCAGTTCTCCGTCAAGTACCAGCCCATGGTCGACCTGGACAGCGGCGAGGTGGTGGGGGTGGAGGCGCTGCTGCGTTGGGACCATCCCGAGCAGGGAGTCCTGTCGCCGGGCGAGTTCATCCCCCTGGCCGAGGAGACCGGTCACATCGTGCCCATAGGCCAATGGGTGCTGGAGGAGGCGTGTGGCCAGGTGGCCCGGGCCCAGCGCCTGCGCCCCCGTGGACGGCCGCTGGTGCTCAGCGTCAACCTTTCGACCCGCCAGCTCCAGCACGCCGGCCTGGTCGCGGAGATCGTCGACCTTCTCGATCGCACCGGCTTCGACCCCCACAACCTCCTGCTGGAGATCACCGAGAGCGCGCTGATCGCGGACACCGACGAGACGATCGCCATCTTGACCGCGCTCAAGGCGCTCGGCGTGCGGGTGGCCATCGACGACTTCGGCACCGGGTACTCCTCGCTGAGCTACCTGCGCCTGCTGCCCGTCGACGTGCTCAAGATCGCCCAGCCCTTCATCGACGCCCTGGCCACCGACGGGGAGCCGGAGATCTTCGTGGACGCCATCGTGCACATGGGCCATACCCTGAACCTCGAGGTGGTGGCGGAGGGCGTGGAGACGCCCGAGCAACTGGCCGCCCTGCGCCGGATGGGCTGCAACATCGGGCAGGGCTTCTACTTCTCCCGGCCCCTCGACGGGGTGGCCACCACGCTCATCGACCCGGAGCGCTTCGGCCCGCTCGACGACCTGGTGGAACCCTCCGCCCCCGCGCCGGCACCGCTGGCGCTGGTCGCGGGATAGCGACCCCGCGCTCCGCCGTCGAAACCCGGCCGGCTCACCTTGACTCCCGGCGGCGTCTCCGCCGCCGGCTCCTGTCTATGGCTATGGTGGCGCCATTCCCAGTGACCTGATGTTGAAGACGATGAACGCGGTGCACCGCGGTGTGCTCAAGGTGAGCGGCGGCCGCCTGGGCTGGGACGCGCAGAACATGCCCGTGCTCGAGCTGACCACCACCGGCCGCAAGAGCGGGCGGCCGCACTCCGTCATGCTGACCTCGCCCGTGCAGGAGGGGAACACGAGCGTGATCGTGGCCTCGCGAGGCGGCGACGACCACCATCCGGCCTGGTTCCTCAACCTCCAAGCCAATCCCGAGGTCGAGGTGGCCATGAAGGGGGGCGCCCGGCGGCGCATGCGCGCCCGGGTCGCCACACCCGAAGAGCGGGCTCGCCTCTGGCCCCTCGTCGTCGCCGACCACAAGAACTACGCCGGCTACCAGAGGAGAACCCAGCGGGAGATCCCTCTCGTGCTCCTGGAGCCCCAGTAGTCCGACTGCCCTGGTCGAAGAGCTCGTCGATCCCCGCCGCGCCGACCCTCCCTTCGTAGCGGGCGAGCGGGCGAGCGGGCGAGCGGGCGATCCCAAGGCGTGTCTCGTGTGGCACCGCACCACGCTGCTGCTCAAGTGCGAGCTTCTTGACGACCCGAGCCGCCAGGCGCGCTAGACATCCCGGCCTCGGCCTCCTCGAACAGGAGGAGCCAGGCCACGCTCATCCCGAGGAACAGGATGAGCGAGAGGAAGAACGCCTCCACCTGGATGGGTTTGGCCGCCAGGCCGAGGTCGTGAACAGTCCCGGGAGCGATGGCCACCACGGCCACCAGGGCGAACAGCGCGGCCGCCCCCACCCTGCCCGCTCCGACCAACGGAGACGTCCTTTCGCGGAGGCCGGTGACGGTCAGGGCGAGCAGGCCGCCCGCGCCGGCGATGGCCGTGGTGGCGAACGACCCCCGTCACAGGGCGCTGCTGGCCGGGTTCACCAGGGAGAAGAGGCTCATGAGGCCCGGGAGGGCGAGCTGGAGCGAGACGGCCGAGGCCACACGGCGGTGAGAGGCGCTGGCTGACCATTCCCGGTGACGGGTCTGGACGATCAGGAACCAGATGCCCAGCACCGTGAAGGCGAGCGGCGCAAACGCCGCGTAGAAGGTGGTCGCCATGCTTCCCTCCTCGGTCGCGCAGGAAGCGTCCAGGGTCCTGTCTACCGTGGGCGGATGCGAGCCGCGTCGAGGTGGGTCCTGGTCGCCACCGGACTGGCCGTGGCCGTCGCCGTCCCGCCCGCGCTGGCTTCACTTCCGGTCGGTGCGCCTCACGTCCCCCCGGCCGAGCTGGCGGCGCGGGTCGTCGCGTCGGGCGGCCACCCCTACCAGGGCTACGCCGAGACCCGGGCCGGCCTCGGCCTGCCCGACCTCCCCAACGCAGGAGTGCTCCCGTCCCTGTTGAGCACCACCACCCGCATGCGCACCTGGTACCGCGGCCCGCGCAGCTGGCGCACGGACGTGCTGACGTCGGTCGGTGAGCGGGACCAGTACCTCGACGCCGACGGCACCATGTCCTGGGACGCGGGGCGGCGGCGGGCCACCGACGTGGACGGCATCCAGGCCGTCCGTCTGGCCCGGCCCCAGGACGTGCTCCCCCCCGAGCTGGGCCGGCGCCTGGTCGTCGAGGCCGCCGCGGCCGAGCTGTCCCCGCTGGCGGCCAAGCGGGTGGCGGGCCGGTCCGTTCCCGGGCTGCGCATCACGCCCCGGGCCACCGACACCACGGTGGGCCGGGTCGACCTGTGGGCCGACGCAGCCAGCGGTGTGCCTCTCGAGGTGGTCGTCACGCCCAGGGGCACGTCGTCGCCGGCCATCATCTCCCGCTTCCTGGACGTGTCGCTGTCGGACCCCGGTCCCGGCGTGGTCACCTTCCGGCCCGGCCCGGAAGCCAGGCTTACCCGGGACCAGTTCGCCGACGTGGCCACGGCCCTGGACCGGCTCTCGCCCCTGGTTCTGCCCGACGGCGAGGCCGGCCTGGCGCGGCGGGGTTCGCACCAAGGACCGGCCCTCACCTACGGGAGCGGGTTCACGGTCGTGGCCGTGCTCGCTCTTCCGTCGCGGTTGCTGCCCGCGGGGCCCCGCTTCCTGCCTACGGCGTCGACGGTCACCGGGCCCTGGGGCCAGGCCAAGCTGGTGGAGACCTCGCTCCTCAACGGGATGGCGTTCAGCGACGGCGGTGTCGGATACGTCGTCGCGGGCACGGTGACGACGGCGCGCCTGGAGCAGGTCGCCACCGCGGTCGTGACCCAGGGAGTGAGCCTCCGTTGAGCGGGGCCACGGTCATCCGCACCGAGGGCCTCACCAAACGCTATGGAGGGCTCACCGCAGTCGACGGGGTCGACCTCGAAGTCGCCGAGGGCGACCTGTTCGGGTTCCTGGGGCCCAACGGCTCGGGGAAGACGACGACGGTGCGCATGCTGCTGGGGCTGGTGTTCGCCAGCTCGGGTCGCGTCGAGGTCCTGGGCCGGGAGATGCCTGCCCGCTCGGCGGAGGTGCTTCCCCGCGTCGGCGCCCTGGTCGAGGGCCCCGGCTTCTACCCCGACCGCTCGGGCCGGCGGAACCTGGCTCTGATCGACGCGGCCGGACCCGGTGGTCCCCGCCACGACCGCCGGTCGCGTGTGGAGGAGGTCCTGGAGAGGGTGGGGCTGGCGGCGGTGGGCCGGCGCCCGGTGAAGGCCTACTCCACGGGCATGCGCCAGCGCCTGGGGCTGGCGGCGGCTCTGCTCCGCCAGCCTCGGTTGCTCGTGCTCGACGAGCCCACCAACGGTCTCGATCCCCAAGGGATCCGTGAGGTCCGGACGCTGCTGATGGAGCTGGCCGAGAAGGGCACGACCGTGTTCCTGTCCTCTCACCTCCTGGCCGAGGTCGAGGCCTTCTGTCAGCGAGCCGCCATCGTCCACCGGGGTCGCCTCGTCGCCCAGGACCGGGTGGACAGGCTCCTGGCGCCCACGGGCATGGTGTGGGTCGAGACCCCGGACGTGGACCAGGCCGAGGCCGTCGTGTGGGGACTGGCCGGGCCGTCGGTGGTGGAGGAAGACAGGCGGGACGGGCTCCGGGTCCGCCTCGACGGCATGGCACCCGAGGACCTGAACGCCCGCTTGGTGGGCTCGGGCGTGCGCGTCAGCGAGCTGGTGCGGGAGCGACTCAATCTGGAAGAGGTCTTCCTGCGCCTGACGGGAGACACCACCCATGTTGACCGTTGAGCTGAGCAAGCTCGTGACCCGTACCCGCACATGGGTCACCATCTCCGTGCTGGCCGCGCTGCCGTCGGTCGTGGCCGTGTTCCTCAAGGTCACCGGGGTCGGCCCCCGGCCCGGTGAGGGGCCAGCCTTTCTCGCCGAGGTGCTGCACAACGGGACGCTGTATCCGGCCGCGGCGCTCGCCCTCATCCTGCCCGTCTTCCTGCCTGTCGCGGTGGCCGTGGTCGCCGGGGACGCAGTGGCCGGGGAGGCGGCGGCGGGGACGCTCCGGTACCTGATCATCCGGCCCGTGGCCCGGTCCCGGCTGCTCGTGGCCAAGCTCGTGACCGTGACCGTGTTCGTCCTCCTCGCCGTGGTGGTGGTTGCGCTCACCGGCTTCATGGTGGGGGCGGCGCTCTTCGGCGTGCACCCGGTGGCCTCCGTGTCGGGCACGTCGTTGGGGGCCCAGGACGTCACCTTCCGGCTGTTCGTCACCGTGGCCTACGTGGCCGTGTCCATGCTCGGGGTCGCCTCCATCGCCCTGTTCGCGTCGGTGCTGACCGACTCTCCCCTGGCCGCCGCCCTGGGCGCGCTGGCCGCCCTGGTCGCGTCCCAGGTCCTGGACCTGGTGGACGCGGCCGCCTCGGTGCGGCCCTACCTGCCGACCCACTACTGGCTGGCCTTCGTGGACCTCTTCCGCACCCCGGTGCTGTGGCGCAACGTCGACCGCGGTTTCGGTGTCCAGGCCCTCTACATCGCCGCCTTCCTGGGCGGCGCCTGGGCCCACTTCTCGACCAAGGACATCAACAGCTGACCGCGCCCCGGTGACACTGACGGCGCACCCCGGCGAATTTGGAGGGATTCGCCCCTCTTCCCACCCGGCCATCGTGCCGATGCTGAACGGGCCGAGAGGGGGTTAGGGATGCCGGCGGTGCACCGCTTCGAGTCTGAGCCGATGTGGGACGAGTTGGCCGCGGTCCGGGCCGCCCTGGCCCGGCTCATCGAGCTGCGGGCCCTACGGGACCTCTCGCAGGCCGAGGAGGCCCGCTACCTGGCCCTGGGCCGGCGCGAGGCGGGGCTTCTCCTCCTTCTGGGCTAAGGGCCCCGGGAGGTCCGGAGGGGAGCGGCGAACGGCCCGTGGGAGCAGCTGACACCTGGCATGCTGGCTCCGTGTCCTGGCGCCTCCCGCGGGTAGCACGGTGAAGCTGACCCCGCGCACGGTGAGGGGTGCCCGCTGGTCGGTCGCCGTGGGACCGCCCTCCATGCTGCTGGCCATCCTGGTGGGCGCCTGGCTGGGTCACGCCCTCGAGTACGTGCGGGTGTGGGGTACCAGGGGATTCGGGGGCCTCGTCTCCCGCTCCCTCCACGCCTACATGGGCCCCGTGGGGGTCGTGCTCCTGCTGGCCGGCGTCGTCGCCGCCGCTTCCAGCTCGCTCGTGGCCGCCGAGCTCGAGCGCGGGTTGGAGCAGCTGCGGCGCGGTATGAGGACCGGGCTCGGGGCCGGGGGTCGGGCGGAAGCCGGCATCGGTGTAGCCGCGGTCCGCAGGCCGGCCATCGTCGGCTTCTCCACACTGGTCGCCGTGCTGTGGCTCTCGCAGCTGCCCATCTACCTCATCCAGGAGAACGTGGAGGCGAAGGTCGCCCACATCCCGACCCCGGGCATGGGCACCCTGTCCGGCCGGCACGTGCTGGCCCCCGTCGTCCACCTCGGGGTCGCGGTCGCCGTCGCCTGCGTCCTCTACCTGACCCGGCGGAGGGTGACGCAGCTGGCGGACGAGGTGCGCAGGACGGGTGCCCGGCTCGCGGCCCTGCGTCGGTCCGCTCCTGCGGCTCCGGCGCCCCGCCCTCGCGACCGGTGGTGGACTCCGGCCGAGCTCTGGGGCAGGCAGAGCTGGTCGCGGCCGCCGCCGGCGCTGGCCTGAGCGCCCCGACCTTCACCCAGAGATCCCGGCGCTGAGCGCTCGCCGCGTCGTCGCGGCCCGCGCCCGCCCATCCATCCCACTCCCGCCAAGGAGATGAGCCATGTCCCGCAACCTCGTGCGCTCCGCTGCTGCAGCCGGTGCGGCCACGTTGCTGCTCCTGAGCACGGCCGGTCCTGCCTTCGCCCACGAACAGCGCAAGGTCGGGCCCTATCAGTTCACAGTCGGCTGGCAGCACGAGCCGACCTATACCGGCGTCGAGAACGCGGTGCAGCTGATCTTGAAGGACGCCAAGGGGAACGCCATCGACGACCTGGGCAGCCCGCCCACCCTCAAGGTCGAGGTCCTGAGCGGGACCCAGAAGAGCGACCCGCTCGATCTGAAGGCCTCGTTCGACGCGGACACGGGCCTGGGGACGCACGGCGAGTTCGACGCCGCCATCATCCCGACCGCTCCGGGCGACTACACCTTCCACCTCTCGGGCACCATCGGCAGCGACAAGATCGACGAGCGCTTCACGTCGTCGGACAAGACGTTCGACACGGTAAGGGACCCGACGCCCGTCGAGTTCCCGGCCAAGGACCCGTCTCCGTCTCAGCTGGCCACCAACCTGGACCGGCTCAACCCTCGGGTCGAGAGCGCCATCTCGCTGGCCCAGTCGACCTC
>Ga0066660_10001260_pt1 | contig 10494 bp, 6 predicted proteins | sample GraSoiAngelo_109_FD_75177 | JGI IMG/M metagenome (GOLD analysis project Ga0066660, IMG submission 75177) | Grasslands soil microbial communities from the Angelo Coastal Reserve, California, USA - 14_0903_12_20cm | ecosystem: Environmental > Terrestrial > Soil > Grasslands | place: USA...
AATGGACAATTGACCGGATGGATCCAGCTGACTTGGAGCAGTCCGGTGCAGATTTCACAGGTGATTCTCTACGATCGGGTGAACCTGACAGACAACATTCTGGCCGGCAATTTGAAGTTCAGCGACGGCAGCACAATCAACATCGGCGCTCTTTCCAATGACGGGCAAGGCTATCCCGTGACGTTTGTTCCGAAGACAGTCACTTGGGTGCAGTTCAACATCACGCAGGCGGTCGGGAACAGCATCGGGATGGCGGAGTTCCAGGTCTTCGGCCCAATCGGGCCGGCGGTAAATTTGTCCGCCTCAGGTCTAACGTATGCACCTCAGGTCATAGCAACAACAAGTGCTACCCAGACGATTACTTTAACGAGCGTAGGCACATCCGCGGTGACCTTTAGCGGCATTACGGCTACCGGTGACTTTGCGGAAAGCGATAATTGCAATGGCACTTCGCTGGCCGTGGGTTCGAGCTGCACCATCAATATGGCCTTTACTCCCACAACGACTGGGACCCGGACTGGTACGCTTACTATTTCAGACAATGGACTGGCAAACCCCCAGACGGTCGCTCTGACGGGAACAGGGGTTCCCGCCGCGCCGACAATCCTGGCCCAGCCGAGGAATCAGACGGTAGTCGCGGGACAGATGGCAACGTTCTCGGTAGTTGCCAGCGGGCTGGCGCCCCTCGCCTATCAGTGGCAGGAGAACGGATTGAATATCGCAGGAGCGAACGCCGCGAGTTACACCACCCCGGCCGCAGCACTAAGTGACAGCGGATCTACCTTCCAAGTTATAGTGACGAATACCGCGGGAACCGCGACCAGCGCCATTGCGACACTTACGGTGAGCTCGACGCCGATTTTCCCAGGTGTTCTGACACAGCATAATGACAATGCACGGACAGGGCAGAATACCGCTGAAATTGTCCTGACCCCGGCCAATGTGAACGCAACGCATTTCGGAAAGAAGTTTGCACAGCCTCTGGACGGTCACGCCTATGCCCAGCCGCTCTACGTGCCAAACGTGGTGATTCCTGGCTTGGGTACGCACAACGTCGTGTATGTGGCGACGGAGGCCGACAGCGTCTACGCCTTCGATGCTGATGACAAGACCGGCGCGAACGCGTCGCCTCTTTGGAAGGCCAGCCTCATAGATACGGTACACGGAGCTGCTGTAGGAGCTACAACGGTCAATAGCAGCACCGATCTTGGTTGCAGCGACCTTGCGCCTCAGGTTGGCATTACCAGCACACCTGTGATCGATCCGGCTAGCGGAACGATGTATGTCGAAGCCAAGTCTAAGGAGAATGGAGTCTTTGTGCACCGATTGCACGCCATCGACATCACTACCGGCGCAGAAAGAGCATCTGGGCCCGTGGTAATCACCGGTTCGGCCCGCGGAACGGCGGCAGACGCTTTCGGCGGCGTTATCACATTCAACCCATTGCATGAGCACGCCCGGCCGGGACTCCTACTCTTGAATGGCGTCGTCTACGTAGCCTTTGCATCCCATTGCGACTGGCAGCCGTATCATGGCTGGATTTTTGCCTACGATGCGGCGACCTTTACGCAGAAGGCTGCGCTTATCACCTCGCCCAATGGCTATGAGAGCGGCGTTTGGATGAGCGGGGCTGGCCTTGCCGCTGACGCATCTGGAAATATCTTCGCGCCCACGGGAAATGGTGACTTCGATACCGTCAACATCCCTGCGACCGATTTGGGCGACAGTATACTGAAGCTCGCCTTAGTCCCAGGACAGCTCTCGCTCCTGGACTACTTTACCGTCTACGACCAGGCGGCCCTGAACAACGCCGACACCGATCTTGGATCCGGCGGGGTCCTGTTGTTACCCGATCAGACGGGCACCCACCCACATGAGCTGGTGGAAGCGGGAAAAGGTGGCACCATCTACGTCGTGGACCGGGATCAAATGACCGTCAATAACCTGCACTACTGTTCATTGAGCTGCACCTCCGACCCGCAAATCGTTCAGGAACTGCCAAGAGCGGTGGGCGGAATGTGGAGCATGCCGGCCTACTGGAACAACACCGTCTATTTCTGGGGCCAGTCGGATGTGCTCAAGCAGTTTTCGCTCACCAGCGGTCTCTTGAGTGCGAGTCCTGTCACTACGTCGATTACTTCCTCGACCGGATTTGGCTCCACTCCCTCCATTTCGTCGAACGGCGCCACGGCTGGCATTGTCTGGTCAGCTTATCAATCGGCGTCCCAATCGATGGTCTTGTTTGCCTTTGACGCCACCAACGTGGCTAACAAGCTTTACGACAGCACCCAGGCGGCGAATAATCGCGATGGCGGCGGCCGTTGGGTGAAATTCGCCGTCCCGACCGTCGCCAACGGGAAGGTCTACGTTGGGACACAAACCGAATTGGACGTCTACGGCCTCTTGCCATGACCTAATTCAGATACTTGATCGCCACCAGATAATTGATTACAACAACGAGGCGTCCTGGAAACCGACCAGGGCCGTTCGAAATCTGGGTGCGGTAGGGCTTAGTGTGCGCGGGTAGGCCAGGCGAGATATTCCCTCTCGGCAAGCTGTATTGTCGAGTTCGGATCGGAAGCACTCCTCTGTGTATTTCTCGGATCGCTGCTCGGATCGCATGCTGGCCGTCGTGGAGAACTTACTTTATCCGCAACAAGCCGACGACTAAACATCACGATGGCGCCACTTGGGTCATAATGAGTCGAGCGGGCACGGCGTCCGGGGAGACCTTCTTCCCTCCGGCGAGTCCAGTTTAATGGCGCTACTGTTGCAACTCGTTCAGGGACTGGAACTCGACAAATTAAGATGACATCTGCCTTTCACGAACACTTCCGTTGCCCCGATTCAGTGGTCACTTTTCGGTTGACAGGTAAACTGTCTGAAGCGCAGGCATTCTTCCGGTTTGGAGAAGATGTCACATGCTTTGGACAAACCTGTGGCGCGGGGATCACCCGCGATCACAGTGGTCAACTCGGCGATGCCCTGCCTGGCTCCGACGCACGCGATGGTGAGGTCAGGCTTCCCTTCGATGTGGATCAGGTCGCCAAAAATCTGCGTTGGGAACTGTATACCGGGCAAATACACAACGACTATACGAAACTAGGCCTTCACCCTCTCCTCAGAGATCTCTATTATTGGGCACGACCGCTGCTGCCCGTGCCTGTACGCAGCATTTTGCAAAGAATTCGCTTGCGAGGGGCAACCAAGAGGTCTTTCCCTCATTGGCCCGTGGACCGCACGGTCGACCGGTTATTTGAGAACCTTATGGCTATGGCCATCCAGGCAAGAGGGGCCGAGAGCATCCCTTTCATTTGGTTCTGGCCCGAGGAAAAGCAGGCGGCCTGTATTCTCACTCATGACGTCGAGGACGCTGTCGGTAAGACGTTTTGTTCTTCGCTCATGGACATCGACGAGGAATATGGCTTCAAATCCTCTTTCCAGATCGTTCCAGAAAGGCGCTATCCTGTCGAAGAGGAATTTCTTCAAAGTATCCGGTCAAGAGGGTTCGAAATCTGCCTTCACGACTTAAACCATGATGGCAATCTCTTCGAAGAGCGATCCGAATTTCGCCGCCGCGCCCAACTTATTAACAACTACTGTGAGAAGTACGGAACGGAGGGCTTTCGTTCAGGAGCACTCTACCGAAACTTACTTTGGTACGGAGACTATCAGTTCTCCCATGACATGTCAGTACCAAATGTGGCCCACTTGGACCCACAGGGCGGCGGTTGCTGCACAGTTATGCCGTATTTTGTCGATAAAATTCTGGAGATCCCGGTTACTGCTACCCAGGATTATTCCCTTTTTCACATTCTCCACGCACATTCAATCGACCTGTGGAAACAACAGATTCAGATGATAGTGGATGGTCATGGACTCATCAGCCTCATTATCCATCCGGATTACTTGACTGAAACACTCCACCAACAAGTCTACCGTAAACTGCTCGGTCATCTTCGTGAACAATGCACTGCTCGCAACATCTGGGTGGCTTTGCCATCACAAATCAACGCTTGGTGGCGGCAGCGTAGTGAGATGAAGCTTGTTCCGAGTTCCCATGGCTGGCGCATAACGGGAGAAGGGAGTCAGCGTGCGCGCGTGGCCTACGCCTGCTTGGAGGGAGATTCGCTCGTATACTCTTTTGAAGAACCCCAGGGCCATGAGCGGGTTGTCTCAGCGGCCCTCGCTGGCTCAGGTCGTCGACTTGCGATCCAGTCACTCCAGGAGATTCCCGCTCATTCCCCGGAGGCCCCTCCTGTTCCACAGGTGCTGAATACCTCGAGTGCCGCTACCGCCGTTTTGGCGCGAGCCGACCGAGAAACACAAAAGGTCTCGCAAAAGCCTTCTCCACGTCGCCCCCTGCGGATTGCGATGGTTTCATACTCCTTCTATGAATTGGACAATCGCGTTCTGCGCTATGCCTCTACTCTTGCCAGGCGCGGCGACCACGTGGACGTTTTTGCTCTGCGACGCGAAGGAAAGCCCGCTGAAGAAGAGATCGATGGCGTTCATGTGCATCGATTGCAGGGCCGCCTCCTGAATGAGAAGCATCGGCTCTCCTACGCTCGGCGAATTTGTCAGTTTCTTCTGCGGGCTACGGCTCAGGTGACGAGGCACGACTTCAAGAACCATTACGACTTGTTGCACGTTCATTCCGTTCCGGACTTTATGGTTTTCAGTGCGCTAGGTCCGAGACTTCGGAGCACCCCGGTAATCCTCGATATTCATGATATCCTGCCGGAGTTGTATTCCAGCAAATTTGCCGCGGGCAAGAGAACCGCGCTATTCCACGCTCTTGTTCGGGTTGAACGGGCCTCTTGTCGTTTTGCGAGCCACGTAGTCATCGCGAACGATATCTGGCGTGAAAGACTGATCTCCCGCGGCCTACCGCCCAACAAATGCACGGTCGTGCTCAATTCTCCGGATCGCACCATATTTACGCGGACTGGCAACTCGCACCCACCGAGCGCGAAATTCCTCATGCTTTACCCCGGCACCCTCAACCAGCATCAGGGACTCGATATTGCGATCCGTGCCTTTGCCAAGATCAGTCGGAAGGTTCCCCAAGCTGAGTTTCGGATCTACGGTGATGGCCCGTCGAAGGAAGAATTAGTGAATCTCGTCCGGCAACTTGGGGTCGAGAGTCAAGTGCTGATGCTGCCTCTCTCTCCTATACAAGAGATTGCTCGCGTCATGGAAACGGCCTCCCTGGGCATCGTTCCCAAGCGCAAAGATAACTTCGGGAATGAGGCGTTTAGCACAAAGATCCTCGAATTCATGGCCATGGGCGTGCCCGTCATTGTTTCCGATACTATGATCGATAAACTCTATTTCAATAATTCGATTGTTAGGTTTTTCCGTAGTGGCGATGAACATGATTTGGCGCGTGGCATGCTCGAGATGATCGAGAATCCCAAATTGCGGCAGCAGCAAGTCGCAAATGCAGATCGATTCGTCGAGACCATGGACTGGAGTGCAAAACAACACGAGTATCTTGATCTCGTTGATAGCTTGGCCGAGGGATTGCGATCGTAGAGATTGCAAATTTCTTCAGAAGTGGCGTTTACCAGGCATTCGATCTTGAAAAGATACGGTACGGGGCGCTATGACTATTGCAGACATTTCTATCCGTGGCTGTTCACACTAAAGATCATTACAGTTTTTTCATCCGAAGGGAGAATCCGTGCCCATGAAGGGTGTCGTTCTTGCTGGCGGAAAGGGCTCGCGACTTTTTCCGCTCACACGCGTTACAAACAAACATCTCTTGCCGGTCTATGACCGGCCGATGATTTTTTACCCCATCCAGACCCTCGTGGATGCGGGCATAAAGGACATTATCGTGGTGACGGGGGGCCAGAATTCAGGCGACTTCTTGCGTCTCCTTTCGAACGGGAAGGATTTCGATCTCCACCGCATTCATTACACGTATCAGGAAGGCGAAGGCGGGATAGCCGATGCCCTTCGGCTTGCTGAGCCGTTTGTTGAGGGCGAAAAAATCTGCGTTGTCCTTGGAGACAATCTCATCGAAAACAACATCATCGAGGCTAAGCGTGCCTTCGAAAAGCAGCCAAAGGGCGCACACATTCTGCTGAAGGAAGTTCCAGATCCAGAGCGTTTCGGTTGTCCAGAAATCTCCAATGGCCGGATCCTGGGAATCGAAGAAAAATCCAAATCGCCGAAATCAAAGTATGCCGTAACCGGCATCTACTTTTACGATCAAAGCGTGTTCGAAAAGATAGGAAAAACCAAGCCAAGCTGGCGTAATGAACTGGAGATCACCGACGTAAACAATATGTATCTTCGGGAGGGTACCCTTACGCACAGCGACCTGGAAGGCTGGTGGACGGATGCCGGCACGTTTGATTCGTTACTTCGTGCCACGAACATGGTCGCGGAATCCGGAGCAAACAAAATTCCAGGTCGTGGTGCTCCGCCGCGACATGGGCGAGACGGCGAATAGAACGGAGCATCGATTATAGTCATGACCGACAGGTTAGAACAAATAGGAGAGCCAGCGTGAAGATTCTCGTAACCGGTGGTGCAGGCTTTATCGGGTCGAATTTTATTCGGTACCTGCTTACGTCCCGGCGTGAAGTGGAGATTGTGAATTTCGACAAGCTGACGTATGCCGGCAATCCGGAGAGTCTTGCGGACTTTGCCAGCGATCATCGGTATTCGCTCGTTTGTGGCGACATCGCTGACTCACGAGTCGTGAATGACGTCTTTGCGAAGGGCATAGATGCCTTAGTGAATTTCGCAGCGGAAACACACGTGGATCGTAGCATTGAAGATGCATCTCCCTTTCTGCGAACAAACGTCCTGGGGACTCATTGCTTGCTTGAGGCCGCGCGGAAATTCCATCTCCCACGATTTGTGCACATAAGCACGGACGAAGTGTACGGAAGCGCGCCTCCCGGCGTTAGTTTCAATGAAGAGGCAACGCTTGATCCCCGCAGCCCCTACGCCGCAAGCAAGGCTTCGGCGGATCATCTTGTTTCCGCTTATGCGAACACCTTCGGCATCTCGGCCATCATTTTGCGTTGCACCAACAACTATGGCCCCTTTCAGTTTCCCGAAAAACTTGTTCCGTTAATGATCGCGAATGCGCGGGAAGACAAACCGCTACCTATCTATGGCGATGGGCTGCAGGAACGCGACTGGCTCTTCGTGGAAGACTATTGTCGCGCCATCGCGCTGGCTCTCGAAAAGGCCAAGCCGGGTTCCATTTACAACGTTTCGGCCGGCATGCCCCAACCTAACCTGAAGATCGTAAGAACCATCCTGCATCACCTCGGAAAGCCGGATTCTTTGATGCGTTCCGTGCAAGACCGACCTGGTCACGATCGACGCTATGCCTTGGACTGCTCCAAAATCCAACGGGAACTAGGTTGGCGGCCAGAGGTGAGCTTTGAGGACGGAATTCGCCAAACGATCAAGTGGTACCAGACCAACGGCGAGTGGCTCGAGCACGCACAATCGGGAGAATATCGGAATTACTATGAGCGGCACTACACGCGGCGGGCAGAGACATTCAGCAAGTAAGCAAGGGAGCGAACCAATGGGAGCCAGCCTGCCATCGCGAGACACATTGAACTCGACGCGATGTCTCCTGCCTTTGCATGAAATAAATTTGAAGCATTTGCAAAGGTAACGGAGTTAAGCGCATTGGATGACACGCGGAACAATGTTTTAAAGCGCTGGCTGCTGTTTAGTGTTTGGATGGTGGTCAGTTCGCTCCTTTTTGCAAAACCTCTGATTGCCCTCGTTCGCTTATCGCTCACGAATGACAATGCCTCCCACCTCATACTGATTCCCTTTCTCACGGCTGGCCTGCTATTCATCGAACGCCGCACTATCTTCAGCACTCTTTCCTTCCAAGCGGGCGGCGCCATTTTCCTTTTCTTGTCTGTCATCATCGTACTCAGTGTGCGTTTGGCTGGAGGCATAATGACTCCCAATCTCCGGCTTACAGGCAATGTCCTTGCGGTCATTTTGTTTTGGATAGCAGGATTTGCTTTTTCCTTCGGGATGGCTGCCGTAAAATCAGCTTACTTTTCTCTTCTCTTTCTTTTTCTCACTGTTCCCCTGCCAAATTTCTTATTGGAACGTATCATCACCTTGTTGCAGGTTGGTTCCGCAGAAATCACTGAAGTTCTCTTCAACTTGACCGGAGTCCCCGTGCTGAGAGAGGGGCTGGTCTTCCACCTCGCTCGCGTTAACATCGAAGTGGCAAGAGAATGCAGCGGGATCCGCTCCACGATAGCACTTTTCATTCTGGCGCTACCAGTTGTGCACTACGGCTTGCACTCTCTCTGGAAGAAGCTGTTCTTCTTGACGTGCGCATTCTTCATGATGATTCTGAAAAACGGGATTCGGATCGTTACCCTGACTCTGTTAGCGATGTACGTGGATCCGAGCTTTCTGATTGGGACACTTCACCGTGATGGTGGAATTTTGTTCTTCCTGCTGGGCTTACTCTTGTTGCTGCCTGTTTTCTTACTGCTGCAGCGGGGAGAATCACGGGTCTTGGCGGGAACGAAAGAATTGGCTGCATCTTCTGAACAAAGGAACTGATGCTGTGGAGTTTCTCTCGAGTGGCTACGCGGCAGTTTGCAGCAATGTCAGTGAAATACATCCCGAGCGCAGCAGCGGGGGGTTAGCCGCCGGTGTAGTGGTTATAATACTGCGTGTAAGCCGTCTCCCGTCCGGCCCCGTTCAGTACTACTCCCAATAGATTTTTCTCTCTGAACTCGGCCACTGCCTTCTCCGCTACCTCGAAATCCGTAACTCCCGCCCTCACGACGAACAGCACGCCGTCGCACAAATCCGCCAACACGCTCGGATCATGCACTGGAGTAGCCGGCGGGGAATCCAGGATCACAAAGTCAAACATGGGCGTGACGACGTCCAGCAGGTGTCTCATCCTGTCGCTAAGTAGAAGTTCGCTTGGATTCGATACCTCGTTGCCTCCCGGAATGAAGCACAGCTTCTCGTCCGGGCTGCTTTGAATAATCGCATACTCATCTACTTCCCCGCGGAGATAGTCAGTCAAGCCGGGCGTGGAAGGCGCCCCCAGGGCTACATGAAGGCGCGACGCTCGGAGGTCAGCGTCAATCAGGAGAACGCGACGGTCAGGCTGGCGGATAATAGACTGTGCGAGATTTGCAGCGACAAACGTCTTGCCCTCTGCGGGAACACTGCTGGTAATAACAATGCGCTTCAACACGTGCGTACCAGCAATCTGAGACAGCCGCGATCGAAGAGTTCGAAAAGGCTCGGCCCCGATCTTCTTGCTGTCGGTGCCTCCGAAAACGCTCATGCGGGGATCCAGTGTCCATTTCGGATGGGCGCACCGCTTCAAGAGCTGTTCGAATCGGGCGAAAGGCTGCTTACCCGCTTTTGCACTCCCGTTTTTCGGAGCTGTATCCAGTCCATTCCCTGTTTGGGCAGAGCGACTAATTTCTTCCGTCACATCGACGAAAGTCTGCGGTGAGCTTGCCGGCGATTGCGACGCCCTTTCCTCCGCAGCCTTCTTTAACGCATCATGTATCCGACTCATCTTTTCCCTTTCGAATATTCACTCAACCGCAAAGGTCAAACACGCGTCCCGATCGCGTCCAAGCGCGGTTGATTCTTCGGCGCCTGACTCTTTCCTTGAGACAGCGCTTCGAGAACCGGCACTAACGCAAGCACGGGAAGTTTGAGCGCAAGTTCGACATCGCGTTCAGTATGCATCGATTTGTCACCGATGGCGATCAAGTAGAGAAGCGCCAGCCCGAGAGCGAGCCCGCCACCAAAACCTCCGCCAGCAAAATAGACTTTCTTCGGAAACGAGGGTCGATCCGGCAGGCTCGGTGGATCATATACTCGGAACTGCTCGCTCTGCTGCTGGCTCTCAAGATCGCCAGCTACGCCTGCGTTCTGTCTCTTCTTCAGGAGATCGTTGTAGAAGTCCTGCGCTGTCTGATAGCTGCGGGTCAATTCCTTCAACTGCTGCTCGACCATGGGACTAGCCTGAACGCGGCTTTGCAACTGGCGAATTTCAACTTGAATTTGACCTTGTCGCTTGGTCAAATCTGTGATGTTTATGTCGTCTTGCCTTAGTTTTGCTCGAAGTTGCTGAATCTGTGGGGGTTCGGCCGCGGAAACTTGCTTCGAACCATTCGCGGATGGGTTATTCTTCGGTGCTTCTGCCATCCGTTTTTTTAGTTCTTCCATCTGGCTCTTAAGTTTGATGACATCGGGATGCTCGGAAGTGTAGCGCGCCTGCAAACTCGTAAGCTGCTCTTGCAAGGCGCCCAACTGGTGTTCCGCGGTCTCAGGGTTTTGCCCTGTCTGTGATGCCTTCCAGTTCGCCTCTTGCTGGCCGATGAGGGATTCATTAAAAGCCTTATCCTGCTGCGCGCGACTGAGCGCCTGGGTATTGGCCTCTAGTTGTGCGTTCATCCCCGTCAGAATATTGAGGTTGCTTTGCTCTTCTTGCGGCAAAGA
>Ga0066660_10001261_pt1 | contig 10494 bp, 8 predicted proteins | sample GraSoiAngelo_109_FD_75177 | JGI IMG/M metagenome (GOLD analysis project Ga0066660, IMG submission 75177) | Grasslands soil microbial communities from the Angelo Coastal Reserve, California, USA - 14_0903_12_20cm | ecosystem: Environmental > Terrestrial > Soil > Grasslands | place: USA...
GTGGCAAGCGTCTTGGTGAAAGGCAATCTTGCCACTCTTGTCGCCCCTTATAGTTTTGACTTTCCCAGCCGACGATGGTCACAACAGGGACAAGTAGCCAGATCTTGAGACGAAATTTCGAGCGTTTCTGTGCGCGCCGAGCTTGCTGGGGATTATGGGGGTTTTGAGGAGTAGCGATGAATCGTACTCGACTGTTGTTTATTGGAGTGGTGGCATTGGTGCTGGGAGCCTGGGTCAGCTACATGGTCTACCATACGCTGCAAGCTGGAACTAACGCCAACAAAGAGCCTGGCGTGGATGTAGTGGTGGCAGCGAATGACATTGCCGTGGGAGCCAAAATCGAAGATAAGGACATTAAGGTGGCTCGTTTCCCTGCCAGCGATGCACCCCCGGGGTACTATTCGAGAAAACAGCAGGTCCTTGGACGAGGGGTCATCCAGCAGATTGGAAAAGGCGAGTTTCTCCTGTCTAACAAACTCGCGGCGGAAAACGCAGGGTCCGGACTGCCGGGTCTAATTCCACCTGGCATGCGGGCGGTCTCAGTGCGCGTGAATGAAGTGGTAGGAGTTGCTGGTTTCGTGCAACCGGGCACGCGAGTAGATGTGCTACTGACCGGTAATCCCGGCAGTGGTCAGCAACAAACCACTACCGTTCTAGAGAACGTGGGCGTTATTGCCGCTGGGCAACGACTGGAGCGCAATGCGGCCGGCGAAGCCCAAATGGCTCCGGTGATCACCTTGCTGGTTTCTCCCGACGATGCGCAGAAGCTTACGCTCGCCAGTACGGAGGGTCGGATCCAGTTATCGCTGCGCAATCCTCTCGATACCCGGCAGGAGTCCCTTGGGTCGGTGAAAACGGACTCCCTTTACCGGAACCTGAGCGCGCCCGTAGTCCGGCCAAAAATAAGAAAGACCGCGGTTCCAGTCACACCAGTGCCCGGTTTTTACACCATAGAAGTGATTCGCGGGAACAAGAAGGAAGAGGATAAATTCTGAAAACGCCAGACGGATACCGTTCTGCGGGATCCGGTTGCTTCTTGCTTGGGAGAGAAAATTACAGATGAACCTTCCCCGAAAGTTTTGGGGGGCAGCGGCAAGCCTCATTTTTATGGCAAGCGCAATGGCCCAGTCGGCGGGACAAGGCGCCGTTCCAAACCCACCCCCGGCTGCACAACCTTCCGTTCCGGGAGCTCCCGCTCAGGAGACCCCGGGACAATCGTCGGCTTCGACTCAATCCACTACCAGGACAGCTGCGACTTCGCTGCCTCCCCAAGGTGAGGCGCAAGGATCCGCACCTTTGCGCGTTATGGTGGGCAAGTCACTCCTGATCAATACGACGGAGCGCCTGAAACGGGTTTCTGTTACCGATCCGGGCGTGGCTGATGCGCTAGTGCTTACTCCAACTCAGATCCTGGTGCACGGCCGTTCTCCCGGCGAGGTTTCGCTGCTGATCTGGGACGAACTGGAACGCTCCCGTAGTTTCGATCTGCGAGTGGACGTTGACGTAAGCGCAGCCGCGGAACAAGAAAAACGGGTATTTCCCGACGAACAGATCACTGTTACTCCTTCGCGCTCGGCAATTGTTCTTTCGGGACATGTCTCCACGGAAGACGTTGCCAAGAAAGCCGGCATGATTGCCGATGCTTTCTCGAAAAATGTGGTGAATGTCCTGACGTTTGGCCCAGTAGGCGCACAGGAAGTGCTTCTCGAAGTCAAGTTCGCAGAGGTGGATCGCTCGGCCTTGACTCAGTTGGGCGTAAATCTGTTCAGCACCGGTGCGGGCAATACTTTAGGCAGTGTTACAACCGGACAATTTGGCGGTACGAGGATCGGAACGATTACTCAGTCAACTGGCCCAGCAACCGGCCCATTCCCAAGCACCTTCACTGTAAACGATCTTTTGAATGTCTTTCTGTTCCGCCCTGACATTCATTTGGGGGCGGTTGTCAAAGCGTTAGAGACGAAGAATCTCTTACAGATCCTTGCGGAACCGAACTTGATCGCGGTCAACGGCAAAGAGGCCAGTTTCCTGGCGGGCGGCGAGTTTCCCTTTCCTATCGTGCAACCGGGAGCGGGCTTTACGGCGGTAAGTATTCAGTTCAAGGAATTCGGTGTTCGACTGAAATTTACCCCGGTAATTATGCCCAGCGGGAATATCCATCTGCGGGTTGTACCGGAAGTCAGCACCCTCGATTTCGCCAACGCGCTGACGATTTCCGGCTTCACGGTTCCGGCTCTGAGCACGCGTCGCGCTGATACCGAATTCGAACTGCAAGATGGCCAGAGTTTTGTGATTGCTGGATTGATGGACAATCGCGTGACTAATATCGTGAACAAGGTGCCCGGCTTGGGCGATATCCCTATTCTGGGTTACTTCTTTAAGAGCAAAAGCACCCAGAAGAGCAATGCGGAATTAATGGTTTTATGCACGGTGCGGCGGGTCTCAGCCAGCGGGCAACCGCCAGCGCCACCTCAAAATCCGCTGCCGCTGCTGGACAAAGATAAATTTGATGGAAGGAAGCCTTCGGGAAACAAATAACGGGTTGGGCAAAATTGCGCCGGGTGGACGACCCGCCCTGGCGCCGACGTTCCAAGCGGGATTATGTCTTTGAGAAAGATTTGGGGTTACGCAGTAGGGCCATGTCTGAACTTTCGGTCGTCATAATCGCCACAGATAGCGAGCAACGTGCCGTCCTCCAGGTATTAGTGGACGGCACCGGCGTAGCACGCACGGTTCACAGCTGCGCCAGTTTTCCAATGGCAGGGACTGACCCTGTCGTGCGCAGAATTCACAGCGCCGGTCCGGGCGTGGCCTTGGTGGACATTCCCTCTGACAATCCCACCCCGGCTCTGCATGCCATTGAGGTTCTACATCAGGACCTACCCCAGTGTGCGGTGTTTGCCATCGGCATCATGACTCAGCCGCAAGTGATCGTAAACGCGATGCGGGCCGGAGCCCGCGAATTCATTGAACGGCCGACGACGACCACTGATTTGCTGGAAGCCTTCGTACGGCTCAGTGCGGCTCAACGCAAAGTACGGCGAGACGAAGCCCGAGGCAAGGTCTTTACCGTTGTAAATGCAAAAGGCGGAAGCGGAGCGACGACGATTGCCGTTAACCTGGCTCTGGCACTGCAATCGGCACATAGTAATGTTGGGCTGGTGGATATTGCTTCGCTCGGCCACGCCGCTCTGCACCTGAATCTTAAACCCGCATTTAGTGTCGCCGATGCAATTCGGAACCTGCACCGGCTGGACAGTTCCCTGCTTGAAAGTTTCATGACGCGTCATGCCGGTGGCTTGCAGGTGCTCGCCGGGGCGAATACACCTGCTGCGTTGGAACCTTCCACTGCGGAATTCGCCAGGTTGTTCGACATGATGGTGAGCCATTTCCGCTACGTGGTCGTAGACGCGTCCACACGTTTGGATGGAGCTACCCGGTTAGTGTGTAACCTTTCAGAAACCGTATTGCTGGTCGCGCACACTGACGTGGCTTCATTGTGGAGTGCCGCGCGCGTGCTGCAGTATGTAGCCGACACCGGTTCCCGTGAGCGGGTTCGGTTGGTTCTCAATCGATTCCGCAAAATCCCCGGTTTCAGCGAGGCGGATGCCGAGGCGGCAGCTGGCGCAAGTTTGTTGTGGAAGATTCCCAATCAGTACTTCGCAGTATCCGCGGCGATTGATCGCGGCATACCCCTGATGCAGCAGAACCATACCGACATCGCACGCTCGTTTACCGGTTTGGCTTCTGCCCTGACCCAGAATGATGACGACGTCAAACGGTCGGCCTGGTCGCTATTCAAGACGGTTTAGGAAACTAGGAAAAGATGGCAAACTTACAGACTTTTGAGCGAACCGAATACCAGCAGGTAAAGGCTGACCTGCATCGTAAGATCCTTGACCGTCTTGATCTCGAAAAATTGGGACGCACGGCGGGCGATGCCGCTCGCGAAGAAGTCCTCATCCTGATACGCAACTCAGTTAACAGTGAGGCTGTTCCCCTAAGCTTCGCCGAGCGCGAACGTTTGTCGCGTGAAATCCTGGACGAAATTTTTGGTCTTGGGCCACTAGAGCCGCTTCTCAAAGATCCCAGCATTTCCGACATTCTGGTGAACCGCTTCGATCGCGTCTATATTGAGCGCGCCGGCAAATTGGAACTTACCGGATTGTCGTTCAAGGATGATGCGCATCTGATGCAGATCATCGATCGCATCGTCTCCCGGGTAGGCCGGCGAGTCGATGAATCCTCGCCCATGGTGGATGCCCGCCTTGCTGACGGCTCCCGCGTCAATGCGATTATTCCCCCGCTGGCGATTGATGGCCCCTGCCTCTCCATACGGCGCTTTGGCCGCGACCCGATTACCGCGCGCAACATGATCGAGAACAAGACCCTGACCGAACCAATGTTGGAGCTACTCTCCACCATGGTTAAAGGACGGCTGAATCTGCTCATTTCAGGAGGAACCGGCGCCGGTAAAACAACCCTGCTGAACGTGCTCTCCGGTTACATTCCAAACTCAGAGCGTATTGTCACCATTGAAGATGCCGCCGAACTGCAAATGAAACAGGAGCACGTGGTCCGGCTGGAAACCCGGCCGCCCAACATCGAAGGAAAGGGCGCCGTGCGGCAGCGCCAACTCGTGATCAACAGTCTTCGTATGCGTCCCGACCGCATCGTGGTGGGCGAGGTGCGCGGCGAAGAAGCATTTGACATGCTGCAAGCCATGAACACCGGCCATGAGGGCTCGCTGACAACGGTCCACGCCAATTCGCAGCGCGACGCCCTGGCCCGGGTGGAAAATATGGTTTCAATGGCCAATCTGAACATCCCCGAACGAGCGGTGCGTCACCAAATCGCTTCCGCGGTTCATGCTGTGGTTCAAATTGCTCGCATGGCCGATGGATCCCGCAAAGTCATCACCGTCTCAGAAATCACGGGCATGGAAGGCGATGTGGTCAGCATGCAGGACATTTTCGTCTTCGAGCGCCAGGGGATTGATGAAAGCGGAAAAGTGCGAGGGATGTTCCGTGCCACCGGGATTCGTCCGAAATTTGCGGATCGCCTGGCGATAGCCGGGTGCCGTCTGCGGCCAGCACTGTTTGAATCCAAAATGGAGGTATAACCCTGGCAGGGCCAGGAGAATAAAATGCTGGGACTGATTGCCGTCATGGCTTTTGTGGTCGTCGCGATGGGAGCTTTTGCCATCGGCTCCCTGCTTGATGAGCGCAACGCGCGGGCGCGCTTGATGCGTGAGCGCCTCACCTCTGTTCGAAAAGCGGCCGAACGCCAGCCCAGCGAAGAACTTGCACTTCTGCGCGATGAAATGTTGAGCGAGATTCCGGCGCTCGACAGTATCCTGCGCCGTTCCGGACGCGTCTCGCAGCTGCAGAAACTTCTCTCCCAAGGCGACATCGATGTGCGCGCAGGAAATTTCCTGTTGTTTTGCGGGGCTACCGGAGTAGTTCTCGGTCTCCTGCTCCTGATCTTTAATCGTGATTCAAACCTGGGCCCTATTCTCGGTTGGGTGGGGATGCTCTTCGGTTTTTTCCTTCCCTACGCTTATGCCTCATATCGGAGGACAAAGCGCTTTGAAAAATTTGAAGAACTCTTTCCCGAGGCCATTGATACGCTGGCCCGCGCGGTGCGCGCCGGGCACGCGTTCACTACTGCCTTGGAAATGATCGCGGACGAAGTCTCAGAACCAGTTGCTGGCGAGTTTCGCAAGCTCTTCGAAGAACAAAAATTCGGACTTCCGGTACGTGATGCGCTGCTCAACCTGGTAGACCGCATGCCCCTGGTGGACGTCAAATTCTTCGTGACTGCGGTTATGTTGCAGCGCGAAACTGGTGGAAATCTCGCTGAGATTCTGGACAACCTTTCCTTTGTGATCCGTGAGCGTTTCAAAATTATGCGACAGGTCCGGGTTTACACTGCGCAGGGCCGTCTTACAATGATGCTGTTGATGGGACTGTCGCCTCTGATTGTCGCCACCATGTTGGTGTTGAACCCCGGATTCATCCGGCCTCTATTTGTAGATCCCTTCGGACACATTCTGCTCGTGCTCGGCATTACTTTGCAGACGATCGGATACTTTGTAATTCGAAGAATTGTTCGCATTCAGGTGTAACGCTGTCAGCGTAAACGCGGTAGGTTTAGTGAATTTCAGAGCAGACCATGACATTCGTACTTGCGATACTGATTTTCGTAACCGTGACTCTGGCGGTATTCGCTTTTGGAGCTGCGGCCATGGCTCCCACGTCCGTCCTCGGCTCGCGTTTGAGAGCTTTGGGGTGGCAGAGGCCCGAGGTCGAGGAGAAGGCGGCGATCAAAGAACGGTTCGAGCAGGCCCTCAACCCCCTCAGCAAGGCTTTACCCCTATCGGCCAGCGAGATGTCAAGGACGCGTGCCTGGCTGGTCCAGGCAGGCTATCGTGATGCGCGCCACCTGACAATTTATTCCGGCATCCGGATGCTACTGGGCTTGGTGGGGCTGGCGGCGGTTGTGCTGTCGGGAGCCGGCCTCAACTCCCCGATGCTGCTGGTGGGAATTCCTGCCTTGGGTTTTTTTATCCCGCGTTTCATATTGAAACGCATGATCAAGGATCGGCAACTTCGCATCCGCCTGGCGCTGCCCGATGCTCTCGACCTCACCGTTATCTGCGTGGAAGCCGGACTTGCACTGGATCAGGCCATGATGCGCGTCGGCGAGGACTTGCGTCCTTCGCACCCCGACTTGAGCGATGAATTTCATCTGCTGACACTGGAGATGCGCGCCGGCAAGCCTCGTGCTGAGGCATTGCGAAATTTGGTGGTTCGCACCGGAGTTGACGATGTTCGCTCCCTGGTAGCGACGTTGGTACAGACCGATAGATTTGGTACCAGCGTAGCGCAGGCGCTGCGTGTGCACTCCGATTCGTTGCGCACCGAACGCCGCCAGCGAGCGGAGGAGCAGGCCGCAAAAACCACTATTAAGATGGTCCCTCCCCTGGTCGTATTCGTCCTGGTACCCATCCTCTTCGTGACCATCGGACCGGCGGTAATTCAACTCGTTCGCATGCTTCTGCCGGAGGGTGGGCGCTAAGGGGGCCGGTGGGCAGATTGTCTCGAAGACCAAAGTTAGGAGATCAAGGAGTAGTGTTATATGTCGGCCCCGGTTCCTAATAAGTACGCTTTCAATCGTACGCGTTGTCAATATCTCGCAACCCGGTTGGAAGTAGCGCAAACGCATTGGACAAGGCTTTGTGGCCTCATCGCGACTGATCCTCAGGCGTTTCGAAAAGGTTGCGGGCTATGGATCGTTCCTTGCCACGGCGTGCACACGCTGGCCATGCGTTTCGCAATTGATGCGGTTTATCTCGACGCGAACAAGATTGTCGTGCACCTGGAGGAAAATATAAGACCCTGGCGCATCGCTCCGGTCCGTATGCACGCTACCTCAGTGCTGGAGTTGCCAGGAAATACCGTCAAGGCGACTGGGACCATATTAGGGGATGAAATTGAAATTGCCGTGGAGAACACCGGAACAGCGAAGTACGCATGAATGACGCGCCCAAACTGCTGATTGAATGGTCGTCACCGTGGGAGGAGTTTGTCTCCGCTATTCGGCCCGCTCTTGGCCGTTCTCCGGCAAGACTGGCGGGCGAAGCGCGCACCGGCCTAGTTCCTTATCCCGGTATTCTCGTATCCTGGGTCATCGAGGCCTTGTTGCTTTTGGCGGTCATCGTCCTGCCGGGAAAACTGGCGAGCTTGCGGCCATATGTTCCCCCTCCGCCGCCTAAATATGAAGTCATCTATTTTTCAGGCGAAGAGTTACCCCGAACCGAAGACTCTGGCGGCGCCCAAGCCGGCCGCAGCGGACGCGCTGGCGGACATGAGGCTTACCATCGCACGCAAACAATTCGCGTGGCGCGCGGCAATTCTCCCGCCGAGAAAGTAGTGGATGCGCCCAAGCTCAATCTGCCTCGCTCCGATTCCCCCGTAGCGAATCTGCTCGCGTTCAGGAACATCCCCGGACCCGCGCCGGCTGAGGGCCTGAGGAGTTCTCTGCCGACTTCGTCGTTGCCGCAAATGACCGTCGTACCTCCGGCACCCGACGTTCCTCGCGACAAAATGCGCGCTACTCCGGTACTGAACTCCGGGATCATCACGCCGTCTCCTGAAATTTCACGAAACAACCTGCGCCTGGCGCCACAGCTCAATGCCGCCGTCATTGCGCCAGCGCCCAGCGATACCCATCGCGGCATAGCAGCGCTGCATGTTCCCGTGGTTAGCGCCCAGGATATAATCCCGCCTCCGGTCTCCGCACCCGAGCGTGAATCGACCGTGACTGCCAGGCTCTCGCTCCCTGCGCCCAGCATAATCGCGCCACCCCCCAGCCACGTAACTCGTGAGCTGGGCGCAGTTGGCGGCGCAGGCGCTGATCTCAATGCCCAGGTCGTACCGCCTCCAACCCAGGCGGGCATCCGGTCATTGGACAAGCAAGCAGTGGGTGAGCTGCTGGGAAGCACAAGCGTAATTGCTCCTCCCGTGCAAGGTGGCTCGCGCTCCCTCGACAAGCAATCTATCGGAGGAATTCTGGGTAGCACGAATATCGTCCCGCCTGCCCCCGCTATTGGCGACGGCGCTTCGGCCTCCGGCCGCGGCCTTGGCACCAAAGGTAATGGAGCGGGTGCGGCAAGGGATATCGGCTCAGCGGTTGCGCCGCCTAGCGCCGGAGGGGGAAGCGGAGGGGGAAATGGAATCGTCGTTTCCAGTAAGCCGGGAGCGAAGGTGGGAGGGCCGGGAAAGGGCGGAGCAGGCTCTCTCGCCATGTCACCTGGCGGGGAAGATAAATCGGGATTGGGCGGGTCCGGTGGCGGCGCTGGCATCGGTCGCGGAAACGGCGCCGGAAGCGGCCTTCAAGGCGAAGGGCCGGGTGCCGGAAAAGACGGCGTTGGGCGCGGCTCAGATTCAACCGCCCGTGCCGGGTTATCGCCTTATCCAGGCCCCGGCGGTGCAGGTAGCGGTACCAAAGGATCACCGCCCATACCGGGAGTTTCTGTCCATGGCGGCAGCACGATCACATTACCCAGCTTCGGCGAAAACGGAACCGATGCGACTGTCGCGGGACGCTCTTCTGCGGCCTCGAAACATGGATTAGGCATCACCGTGATTGCGAGTTCGCGGGCCGGCGGCGCTTTTAATTTCTATGACAAGCTGAAGGGCGATAACTACAGTATCTACATTGAGACTTCCGCCGGTACTGCTGTCATGCAATTTGCCGATCCCAATTCAGCGACCCATTCCTACTCGCAAGCTCTCACTGCACCTGAGCCCCTGCGTGCCGATCTGCCGGCTGGGCTTGGCCGCTCAAGACTTGTGATCGCCTGCGTGCTCGACCGCTCTGGATTAATTAAAAATATCCGGGTGCTCGAGGCGGGAGGTCCAGATATGACGACCAAAGTCCTGGCGGCATTACCAAGTTGAAAGTTTCGGCCGGTATTGCGCAGCGATCAACCGGTCGAGGTCAATGCGATTCTGGGGTTCAACATCGACACCCGATAGCTTGCAATAATCAGGAAGCCCTTTCCGTTTTCGGCAGCATCGCGAAGCCTCACGTCAGTGGACTCCTCCATCTCGCCCGAAAAGAATCGCTGTGTCATCCTGGTGAATGATCTTCCATTCGGGAGTCATTTTCAGAATACTTGTCAGTGATGAACTCACCGGTACTAGAATCCAGTTCACATGACTTTCTATGAGCAGCTTGTCCCACCCAGGTTCACCCCGTACCGTCTTCAAGTAATCCTTTAAGAATGATTCGCCGTATAAATCATGGCGATCGTCAACCACGACCTTTAATTGCGGATATAAACGATAGATCAGGTACCCGCCCCATAAATCGAGGCTGAACACCGGTTCGCGCACCTGCTTCTCGGCCATGACCTGAGCTGCCTGTACTGGAAAGCGTTTCATATCAAAGTGCGCATCCATGATTTGAAGCGAGCCAAGGCGGCCTTGGTGCAAAGCAATTCCCAACCCGAGCACCACTACGGCCGCTGGCCAGAAATGCCCACGCGCTCGAGCTTCTATGATTCCCATACGCTCCGAAAAAGATTGCAGTCGCGAAAGATATGCACGAAATCTCGACGAAGTGTCGCTACCGGCTGCAGCCTCGGCACACGCCTGGGCTAGCACTGGCGCCGCCATGAGGCACAGTAGAGTCGATGAAATTGGAATATTACGTGCGGCGTACAGACCTGCCCAGGTCGCGAATAGAATCACAAGCAGGTGGCTCAATCGCGGCCGTTGGCGCGCTGTTGCGAGAGCAATCAGTGTAATTAGCAGGAGCAGTGCCAAGCACTTTTGAGGAAAGCCGTGGAAGTTCGGCGAAAGGAATTCGTCAATATGATCCATCAGAAAACGATTTGATAAGTATTGATACACGTGAACATGCAGATGGTAGCCGTACGGATTGATGAAACTGGCGAGGACGCACAACCCCGTCGTCGTCCCTAAA
>Ga0066660_10001264_pt1 | contig 10483 bp, 9 predicted proteins | sample GraSoiAngelo_109_FD_75177 | JGI IMG/M metagenome (GOLD analysis project Ga0066660, IMG submission 75177) | Grasslands soil microbial communities from the Angelo Coastal Reserve, California, USA - 14_0903_12_20cm | ecosystem: Environmental > Terrestrial > Soil > Grasslands | place: USA...
GCTTCGATCGTTGTATTTTCCTCATCCACCAACAGAAATGAAATCGTCGATTTTCCCGGTCTCGAGATCATTTACTAAGCGTGCAAGCTGGCCAACAATAGCGTCGAAAAATCGCTGCCCTTTCTCAGAGGATGCGGTTCGCGGATCACCTACACCGCCCTCATTGCTGATCTCAGCGAAAGAGCGCGAGACGTTCGCGGCGCCGCCCGACAGCATGTCTTTACCTAGGAACTTCGATGAAGACCAACGTCCATCCGGGTGCGCGCGATCACTTCTCACTACAGAGGGTTTGCTGGCCAGGAGCAAAGAAGTTTCAAGTTCACAGGCATGTCCCATCCCGCCAAGACCACTTTGCCGAATTAGGCCTAGTTGTTCCACCGCCGCATTCCAATAAGTCACAAGTACGATTCTTGCCCTCGGGAATTGCAGGCGGCACTTCGTAAGCACGATATCGAGGGCAGACACATTGCCTCCATGCGAGTTCAGCACCAGCAGCTTCGCAAAACCAGCCTGCACAATCGATCCAATGATTTCTGTAGCCAGAGCGAGGTAAGTCTCGACTGAAGCTGTGATTGTGCCGCTGAAGCCCATGTGATGTGTTGACAAACCTAACCACTGTGTTGGTAGAACGAGGAGGCGTTTATCACAGCGCTCATCAAGCCGCCGCGCAAGCTCCGTAGCGATCCAAGCATCGGTTTCAAGAGGCAGATGTGCGCCGTGCTGCTCCATGGCCCCAAACGGAGCCACGACGACCGTTCCCGGATCAAGCGCCTTTACCTCCTGCCAGGTCATCTCGGCAAGCATCATCTGAGCGTCTCCTCCGTTGTTGTCGTGTATGAGTATCCCAGATTGTACTTTGCCTGGTCGTTGAAGCACTCCATGTTCAGCAGACTGAACACTTTCTTCATTCTAGGAAGATGAAAGGTTGACCTTCGATCTTTCGCGACTTTATGCTCGCGAAAAGAATGCGAGGAGGTCCATCCCCCTTGAGATTAGCGGCGTTGCTCCTATCGATGCTCAGTCTGAGCACGGCAATACAAGGCGCGGCTACGAAGGTTCGGATCAGCGCCTGGTACTGGCTAAACTCCGCTCCCAGGTCGGACTGGGAGGGAGATTTTGTCACGATGCATAACCTGGGATTCACTGATGTCGTCCTTTGTTGGGGGATCGATAGCGCAGCCTTTGGCAAGAGAATCGACGATAGCCGCTACGCCATGGAAATGGCCCATAAGGCCGGAATAGGCGCCTACATTCTGTTGTGGCATCCATACGCCAACTCCCTGGAACGAAATCCCAAGTACATGCAGGTGGACTCAGCAGGACGTCTATTGCCGACCTTTGACGTTTTCAACCCCGAATGGCGCAATACGGAATGGAAGCACTATGTGCAAACCGTGGCGAAATCCTACGGTAACGAGCCGTCAATGGCTGGTTATGTATTCGACGATTCATTCCAAGTCGACGGCACAGGGATCGTCTCCTATGGTGAGTATGAGCGTACCCATTTCGGGCACGAGTTGCCGAGAAAACCGGCTGATCCATATTGGAAAGAATGGCGAGACATTCGAACTCAGTGGTGGGAACATTGGGCACGAGACACGACTCATTTTATCCGAGAGATTGATCCAAACCTGCAGCATTTGATTTACCTCGAAGACATCGCTGGCCAGATCCTCAACGCCAACTTGAACGACACCGTCGGGGTCGACTTCGCGCGAGTCTCCCATCATTTCGATGCAGTGGGCGGGTATACATTCAGCAATTGGGATGCATCTCCCGGTTCCGGATTGAAAATGGCGGAGCAAGCGCAAAAAGTCTTAGGTGACTTACGGAGTGTGCTGGGACCAAATCAATTGATCATCTACACTTTTTGGGTGGCGAACAACGGAAAGAACGTGCCACGTCCGGCGCAATATCCGACAGCGGACCAGATCAGGTTAGTGTGCCAGGCGGCACTCAAGTCGGGTATTCGCTATTTGGATATGTATGGATTCCGGATTGGACAATCGGGTGTACGCCTCGAAGATTTCAGCGGAAAAGCCCCGGGAACGGAATCTACGTATCCCCTTACCGGGCAAATTCCGCAAGTCTTCCTTTGGGACCGACCGGAGATTCATGATTCTCTGAAGAACTATCTCATTTCCCTAAATGAGAGATGAACCAGAGCCTTGTATAACTAACGCCGGTGACCGCCTTCAAGACTTATGCTCCAGGCACTTCTCGCGCACCCACTACGAAGGCTGAGTTCCCTACTCTTATCCTGTTATTGTTGCCCACGGTCGTGACGAGCACATTGGGGAGATCCGTGCGTGTGAGTGGCTATATTCTATACGTCGGCACCTACACCATTCGCGGTAGCAAAGGCATCTACGCATTCCGTTTCGATTCTGGATCGGGTCGTCTGAATCCGCTTGGCCTGCAGGCGAAGACCGAAAATCCTTCGTTCTTTACAGTCGATTCGAAGCGGTCTCTTTTATATGCCGTCAACGAGATCAATGACTATCGGGGCACCCAGAGTGGCTCGGTTTGTGCGTACAAGGTCGATGGCAAAAATGGGCGATTGCACGTGCTAAATGAGGTGTCATCCAAGGGAGCGGGACCGTGCTACGTATCCCTCGACAAAACCGGCCGATACGCCTTCGTCGCGAATTTTCAAAGCGGAAGCATCGCCGGATTTCCCGTTCTGGAGGACGGGCGATTGGGACGGGCATCGGTCTTCGTTCAGGGTTACGGATCCAGCGCAGATTTGGTGCGCCAAAAAGAGCCCCATGCGCACTCGGTAGCGACATCACCCGATAATCGGTTCCTAGTTCTTGCTGATCTCGGTTTGGACAGACTGTTCGTGTATCCATTTAATTCTTCAAGCGGGCAAGTCACGGAAGCTGCAGTTCAGGTGATGCGGACTAGAGCAGGAGCTGGTCCTCGGCACTTCAGCTTTCATCCGAACGGACGGCAACTTTATGCAGTCAATGAAATCGATTCCACGATAACCGTGTTTGCCTATGAGCAAGCGAGCGGAACAGTCCATGAATTACAGACAGTCTCAACATTGCCGGATGCCGCTTCTGGTCCGAATGACGCTGCGGAAATAGGGCTCGATTCTGCTGCGAGATTTCTCTACGTTTCCAACCGTGGACACGACACAATTAGCGTTTTTCGCATCGGCAAGCGAGGTACACTGACGATGGCAGGAAACTTTCAAACGGGCGGAAGGTCGCCTCGGACGTTCACGATCGATCCCACTGGTAGGTATCTGCTTGTGGCCAACGAACGTTCCGACCGTGTCGTCGTCTTGAAGATCGATCCTGAAACCGGTGCTCTGGACCCAGCTGGCCAGTTGGTCAACGTGCCTTCCCCCGTCTGCCTCGCCTTTTTAGACCGAACTAACTGGCATTTCGGCCGGCACCCTTAGACGCATTCGGCCACCAATTCCTTTGCTCCCCAGAAGTTGAGTTCCCGTCGAGGGCGCGAGGATCAGTTTCAGCCCAAAAGGGGTCAGATTTCGTCCATAATACTGGACGACGATCCAGCTTTGGCTTGACGCGTGTTATGCGGCGACAAAAACTAGGCTCGCCTTTCTTGATTTGCGCAGGGCCGAGCGGAGCGCACGTAAGGGTCCAGTGAGGCGCGGAAAGGAGACAAACGAATTATGTCGGATTCAGTGCGACCGACTGCAGCATCGGTAGAACGAGCATTTTCGATTCTGGAATTCTTGAATTCCTCGAAACGTGGATGGAACATCTCAGAGATGAGCCGCAAGCTCAACATTCCCAAGAGCACCACACATGTTTTGGTTTCTACGCTTGATCAATTAGGGTACATCAAGCAGCAGCGGTCTTCGCGACGGTTTCAGCTAAGCCCCAAGATGTTCGGTTTGGGTAGAAATGCCCTAACAGCCACCGCTCTTCCTGAAGTCGCCCTCCCACGTCTCCGCTGCTTGACACAGGAGACTCGGCTCACCGCGCATGCCGGCATTCTGGAAAAGAACCGTGTGGTGTTCGTGCAGAAGGTCGACGGACCGGGAATCATTAAATTCGACACTTACATCGGAAAGTGTTCGGAATTGCACTGCACCGCCCTTGGAAAAGCGGTTCTCGCATTTCAACCTGACGAAACCATCCAAAATGTTCTAGCCAATTACAGCTTTGACAGGTTCACCAAGCGGACCATCTCATCGCAAGCTGCCTTTTTGAATGAATTGGCGCGAGTCCGGCAGCAGGGTTATTCGATGGACGATGAGGAAGAAGAGCTCGGAATCCGCTGCATCGCTGCTCCAATATTCGCTTTCGGATCAGTGCTAGGAGCGGTGAGCGTTACCGGCACGACGGCACAGATAAGGATGGATGAGCTGGACAGATTGATCACCGCGACGAAATCCGCAGCCGCTAAGATCTCCGCGGTAGCTGCCGACGTCTGCTAGTAGTCGCTGATTGTTTGCAGCGCGAGCCTTGGCTGAAGGCCGCACCCAACTCGTTCCGAGTTGGGTTCTCCTACTTATGCTGTCCGATCTTGAACTCCCCCCTGTGGTGTGGGAGAGCAAGCTCCATTCCAAAGCCATCGCCATCGGGCACCACCGCGCATCCATTCGCAAACCGTATTGGAACCTTGGTGAAGTGGTGCTCATAGTAGAGCGGGCCAATGATGTCGTGGTCCACCGCGTTGGCTAGTCCAGGTGTTGCGATGGCCAGGTGCAGCATGGCAGAGGCTCCCAAATCCATCTCGAGATTACTGCCGATCGTGCATTGCAATCCCGCTGTCGCTGCCATTTCCGCAATTTCCAGCGAGCGCAGGATCCCGCCGTTTTTTCCCGGGTAGATGCTGATCAGATCGCAGGCATTGGCTCGAATCGCCTCCATCGCATCCTGTCGGGTGAATACAGACTCATCGAGCATAATGGGAATCGATGTGCGCCTGCGTAAACGCAGGCAGCCCTGGAAGTCGCCCCGCCGTAGTGGTTGCTCAATGGCGTTAACGTTAAGCCGTTCCAAATAAGGAATCGCTCTGGCGGCTTCGTTTTCCGACCAACCGCCGTTGGCGTCGACCGCCACGCGGAATTCCTCGCCGACCACCTTCCGCACAGCTTCTACTCGGGCGATGTCTTGACCGACATCCATGCCAACTTTCACCTTCACGGCGCGCAAGCCAAGGCTGAGCGCATGCTTGGCCACTCTAGCTGCTTGTGGTGGTGTGAAAGCTCCAATGGAGAACTTAAGTGGGATCTCTGGAGGGCGGCGCGGCCCTCCGAGCAAAATGTGAGCTGGCACACGCAAAATTCTTGAGGCCAGGTCAACCAGCGCGACTTCAACGGCCGCCTTTGTGAATGGATTGCCGATCAAGAATCGATCCATGGAATCGGCTAAAGCATTCAGGTGAAGTGGATCCTTTCCGATGAGCAGCGGAGCTAAAATCTTCGTGATCAAGTGCTTGGCAGTTTCCTGATTCTCACCACTCCAGCCCGGTGCGACCGTTGCCTCGCCATATCCCACTGATCCTTCATCGCTGCGAATCTTAATGATAACGTAGTGTGATTCTGGGTGAGTGCCCGCGGCACTGATGATTGCGAGATCTGGTTTCACAACTTGGGAGATAGGCGCGGTTTCTAGTGCAATGATCTTCATGCGGAGGTTTTAGACTCCAATGTTGACGATTTAGAAAAACCTGGCGCCGAAACGATACCCTCTCTCAAGCGCGACACAGCCGTCTTGGCGAACCAAATTCCGATGGCAACAGAACTCAACAAGGCAAGGAAGCCGGCTCGCAAATGCCCGCCCATGAAGCTGAAGAGAGACACGGTCAAGAGAAAATAGAAGAGTATACCCAAGGCGCACGCGACGAGATCGTGTGTCACCTGCGAATGGACCGCACTGTCGCGACGGTCACTCAACGAACGGCGGACAGGCCCCCATAGCCCAAGGGGCCTTGCCTTTACATAGAACTTCTGCAATGTATCCAGCGGCTCGGGGCGCGTAGTCAGCGTTGCGAAAATGATCGAAGCCCATCCAAGTAAGAACAAGATTCCAAACCCTACCCAGAAGGGATATCGCTCCAGATTATTAAAGGCGGGTACGAGGCCGTCCAAGCTGTAGCCGGATACAGAGTGGAACCAGGAGCGAAGACTTCTGGGTAGTACCGCATCTGAGCCGAACCAAACCACATAGCCCGCAGGAAAGCCGCCCAGAACTCCAACCATGTCTCCGATCGCGTTGGTGCGCCACCAAAACCATTTCAGCCATGCCAGAGGAAGGGAAAACACAATCAGAGACGAGTTGATAAACAGGATCCATTTTTCGAGCTGCTTAGGATCAATCAAGGCCCCCAACGCGAAGGCAGCAGCAAGCAGCAAACCAGAAACAACGCGACTCGCCAGCACAAACTCGCGCTGAGTAGCAGACGGCCTCAAACTGCGCCGATAAACATCGTTTACCAGATAGCTGGCGGCCCAATTCCCGATAGAAGACGCAGCCGCCATGTAGCCAGCCACACTGCTTACAAGCAGTAAACCGAACAGCCCCGGGGATGCATGCGCGCGAACCAGCTCTCCCCACAAAGTAGCTGGAGCGGGAACATTCGCCAGAGGATACAGTGCTGCTGCGGCTAGTGCGATCAGAATGAACGGGACTAGGCGCACCACCAATGCGAGGACGCCATTCAAGATCTGCCCAACGATGGCGTGCCATTCGTTACGCGCCGCCATGAAGCGTTGCGCGGTCCAACCCTCGCCGGCAAATGGAGAACCAGCAAAGAACAATCCCTGGATACAAAGCGCCACCAGAGAGGCGATCGTCAACGAGCCTCCGGTAGGAAGGGCAGCGAGAAAGTGATCACCGCGAGAAAGCGCCAGTCTCTCCCAGACCTGTTGCATCCCACCAGCCTTCGCAACGAGCACGCATCCAAGAGCTAGATTGCCGCCCATCAGAATGGCAAACTGCAGAACGTCGTTGTAGGCAACGGCAAACAGGCCTGCGATCAGGCTGTACCCCACCGTCAGCGAGCCAAACACCTCAAGAACATGTGCAGGGTTCCAGCCCAACACTGGGCTCGTTGTGGCAGCCATCCATGCCGCACCGTAAGCAGTCGAGGTAAGCCCCCAAACGCAGCAAGCGTAGAAGGCATAAATGTTGCGATAAACTGCCGCGCGTCGCCCGGCGTACCGCTCCTCAATAAACTCGCCAGTCGTGACGACTCCCAGGCGCCTCCACATCGGTGCCCAGAGGATTGCGACCAGAGGCATCCAGATGACCCAACTCACCCAGGCCATCAACCATAAACCGGCAAATCCCGACAGGAAAACAACCACAATAAAACCTTGACCGCCTCCCGTGTAGCCGGACACATCGGCAAAGCCGATCACCCACCAAGGAAGGTTGCGTCCAGCGACAAAAAACTCCTCTATTCCACGGCTGGCTCGCTCACGGAAATACAGAGCCAAGCCCAGAATCCCCAGGCAATAGATCGCGAGAATTGTCCAGTCAAGTGTGTGCATTTCGGTTAGGGTTTATCTGCTCAGAACCAGAAAAGGTCGTTCAAATGGCCGCCGGTCGTAACGAGACCGTTGGACATGTAAGCAGTCGTTTGAACCCTTGCGACTAACAATCGAAGCCGAGGATAGTGATGCAGAAAATCTCCGTCAACACTTGATGCCTGTAGCCCTTAGAAATCGTTCAGTCCGCTGGACAACCGGCGCGTTGATGCGCGAGAAGCAGAATAGCTTGGTGTGGTTCGGTCCATCCAGCTTTGTAGCAAGGGACACGGTTCATGGCTTGGTGAAACGGGCACACTGGCGTCTGCTATGGCGGCAAATCCAATGTTTCATCTCAGCGGTAAAACTGCTCTAGTCACAGGATCCGCGACGGGCTTAGGCCAGGCAATTGCGGTAGCGCTCGCCAGAAACGGAGCATCGGTCGCTATCAGCGATAAGAATGTCGAGCTTCTCAGTGAGACCGAAGCGCTGCTTGAATCAATTCCCGTTCAAGTTGTCAAAGTGGGCATTGACGTCCGGAATCTGAGCCAGATCCGGGCTGGCATCGAATTGGTGGAGAAAACATTTGGCCGAATCGACATTCTCGTAAACAACGCCGGCATCAATCATCCAGCAAAGGGCACAGAAGTAACAGTTGAGAACTGGGAGGAACACTTCGACACGAATGTGCGCGGCGGCTTTTTTGCGGCTCAGGCCGCAGTCAGAGGCATGATGACAAGAAGGTGGGGAAGAATCATTTTTGTTTCTAGCCAGTCGGGCGTGATCGGAATCCCCGGCCAGCCAGTCTACTGCGCAACCAAAGGCGCCGTGATTCAGCTCGTCAGGGCATTGGGGCTAGAGTGGGCAAAGTACGGCATTACCGTGAACTCCATCGCGCCGACATTTGTAGAAACGAACTTGACCCGCGATCGGCTGAAAAACCCTGAATTCCTCAAATTCGTTTTGGGGAAAATACCCTGCGGAAAACTAGCTACTCCTGAGCACGTCGCCGCCGCCGCAGTTTATCTTGCCAGCGAAGAGGCAGCCATGGTCAATTGCGAAACGCACCTGGTCGACGGAGGCTGGACGGCCTGGTGATGTTCTGTAACCCAGGGCTAATACTTCTCGAAGCCGCACACCGTGCTGTCTTGTCTTCTTTCAAGGTGCCGCAAGGCGCGATCGATTGCTTCTTACCTGCTTTGCCCTTCGACGGCATTAGTTTCCTCTTTCCTGGCGCGCAGGCGCCCGTCCAACCCAATTCCTGCATCTTGTCCTCGTCAATCTTCAAATCGGCAGTAGCCACATTCTCGTCCAGGTGTTCGACCCTGGAAGTTCCCGGGATCGGCAACATGACTGGGGATCGTGCAAGCAGCCATGCCAGAGCGACCTGTGATGGCTTAGCTTGCCGTCGCGCTGCCATACGATTGATAGGATCATCTCACCTCAAAGCAGGGCCACGAGTCGATCACCGCGATTGAGTTCCAGCCCGTCTGGAAAAACAATGCGAACTTCATTGCGGTCGTGTTGTAGTTGGTGTGGGATCGAACGTGTGCCGATTTTGATGCTCGATTTTCCAGGTGCGGAGGCGCTGCCAGCGCTTAACAGAACCCGCTGACATGCCATGCGGCCGCCAAGGACCGAGAGCGCGAACTCTCTTCGACTGTTCGCTGTCATAATCGAAAACGTCCCCCAGCCAAGTCCCGTTGACCAGAAGGAGGAAAAGTTCGTGCTGTCGACCCGAGGCTTTGCTTCGATCGTCTGGTTCTTGCCGTCATATCGAAAGCCACTCAGGGCCAGCAAGGCCGACCAACTCGCCATCGGTCGCGCATAATGGAAGCCGCACTCGGCTTCGTCCCAGGGATTTCGTCGTTTCCCATCGTACCTACGGCGGATATTCTCGATGAGCTCAACACCTTCTGCCATCATTCCGACATACAGCATCAGAATGGCAGCGGAATATTCAAATCCGGTCATCACTTCCTGAAAATAAGGGAATGGTGTGCGAGGCCGCTTTCCGTGAGAATAGTCACAAATGACTAGAGCTGCTTCATCATTGAGTGCAAATGTGCGCGCCACTGATTCGTGGTCGTAAAGCACCCGTTTATAGTTGTACTTGTAGATTGACTGGAGCGTCTTGACGACATTCTGCCGATCTAACAGGAATCCGAGGCCGGCAACCTGCGCAAGGTACTGCCCGACCAATTGGTCGACAAGACAGCCCTCGCCGAGCTGGAATTCCGGGTGTTCTGTATCAACCGTGCCCATTCCGACGAGCAAGCCTTTAGCGACTTCATGGGTGGGGACCGATCCAACCTTCTGAATGTAGAACTCGCCATTGAAAAGATTATCGTCAATCCACTTGCTGCCTTGCTGAAAGAGATTCCGATACTGACGTGCGGAATCCATATCCCCGACTGCTGTTGCCATCTCTTCAGAGGCGCGGAGAGCGCCGAGGTACCAGACACCGCATAGGGGATTGGGGCCAACGAACTCGACGTCGTACGTATTGTGCTGCACGCCCTCCATCACGCCGTCGCGGTTTGCGTCCCATCCGCCTGGCACCCACGCAAACTCGATCGCTCTCTTTGCGTTTGGCCACAGCTGTTTGAGCCAGTCGGTATCGCCGGAGATCTGCCAGTCGAAGTAAAGCTTGATGATGCTTCCGATTTGTCCGTCAGCCGCAGCAAACCCCCATCGTTCGATATTGCTTGGCAACAGTTCACGGAAATCCATACGCCCGTTCTCGTCAGTCGAAAATCCGAATTGCTGTTCTCTGAACGAGCGAGACAATGATGGAAATAGACTTGCAGTAGCAGCTTCGTAATTCCAGACGTGCGTGCAACTCCCGAAACAGCAGCCCACATGCTCCATACAGCCTTCAAACCCATGGAAGTGGCCGTCTCTCCAACAGGAAGTGTGGATGAAGCGGCCATACGCCGCGTGAAGCAGCTTGGCGTCGACGATGTCCTTACGGGCGGGCCCCGTGTCCCCTGGCAAGAAGACGATTTGCGCGCGCTAACCGCC
>Ga0066660_10001266_pt1 | contig 10480 bp, 10 predicted proteins | sample GraSoiAngelo_109_FD_75177 | JGI IMG/M metagenome (GOLD analysis project Ga0066660, IMG submission 75177) | Grasslands soil microbial communities from the Angelo Coastal Reserve, California, USA - 14_0903_12_20cm | ecosystem: Environmental > Terrestrial > Soil > Grasslands | place: USA...
GGACTGCTATCGCGTCGACGACGGGTCGAACAGCGCGCTCAACGCGTTGGTCACCGGTTTCAACGCAGACAAGCTGTCACCGAACGGCCCGAAGGGCACGGTTCAGAACGTGACGTTCTCGATCGTGATCCCCGCCGACGCCAGCCTGATCGGACACTCGATCGTGGACCGCGCGAAGTCGACCCGCGGCAGCGTCGAGTCCCGCAGCGACCTGGTCTCGGTCGCCATCGTGGCTCCTCCTGGGAATGGTGGGACTACGGGCAGCACGACCGGCAGCACGACCGGCAGCACGACCGGCAGCACGACCGGCAGCACGACCGGCGGTACCACGGGTGGCACGACCGGCGGCACGACGGTCCAGGGCAAGACGATCCAAAACGTCAAGCCGGCGGCGAAGGTGAAGGCCGCTACGCTGGCCCACACCGGTCCCGTCTCGGCGAAGGCAGCGTTCCTCGGCGCGCTGATGATCATGATCGGTCTCGTCACCCGCATCCGTCGCCCGCAGCTGGGCACTCCGATGCTCGAGACGGCCGACAACAGCGGCTCGAGCTACCTGGCTCGCTACGACAGCTACCTCCAGGCAGCGCTGAGGCACCGCCGGTAACCAGTTAGGCGCAACGACCAAAGAGGAGCGGCCGCAGGGCCGCTCCTCTCTCTTTGGGCACCATTTGCGTCGAGCGCGCGATCTGTAGGCGAGCCGACGCTCTTCGTGAGTGGGACCAAGGGACTATCGACAAGCTTCCGGGTTCCCCCTAAGGATGGTCGCCCGCGGCTGCGTAAGGGGGGCGCAAACCGAGCGCACCGGCCGCGGGTCTAGAGGGGGGAACCATGGGTCATGCACTTTCTTATCGTCGCGCGCGCCTGAGGATCGGCGGCGCGACAGGCATCCTGCTCTTGCTTGCGGGAAGCATCCTCGTAGCGACCGGCGTCGCATTCGCAGCGGTCAACTGCGACAGCGTCTTCGAAGGGGCGACTCCTGCCGATCCGATCGTGAAGACGGCGGACAAGACGCAGGCGTACGCCGGTCAGACGGTCACATTCACGCTCACGTTCACGGCCACCGGGACGGCCGACAACGTGACCGCGGACTGCTACCGGGTTGGCGACGGCAGCGACGACACGCTGAACGCGTTGGTGACCGGCCTCAACGCCGAGCAGACGAACCCGAACGTCGGCGGCAAGGACGCCGTGCAGCACGTGACCTACACGATCACGATCCCCGACGACGCAAGCCTGATCGGCAAGAAGATCGTCGACCGCGCGAAGGCCACGTCGGGAAGCGTCGAGTCCAGGAGCGATCTCATCGAGGTTCTCGTCGTTCCCGCTCCCTGCACGGAGAACTGTCCGTCGCCGACTCCGACGCCCTCACCGACCGAGACGTTGACGCCGACGCCGACGCCGACCGTAGCTGCGACCCAGCCGACGAAAGTCAAAGGCGTGACGCTCGGTCAGACCGGCTCATCGGATCGGTCACCGATCTGGCTCGGCATCGTGCTGATTGTGGCGGGACTCGGCTTGACCGGAACGACGCTGCGGAGGCGTTCGATCGGCCGTTAACGCGCATCAGTTACTTGATTGAGGAGCGGCCCTCGGGCCGCTCTTCACGTTGTCGGCAGGTCTCCTATCGAGCGCCGTGGGTAGGATTGGCATCGGGAGCGAATCGAGGGAGTCCCGCGTGGCCGACGAATTCGATCTGATCGTCCTCGGAGCCGGAACCGGCGGCTATTCGGCCGCCATCCGAGGCGCGGGCTTGGGGCTGAAAGTCGCACTCGTCGAACGCGACCTGGTCGGCGGAACATGCCTGCACCGCGGCTGCATCCCCACCAAGGCGCTCCTTCATTCCGCCGAGGTCTTCGACACGATCGGAGAGGCGGGCGCGTTCGGCGTCAGCTCGGAGGGCCGCTCGTTCGACTGGCCCGGGGTCCAGAGCTACAAGGACAAGGTCGTCACGAAGATGTTCAAGGGCCTCGAGGCACTGATCAAGCACCAGAAGATCGAGGTCGTGCGCGGCACGGGAACGTTGCGGAGCCCGTCGTCCGTGTCGGTCGACGGCCGAGAGATCACGGCGAAGAACCTCGTCGTCGCCACGGGCTCGGAGCCGAAGATGATCCCGGGATTGTCGCGCGGCGCGCGCGTGATCACCAGCGACGAGGCGCTCGTGAACGGCGTCCCGAAGAGCGCGATCGTCCTCGGCGCCGGGTCGGTCGGCGTCGAGTTCGCAAGCATCTGGGCGTCGTTCGGCGCGACGGTCACCGTCGTCGAGATGCTGCCGACCATGCTGCCGCTCGAAGACGCGGACCTCGGCAAAGAGATCGCCAAGCAGTTCGGCAAGCGCGGCATCAAGTGCCTCGTCGGTGCCAAGCTCGAGGACGCGTCGGTGTCGGACGACGGCGTGCGCGCGACGGTCTCGCTGGACGGGAAGACGGAGACGATCGACGCCGAGGTGTTGCTCGTCGCCGTCGGGCGCGGCCCGGTGACGAAAGACGCCGGCCTCGACGCCGCAGGCGTGACCATCGATCAGCGCGGTTTCGTGCAGATCGACGAGAAGCTCCAAACGACGGCGCCCGGCGTCTACGCCATCGGCGACTGCATCAACACGCCGGGTCTGGCTCACGTCTCGTTCGGCGAAGGCATGTACGTCGCCGAGCAGCTTGCCGGCCACCGAACCGCCCCGGTCAATTACGACGCCGTGCCGCGCGCGACGTACTCGTCACCCGAAGTCGCCGCGGTGGGTATGACCGAGAGTCAGGCGCGCGAGAAAGGCTTCGACGTCGTGACGAAGACCGTGCAACTCACCGGCATCGGGAAAGCCGTCATCTTGCAGACGAACGGGTTCTGCAAGATCGTCGCCGAGAAAGGCGGGCGCGTGCTCGGTGTTCACTTCATCGGCGCGCGCGTGACCGAGCTTGTGGCCGAGGCGATGCTCGCGGTCGGCTGGGAAGCGATGCCGGAAGAGATCGCGGCGCTGATCCATCCGCACCCGACGCTTTCTGAATCCTTCGGCGAAGCCGCCCTCGCGCTGTCGGGGCGCGCGCTGCACACGCTGTGACCGACGGGAGGGCTTGGTGACGACCTCGGTAACGCTTCCAAAGATGGGCGAGAGCGTCGTTGAAGGCACGATCATCCGCTGGCTGAAGCAAGAGGGCGAGTACGTCAAAGAGGACGAGCCGCTCGTCGAGATCTCCACCGACAAGATCGACACCGAGCTGCCGTCGCCGGCGTCCGGCGTGGTGACGAAGATCCTCGCCGGGCAAGACGAAACGGTCGAAGTCGGCGCCGAGATCGCCGTGATCGACGAATCGGCGAGCGAAGGCGAGAAGGCTTCCGCACCGGCGCCCGAAGCGCCCGCGAAGGAAGAGAAGCCCGAGAAGGAAGGGAAGAAGCAGGAGGCTCCCAAAGAAGAGGCCAAGGAAGCGCCGAAGGCCGAAGAGAAGCCTCCGCCTCCAGAGCCCGAACCGGAACCTCCCGCGGAGACGAAGCAAGCCCCGGCGGCCGCCGCTGCCGAGCAGCCGTCCGACGGTGGCGCGCTCTCCCCGCTCGTGCGCAAGCTCGCGCGCGAACGCGGCGTCGACCTCGCGTCGATCCGCGGGACCGGCGCCGGCGGCCGCGTGACCAAGGAAGACGTGATGGCGGCGGCCGACGGCGGCGCGAAAGTGCCGCAGCGCGTCGCATCGCCGGGCCCGTCGCGCGCGCACGAGGTCCCCGTGTCTTCGTTCACCGTGCCCGCGGCCGCGCACGAAGACGTTCCCTTCACACGCGTGCGCAAAGCGATCGCCGAGCACATGACGCGCAGCCTTCACACGGCTGCTCAGCTGACGAACGTCATCGAGGTGGACATGACGCGCGTCGCCGCGTTGCGCGCGCGAGCCAAGGACTCGTTCAAAGCCTCGGAAGGCTTCTCGCTGACGTTCATGCCGTTCATCGCGTCGGCGGTCGTGGAAGCGCTCCGCGTCCTGCCGGAGTTCAACGCGCACATCCTCGAAGACGGAGCCACCGCGCGCCTCTACAAGGAAGTGAACCTTGGCGTCGCGGTCGGGCGAGACGAAGGCTTGATCGTTCCCGTCGTGCACGGCGCGGACGGCATGAACTTGATCGGCCTGGCGCGCGCGATCAACGACATCGGCACCCGGGCGCGCGCGAAAGGCGGCCTGAAGCCGGACGACGTCGTCGGCGGCACGTTCTCGATCACCAACTACGGGTCGTTCGGTGGGCTCATCGACACGCCGATCATCTCGATGCCACAGGTTGCGATCCTCGGCGTCGGCGCGATCGTGAAGCGGCCGATGGTGCTTGAGATCGACGGCGCAGACGCCGTCGCGATCCGCCAGATGATGTTCCTCAGCCTAACCTACGACCACCGGTGGATCGACGGGCACAAAGCGGCGCAACTCAACGGGCGGCTGAAAGCGATCTTGGAAGAGGCGGAGTACGCGCACGAGCTCGGCATCGACCTCTGAACGCGCCGGAACAGGCCACGCTCCGGTGCTACGGTAGCCACATGCCAATCCTGCGAGCAGCCTGGCTCGGCCGCATCGCGTACGCGCCCGCGTTCGAGCTGCAGCGTGCGCTGGCCGACCGGCGCGCGGCGGGCGAGATCGACGACACCCTGCTGCTGCTGGAGCACGACGCCGTGTACACGCTCGGTCGCCGAGCAACGGACGGCGAGGTTCTGCTGGACGCCGATGCGCTCGCGGCGCGCGGGATCGCCGTCGAGCGCACCGACCGGGGCGGGCGCGTGACGTACCACGGGCCGGGGCAGCTCGTCGGCTATCCGATCATCGACCTCGGACAGCACGCGGACCTCGTGGCGTACGTGCGAACGTTGGAACGCGCGCTCATCGCGACCGTCGCCGAGTACGGGGTCGACGCAGGAACGATCGGCGGCCTGACCGGCGTGTGGGCCGGCGACGCGAAGATCGGCGCGATCGGCGTGCACGTCTCGCGCGGCATCACGACGCACGGCTTCGCGTTGAACGTGACGGCCGACCTCGACGCGTTCAACGGGATCATCCCATGCGGCATCGTCGACCGCGGCGTGACGTCGATCGAAGCGCTGACCGGATCGAGACCGGGCGTCGAAGAGGTGGGCCGGCGCGCGGCAACCCATCTCGCGGAACTCCTTGATGGATCCCTCTCGTGGATCGAATCTGCAGCCCTCGAGGGTGCACATGTCTGAGCGGAAGAGCTTGCCTCTGCTCACGGTGCAAGGCCCTGCGCGGGCGCTTGAGATGGACGAGGTCGTCGAAGGGCGCAAGCCGCCGTGGCTGAAGGTCCGGTTCAAGACGGGCCCCAATTTCCAAGAGCTACGACAGATCGCGCGCGCCGGCGGGCTGCACACGATCTGCGAAGAAGCCATGTGCCCGAACATCTCCGAGTGTTGGGAAGAGCGTGAGGCGACGTTCTTGATCGGCGGCGACCGGTGCACGCGCCGGTGCGCGTTCTGCGACGTCACGACCGCTCCCCCGCTCGGCTACGACACCGACGAGCCGCGCCGCATCGCCGACGGCGTCCGCCAGATGGGTCTGCGCTACGCCGTCATCACCGGCGTCGCGCGCGACGACCTCGAGGACGGCGGCGCGTGGCTGTACGCGGAAGTGACGCGGCAGATCCGAGCAGCCGTCGACGGGTGCGGCGTCGAGCTCCTGACGCCGGACTTCAAAGGATCGGCAGAGGCGCTCGCCGTCGTCGTCGACGCAGAGCCCGACGTCTTGGCCCACAACATCGAGACCGTTCCCCGTCTCATCAAACGGATACGCCCTGCGTTCACGTACGAGCGATCGCTGGAGTTCCTGCAGCGCGCGCGCACAACGCTTCCGCCGACCTCGTACACGAAGTCGAACATCATCGTCGGCATGGGCGAGCAGCCGGACGAGGTCGTCCAGACGATGGAGGACCTTCGAAATGCTGGCTGCGACCTGCTCACGATCGGGCAGTACCTCCGCCCGAGCCCGTTGCAGATCCCGGTGTCGCGCTACGTGCCGCCGGAGCAGTTCGACGCGTGGAAGCGCGAAGGCGAGTCGATGGGATTCGCGTGGGTCGAGGCGGGGCCGCTCGTTCGATCGAGCTACCACGCCGGCAAGCAGCACCGCGCGGCGCGCGCGCGCGCATAGCAAAAAGGGAGCCGGGGATGGCTCCCTTCTCGCGGGGGACGTTGCTCAGCCGTCGACGCAGCACTTCCCGTCGGGAGACTCCGAACGGTGCTCCGACGCAGCACGGCCGTCGCAGCACTTCTCATCCTCGGCCGTGTGAACGTGTGTGTGGCTTTGCTCGCTCATCGAACCTCCTCTCCAGCTGGTTGCGTGTTCGTGGGCTTCGCGGGGCGATCGCCGTAGACGCGGAACCCGATGCGGTAGACGAGAACGCCCCCGAAGTACTGGCCGAGCGTGAGCGTGATCACGCCGATTGCACCCAGGACGATCCACAGCGCGTGCGCGCGCGGAGCGTTCCAATGGCTCCAGCGGACTACTTCATTCACCACGAAGATCCCGGCGGTCGTGAGCTGTAGGAGCAGGTGCTTGTTCGCCACCTTGCGCGCGCGCGACCCGGGCTTCATTCCCCACCAATCGACGAGCCCGGTCGGCACGGCGAAGAGCGAACCGGCGAACGCGCCGAGGATCAGCCACGTCGCAGCAAGAGGCGCCGAGGGGAAGTGGCCGATCCTCGACACGATGTCCAGGCCCAGCGCTCCGATGTAAAGCGCCACGGGGAAGTGGACGAACATCACGTGGCTCGGATGGCCGATCGGCCTTCCTTGGACGAACTCTTTGAGCGTCCACCGCCTTCGCTCGCCCGAGGGAGTTTCGGTGTAGAAGAGGCCCATAAACAGCTCCGCCTTCTCGCCCTTGTAAAACTAGTATAGATTAGTTTTAGACTCAGCTCGATGTCAAATGGGGACCGCGACGTGAAAGACAAGCTCACCCGCCTCGCCTCGCTCGCCGAGCCCGTCCGGCGCGCGCTGTACGAGTTCGTGATCCGGCAGGATCACGAAGTGTCACGCGACGAGGCCGCGAAAGGCGTGAAGATCTCGCGCGCGCTGGCCGCGTTCCACCTCGACCGGTTGGCCGACGACGGGCTGCTCGACACGACCTATCGCCGGCCGCCCGGCCGCAGCGGTCCCGGTGCAGGCCGGCCCTCGAAGCTCTACCAGCGCGCGGCCGAGCCGGTCGAGTTCACCACTCCCCCACAGAACTACGGCCTCATCGCACGCGTGCTCACGGCGTCGATCGGAGACGCGCGCGCGAAGGAGGCGGCCGATGAGACTGCGCGCGCCCGCGGCCTCGCGCTCGGAAGAGACGCCCGCAGGCGAGCCGGTACGTCGGCGGCCGACGGTGTGCTCGTTCGCAAGCTCACCGAGGTCCTTCGCGAGAACGGCTTCGAGCCCGTCCGCAAAGGCGACGAGCTTCGCCTCCGGAACTGCCCCTTCGACGCGCTGGCAAACGACTATCGCGACGTGGTGTGTGGCATGAACTTCTCGATGCAGCGAGGGATCCTCGAGGGCTTGGGTGCAGACAAGGTCGATGCGGTCTTCGAGCCGACACCCGGGGCCTGCTGCGTCGCGTTCCGGATCGGCGAGCAGCGCCGCAGGCGCGTGCGATCGTTAACCGCTTCCTAAACCCGAACTCGTGGTTCTGCTAACCAGGCTTGCGCGCGACAGTTCGTTCCACGATTCCCACCTTCGCGCGCTCCAGAGTCTCAATCTCAAAGCCCTCGCGACGTAGGTGGTCGAGCGGTTCCCGAATAAGGCTGTCTCCTTGGCGGCGAGCAAACGGCTCGAGCAGGCGTTGGATGCCGGCAACGACTTTCGACGGGCTACGGACGTGTTCGACTGCGACCAGCTTGCCCCCTGGACGAAGAACCCGCTTTACCTCTCTGACCGCCGCTGCATCGTCGGGGATCGAGCACAGCGAGAAGGTGCATACGACCGTGTCAAAGCTCCCGTCGGCGAACTCCAGCTTCTGCGCATCTCCCAAGCGGAGCTCGGCGGAAGGCATCGACTCGGCTCGCCGCTCCTGAGCGATAGCAAGCATGTTCGGGCTGAGTTCGATGCCGGTCAGCTGGGTCTCGGGAGGATAGAACTCGAGATTGCGGCCGGTGCCAACGGCGATCTCCAGCACGTCGCCCTGAGCGCGAGAACAGGCCCAGGTGCGCGCACCCTTGAAGAGGAGCTTCTCGTAGAAGCCCATCTCGCGGTCATAGCCCGGCGCCTGCTTGTCCCAGTAGCGCTGAGCCTGCTCGGTCGCGTTGTCCGGCTTCTTCATGTGCAACGCTGGATAATCAACCGCCCTCGAAGAGGGAGTCCAATCTCCTGTACCGGCTCTAACGTCAGATCACCGTCAGAACTCGCATAGCCCGACGTCAGGACGGGTTTGCCTGTAACGAGAAGTTAACAATCGGGCAACGAGGGCGTGATTCGCGCGCGCTAGGGTTTTCCCGCTTCAGGGTCGCTTTGGCAATTTGCCGAGCGGGTCTTACGCTACCGAGCGATATCACTGGGGACGACAGGATCAGGGAGGACGAACGTGCCTGATTATTCACCGAAAGACGTGCTGAAGCTGGCCAAGGACACCGGCGTCGAGATCGTGGACTTCCGGTTCTGCGACCTCCCCGGCCTGACCCAGCACTTCAGCGTGCCGGTCGCGGAGCTGACCGAGGCCGGCTTCGAAGACGGGTACGGTTTCGACGGTTCGAGCATCCGTGGCTTCCAGCAGATCCAGGAGTCCGACATGCTGCTCGTCCCGGATCCGACCACCGCGGTCCTGGACCCGTTCCGCGACGCGACAACGCTGAACATCTTCTGCTTCGTTCGCGACCCGATCACCGGCGAGAGCTACTCGCGCGACCCCCGCTACATCGCGAAGAAGGCCGAGGACAACCTGAAGGCGTCCGGGATCGCCGAAACGAGCTACTGGGGCCCGGAGTGCGAGTTCTACATCTTCGATGAGGCGCGCTTCGACCAGCGGCAGAACGAGGGCTACTACTTCATCGACTCCACCGAAGGCGTGTGGGGTTCCGGGGAGCCCGGCGCGCGCGGCTACCGGCCCCGGTACAAGGAAGGCTATTTCCCGGTCCCGCCGATGGACCAGTACCAAGACCTGCGTACCGAGATGGTGCTCGAGATGCAGAAGATGGGCATCACGATCGAGGTGCAGCACCACGAGGTCGGCACCGCCGGCCAGGCGGAGATCGACATGCGGTACGGCACGCTGCTCGAAACGGCCGACCGCGTCATGAACTACAAGTACGTCGTGAAGAACGTGGCGTGGCGCCGGGGCAAGACCGCGACGTTCATGCCGAAGCCGCTCTTCATGGACAACGGCTCGGGTATGCACACGCACCAGTCGTTGTGGCGCAACGGCGACAACCTGTTCTACGACGAGGCCGGTTACGCCGGTCTGTCCGACATGGGGCGCTACTACATCGGCGGGCTGCTCGCGCACGCGCCGGCGCTGCTGGCGTTTACGAACCCGACGACGAACTCGTACCGGCGACTCGTGCCCGGCTACGAGGCGCCGATCAACCTCGTGTACTCGCAGCGGAACCGCTCGGCGTGCGTGCGTATCCCGATGTACGCGAAGTCGCCGGCGGCGAAGCGGCTCGAGTTCCGCACGCCGGACCCGTCCTGCAACCCGTACCTCGCGTTCGCGGCGTGCCTGCAAGCTGGTCTCGACGGCGTGCGTAACAAGATCGAGCCGCCGACGCCGATCGACAAGGACCTCTACGACCTCGAAGCCGACGCGAAGGCGGCGGTGCAGCAGGTCCCGGGGTCGTTGGAAGAGGTGCTGGGCGCGCTGAAGAACGACCACGACTGGCTGCTCGAGGGTGGCGTGTTCACGGAAGACGTGATCGAGACGTGGATCGAATTCAAGACGGTGCACGAGCTGGATCAAGTGCGGCTGCGCCCGCACCCGTGGGAATTTATGCTTTATTATGATATTTGATAATCGGTAAACCTGGTCTGTAATGAAGGGCCGCCTTCGGGCGGCTCTTCCCCTTGTCGGCGCGTCGAGAGTGTCACACGCACGTGCAAGTATCTATCGATGCGGGAATACAGAACCGCCCCTCGCGACCGCGAAGAGCTCGCTTGGGCAGCTGGGTTTTTCGACGGAGAAGGATGCTTCTCTTTCAGCGTCGCAGGCAACTATGTCTGCGTTTCGATATCACAAACAGAGCTCGAACCTTTAGAGCGTTTCACGCGCGCAGTCGGTGTGGGCTGGGTACTCGGTCCATACGACTTGCGCAAGAACGATCGTTGGATAAGGAAACCTCAGTGGGTTTATCGTGCAAATGGCTACGAACGCGTTCAAGCGATAGCAGCGATGCTCTGGTTCAAGTTCAGCTCCTCCAAGGGAGAGCAGGCGCGTCACGCACTCTCGGCTGAGTATCAGCGGCGTGGCTCCCTAACCTGCCAGAAGGGTCATCCCAAAGGCCGCGGCAAAGGGTGTCCAACATGCACAGCCGAATATTGGCGGATGCGTCGAGA
>Ga0066660_10001294_pt1 | contig 10434 bp, 8 predicted proteins | sample GraSoiAngelo_109_FD_75177 | JGI IMG/M metagenome (GOLD analysis project Ga0066660, IMG submission 75177) | Grasslands soil microbial communities from the Angelo Coastal Reserve, California, USA - 14_0903_12_20cm | ecosystem: Environmental > Terrestrial > Soil > Grasslands | place: USA...
ATGGCGCAGATCGTCCCCATGGAGGAGATCAACCTGCATTTCACCGGCGATATCCACGCCGTCGAAGCCGCCCACAACCTGCTGGCGGCGGTGATCGATGCCGCCATCTTCCACGGACAGCTCGAGATTGGGCCTAGTTTCATCACCTGGCCGCGGACGCTTGACGTCAACGACCGCGCGTTGCGACACATCGTGACGGGACTCGGAGGCGACGAGCACGGCGTACCGCGGGAATCCAGCTTCATCATCGCCGCCGCCTCGGAGATCATGGCTATCCTGGCGCTGGCGAGTGACCTGGAGGATCTTCGCCAGCGGATCGGGCGCATCATCGTTGGCCAACGGAAAGACGGCAGCTTCGTCACCGCCGAAGACCTGCGGGTTGCGGGGGCAATGACGGTGCTGCTCAAGGAGGCGCTGCTGCCCAACATCGTGCAGACGATGGAGGGGCAGCCGGCGCTGGTACACGCCGGTCCGTTCGGGAACATTGCTCACGGTAATAACTCCCTGCTCGCGGACCAGATGGCGCTCAAGCTCGCGGACGTGGTCGTCACTGAGGCTGGCTTCGGCGCCGACCTTGGCCTCGAGAAATTCGCGCACATCGTCGCGCGCTACGGACATTTGAAGCCGGCCGCGGCGCTTGTCGTGGCCACGGTTCGAGCGCTCAAGTCGCACGGCGGTGTCCCAATGGCCAAGCTCGCGACTGAGGATGTTGAGGCGTTGAAGCGGGGAGCCGAGAATCTCGCCGCGCACATCGACATCGTTCGTGCGTTCGGGATGCATTGCGTCGTCGGTGTGAACCGGTTCCCAACGGATACGGACCGAGAACGCGAGCTGGTGACCGAACTGGCCGCCCAGTTTGGGGCGGACGCGGCGGTCGTCAACGATGGCTTCGGCCGGGGCGGCGAGGGCAGCATCGAGCTGGCCGAGGCGGTGCTGGGCGCTACGAAGAACGGCAGCAACTTCGCACCGCTGTACGGACCGGACACGCCGATCCGCGAGCAGATCCAGACGCTCGCGCGCCGGGTCTACGGCGCCGCCGACGTCGAATTCCTGCCGGAGTGCCAGAAGCGCATCGACTGGCTGACGGAACAAGGGATGGGCACGCTTCCGGTGTGCATGTCGAAGACGCACCTGTCGCTCTCGCACGACCCGTCGCTGAAGGGCCGGCCGCGCGGCTTTACGATGCCTGTCCGAAATGTCTATCCGTCCGCCGGCGCCGGCTTCGTCGTGGCGCTGGCAGGCGACATCCAGCTTATGCCCGGTCTGGGGAAGGAGCCAGCCTACACCCGGATCGACATCGACAGGAATGGGACGATCACCGGGCTAACCTGAGACCGGGAGCCACCGAACTCTTTGTCGAGCTGACGCCCTGGGAGCTGCGATGCACGCGGCGCCGCTCTCCGGCGGCGATCACCAGCTCGCACCCGTCCAGGCGGGTGCACTGGCACCGGATCGTCTCGTTGAGCAGGCGTTTGGCTGCCTGCGCCTTCCGTATCGTTTCGTCCAGTTCCTTTACCTTGGCTCCCGCGAGTAGCTCCCAGCGATGGCGCGCCGAACCGCGGTAAGGGAGAAGGGATCGAATTTCTTCGAGGGTAAAGCCAACGTCCTGATACAACGCGACAAGGGCTAGTTGGTCAATGGTGTCCGGATCGTAGCGGCGCTGATTGGCCTGACGTGTAGCCGGCCTGATGAGACCAATCTCCTCGTAATACCGCAAAGCAGACGGACGATGTCCGCTGCGCTTCGCCAATGCGCCGATCGTTAGCAATTTCTGAACATCCAGATCGTCTCTTGACTTCAAGTGTACTTGAAGTGCGAGGATTTCCCCATGAACAAGAATTCCGCTGGTGACAATCCGATCGCATGCGCTCTTTCAACTGGTGACCTGGCGAAACGGGAAGAGGCGTGGCGCACGTTACTCACTACGTCCGTGCTTGCGCAGGAACGGGTTCCTGGTGGGCTTCGGCTTGTCGTCCGCGCCGGCGCTGGTGAGAAGTTGAACGCCCTCATCGACGCGGAACGGATCTGTTGTTCGTGGATCACGTTTGCAGTAGATGGAGAGTCCGTGACGATGACGGCGCCGGGCGACGGCGAGGAAGTCCTCGTCCACATGTTTTCTGTGGACGCCCTTAGCCGGTAAGGCTTACTCGGGGCGGCCGACGGCGTCGAGCAGCCAGTCTGCCAGAGACGACGTGAACGAACCGCGCACGTAGACGTGGAACGCGTTGTCGTCGCTCCGCCGCTCCATGATGACCTGGACTTTCGCCAACAAGGTTTGGGCGCAGCGACCCGGTCCGAAGGCGCGCGGATGCAGGTCGATAGCGATCCCGTGGGCGAGCAACTCCTGTGCCCGCTCCCCCTGAATCAGCATCACCGTCCGATTTGCGGAAACATCGACGATCGAGGCGGTTGCACCGGTGACCGCGTCGTGCATGGAGTGTTCGATCGCTCTGGCTTCATCCGCGGCGCCGACAATCAGCCATTCATCGGGGCCGAGCCACAGGGCGCGGTGGTTGGCGCTTGAGGCGACTGTATTGGGCGTCAGCGGTAAGGCGAGGCCGAGGACGTCAGCGAGGCGTTGCGGCATCCTTTGATCGGGTTCGGCCCGAAGGTTGATCTGTGTCAGGAACGGTAGCTCTCGGATCGAGATGGCGCCGTTGGTTGCCTCGTGAAGGGCGGCGAACCGTTCGGCATAATCGGCGAGCGGGCTGCGCCGGATCGCCTCAGCTATCACGGCGAGCATTCTCCTTGTCGTAAAAAATCGGCTCCACGACGGATGCTGCCACCACCTGGCCGTCGAGTGGAGCGTAGATGGTGCTGCCGATCCGCTCGCGGCCGCTCTGCAGTAGCGCCAGGGCAAATGTCCGCCCGAGCGTGGGGCTGCGGTAACTCGAGGTCACGTGGCCCACGCTGTACCGGCTAGTCCGGTCGGACTGCAGGACGAGCTGCGAGCCTTCAGCCAGAAGCGCATCGCCGTCCAGCGGCAGCAGACCAACGAGATGCTTCCGATCGGTTCTCGTCGTGTCGACTCTCCGGTGTGAGCGCTGGCCGATGAATGGCTTTCGTTTGGAGATCATCCAATCGATACCCAGGTCTTGTGGCGTCACCGTGCCATCGGTGTCCTGGCCAATGATGATGTAACCCTTTTCGGCGCGGAGGATTTCCATCGCTCCAAGACCGTATGGCGTGATCCCGAGAGGCTCGCCTGCGACCATGACAGCCTCCCACAGCGACAACCCATACCAGCTCGGAGTCCACAGCTCGTATGCCAGCTCGCCCGAAAACGTGATGCGATGAAGGCGCACCGGCATATCGCGAATCTCGTTTTCGCGAATGGCCAGGAAAGGAAAGCTATCTGGGCCGACCGAAAGGTTTGGGAAAAGACTGTGCACGACGTTGCGCGAACGCGGGCCCACGACCGCAATGGCCGCCCATTGGTCGGTGACCGAAGTCAGGTGAACCCGCAGATCCGGCCACTCGGTCTGCAGCCATTCCTCCATCCAATCGAGAACGGCCGCTGCTCCGCCGGTGGTCGTAGTGGCCAACCAATGATCCGGGCCCAGATGCATGACGACGCCGTCGTCGAAGACCATGCCGTCCGCCCCGCACATGAGCGCGTAGCGGCAGGACCTCTCCTTCAGCGTGTCGAACGCGTTGGTGTAGATCCGATTCAGGAATTCGAGGGCATCCGGTCCCTGGATGTCGATCTTGCCGAGCGTCGACACGTCGACCGCCGCCACGTTCTCTCGGGCGGCGCGACACTCCCGCGCAACGGCCGCGTCCGTGTCCTCGTCCTCCCTCGGGTAATACCGGGGACGCTTCCATTGACCGGCGTTCTCGAAGACGGCCCCGTGGGCGACATGCCAGGTATGCAAGGGCGTCACGCGGATTGGCTCGAAGAGTTCGCGGCGATTCCGGCCGGCCAGCAACGCGAAGGGAATCGGCACGTAAGGCGGACGGTAGGTCGTGACGCCGACGGCACCGACGGGTTGGCCGAGTTGGGTGGCGATAATGGCGCTCTCGTTGATTCCTGCGGTCTTCCCCTGGTCGCTGCCGGTGCCGATCGTCGTGAACCGCTTGACGTGCTCGACGGAGCGCATCCCCGTGCCGAGTGCTTGCTGGACATCGGCGACGGTCGCGTCGCGCTCCAGGTCGATAAAGTGCGTCGACCAATCCTCGCCATCGCCGGGAATGACCCAGGACGGCACGATTGTGCCCTGGCCACGACCGTTGAGATCGCCGCTCGCGGCGCCAATGACCTCGACGCCGTCGATCGGTGCCTCGGGCACGAAACAGGCGAGACCGTCGTCGTATCGAAGTCTGCCCTGAGCCTGGCTGAAGAGATGCAGAGCCGGATTGAATCCGCCCGAGACGCAGAGGAGGTTACATTGGATCTCGCGGCGGTTGTGATTGCCGGTAAGTGGGACGACGATGACGGATTCGAGGGCGACCCCACTCTCTGCCACGGTGTCGACGATCGCTTGCCCCGTACGGACGTCGATGATCGCTTCGAGGCTGATTCCGGCCCGTTGCAGGTCGGCCTCGAGCGGCTTCGTGCTGTCATTGCTCGTGAAGATGACCGCCCGCTGGCCCGGCGCGACGCCGTACCGGTTGATGTAAGTCCGAACAGCGCCGGCCAACATGATGCCCGGACGGTCGTTGTTCGCAAAGACGAGCGGGCGCTCATGGGCGCCGGTCGCAATCACGATCTTCCGCCCGCGAACCTGCCAGAGCCTCTGCCCATTGGGCCGACGCTCAGCGACCAAAGCCAGCTTCTGGTCGTAGAGTCCGAACGCCGTCGCGCGGGTCAGCAGGCGGACCTCCGGCATTGACGACAGCTGCGTGATCGTGCTCGTCAGCCAGTCGTTCCAGCCCGCGGTGAGCAACCGTCCGCCTAACTCCGCCTGTTCGTCGACCAGGATCACGCGGTCGCCCGACCGACCCGCCTCCAGTGCCGCCGTCAGGCCGGCGCGCCCGCCGCCAATTACCAGCACCTCGCAGTGCACGTAGGTCTTGTCGAATCGCGCGGCGTCTTGCTCGGGGACGGCACGGCCTTTGCCGTTCAAGCCAGCGGCTTGGAGACCATCCACTAGCTCGACCTGTGTCGCGCGGAGCATCGGCTCCGGGCCGATCTGCACGAGGGCATTCGGTTCCTCGATGCCAGCGGTAAAGATGCCGCGAGGCCGGCCGTACACGACGCTTCGACCGACCACTCGAACATCGTTCGCCAGCAAAGCCGACGCAAGGGTGTCGCCGGCGTAGCCGCTATAGGACGTGCCGTTGAAGCTGAAACGGAGCGGACGCGACCGATCGATGCGTCCGCCTTGAGGCAGACGGCTCATGCCGATGCGTCGGAAGCCGGCGTGATCTCGTGGGTCACCGTGTCACGTGTCAACCTGAACCAGCGGCGGCAGCCGGCTGTATGGACCCAACGCTCTTCCAGGGCACCTTTAGGGTTCGGCCGGTAATAGAGGTAGCGCGCCCAGGCCCGATCATCGACGGTTTGCGGGTCCGGCGGATAGCCCGCCGGCACCGGGCCGCCGTACCGGAACTCGACCTCCTCGCGATCGCCGCACCAGGGGCAAGGAATAAGCACGTTAGTGTGCCACCGCGGCGGCTCCATGCTCGTCGATCAGGGCACCGGTCGTGAAACGCTCGAGCGTAAAGGGCGTGTTGAGCGGATGCGGCTGACCCTGCGCGATCGTCTGCGCGTACGTCCAGCCGGCGGCCGGCGTCGCCTTGAAGCCGCCGGTGCCCCAGCCGCAGTTGATGAACAGGTTCTCGATCGGGGTCAACCCGACGATGGGCGAGGCATCCGGCGTCACATCGACGATGCCGGCCCAGGTGCGCAGCACATGCACCCGGCTGAAGATCGGGAAGATCTCGAGGGCGGCGGCCAGCTGGTACTCGATCACGTGCGGCGAGCCGCGCTGACCATACGAGTTGTACGCGTCCATCCCCGCGCCCATCACGAGCTCGCCTTTGTGCGCCTGGCTGATATAGACGTGGATGTCGTTCGAGAGCACGACACAATTCAGGATCGGCTCGAGAAGCTCGGAGACCAGCGCCTGCAATGGGTAGCTCTGAATCGGTAGGTCCAGTCCGACCATCGAGGCGAGGACGCTGCTGTGTCCGGCGGCACAGAGGGCGACCTTGCCGGCCGCGATCGGTCCGCGGTTGGTCTGCACGCCGACGACCCGATCACCTTCTAGCTCGAAGCCGGTCAGTTCGCAGTTCTGGATCAGGTCGACGCCGAGTTCGTCAGCCTTGCGGGCGAAGGCCCAGGCGACATAGTCGTGTTTGGCGATGCCGCCGCGACGTTGCAGCGTGGCGCCCAGGATGGGGTAGCGCACGTCGGGCGAGATGTTGACGATCGGGCAGAACGCCTTGACCTCCTCCGGCGTCAGCCACTCGGCATCGATCCCGTTCAGCTGGTTCGCGCTGATCCGACGCTTGCCCTCGCGAACCTGATGCAGGCTGTGCGTCAAGCCCATGACACCCCTCTGGCTGAACAGGAGGTCGTAGTCGAGCTCGGCCGATAGACCTTCCCACAGCTTGAGGGAGAACTCGTAGATGGCCGCGCTCTCGTCCCAGAGGTAGTTCGAACGGATCACGGTGGTGTTCCGTGCCATGTTGCCGCCCGCCAGCCAACCCCGCTCCAGAACGGCCACGTTCTTGATGCCGTGATTCTTTGCCAGGTAGTAGGCGGTGGCAAGCCCGTGACCACCCGCCCCGACGATCACGACGTCGTAGGCTTTCTTGGGTTCCGGATTACGCCACAGGTGTCGCGGCGAGTCTGGTTCACGCATGCTCTACCGGCCCCTATATATAAGGTATGGCCGAGCCGGACTCGGAATGGTGGCGCACCTGGTTCGGTCCGAGCTACCTCGAGCTCTACGACGAGACCTTGAGGGAGCGAACGCCCGTGGAGATCGATCAGCTCGAGCGCCTTCTCCGGCTTCGCCCGCCAGTCCAGATCCTGGACCTCCCGTGCGGCCAGGGCCGCCATGCCGTCGAACTGGCTCGCCGGGGCTACGCGGTGACCGGCGTAGACCTCTCACCATATCTCCTCGAGGTCGCGAAAACCCGGGGAAGCGAGGCCGGCGTCCGTGTTGACTGGCGCCTCGGCGACATGCGACAGGCGACTGTTGGCGACCACTTCGACCTCATCCTCAATCTCTTCACCAGCTTCGGGTACTTCGCCGACGCAGCGGACGACCGGCTGGTAATTCGCGCCGCCGGAGCGATGCTCAAGCCGGGCGGACGGTTCCTCCTGGAAGTGGTCAATGGTGACCGGATTATGGCGAACTTTGAGGCACGCGAGTGGTTCACGGTTGGGCAGATTGCGGTGATGGAGCGGCGGTCGCTCGACGTTGCTACCCGCCGCTTGGTCGTGGAGCGAACGGTGAGCTCGAACGACGGCAGCGAGGTGACGGTCCACGCGCTCCGGCTGTATGGCGGACGCGACCTCCTCGAGATGCTGACGGCGGAGGGCTTCGCGACGGTCGATCTCTACGGTGATTGGAACGGCGAGCCGCTCACGGCCGAGAGCCTGCGAGTGCTGGCGGTCGGCACCAAAGCCTGAGCCAACGAAAAAGAGCGGGAGCCGGCTCCCGCTCCTCAGCATAGTCAGCGCTAGTCTTCGTCGTGACCGGCCTTGCAGACCGGAGGCGGTGTTTCCTGAATGACCGTGATCTGAATCGTCTCGGTGATCGTGATCAGGACGGTCTGGCAGGTCACCGTGATCGTGCCCGTCGAGTGACCGTCGCCGAGGGCGATGACCTCGATCAGGTTGAGGTCGTTGAGCTCGTTCTCTTCATCTTGCGGGGTCACGAACTTGAGATGCGCGAAGTGGTCCTCGTCGCTCTTGATCGCGGCGACGATCGGGGCGACGCTGCCATGGATTTGCGTGTGGGCCTTGGCGAGTTGCGACTGGACTTTGCCAGGCGCAACCTTGGAAGCGCTGACGGTCTGGGCCACCTGCGTGGTGCAGCCAGACTCGGCGGCGTTGAGCTTTACGATCAGGTCGTCGCCGGCTTTCTTGACGGCGCTGACCAGAATCACCTTCGAGTGGTCATCCGCCGGCTGGATCATGGCGACGGTCGCGTCTTTGTGGTCGCCGTTGGAGACGATCACGAGGGTCGTCGGGACGGCCGCCACCGTCAACACGCTCACCGCGGTGACCGTGATGATCCGCTGGCTGACCCAGGTCAGGAGAAGCGTGAACATTACGATGAGACCTCCTTGAGGACGGGGTCCTCTGCAAGGATGAACGCGCCATAAGGGAGCCCCATCGACGTCCGGAAGCGGCTGTCACCGGTCCGTGCCCGGGGTGGGAGCGAGCGCGACGGGTATGTGAGCTGGATGTAACCAGACGAGAAAGTTTTGGTTGACGCCTAAAGTCGAGCGCGGCTATACTTCAGCCCAATATGGGCTCCGGTCAGAGGGGGTGCAATCCATTTGTCGGAAATCAAGGTCCGCGAGAACGAGACCTTCGAGAGCGCCCTTCGACGCTTCAATAAGAAGATCAAGCAGAACGGCGTCCTCTCCGAGGTGCGCCGGAGAGAGCACTACGAAAAGCCCAGCGTGAAGCGCAAGAAGAAGATCGCGGCGGCGCGGAAAAGGCGGGCTCGCACCACGTAATCCGACCTCGCCCGCACGCGAGGGATCCCAGGTGAAGTGATGAGAGAGCGTGGCTCGTTTGCGATCGAGCGACTCCGGCGACGGGGGCGCCTGTTCGCGCGCGATCTTCGGCTCGGCCACATCGGCGGGCGTCGCTGGCCGCCCTATCTTCGCTCCGCGGCGGTGACGCTGATCCTGGCACTGGCGACGGCCCTCGTCGTCGCGCAGAACTTCCTGCCGAACCGCCTCAACCTGCGGGCCGGCGACGTCTCGAGCCAGGACGTGGTCTCGCAGCAGTCGGTGCGCTACGAGAGCCAGACCAAGCGCGACGAGGCGCGCGCGGCCGCCACGGCGCAGGTGCCGGATCAATTCGATACGTCGGTCAGCATCCAGCAGCGACAGGCGATCGACTCACTGGCAACCAGGGTGGGGGACCTGCGCCAATCGTCGAGCTCCGGGCCTGATCGCTCCGCCCAGCTGAGCCTGCTGGAGCCGCAGCTCAGCGATGCGCAGCGTCAATACCTGCTGCAGGCCGACGGTGGCACGGTGGCCACCATCTTCAAGAGTGCAGGCGACATCCTGCAACAGCTGGAGAGCAATGGCATCAAGTTCGACACCTTAAAGAGCGCGCAGGACTCGGCACAAACGCGGGCCGCTGCCCTGCATCTCGATGCCACCGGCGCCTCGACCGTGGCCGCCCTGGTCCGCGCTCACTTGAAGGTCAACTTCCTGCAGGCCGAGACGGCGCTGAAGCGGCAGCAGGCAAGCGATGCCATCCCGCCCGTCTTCGTGAACGTCGCCCAGGGCCAGACCATCATTCGCTACGGCGATCTGGTGACGCCCTTCCAGCTGGAAGAGGCCCAGGCCGTTGGCCTGCTCGCACCCAGGACCGACTGGGCTCGAATCCTGGCGGTCTTCATGCTGGTCATCATTCTGTTCGCAGTCGCGCTCGGCTACCTGATGCAGTTCCGGCCGGCGATCCTCCGTGACCCGCGGCAGCTCGGCACGCTGGGCGGGCTGATGCTGCTGTTACTGGTCGTCGCCAAGCTCGCCGTTCCCCTCAACCCGGTTGCCCAATACCTCGTGCCGATGGCCGCCGTGCCGCTGCTGGTCGCCGCCCTGATGGACACCGGCCTGGGCATCATCGTGGCGCTGGCGGTGGGGTTGTTGACCGGCATCATCGCCGACAACGTCCTTCCCCTGACGCTCGTCGGATTCCTTGGCGGTTCGATCGGGGCGATCTACGTGCATCGACTCGAGCGGCTGGGGCAGTGGGTCACGGCCGGCATCCTGGTGGCCGGCGCGCAGTTCGTCACCCTCGTCTCGCTGTCGCTGATCGAACGGCACCAGTCGCTCGACGAGATCCTGTCCATCGGCGGACTCGCGCTCATCAGCGGCCTGCTCTCCGCCCTGATCGCGGGCGGAGCGCTCACCTTCCTGGGCGAGATCACGCAGGTCATCACGCCGATCAAGCTGATGGAGCTGATGACCCCCAACAATCCCCTGCTGAAACGGCTGATGATGAGCGCGCCGGGGACCTACAACCACTCGATCGTGGCCGCCAACCTGGCGGAAGCCGCGGCCGAGGCGGTCGGCGCCAACCCGGTGCTGGCTCGGGTGGGCTGCTACTTCCACGACATCGGCAAGATTCGCCGGCCTCATTTCTTCGTCGAGAACCAGGCGGACATTGGCAACATCCATGAGAACCTTTCGCCCACGACCAGCTCTGACATCCTGAATGCCCACGTCACCGATGGCGTCGAGCTGCTCAAGCAGTATCACTTTCCGACCGCCATCCGCGAAATCGTCCAG
>Ga0066660_10001303_pt1 | contig 10417 bp, 8 predicted proteins | sample GraSoiAngelo_109_FD_75177 | JGI IMG/M metagenome (GOLD analysis project Ga0066660, IMG submission 75177) | Grasslands soil microbial communities from the Angelo Coastal Reserve, California, USA - 14_0903_12_20cm | ecosystem: Environmental > Terrestrial > Soil > Grasslands | place: USA...
CCGCGCGAGGCGACGAGCCAGGCCGCCGCCACCGTCGCCAGCATGGCGGGCCATTGCACGAGATCAACGATATCCATGGTGAGGCTCAGACCCTAGAATCGGCGCCTACGTTCGAGGAGCGCCGATGCAGATTGGGGTGGTCGGGCTGGGAAGGATGGGCGCCGGCATGGCGCAGCGGCTGGCGCAGGCCGGCGTGCGCGTCATCTGCTACGACCAGGCGGCAAACGCGCGTGAAGCGCTGGCCGGCATCCCCCAGCTCGAATGCGCGGAGAGCCCCGCGGCGATGTGCGCGCGGCTGGATGGCGAGCGCCTGATCCTCCTGATGCTGCCCGCGGGCGACGCGGTGGAGGAAACGATCCGCGAGCTCCTGCCGCTGCTCTCCGCGGGCGACACGATCGTCGACGGCGGCAACAGCTACTACCGCGACTCGATGCGCCGCGCGCTCGCGCTCTCGCAGCAGGGGCTGCGCTATATCGACGCCGGCGTATCGGGCGGCATCCACGGGCGCGACCAGGGCTATTGCCTGATGCTCGGCGGGACGCCGAAATCGATCGACATCTTCGAGCCGATCGCGAAACTGCTCGCGCCGCACGCGGAGAACGGCTGGCTGCACTGCGGGCCGAGCGGCGCCGGGCACTTCGCCAAGATGGTGCACAACGGCATCGAGTACGGCATGATGCAGGCGCTCGCCGAGGGCTTCGCGCTGCTCGAAGCGCGCAAGGATCTCGACATCGACGTCGCCCGGCTCGCCGAGACCTGGCGCTACGGCAGCGTGGTGCGCTCGTGGCTGCTTGACCTGTGCGCGGGCATCCTCAAGGACAACGAAACGCTCGCCGGGGTGGCCCCGGTGGTCGCGGATTCAGGCGAAGGCCGCTGGACGGCGCTGGAATCGATCGAGCTCGGCGTGCCCGCGCCCGTCATCACCCTCGCGCTGATGAGCCGCTTCTCGAGCCAGGGGCGCTCGGATTACGAGCGGCGGCTACTCGCCATGATGCGCGCGCGATTTGGTGGACACCCCGTAACGGCAGAATGATCGTGCTCTTGATGGGCGTCTCCGGCGTCGGCAAGACGACGATCGGCGAGCGCCTGGCGCAGCGCCTCGGCTGGCGCTTGGTCGACGCCGACGACTATCACCCGCCGGAAAACGTGGCCAAGATGGCCGCCGGCGTGCCGCTCGAGGATACCGATCGCTGGCCGTGGCTCGATGCCCTCAACCGGCGCCTGCGCGCCGAGCAGGATGCGATCGTCGCCTGCTCGGCGCTGAAGGACTCCTACCGCCGGCGGCTGCTCGCCGGCATCCGCGACGCGCGCGTCGTGTATCTCTACGGCTCGAAAGCGCTAGTCGCCGAGCGCATTGCGGCGCGCAAACACCGCTACATGCCCGCGTCGCTCCTCGACAGCCAGTTCGCCACCCTCGAGCCGCCGCGCGCCGCCATCGCCATCGACGTGTCGGGCGACCCACAGTCCTGCGTTGAGGCGATCGCGGCTGCCATTCAGGCGGCCTGAGGCGGCGCCGCCATGCTGCTCGCGGCGCGCCCTTTCGAAGGTCGCGCGCACGTCGGTGTCGTAGCTTGGCCGATAGCGGAAAGCCGGATCGAGTATGCGCTTCACCGTCAGTGCTCCACGCTGAGCAGCCGCAGCTCGATCGCGCGCATCACTGCGGCCGCGGCGCAGTGCACGTCGAGCTTGCGGTAGCAGTTCTTGATGTGGCTGGTCACCGTGTGCACCGAGATGCCGAGGCGCACCGCCACCTGCTCGTAGGTGCAGCCGTGCGCGAGGAGCTGCAGCACGGCGCCTTCACGCGAGGTCAGCATGGCTCAGTTCCCCACGTGCACCTGGTAGCGCGCGCCGTCGGAGAAGCTGCACGTCCCCGCCCCGCGCGCGGGCGAGCTCATCTGGTACTCGCAGCTCATGAAGGAGCCGTTCGCGCCCCAGGCGCTGGCGACGCCTTTGCGCTCGTCGTTGGCGACGCGGGTGGCTTCGCCGGTGAGGAGCTCGCCACGGTAGGTCATCTGCAGCCGTCCCTTGCCGTTCATCATGTTCGTCACGGTTCCGGAGACCATGCCGTTCTCGGTGGCGATCTCGTTTATCGGATACAGGCGCGCCTGGATCGTGGTGGGCACCGTCACCTGTGGCGCCACCGGGGCCGCGCTCGGGCTGGCCGCGGCGCTCGCCTTCGGCGCCGGGTTCGCCGCCAGCGGCTGGTTCTGCTGCTGCATCAGGAGATGCATCTTGGCGATCTCGTCGGCGCCCACCGGCACGATGTAGCAGCCGGAAAGCGAAAGCGCTGCAAAGCCGCCGGCGAGCGCGGCGGGGATCGTCGATCGTTTCATGACTGCCTCCTTCGGTTAGCCGGAGCGGGGGCCCCGGTCACGGCGATGATGCGAAGGGAGGCCGTGCCGATCGCTTACCGATCGGTTACCAATGGCTTAAAGCGGGACTCCTCGAAGGCGCCGGGATCGAGCTCGAGGCAGCTCTGGTAGCAGCCGAGCGCCCGGTCGCGCTGGCCGCTGTCCTGCCAGTGCCGCAGCACGCGCCCCACCGCGCGCGCGAGGCGCGCCCGCATGCGGCTGCGCGCCGGGAGGTACCAGGCGCAGTCGGCATCGTCGGCGAGAAACGGGCCGCGATAGAGCGCGAGCAGCCGCTCTGCGAGCCGCTCAAACTGCGAGCCCTCGCTCGCCTCCAGGCGCGTCGCCAGTGCGTCAAAGGCCCACGCGTCCACCCAGACGTAGCGCCGATCGAGCGTGAGCTTGCCCTCGTGAAGCACGATCGCCCGGTCCTCGCCGAGGAGCTTGCGCAACCGGTGGAGCGTGCTCGTGAAGGAGCGATGCGCTGAATCGCCGTCGATGCGGGGCCAGAGCGCATCGACGATGCGCGATTCGCTCACTTTCTCGCCGCCATAGGCGATGAGGACCTTTAGGAGCTCGAGCGGCCGGCGCTGCGCCTTGCCGCTGCCGCCGAGCACCTCGCCATGCCGCTCGATGCGGAAAGGGCCGAGCGTGTAGATACGGAACATCCACGGCCAGGCCTCGACAGGGCCTTCGGGGATCAGCCGGCGCTCCCTGATGAGCGTGCGCACATAGTCGGACTCGATGCCTTCCTCGAGCGCGCGCGCGCAGACGCGCGACATGGCGGCCGGCCACCACCACAGGAAGTGCTGATAGCCGTACTGGCGGCCGATCTCGAGCCCCAGCCGCAGCGCCTTCAGCCCCGGCCGCGGCCGGCCATGGGCGAGCGCCATGTCGGCAAAGCCGAGCAGGCACGTGAACTCGAGATGCCGGTTCGGGATGTCGCGCACGATGGCGCGCATGCGCTGCAGCTGGGCGATGCATTTCCTCTGATCGCCGCACTCGAGCAGCACCTGCGCGAGCGCCAGCCGGCAGAGCGCCTCGAAATACGGGCAGCCGACTTCGACCGCCAGGCGCACCGCGGTCTTCTCCATCTGCAGCGCGCGCATCAGATCCTTGCGCAGCATCGCCTCCCAGCCCTGGAAGTGGTGATAGAAGACCTGCGAGAGCCGCCCCGCCTGCGGCGCGAGCGGCGTCAGCTCCTTGGCGATCGCCGCCGCCGTCTCGAGGTCGCCGGCGCCGAGCGCGGTGCCGTAGCCGTGCACGAGGAGCTGGAACGTCCACGTATGGACGCCGGTAGCGCGCGCGGTCTCGAGGCCTTCGCGCATCGCCTGCAGTCCCGGCTCGTACTGCGCCGTGAGCATGCCATGCATGGCCGCCACGTTCTCGAGCGTGATGCGCGAGAAAGGCGACACGCCGCCCGCGGCGGCGGCGCGGCGCGCCTGCTCGATAAGCTGTGCGGCGCGCGGGTGGAGGCCCGTCCACATGAGCGTCAGCGCGCAGAGCATCCCGACCGACATCTGCAGATTGGGCTCGGCCGCATGGCGCGCGCAGCCGAGCGCGCGCTCGACCCACTGCTCGATATCGGGGCGCTGCGGCTTGCGCAGCGTGAGGGCGAACACCATGCTCGCGGCGACGCGCGCTTCGACCGCCGGCGGGCCAATGCGGGCGCCCGCCGCCGCAGCTTCGTCGAGCACCGCGATCCAGCGGTCGAGCAGCGACAGGTCGTCGAGCTCGTAGAGGATCGCATCCATGGCGCCAGCCGCGGCGAGGATCATGCCGTGGGCGTTGCCCTCGCCGCCAGCGCGGAAGAGCTCGAAGGCGCGCTCGTGCGCGAGACGCGCCTCGCGCGGCGCGAGCTGCGCCTGGCTTGCCGCCGCCCAGTAAATCGCCCACGGATAGCGCTCGAGGAGCTCGGGCGGCAGGTCCTCGACCCAGTGGCGCAGCGTCTCGCCGCGGCCCTGCTCGAGCATCGCCGGGCCCTCGGCTTCGATCAGCCGCGCCATCTCGTCCCAGTCGTGGCTCTCGCGGTAGAGCGCGAGCGCATCGTCGCTGCGCCCTGCCTGCGCCGCGAGCGCCGCGGCGCTTCGCTGCAGCCGCCGCCGCAGGTCCTTCGGCAGCGTTTCCTGGGCACGCGCGAGCAGGAACTCGCGGAACATCGGGTGGTACTGGTAGAGCGGCTCGGGACGCCCCTCGCGCAAGGCGACGAAATAGTTGTTGCGATGCAGGCCCTCGAGTATCGCGGCGGCGCGCTCTTCGCCGGTGAGGCTGCGCGCCATGCTGGCGCTCATCTGCGGCAGGCAGGCCGTGCGCAGCAGAAACTCCTGCGTTGCCGCATCGCTCTTCTGGAAAATTTCGCCCGCCAGGTAATCGAACACGAGCTGGCTCGTGGCGAGATCGGGCGCTTCCCCCAGCGCGCCGAGCTTCGCCTGCTCGAGCATCAGCACGAGGCCGGCCGCCCAGCCCTGCGTCGAGGTGTAGACGCCTTCGAGCGTTTCCGCGTCGAGGCCCGGCCGGCGCTCGAGCGCGATCTCTTTGGTCTCCTCGCGCGTGAGACGCAGGTCCTCCCAGCCGAGCATGACGAGCGTGCGGTTCGCGCGCAGGCGCGCGAGGCTGGCTGGCGGATCGCCGCGGCTCACGATGAGCGCGCAGCCGCCCTGCGGCAGCTCGCCGAGCGCAACGCGCATCACTTCGTGCAGCTCGGAGGATGCCGGGATCTCGTGATAGCCGTCGAACACCACCGCGAACGGCGGCTCGAGCAGCGCGTAGAGCGCCTGGAAATAGCGCCGCGTGAACACCGCGAGCGCGGCATGATATTCGGGCGCGAGCAGCGGCAAGGGCTCGGCCGCGCTCTGCCCGAGCTCCTCGGCCGCAAGCCGCAGGTAGTAGAAGAACGTTGCGGGATCGGCATCGCCTTCGTCGAGCTGGTACCAGAGCGAAGCGATGCGCGCATGGTCGAGATAGCTCGCCGCAAGGGTGGTCTTGCCGCACCCCGGTGGCCCGGCGATCCAGATTACCGGGCTCGCTTCGCGGCGCTCATCCAGCATGGCGAACAGCCGCCGCCTGGCGAGCACTCCGGCGAGGCGCGGACGTGTTGTCTTGCCGAGCGCTGCCCTTCTGGGCTTCATGGCCTGCGCCCTCCTCCCGGCCTCATTGTTGCTCGCTCTAGCGGCCTTTCGCAACGCCTTCGCGGCGCGGGTCGGCGCCGCCGCGCCAGCCGCCCGGGACACGCTCGATGCCGTGCAGACCGCTCTCCAGCGGCGCGAGCTCGACCTCGTGCCCGCGCTCGTCGAGCCCGGCGGCGAGCGCCTCGTAGCGCGAGCCGCGCTCGACCTCCGTCGGCCCGTAGCGCACGCCGAAGTTCGGCAAGTCGATCGCCGCCTGGATGTCGAGCTTCCAGTCGAGCACGCCGACCAGCGCTTTCGCGACGTAGTTGATGATCGCCGAGCCGCCCGGTGAGCCGACGATGAGCTGCAGCCGTCCGTCGGCGTCGAACACCATGGCCGGCGCCATGCTGCTTCGCGGCCGCTTGCCCGGTCCTACTTCGTTCGGGCCGCCGGGCACGAAATCGAAGTCGGTGAGCTCGTTGTTGAGCAGAAACCCGCGCGCCATGATGCGGCTGCCGAACCCCGCTTCGATGGTGGTCGTCATGGCCACCGCGTCGCCGTTTCGCTCGACGATCGAGAAGTGGCTCGTGCCATTCTCCATGTCGCCCGGCGCGGCGCGGCGCATGGCGCGCTCGCCGATGAGCCGCGCCCGCTGCGCGAGATAGCCCGGCGCCAGCAGCCGCGCCAGGGGCACCGGCACGACGTCGGGGTCGCCGAGGTAGCGCGCGCGATCGGCATAGGCCAGCCTGCCCGCCTCGCTGAAGTAATGCAGCGCTTGCGCGGACTGCGGCGGCGCTAGAGCGAAGCGCGTGCGCTCGAGGATGCCGAGGATCTGCAGCACGCCAACGCCGCCCGAGCTCGGCGGTCCCATCGAGCAAATGCGCCACACCCGGTACGCGCCGCACAGCGGCTCGCGCTCGCGCGCCTGGTACGCTGCGACATCAGCAGTGGTCAGATCACCGGCTTTGCGATGCATGTGCACGGCACGCACAATGTCGGCCGCGATAGCGCCCTGGTAGAACACGCTCGCGCCGTTTGCGGCGATGGCGCGCAGCGTCGCGGCGTATTGCGGGTTGACGATGCGCTCGCCGACCGTCTTTCCGTAGTAAACGGCGCGCGCCGCCGGATCGTCGCGCAGGTCACGCTCCGCGTCGAGCAGCGCATGCAGGCGTGGCGAGAGCGCAAAGCCGTGCTCGGCGAGATCGATCGCGGAGCGAAAGAGTTCCTGCCACGGCAAGCGGCCGTGGCGGCGGTGGGCAAGCTCGAGCATGCGCAGCACGCCCGGCACGCCGACCGAGCGCCCGCCGAGCACCGCCTCGTGGAACGCGACGGCCTTCCCTTGGGCATCCAAGAACCGCTCGCGCCGCGCCGCGGCCGGCGCGGTCTCGCGCCCGTCGTAGCTGCGCAGCCGCTGCTCGCGCTGCGACCAGTGCAGGAGGAAGGCACCACCGCCGATGCCGGACGATTCGGGCTCCACCAGCCCGAGCACCAGCTGCACGGCGATCGCGGCATCGACAGCCGAGCCGCCGCGCGCGAGGACATCGTAGCCCGCTTGCGCGGCGAGCGGGTGTGCCGCCGCCACCATGAACTCGCGCGCGACGAGCGCATCGCGCGCCTGCGCGATGGCGACGGCGAAAATGAAAAAGGCGGCCGCGGCCGCCTTTTTCATGGCGCCGGCGAGCATCGTCAGACGATCAGCGGCACGATGAGCAGCGCCACGATGTTGATGATCTTGATGAGCGGGTTGACCGCCGGGCCAGCGGTGTCCTTGTAGGGATCGCCCACCGTGTCGCCCGTCACCGCCGCCTTGTGCGCCTCCGACCCCTTGCCGCCATGATGGCCGTCCTCGATGTACTTCTTCGCGTTGTCCCAGGCGCCGCCGCCGGTGCACATCGAGATCGCGACGAAGAGACCCGTGACGATCGTGCCCATCAGGACGCCGCCCAGCGCCTGCGGCCCGAGAAGCAGGCCGACCAGAATCGGCACGAGCACCGGCAGCAGCGACGGGATCATCATCTCCTTGATCGCCGCTCGGGTCAGCATGTCCACTGCGCGGCCGTATTCCGGCTTGGCGCGGCCTTCCATGATGCCCGGGATGTCGCGGAACTGCCGGCGCACTTCGAGCACCACCGCGCCCGCGGCGCGGCCGACCGCTTCCATCGCCATCGCGCCGAAGAGGTAGGGCACCATGCCGCCGATAAAAAGCCCGATGATCACCTTGTAGTTCGAGAGGTCGAAGGTGAAGCTCTTGCCGGCCGCCTCCAGCGCGTGCGTGTAGTCGGCGAAGAGCACCAGCGCCGCAAGGCCGGCCGACCCGATCGCATACCCCTTGGTCACCGCCTTGGTGGTGTTGCCGACGGCGTCCAGCGGATCGGTGATGTCGCGCACCGAGTCCGGCAGGTCGGCCATCTCGGCGATGCCGCCGGCGTTGTCGGTGATCGGCCCGTAGGCATCCAGCGCGACGATGATGCCCGCCATCGACAGCATCGACGTCGCGGCGATCGCGATGCCGTAGAGGCCGGCGAGGAGATACGAGAGCCCGATCGCCACGCAGACCGCGAGCACCGGCCAAGCGGTCGATTTCATCGACACACCGAGGCCGGCAATGATGTTGGTCGCGTGCCCGGTGGTGCTCGCGTCCGCGATGTGCCGTACCGGCTTGAAGTCGGTGCCGGTGTAGTACTCGGTGATCCGGACGAGGAAGCCGGTGAGCGCCATGCCGACCGCCGCCGCCAGCCACAGGTGCCAGATGCTGATGAGCTGCGAGCGGCCCGCGATCTCGAACGGCACCGTCTTCACCACATCGTCCATGACGATGAGCGTTATCGGATAGAAGGCGATGAGGGCGATGACGCCGGCAGCGATGAGGCCCTTGTAGAGCGCGGGCATCACGTTCTTGTCGCCGGGGCGGGCCCTTACGAACCAAGTGCCGATGATCGAGGCGATGATGGCGAAGCCGCCGATCACGAGCGGGTAGATGAGCGCCGCGGGGGTGGTGGTCTTCACCAACAGCGCGCCGAGCAGCATCGTGGCGATGATCGTCACGGCATAGGTCTCGAACAGGTCCGCGGCCATGCCGGCGCAGTCGCCGACGTTGTCGCCGACGTTGTCGGCGATCACCGCCGGATTGCGCGGATCATCCTCGGGGATGCCCGCCTCCACCTTGCCGACGAGGTCCGCGCCGACGTCCGCGCCCTTGGTGAAGATGCCGCCGCCAAGGCGCGCGAAGATCGAGATGAGCGAGCCGCCGAAGCCGAGGCCCACCAGCGGATGGATGATGTGCGAGAGGTTCGACTTGTCGTGCGCGTTCGCATAGAGCAGCGCGAAGTACCCGGCGACGCCGAGCAGTCCGAGCGCGACGACCAGCAGCCCGGTGATCGCGCCGCCGTTGAATGCCACCTGCAGCGCCTCGTTCAGGCCGATGCGCGCCGCTTCCGCGGTGCGCACGTTCGCCCGCACCGAGATGTTCATGCCGATGATGCCGCAGGCGCCCGACAGGATCGCGCCGACGACGAAGCCCGCGGCCGTGTAGCCGTCGAGGAATATGCCGATGAGCACCGCGAGCACGACGCCGACGATGGCGATGGTCGTGTATTGCCGCCTGAGATACGCGACCGCCCCTTCGCGCACCGCCGCGGCGATCTCGCGCATGCGCTCGTTGCCGGCGGGCAGGCCGAGGATCCGCGTCGCCTGCCAGGTGCCGTAGAGGATCGCGAGGATCGCGCAGCCGAGCGCGAACAGTATCCCGCCAGTCATAGTGTGGATCTCCCCGAAAAGGGCTCGGATTTTATCAGGAGAGCGCGGCGAACACGCGCCGCTTGATCTCCTCGACCGGGCCGAGCCCGGAGATCTTGCGATAGCGCGGCGCGCGCGGCTCGCCGCTCGCGGCCCAGCGCCCGTAGTAGTCGACGAGCGGCCGCGTCTGCGCCCGATAGACTTCGAGGCGCTTTCTCACCGTCTCCTCGCGGTCGTCGTCGCGCTGCACGAGCGGCTCGCTCGTCACGTCGTCCTTGCCCGCGACCTTGGGCGGATTGAACGTCACGTGGTAGGTGCGCCCCGACGCCGGATGCACGCGGCGCCCGCTCATGCGCGCAATGATCTCCTCGTCGGGCACGTCGATCTCGAGCACGTAGTCGATCGGCACGCCAGCACGCTTGAGCGCTTCGGCCTGCGGGATGGTGCGCGGGAAGCCATCGAACAGATAGCCGCGCTTGCAGTCGGGCTGCTGCAGGCGCTCGGTGACGAGGCCGACGATGATGTCGTCCGAGACAAGCTGGCCTGCGTCCATCACCTTCTTCGCCGCGAGGCCGAGCGGCGTGCCGGCTTTTACCGCGGCGCGCAGCATGTCGCCGGTCGAAATCGGCGCGATGCCGTACTTCTCGCGGATGAAGTGCGCCTGCGTGCCTTTGCCGGCGCCGGGTGGGCCGAGAAGTATCAGCCTCATCGGAGCATTTTACGCACGGCCTCGAGATCCTCGGCCGTATCCACGCCGGGCGCAATTTCGGCGTCGCTCGGCACCACCGCGATGCGATGTCCGTGCCAGAGCGCGCGCAGCTGCTCGAGCGCTTCGGTGCGCTCCAGCGGTGCCGGCGCAAGCGCCGCGAACTGCTTGAGAAAACGCGCGCGATAGGCATAGATGCCCGCGTGGCGATAGCACGCCGCCTCGCCCTCGCGCGGGTAAGGGATGCGCGAGCGCGAAAAGTACAGTGCATAGCCCTGCGCGTCGACCACGACCTTCACGACATGCGGGCTTGCCGCCTGCGCCGCGTCGCGGAGCGCGTGGCACGCCGTCGCCATGGCCGCGCTCGGCTCGCGCTCGAGGCGCTCGGCGACCGCGCGGATCAGCGGCGGCGCCATCAGCGGCTCGTCGCCTTGGACGTTGACCACGATCTCGTCGGCGGTGAGCCGCAGCACGCCGGCCGCTTCGGCGAGCCGGTCCGTGCCCGATGCGTGATCGGCACG
>Ga0066660_10001306_pt1 | contig 10409 bp, 10 predicted proteins | sample GraSoiAngelo_109_FD_75177 | JGI IMG/M metagenome (GOLD analysis project Ga0066660, IMG submission 75177) | Grasslands soil microbial communities from the Angelo Coastal Reserve, California, USA - 14_0903_12_20cm | ecosystem: Environmental > Terrestrial > Soil > Grasslands | place: USA...
ACGACAGCTTGCGCACGCTTGGATTGGCGCAGAGCTCGTTGCCGATCGCCTTGGAGTCGCCGGTGATGATGTTGAGCACGCCCTTCGGGATGCCGGCGCGCTCGCCGAGCTCCGCGAGCGCGAGCGCCGAGTAGGGCGTCTGGCCGGCCGGCTTGATCACCACCGTGCAGCCGGCGGCGAGCGCCGGTCCCGCCTTGCGCGTGATCATGGCGTTGGGGAAGTTCCACGGCGTAATCAGCGCGCACACGCCGATCGGCTGCTTGATGACGAGGATGCGCTTGTCCGCCTGGTGCGACGGAATGATGTCGCCGTAGGCGCGCTTGCCTTCCTCGGCGAACCATTCGATGAACGAGGCGCCGTAGGCGATCTCGCCGCGCGATTCGCTGAGCGGCTTGCCCTGCTCGGCGGTCATGACCTGCGCGAGGTCTTCCTGGTTCGCCATCATGAGATCGAACCACTTGCGCAGGATCGCGGCGCGCTCCTTCGCCGTTCTTGCGCGCCACGCGGGCCAGGCGCGCTCGGCCGCTTCGATGGCGCGCTTCGCTTCCGCCGCGCCCATGCGCGGCACTGTGCCGAGCTCGTCGCCCGTCGCCGGGTTGTGCACGGCGATGGTATTGCGCGAGTCGGCGTCGACCCACTTGCCGTCGATGTAGCACTGCTCGCGCAGCAGTTTCGGATCCTTGAGGGAAAGCGAACGGACAGCGGCTTCGGCGGGAGCGTTCATGCAGGCCTCCAAAAGAAAAATTTTACTCCCGGGCGGTGGTTACAATGCCGCCGTCACCGAGGAGGAGAGCCATGCGAACAATGATTGCCGCACTGCTGCTGGCCGCCGCAGCCACGGCCCAGGCGCAGTATCCGCAGCGCCCCGTGCAGCTCATCGTGCCGTGGGGCGCGGGCGGCGGCACCGATGCCACGGCGCGCATCGTCGGCACGCTGCTCGAGAAGGATTTGAAGCAGCCCTTCAACGTCGTCAACCGCACTGGCGGCTCCGGCGTCGTCGGCCATGACGCCATCGCCAGGGCGACGCCGGATGGCTACACCATCGGCATGATCACGGTGGAGATCACGATGATGCATCACGTCGGTCTCACGCCGCTCACCTACAAGGACTACACGCCGATCGGCCTCGTCAACGCCGATCCGGCGGGCGTGAACGTGCGCGTCGATGCGCCGTACAAATCGATGAAGGATCTGCTCGCCGCGATCAAGGCGAACCCGGGCAAATTGAAAGCGTCCGGCACCGGCCAGGGCGGCATCTGGCACCTGGCGATCGCGGGGCTGCTGAAGGACCAGGGCATCGATCCGAATGCGCTGCCCTGGGTGCCCTCCAACGGCGCCGCGCCCGGCCTGCAGGATCTCGTTGCCGGCGGCGTCGATGTCGTGCCCTGCTCGATTCCCGAGGCGCGCTCGATGATCGACGCCGGCAAGGTGCGCGCGCTCACCATCATGGACGCGAATCCGCCCGCGCTTTATCCGAACGTGCCGACGCTGAAAAAAGAGCTCGGCACGAATTGGCAGATCGCCGCCTGGCGGGTGATCGCGGCGCCGAAGGGCATTCCCGCGGAAGCGCAGAAGACGCTCACCAGCGCACTGAAGCGCGTCTACGACTCGAAGGAGTACAAGGATTTCATGGCGAGCCGCGGCTTCGGCGTGGTGTGGGCCGATGCCGCCGGCACGACGAAGTTCATGGCCGACTCCGACGCGAATCTCGGCGCGGCGCTCAAAGCCGTCGGGCTCGCCAAATAAAGATCCACGACGGCCTGACGGGCGCCGCGCTCGTCGTCCTCGCCGGGATCCTCCTCTGGCATATCCAGGGATTCCCGGCGATGCCGGGCCAGAAATTCGGCCCGGCCTGGTTCCCGGGCCTTATCGCCGTCGGTCTCGCGATCTGCGGCGCGCTGCTCATCGGCTCGGGAATGCGCCAGCGCAGGCCGTGGCTTGCCGCTCCCGAGTGGATCCGTAGTCCGCGGGCGCGCTCCGGCATCGGGGCGCTACTCGGCGGGCTCGTCTTCTACGTGCTAGCAGCGGACGCGCTCGGATTCCACATCACGGCGATCGTGCTGCTCGCGGTGTGGATACGGCTGCTCGGGGCGTCATGGCGCGTCACGCTTTGCGTCGCAGTGCTCGCCACGCTGGTGATTCACCTCTCGTTCTACAAGCTCCTGCGAGTCCCGCTGCCCTGGGGCTTGCTCGAGCGATGGGCGTTCTGATGAGCGGCGTGCTGGCGCAGGCCTTCTGGCTGGTCTTCGACCCGTATGTGCTCTGGGTGATCTTCGCCTCGGCGATTTTCGGCTTGTTCGTCGGCGCCGTGCCGGGACTCACGGCGACCATGGCCACGGCGCTGCTCGTGCCCGTCACGTTCTTCATGCCACCGGTGCCCGCCATCGCCTCGATCGTCACGGCGACGGCGATGGCGATCTTTGCCGGCGACATCCCGAGCTGCCTGCTGCGCATGCCCGGCACGCCGGCTTCCGCTGCCTACACCGACGAAGCGTACGCGCTGACCAAGAAAGGGCAGGGGGAGCTCGCGCTCGGCGCGGGCCTGTGGTTCTCGATCCTCGGCGGCTTGTTCGGCACCGCCGTGCTGATCGCCGCGGCGCCTAGCCTGGCGGAGATCGCGCTGAAATTCTCGTCATTCGAGTATTTCTGGCTGGTGGTGCTCGGCTTGGCGAGCGCCGTGTTCCTCGCGATCGGCAATCCGCTCAAAGGCGTCGTCTCGCTGCTGCTCGGGCTCCTGATTGCATCCCAAGGCCTCGACAACCCGGCGGGCTTTCCGCGCTTCACCTTCGGCATTGCGGAGCTCGCCGGCGGCCTCACGCTGATCCCCATCATGATCGGGATGTTCGCCGTGTCGGAGATCCTGCGCAGCGTGTCGCGCATCGATCAACCCTGGGAGATGGCGCAGACCAAGATTGGCAACGTGCTCCACGGCATGTGGGGCCTCACGCTGCGCTATCCATGGCAGCTGCTGCGCGGCAGCGCGGTCGGCACGGCGATCGGCGCGCTGCCCGGCGCGGGCGCCGACATCGCCGCGTGGATGTCGTATGCCATTTCCAAGCGCTTCTCCAAAGAGCCGGACAAATTCGGCACCGGCCACATCGAGGGCATCATCGAGGCGGGCGCCTCCAATAACAGCGCCCTGGCGGGCGCGTGGATTCCAGCTTTGGTGTTCGGCATCCCCGGCGACTCGATCACCGCGATCGTGATCGGCGTGCTTTACATCAAGGGCCTCAATCCCGGGCCCACGATCTTCATGAACAACGCGCCGGCAATCTACGCCGTCTTCCTGGTGTTCATCCTCGCCAATTTACTGATGCTGCCGTTCGGCATCGCCGCGATCAAGGCTGCAAAGCAGATGCTGCGCGCGCCGCGCGAGGTGCTGCTGCCGGTGATCGTGCTCTTCTGCATTGTCGGCTCGTTCGCCATCAACAACTCGCTGTTCGGCGTGGTCTTGATGCTCGCTTTCGGCGTCGTCGGCTACTTCATGGAGGAGAACGGCTTCCCCATCGCGCCCGCGATCCTCGGCATGGTGCTCGGCGCGATGCTAGAAGAGAACTTCATCAGCTCGATGATCAAGGCCGACGGCCGCGTGCTCGCGTTTTTCGAGCGGCCGATCGCCGGTGCGCTCGGCTTACTGACCATCGCGGTGCTGACGGTGCCGGTCCTGCGCCGGCTGCTACGCAGCTGAATTCCGGAATTCATTCGATGCGGATGTTGGCGCTCTTGATGATCTCGCCGTAGCGCTGCTGCTCGCGGCGCATGAAGGCGGCCATCTCCTCGGGCGTGCTCGAGACGGCGTCGAGACCGATGTTCACCATGCGCTCCTTCAAGTCCTCCGCTTTCAGTGCCTTCTGGATCTCGGCGGAGAGCTTCGCCAGCACCTCGCGCGGCGTACCCGCCGGCGCGGCATAGCCGATCCACGCGGCGGCGTCGTAGCCCGACAGCCCCGCGCTCTCGGCGAGCGGCGGCACATCGGGCAGCGCGGCGGTGCGCTTCGCCGTGGACACGCCGTAGGTCTTGAGCCGCCCGGACTTGATATGCGGCGCGGTGGCGGCGACGGTCTCCACGGTGTAGGTGATCTGCCCGTTCATGATGTCGGTGAGCGCCGGCGCGGTGCCTTTGTACGGCACGTGCCGCGCGCCGCGGATGCCGGCCATCGAGTTGAAGAGTTCGGTGAAAAGATGCGCCGTCGCCCCGGTGCCGGAGGAAGAGAATGTGTACTTCGCCGGATCGGCCTTGATCATCGCGATGAACTCTTTCGCATTCGCCGCAGGGAACGACGGATTAACGACCAGGGCGAACGGCGTCGCGGCGACCAGGCTGACCGGCGCGAGATCCTTCAGCGGCTCGTAGGGCGTCTTCTGCAGGTGCGGCATGATCGAGAGCGGTCCGCTCGAGGCGGCGAGCAGCGTGTAGCCATCGGGCGCGCTCTTCACCACGGCGTCGGTGCCGATCGAGCCGCCGGCGCCGGGCTTGTTGTCGATGACGAACGGCTGGCCGAGCGCGTCCTGCAGCTTCTGCGCGACCACGCGCGCCGCGATGTCGGTGGCCTGGCCCGGCGTCCAGGGCACGATCACTTTCACCGGGTGGTTCGGATACGGCTGCGCAAGCGCGGCTGCCGTGGCGAGCGCGCATAGCAGGGCGACTACGATCTTCATCGGCCATTCCTCCTCGCCGCCGATTCTAGAACGTGCCGGGGTAGGCGCCACCGTCGATGAGGAAATTCTGTCCGGTCACGTAGCTTGCCTGCGCGCTGCAGAGGTAGGCGCACGCGTCGCCGAATTCCTCCGGGTCGCCGAGCCGTCCGGCGGGGATCGAGCGCAGTCGCTCCGCGGCCGCCTGCTCCTCGGTAAGCCCGGCCGCCTTGGCGAAGCCGGCGAGCGTTTGCCGTGTGCGATCGGTGAGGAACGAGCCGGGTAGCAGGTTGTTAATGGTCACGTTGTGCTTGACCGTCTGGCGCGCGAGGCCGGCGACGAAGCCGGTGAGGCCGGTGCGGGCGCCGTTCGATAGCCCGAGCGCCGGGATCGGCGCCTTTACGCTCGTGGAAGTGATGTTGACGATGCGGCCGAATTTGCGCGCGATCATGCCGTCGAGCGTCGCTCTTATGAGCTCGATCGGCGTCAGCATGTTCGCGTTCAGGGCCTTGAACCACGCGTCGCGATCCCATTCGCGAAAGTCGCCAGTGGGCGGCCCGCCCGCATTGTTGACGAGGATGTCGGGTGCCGGGCAGGCAGCGAGCGCCGCGCGCCGGCCTTCATCCGTTGTGATATCGCCGGGCACCGCGGTTACCTCCACGCCGCAGGCCTTGCGAATTTCAGCCGCCGTGGCGTCGAGCGCTTCGCGCCCGCGGGCGGTGATCACGAGCCGCACGCCTTCGCGCGCGAGCGAGAACGCGCAGGCGCGCCCGAGCCCTTTCGATGCCGCGCAGACGAGCGCGGTCTTGCCGCGGATGCCGAGATCCATGGTCAGCTCCTTTTCACAGAGACGAGCAGCACGCCGAAAATCACCAGCAGCCCACCGAGCGCCTGCACCGCGGTGAAACGCTCATCGAGGCCGAGCGCGCTGGTGATGGCGACGCTCACCGGCCCGAGCGCGCCGATCAGGGCGAACTCCGGCGCGCCGATGCGCTTCAGCGCCTCCGCCTGGATGAAGAGCGGCAGCACGGTGGTGAAGGTCGCGAGCAGGATGGCGTAGATCCACACGAGCGTCGGCAGCTCGAGCGCCGACATGGGCTCGATGACGAAGAACTGGGCCACGGCCGGCACCGTAGCGAGCGCCATCGAATAGGCGGTGAAGCGCATCGAGCCGATGCGCTTGACGAGCTCGCCGCCGGCGACGAGATACGTCGCGTAGAAGAGGGAAGAGGCGAATACCAGCATCGCGCCGAGGATGAAGAGCTTGCCTTCGGTGCCGCCGTGCGCCTGGCTCGAGAGGATGAGCGCGACCCCAGCGTAGGTGATGACGAGCGCGGTGAGCTGCCGGCGCGTCGGCCGCCGGTGCAGGAAGAGGAAGGAAATCAGCAGCACCAGCGTCGGGTAGAGATACAGGATCAGGCGGCCGACGCCCGCGCCGACATATTGCAGGCCGAGGAAGTCGAGGAAGCTCGCGGCGTAGTAGCCGGTGCAGCCGAGCGCCGCGACGTAGATCCAGTCGCGCGCGGTGAGTCGCGGCTCGTCGCGCCGCAGCCACCACGCCACCGCCAGGAAGAAGGGCAGCGAGATGCTCATCCGCAGGAAAAGCAGCGTGACCGGCGAAACCGGGTAGGTGACGTACACCAGCTTCACCAGGATCGGCCGGAACGAGAAGACCAGTGTCCCGGCGATGGCGAGCGCAACGCCCCACCTGCGGTACGAAGCGGAAATCGGGGTCAGAGCCCTATTTAAATCGGGGTCAGAGCCGCAAAAGAATAGGGCTCTGACCCCGATTTCCCTCAGCGTTTTTTGCCGCCAAGCACCGATCCTAATAGGCCGCGTAATACCTGCCGGCCGAGCTCCGAGCCGATCGAGCGCGCTGCGCTCTTCGCGAGCGCTTCGACCATGCCCTGGCTCTGCCGGCCGCCGCGCGGGCCGGTCTTGCCGAAGAGGATGTCGGAGACCGGGTTCGAGCTGTGCGCCGGCTCCGCGGGCTTCGCCGCGGTGCGCGCGGTGAGCTTCTCATACGCGGATTCGCGGTCGACCGGCGTGTCGTACTTGCCCGCGACCGGCGAGCGGCGCACGAGCTCCGCGCGCTCGCCCTCCGTGATCGGGCCGAGCTGGCTCGCCGGCGGCACGACGTAGGCACGCTCGACCATGCACGGCGTGCCTTTCTCGTCGAGAAACGAGACTAGAGCTTCGCCCACCGCGAGCTCAGTGATGACGCGCTCGGCCTTGAGCTTCGGATTGGGGCGCAGCGTCTCGGCGGCGGTCTTGACCGCCTTCTGGTCCCTGGGCGTGAAGGCGCGCAGCGCATGCTGCACGCGGTTGCCGAGCTGCCCGAGCACGGTCTCGGGGAGATCCAGCGGGTTCTGTGTCACGAAGTAGACGCCGACCCCTTTCGAGCGGATGAGGCGCGTGACCTGCTCGATTCTCTCGAGCAGCGCCTTCGGCGCCTCGTTGAAGAGCAGATGCGCTTCGTCGAAGAAGAAGACCAGCCCTGGCTTCTCCGGGTCGCCGACCTCCGGCAGATGCTCGAAGAGCTCCGCCAGCAGCCAGAGGAGGAACGTCGAGTAGAGCTGCGGCGCCTGCATCAGCTTGTCGGCGGCGAGAATGCTCACCACGCCTTTGCCGTCCTGCACGCGCATGAGGTCGGCGATGTCGAGCATCGGCTCGCCGAAGAATTGCGCCCCGCCCTGGTTCTCGAGCGTGAGGAGGCCCCGCTGGATGGTGCCGATCGTGGCGGTGGAGACGTTGCCGTACTGCGTCTTGAACTGCGCGGCGTTGTCGCCCACATGCTGCAGCATCGCGCGCAGGTCCTTCAAGTCGAGGAGCAGCAGTCCGTTGTCATCCGCGATCTTGAAGACGACCGCGAGCACGCCCTCCTGGATTTCATTGAGCCCGAGCATGCGTCCCAGCAGGAGCGGCCCCATGTCCGAGATCGTGGCGCGCACCGGATGTCCCGCTTTGCCGAACACGTCCCAGAAGATCACCGGGCACGCCGCGCTCTCGGCGGGCAGCTTCAACTGCTTGCGGCGCTCGTCCACTTTCGGGTTGGCGCCACCCGCTTTCGCAAGGCCGCTGAGATCGCCTTTGACATCGGCCATGAACACGGGCACGCCGATCGCGGAGAAGCGCTGCGCGAGCGTTTGCAGCGTGACGCTCTTGCCGGTGCCGGTGGCGCCGGTGATCAGACCGTGGCGATTCGCGAGCGCGGGGAGAAGATGGAGCGCCGTGCTACCGCTCTTGGCGACGAGGAGTGGCGCAGCCATGCCGTATAAAATTATAAGCACCATGGCAGGGCACAGTCGCTGGGCCAACGTCAAGCACCGGAAGGAACGCGCCGATGCGAAGCGCGGGAAGATCTTCACGCGCCTCATCCGCGAGATCACCGTCGCGGCGCGGCTCGGCGGCGGCGATCCGGGCGGCAACCCGCGGCTGCGCCTGGCGATCGACAAGGCGCGCGCCGAGAACCTGCCGAACGACAACATCCAGCGCGCGATCCAGCGCGGCGCGGGCGAGCTCGAAGGCGTCGCCTACGAGGAGATCCGCTACGAGGGCTACGGCCCGGGCGGCGCGGCGGTGATGGTGGACTGCATGACGGACAACCGCACGCGCACCGTCGCCGAAGTGCGGCACGCGTTCACCAAGAACGGCGGCCAGCTCGGTGCCGACGGCTCGGTGGCCTATCTCTTCAAGCACTGCGGCCAGTTCATCTTCGCCCCGGGCACGAGCGAGGACAAGGTGATGGAGGCGACGCTCGAGGCCGGGGCGGACGACATCTTCACCAATGACGACGGCTCGGTGGAGCTCGTGTGCGCGCCCGCCGACTTCCAGCGCGTAAGGGATGCGCTCGAGCGCGCCGGCCTCAAGGCAGAGCTCGCCGAGATCACCATGAAACCGACCGGCGAAACGGCGCTCGCCGCCGGCGAGCAGGCGCGCTTGCAGCGGCTCGTGGACGCGCTCGAGAACCTGGACGACGTGCAGAACGTGTACAGCACCGCGGTGCTCGACTGAAAATTCTCGGCATCGACCCGGGCCTGCAATCCACGGGCTTCGGCGTGATCGAGAAGAACGGCCGAGGCTTGCGCTACATCACCAGCGGTTGCGTCAAATCGGGTAGCGGCGATCTCGCCGCCCGGCTGAGAGTCCTGCTCGAAGGCCTGCGTGAAGTGATCGCGCAACATGGCCCGGTCGAAGTGGCGGTGGAAAAGGTCTTCGTGAACGTCAATCCGCAGTCGACGCTCGCGCTGGGACAGGCGCGCGGCACCGCGATCTGCGCCGCGGTGATGGCCGGCCTGCCGGTGGCGGAGTACACCGCGCTGCAGGTGAAGCAGTCGGTGGTCGGCAACGGCCACGCCGCCAAGGAGCAGGTGCAGCACATGGTGCGCCGGCTTCTCGCGCTGCCGGGCGAGCCGTCTGCGGATGCGGCCGACGCGCTCGCCTGCGCGATCTGCCACGCGCATGGCGCGCAGCTCGGGCGCCTCGCGACGCGCGGCCTTCGCATGCGCAAGGGCAGGCTCGTCTGATCGGCCGGCTCACCGGCCGCCTCGCGGCGAAGCAGCCGCCGCAAGTGCTCGTCGATGTCGGCGGCGTTGCCTACGAGCTCGACGTGCCGATGAGCACCTTCTACGCGCTGCCGGCGAACGGCGAGACCGTGAGCCTCTTCACGCATCTCGTGGTGCGCGAGGACGCGCACAACCTCTACGGCTTCGCCACCGGCGAAGAGCGCAGCGCCTTCCGCCAGCTCATCCGCATCTCCGGGGTCGGCGCGCGCACCGCGCTCGCGGTGCTCTCCGGCATGTCGGTAGGCGAGCTCGCGCAATGCGTGGCCCTGCAGGATGCCGCGCGCCTCACCCGCATCCCGGGAATCGGCAAGAAGACGGCCGAGCGTCTGCTCCTCGAACTTAAGGGCAAGCTCGCAGAACGCGACGAGGCCCGCGCGGGCGGTCGCGGGTCCGAAGTGCTCCAGGCGCTTGTCGCGCTCGGCTATAGCGCGAAGGAAGCGGCAGCGTCCGTGAAGGATTTGGCGCCGGAGATGCCGGTCGCCGAGGCGATCCGCGCCGCGCTTAAAACGCTGGCCCGGCGTTAGCGGTGCCGTTGCAATTACGCAACAGCGACATGCAGGTTCGAGCCGGTTTGGGCACCGTTCGGGGTCCGCGGTCGCTTGCTTTGTTAGTGTTCCGGGGCACGTTTAACAACCCTAAGAAAGGGACCATCCAATGAGAAGCAAAGCAAGCATTGCAGTCTTCGGCCTCGCGGCCGCGGCCCTAGCCCTGCCGGCGGCTGCACAGATGAGCATGAGCTCGGCCTATGTCGGCGGCTCCATCGGCCAGTCGAAGTTCAAGGCTGATTGCGGCTCGTTCAGCTGCGATAAGAACGACACGTCGTTCCGCCTCTTTGGCGGCTACCAGTTCACCCGCAACATCGCGGCGGAGCTCGGCTACGCTGACCTCGGCAAGCTGAAGATCTCCGGTGGCGGCCTCAGCGGCGAGATCGAGGCGACCGCATGGGATCTGTCGGGCGTCTTCTCCTGGCCCTTCGCGAACCAGTTCGCGGTGTTCGGCCGGCTCGGCGTCGTCCGTTCTGAAGGCAAGGTGAGCGGCGCGTTCGGCAGCGCGAAAGATAACAAGTCCGGCGTGACCTGGGGCCTCGGCGCGCAGTACGACTTCAATCGCAACCTCGGTCTGCGCGGGGAGTGGCAGCGTTACAGAGTGGACGCGGGCTCGGCCGGCACTGGCGACGTCGACAACCTCAACATCGGCGTCCTCTACCGCT
>Ga0066660_10001308_pt1 | contig 10405 bp, 9 predicted proteins | sample GraSoiAngelo_109_FD_75177 | JGI IMG/M metagenome (GOLD analysis project Ga0066660, IMG submission 75177) | Grasslands soil microbial communities from the Angelo Coastal Reserve, California, USA - 14_0903_12_20cm | ecosystem: Environmental > Terrestrial > Soil > Grasslands | place: USA...
CGCGGCAGCTCGCCGATAAGCTCGTCGCTCATCCAGCTGAAGCGGTGCAGGAACGCCGGGCTCTCCTGGTTCACCACGGCCGGCGTGAGCGCTTTCAAGGCGGGATGGGCGTTATTGAACAGCATGAAAGAAGACCAATTCTTGCGCGGATACGTCGTCTGCAACTTCCCGTCCATCTTTACCGTCTTCGCCGGCGTGTAGACGTGCTTGACCACGTAGACGGCCTTGTCGCGGCGCAGGTGCTGCAACGCCTTGAGCACGTCCGTCGTAAAGAGAAAATCGCAATCAACAAACAGCGTCCATCCATCGTGGGCAGCGACATACGGCGTGAGAAACCGTGTCAACGAGAACTCAGTGGAGGCGGTGTCGGGCCCGCGTGTATAAAGGCCCACTTCGCGCAGCGTCGCCTGCTTGAGCGGGTAGATGTCGATATGCGCGCTCGCCTGGCGGCGTAGCGAAAAGCGGCACACCTGCCAGGCAATGTCCTCGCGACTGTCGTAGCCGACGAATATTTTTAGGTTGTCCCCCATACATCCCCCTTGCCTGCAACCGCGCGGATTATAGGGTCGCAAGCGAATTCCAGCAGCGAACGATGCCGCACTCTTCGAGCGCCCGCCGCCTGGCGAGACGTATGCTGGTTGTGCTGGTTGAGGCGTTAGTGCGGGCTCAGCCGCTCGCCGACGAATTGCGGGTACGGCGGACCGCGATCCACAGTGCGTACAACGCGAGCGCGCTGAACCACACCAGCGCCCAGCCGGCGATCGACACGCCGAGGAACTTCCAGTCAACGGCGGCGCATTCGCCGCTGCCGTAGAACACCTTCGCAAGCGTGCGCGAGAGCGGGAAGTTTTCGAGCATGAAGTAGAGGTCCGGGCCGCATTGCGGCACCTTGTCTGCCGGCAGGTGCTGCAGCCACACTTGCCGCCCGGCGGTTGCCGCGCCGCCGAGCGCGAAAAGAACGATCAGCGTCGAGTAAATGGCCGTGCCGACTCGCTTGGGGGCGTGCAGGGCGGCGATGACGAAGAACAGCATGACGGCGTAGAAGAAGGCGCGTTGAATCATGCACAGCGGGCACGGTTCGAGGCCGTGCACGTATTGCAAAAAATAACCGTAACCGAGCAACGCCGCGCAGACGAGCGCGCCGAGCGCGAAGGCGACGCGCGCTTTCATCGGGCGAGCGCTGGCAGGATGCGGCCCGTCGCGGCGCCAAAGCCGATCGTGGCGAAGCCCTCGCCACTGCAGCGGCCGCGCTCGATCACCTCGTCGCCGTCCTCAAGGAACGCGCGCATTTCGCCGCCGGGCAGCGAGATGGGTTTCTTGCCAGCGAGCGTGAGCTCCATGAGCGAGCCAAGTGAATCGGCGGCGGCGCCGGAGAGCGTCCCGGTGCCCACCAGGTCGCCCGTTTGCAGATTGCAGCCGTTCGAGCTCTGGTGCGCGACCATCTGCGCCACGGTCCAGTACGAATCGCGGAAGCTGCCACGGGAAAGTCGCACGGGCGCCTGGGCCTTGGGTGTGCGCAGGTGCATCTCCACCTCGATGTCGAAACCGCCTTTGCGCTCGTCATGCGCGTCGGCAAGATACTGCAGCGGCCGCGGATCCTCCGGCGCACGCGCGAAAGCGGGGCAGCGATAAGGTTCGAGCGCATCCATCGTCACGACCCACGGCGAAACGGTGGTCGCGAAGCTCTTGGCGAGAAAAGGTCCCAGCGGCTGATATTCCCACGCCTGGATATCGCGCGCGGACCAGTCGTTCAGGAGCACCGCGCCAAACACGTGATCGAGTGCATCGGCCACGTGGATAGGACGTCCAAGGCGGTTGCCGGTTCCAATGATGAAGCCGAGCTCCACTTCGTAATCGAGCCGCGCGCTTGGCGCAAACACGGGCGCCGGCGCATCCGCGCGCTTCACTTGGCCTCGGGGTCGGCGAATCGGCGTCCCGGAAACCACGATCGAAGAGCCCCGGCCGTGGTAGCCGATCGGCACCCACTTGTAGTTCGGCAGCAGCGGGTTGTCCGGGCGCAGCAGCCGCCCGATATTCGTGGCGTGATGGATGCCCGCGTAGAAGTCGCTGTAGTCGCCGATCGCCACGGGCAGGAGGAGCTCCGCGTGTTTCATCGGCAGCAAATACTTCGCGAGCCGCTTTCGCTGCGTGCTCCGCTCGCCGAGCGCACGCGATATCTCGCGCCGCAGCTTGCCCAACGCCGCGCGTCCGCTCGCCGCAAGACCATTAAGCGTCGGCCCGGCGCGCACGCCGAACGCCGCGAGGTCCAGGACCTGATTGCCGATCGCCACTCCTCCGCGTGGTGTCTCCTTGCCGCCGCGCCGGCGGAAGAGGCCAAAAGGGAGGTTCTGGATGGGAAACTCGCAGCCCGGCGCATTGGCGGACTCGACCCAGCTCGCGAGCGCCGGGTCGTGCGTCTCGTCGAGCTTCATCGATAGTGCTTCTTAAAGCCGTCCCAGACGCGGTCGTAATCCTTTTGCAACTGCGGCACGCTCATCGCGAACTGCGTCGGCCGGAACACATAACGTGATTCCCACATGAACGCGAGCGTATCCTCGACCTTTTGCGGCTTCAGCGCCGCAGCGCTCGCTCGCTCGAACGTCGCGAGATCCGGGCCATGCGCCGACATGCAGTTGTGAAGCGATACGCCGCCCGGCAGAAAGCCTTCGGCCTTGGCGTCGTAGACGCCTTGCACGAGGCCCATCAGCTCGCTCATCACATTGCGATGGAACCACGGCGGGCGGAAGGTGTGTTCGGCGACGAGCCAGCGTGGAGGGAAGATCACGAAGTCGCAATTGGCGACGCCCGGCTGGCCCGACGGCGAAGTGAGCACGGTGAAGATGGACGGATCGGTGTGGTCCAAGCTCACCGTGCTGATCGCCATGAAACGGGCGAGATCGTATTTGTACGGCGCGTAGCGGCCGTGCCAGGCGACGACGTCGAGCGGCGAGTGTTGCCAGTCGGCGGCCCACAGTCCGCCCATGAATTTGTTCACTACCTGACACGGGCCTTCCTTGTCCTCGAACGCGGCGACCGGCGCGAGGAAGTCGCGCGGCTGCGCGAGGCCCTGCGCGCCGATCGGCCCGAGTTCAGGCAGGCGAAACGGCGCGCCGTAGTTTTCGCACAGATAGCCGCGCGCCTGCTTCTCCAGCAACTCAACGCGGAATTTCGCGCCGCGCGGCACGACCGCGATCTCGCCGGGCGCAACCGTCAGCTTGCCGAGCTCGGTGAAAAGCACGAGCTCCCCGAGTTGCGGCACGAACATGAGCTCGCCGTCGGCGTCGACGAAGCAACGTTCGTCCATAGAGCGGTTCGCGCGATAAATGTGAACGGCGACCCCGGCCTGCATGGCCGGTTCGCCATTTCCCGCGAATGTCGCAAGACCGTCGATGAAGTCGGCTGGCGCCTCGCCGATCGGCAGCGGATCCCAGCGCAGGCGGTTGGGCGGCGCCTCGACTTCGTTGAAGGGTCCCGAGCGCACGAGTCCGTTCGCAAGGCGGCGAAACGGCGCATGCATCGCCGAGGGCCGCAGCTTGTAGAGCCAGCTCGAGAGATTTTCTGCGCGCGGCGCGGTAAACGCGGTTCCGGAAAGTACTTCGGCGTAAAGCCCAAGCGGCGGGCGTTGCGGCGAGTTTTGCCCGATGGGCAGGGCGCCCGGCACGGCCTCGGTCGAATGGGTGTTGCCAAACCCGGTTTGGTATTCGAGCACGGGCCGCGCGGCATTCGCGGGCGCGGTGCGGGCAGGGGACGTGACGATCATGCGACTAGCTTAAACCCTCAGTACGCGCGGCAGCCAAAGCGCCATGGCGGGAAATGCGATCAGCAGGGCGACGAGCACGCCGCGCATGTCCATGGCGAGCACTTCGCGCTGCCGGCCGAGCTCCTCGGCGACGGGCATCCAGTCGTAGGAGAAATACGAAAGGCCGTGCACGATCAAGAGCGGCGTGGTGCCGGACCGGCCCATGCGCCGGTAGAAGATGGACAGATCGCGCGAGCGAGCGCGGCCAGTCTGCATCAGCGCAGCGCGGGTAGCTTGCGAAGCCGCTCGTAGATCGGCGTGAAATCCGGCGCCGTCTCTCGCATCAGCTGCTCGAACGAGTCGATGATGAAGTAGGTGTCCTGATAGCGGTCGATCTGATACTCCGTGCGCATCGTGCGCTCAAGATCAAAAGGCAGCCGCCGCGGGCGCGCATCATCGACGCAATATGCAAGTTCGCCGCCGGAAGAAAGGAGGCCCGCGCCATACGCGCGGATGCCCAAAGGGGTGCGCATCAGCCCGAATTCGATGGTGAACCAATAGAGGCGGGCGAGCATCTTCACCGCGTCGAGCCGCATCGCCTTCAGGCCGCCTTTGCCGTACTCGTGAAGATGATCGGCGTAGACGCGATCGAAGAGCAGCGGCACGTGGCCCAAGAAATCGTGGAACACGTCAGGCTCGACGATGTAATCAAACTCCTCGGGCCGGCGCAGCCACACGGTGACGGGGAAGCGCCGATTGGCAAGATGCGTGAAGAACGCGTCGTCCGGGATGAGGCCAGGCACGGCGACGATCTCCCAGCCGGTCGCGGCGCGCAGCGGGCGCGAAACTTCCTCGAACCTGGGGATTTCGCGCTCCGCGGACTCGAGGCGGCTGATCGCCTCAATCCATTCCGGGCAGGCGTAGCGCGGCACGAGCTTCGACTGCCGCTCGAACAGCCGGCGATACAGCGCATGATCCTCGGACGTATAGCGCGCCCAGTCCTGGGCCACCACGTAATCCGCGCCGGCGCGCGAGTAATCGCCGCGTAACTGCGGCTTCATGCCGCCGGCTTCAGCACGCCGCGTCGTACCTGGTCGAGCTCCATAGACTCGAAGAGCGCGCGGAAATTTCCTTCGCCAAAGCCCTCGTCCCCCTTGCGCTGGATGATCTCGAAGAAGATCGGACCGATCAGCGTCTTGGTGAACATCTGGAGCAGCAGCCCCCCGGCTGGATTGCCGTCGATAAGGATGCGGCGCTTCTTTAGCTCCTCGAGCGGCTCACCGTGGCCGGGCAGTCGTTTCTCGACGAGCTCGTAGTAGGTGTCCGGCGAGTCGAGGAGCTCGATAGCGTTCGCGCGCAGCGCGTCTACTGTGCGGTAGATGTCGGACGTATGCAGCGCGATGTGCTGGATGCCTTCGCCGTGGTAGGCGTCGAGGTACTCCTGGATCTGCGAGCGGTCATCCGCCGATTCGTTGATCGGGATGCGGATGCGACCGCAAGGGCTCGTCATCGCCTTCGACTTGAGCCCGCTCAGCTTCCCCTCGATATCGAAATAGCGGATCTCGCGGAAGTTGAAGAGGTCCTCATAGAACCGGTACCACTTGTCCATCTCCCCGCGCCGCAGGTTGTGGGTGAGGTGATCGATGACCTCCAGGCCGACGCCGGGCGCCACCGGGTTGTCGATCATGTTAAAATCGACGTCATAGATGGTCTGGGCGCCGTAGCGGTCGACCAGATAGATGAGCGAGTCGCCGATGCCTTTGATCGCGGGGATGTTGAGTTCGCCCGGCCCGGCATGCGTTTGTACGCCCCAGGCGCCGCGCTCGACGAGGCGCTCGTACGCTGCCGCCGCGTCGCGCACGCGGAACGCCATGGCGCAGACGCTCGGCCCATGGCGGCGCGCGAAGTGCTGCGCAAAGGAGCGCGGCTCGGCATTGATGATGAAATTGACGTCGCCCTGCTTGTAGAGGAGCACATCTTTGTGCCGGTGGCGAGCCACGGCGCGAAAGCCCATGCGCTCGAAAAGTGAGCCGAGCGCTTTCGGGTCGGGCGCCGCGTACTCGACGAACTCGAAGCCGTCGGTCTGGACGGGGTTATCCCAAAGGTCCGCCATGGCGCTCGCGCTCTAGGGCTTCGATTGTATGATGCGCGCCCTCCGCCAAGGGTTCCGCTGCCGAGTTCGAGACCGCCTCAAAAATCGCGAGCTGGCGGCGGCTTGGACAGACCTGTCCGAGGAACTGCAGGCGTAGAGCTCGGGCGTTGCGCGAGTTCGTAATCCTGCGCGGTGCGCACTCATGGCTCGACTACGCGTGGGCGCAGCATCTGCCCATGGCGTGCAGGCTGGCGCCATTACGACTCCCGTGATGGCAGCTTTCGTCACGGTGCGCATCTGCCGCCGTTTGGCGCGGGCCTGCGACTCGGGCGCGAAGTTCACGCCCGCACGGGTGACTCTGCCAGCTAATGTATTCCATCGAAAAATGCTGCCAATTATTTGACAATTCGCGCTAAAGCGAATTGACGGCACATCGCCCTTGTAGGTAGATTCCTGACACAAGAAAGGGATGTGCCTGATGAAGAAGCTCATTTTGGCAGCCACGTTGTTGTCCGGCCTAGGGGTCAGCGCTTGGATGGCCCAAGCAGCAAGCACGTCGGGCCAATTCAACGTCAACGTCACGCTTAATTCGACTTGCTCGCTTGCCGCGATTACCGCGCTCGATTTCACCTACACGTCTTTCCAAGGCGCTGCAGCGACCGCTACCGGGGGCGGGTTTAGCGTGACGTGTACGAACACTCTGCCGTATACCTTCGGCCTGCAAGCGGGTAGCGGGGCCGCGACGCCGCCCGGAGCTGCGACCGTCACGGTCACGGACAACGCGGTCAACCTTCAATACACGGTCGGTACCAGCGCCGCCGGCGGCACGGGCAACGGCTCCGCCCAGTCATACAACGTGACTGGCACAATGGTCTCTGGCCAATCCGGTACATGCGCCACCGCCTCGTGTACAAACGCTGCAGCGACCAACAAAACTCAGACGCTGATCCTCAACTTCTGAGCGGCGGCGGATCGCCCGCCTGCCGAAGCTTGCGTCGTACGATTGTTGGGCTACTGTGCCTGTTCGCCGCTCTGGCGTCAGGCTTCCCGGGCGCGGCGGGGCTGCGTAGCGGCGGCTTCACGGTCAACATCTGCTTGAAATCCGGCGCGGATTGCGTTGCGCCGAGTCCTGCCGCACTTGCCACGTCGTCCGGCGTCTGCACCAGCAATACGCTTAGCGAGCGCACAGGCGCCATAGTCCGCGTAGTCTGCGGGACGGGCCAGTTCGTAAGCATCGGCCCCCGCCCCGGGGGACGGTTCATCGGCACCCACGGCGGCGCCTACACCTACTTCTTCGGCCCCTCGTTCGGTGCCCTCCACCGCGCGGACAGCGGGGAATTCACGACAGGCACCGGCACCATCGCCTCTTTCCGCATCTTCAACGTGACAGAAATTGAAGGGCCGGTCGAAATGCTTGTAAGCTTCTAGAACAAGAAAAACCAAACACAAGAACAACCAAAGGAGTAACACGACTGACCATGCCCCTCATTCCTATCGGCCGGCGCGCGCGCGTAAGCTGGGCCGCAGCCACGTTGCTCCTGGTCCTCGCTGCGATGCACATGGCTTTCGCGGCGACCTTCACGGTCACGCCGGTTCGTATTTACATGAAACCACAGGACCGCGCGGTCGCAGTGACGATCACCAACGAGAGCGATACGCCGGTCTTGCTCCAGGCCGACCTATACACGTGGACCCAGAAGGCCGACGGCACAGACGAGACGGTGCTTACCGAGGACCTCGTGCTCTCGCCGCCGATCATCAAGCTCGCCGCAAAAGGACGGCAAGTGGTGCGCCTCGCGCGCCTCAAGCCCGCCGATCAAAAACGCCAGCTCACCTACCGCATGATCCTGCGCGAAGTACCCGAGGCCGCCGCGGCGAAAGACAAGATCCAGGTCGCGATCGCACTCGCCTTATCAATGCCTGTTTTCATTACGCCCGCGCCGGCGAAGCGCGAAGTCTCCTGCGACGCGGCGCGCGCCGATGGTGAAACGCTGAATGTGGCCTGCGCGAACAAAGGCTCCGCGTATGCGCAGGTGCGTGAGGTTATCGTCAAGCAGGGCGACCAGATCCTCGGGCGCTTCGAAGGCGGGGCCTACATACTTCCGGGCGCGCGCAAGGTCATGTCGATCAACACGCGCAATGCGGTTCCGGGCAGCCGAGTGCAGCTCGTCGTTACTTACGACGACGGGCGCAGCGACTCGTTCGACGTAACGGTTGGATAGCAGCGGCTCGTGTGCAATCGTCCTTGGGACGGTACTACCTATAGCGGTCGCGTTGGCGGGCGAGCCGCCGGCGACTGAACAACCCGGCTCGGTCGCGCCGCCGCCTACAATGTCGGCGCCCGGAAAAGCGCCGGCGGAAATCGCGCCCCGGCTACTGCCTCTTGAGATTTTCATCAACGGCACGCGCGCCGGCGACTGGGTCCTGCTCGATGTGCGAGGCGCCCTGCATGCGACCGCGGACGCATTCGAAGAATGGCGCGTGATCCGCGCGCCCGAGCTGCCGGGGGTTCTCTATCGCGACCAGCTCTGGTATCCGCTCGCCTCCGTGCCGGGCTACGAAGCGCAGTTCAATGCCGCCAATCAGAGCCTCGAGCTCAAGTTCGCACCGCGCGCCTTTGCCACCACGCGCTTTGCCCAGCCCGTGGAGGAACGCGCGGCTATTACGCCACCGCTTACGTCGGTGTTCGCCAACTATGATTTGAGTTACACGCACACCGCGGCGCGGGGGATCCCGTCGTCTACCGACTTGGGCGCACTGACCGAGCTCGGCATTTCGAATGGTTTGGGCGTGCTCACGACCAGCTCGGTCGGCCGCAATCTGAGTGGCGACGAGACCTTGGCCCGGCGCAGCTTCCGGCGGCTGGAGACCACCTTCACGCGTGATTTTCCGGATCTGGACACTACGTTTCGGCTGGGCGACAGCAGCACACGTCCTGGAAACTGGGGGCGCCAAGTGTATTTCGGCGGCGTGCAGGTCGACCGCAATTTCGCGCTGTCCCCCGGATTCGTTACGCAGCCCATTCCGACGCTCACCGGCCAGGCGAGCGCGCCGAGCACGGTGGAGCTTTTCATCAACGATGCGCTGCGCCAGACGTCCCAGGTCCCTTCAGGGCCTTTTACCATCGACAACTATCCGCTTCTCACCGGCAGTGGCCAGGCGCGCCTCGTGGTGCGCGATTTACTCGGCCGGGAAACCGTGCTCGTGCAGAACTTTTTCACCAGCACATATCTGCTCAAGGCGGGACTCAGCGACTTTAGCGCGCAGGCGGGCTGGGTGCGCGAGAACCTCGGAATCGATAGCGGCAATTACGGCGAAGGTTTCGGCTCCGCGCTCTTTCGCTACGGCGTCACGAACAATTTGACCGTAGAGACGCAAACCGAGGCCTCGCGTGATCTGCGCGGCGCGGGATTCGGCCTGAGCAGCGGCTTGCCGTTTCAGTTTCTCGGCCAAGCTGCCGTCGCCACGAGCAGCAGCAAAGCAGACGGCGCCGGCCGCCTCTGGATGCTCGGCGCCGAGCATCTCAGCCTGCAGCACGGATTCACCTTGCGTGTCGAAGGCGCGACGCGCGGATACCGCCGCATCGGACAGAACGAGGCCCTTCCAACGTATAGCCAGCAGCGGCTCGCGAGCTACACGTATTTCACCGAGGGCTTCGGCAATTTTGGGGTCGCCTACGCACGGGTAAACACATTCGATCTTGGCCCGGTAAACACCTACAGCGCGAACTATTCGATGCGCATCGGACAGCGCAGTTCGATCACTTTCACCGCTACGCGCGTAACGGGCGTGAACAGCGGCACGGCAGTGGGCATCAACCTGCTGATCCCGCTGGAGGACCGAACCTCGGTGTCGGGAAGCGCGACCCATCGTGACGGCAGGACCGATAGCTATCTCGCCGCGAGCAAGACACTTGGCGCGGAGGCGGGCGCGGGCTGGCGCGTGCTCTCGGGTAGACGCTCTGGCCAAGACTACGGGGAGGGCGGCTACTACTATCAGGGTAGCCACGGCCTTGTTACCGCGGACCTCAGCGCATCGAGCGAGCAGCAGGCAGTGCGGCTTGGTGCGCAAGGCGGGCTCGTGGCGCTCGACGGCGAGTTCTTCGCCTCGCGCAAGCTCGTTGATAGCTTTGCGCTCGTCGAAGTTCCCGGCTATCCCGATGTTGGCGTCGGATTCCAGAGCACGGTACTCACGCGCACCGACGCGAACGGCAAGGCGCTCGTGCCGCGCCTGATGCCTTATCGGCGCAACGCAGTGCGCCTGGATCCGAGCGAGCTACCGATCAGCGCCGAGCTGGACACTATCGAGATGGTCGCCGTGCCGCCGGCACGCTCCGGGGTCAAGCTTTCCTTCCCCGTGCGTTCCGGGCGCGGCGCGCTTATCAAGATCGTGCTCGAGGATGGTGAGCCGGCGCCGGCGGGCGCCGAAATCGAGCTCGTCGGCGACCCGAAGGAATTCTTCGTCGCGCGGCGCGGCGAAGCGTTCGTGACCGGCTTGCAGGCCAAGAATACGTTGCGCCTGAAATGGGACGGCCAGGTCTGCACACTGCACATCGAGCTAGCCGAAGGCGGCAA
>Ga0066660_10001309_pt1 | contig 10405 bp, 7 predicted proteins | sample GraSoiAngelo_109_FD_75177 | JGI IMG/M metagenome (GOLD analysis project Ga0066660, IMG submission 75177) | Grasslands soil microbial communities from the Angelo Coastal Reserve, California, USA - 14_0903_12_20cm | ecosystem: Environmental > Terrestrial > Soil > Grasslands | place: USA...
ACGTCTGTGCGCCGCGTGCTCGAGACCGAAGCAGTCTGAGGTGGGGGAGCGATGAACGGGTACAACTTCACGGATCGGGTGCGCAAGGTCCTCCAAATGGCGCGGGAGGAAGCTGCGCGGCTGCACCACGAGTACGTGGGGACCGAGCACATCCTGCTGGGGCTGATCCGTGAGGGCGAAGGCGTCGCGGCCGCCGTGCTGACCAATCTCAACGTCGACCTCGAGGAGATCCAGCAGAAGATCGAGGAGACGGTGAAGAAGGGCAAAGCGGCCGCCGCCGCCGGGCCCGATCTGCCGTACACCTCCCGGGCCAAGAAGGTGCTCGAGCTCGCCATGAGCGAGGCGCGCGAGCTGAACCACTCCTACGTCGGCACCGAGCATCTGCTGCTCGGTCTACTGCGGGAGGAGAAGGGGATCGCCGCGCAGGTCCTGACCGATGCGGGCGTCAACCTGGAGCAGGCGCGCGCCGAAACGCTGCGATTGCTCGGCAGCGAGATGCCGTCGGGACCCGCGCCTGCCGGCTCCGGCGCGCAACCCGCCAGCCCCAAGAGCGAGAAGAAGTCGAAGACCCCGGCGCTCGATCACTTCTGCCGCGACCTGACTCAGCTCGCAGCCGAAGGTCAGCTCGATCCCACGATCGGCCGGCAGAAGGAGATCGAGCGGGTGATGGAGATTCTGTCGCGCCGCAAGAAGAACAACCCGGTGCTGATCGGCGAGCCAGGTGTCGGGAAGACGGCGATCGTCGAGGGGCTGGCCCAGCTGATCGCGAGTGGCCAGTGCCCCGACGCGCTCAAGGATCACCGGGTGCTGTCGCTCGACATGGCGGCGGTGATTGCCGGCACCAAGTACCGCGGCCAGTTCGAGGAGCGGCTCAAGGCCATCATCAATGAGATCGCCCAGAACCGCAACATCATCCTGTTCATCGATGAGCTGCACACGCTGGTGGGTGCGGGAGCCGCGGAAGGGGCGGTCGACGCATCGAACATGCTCAAGCCGGCGCTCGCCCGGGGTGAGCTGCAGTGCGTCGGCGCCTCCACGCTCAACGAGTACCGCAAGTATATCGAGAAGGACGGGGCGCTCGAGCGGCGGTTCCAGACTGTGATCGTCGATCCGCCCACGGTGGACGAGACCATCGAGATCCTCAAGGGGCTGCGGAAACGCTACGAGGAGCACCACCGGGTGATCATCCCGGACGAGTCGCTCGACGCGGCCGCCAAGCTGTCCGAGCGCTACATCACCGACCGCTTCCTGCCCGACAAGGCGATCGACGTGATCGACGAAGCGGGGGCACGGGCCCGGCTCGCGGCCCAGGTGCCGCCGCCCGAGGTCGCCGCGCTCAAGAACAAGCTCGAGCAGATCAACGGCGAGAAGGAGGGCGCGGTCCGCGACCAGAACTTCGAACGGGCGGCCAGCTTGCGCGATCAGGAGCGGGAGCTCCAGTCCGACATTCGCCGCAAGCAGGAGGCGTGGGAGAAGGAGCGCGCCACCCACCGGCCCACGATCAACGAAGAAGGCGTGGCGTTCATCGTGTCGCGCTGGACGGGGATTCCGGTGACCCGGCTGCAGGAAGCCGAGACGGCGCGGCTGCTCCGGATGGAGGAAGAGCTGCACCAGACCGTGGTCGGCCAGGACGAGGCGATCACCGTGATCTCGCGGGCCATCCGGCGGAGCCGGGCCGGGCTGAAGGACCCCAAGCGGCCGATCGGCTCGTTCATCTTCTCCGGTCCCACCGGCGTCGGGAAGACCGAGCTGGCCCGCGCGCTCGCCCGGTTCCTGTTCGCCGACGCCAACGCGCTCATCCGGGTGGACATGTCGGAATACATGGAGAAGTTCTCCGTCAGCCGCTTGATCGGCGCCCCGCCCGGATACGTCGGCTACGAAGATTCGGGGACCCTCACCAAGGCAGTGCGGCGCAAGCCGTACTCCGTGGTGCTGCTCGACGAGATCGAGAAGGCGCACCCGGACGTCTTCAATATCCTGCTGCAGGTGCTGGACGAAGGCCACCTGACGGACAACTACGGGCGCGTCATCGATTTCAAGAACACGGTCGTCATCATGACGTCGAACGTCGGGGCGCGTGACATGGTCAAGGGCAAAGCCCTGGGGTTCGCGCAGCCCGACACCCGCGCCACCTTCGAGAAGCTGGCGGAGAAGGTCAAGGAAGAGATCAACAAGACCTTCAACCCGGAGTTTCTGAACCGGCTCGACGACGTCATCGTATTCCATCCGCTCACCCGCGAGCACATCACCCTGATCGTGGCGATCCTCTTGCGGGAGGTGCAGAAGCGGTTGGGCGAGGAGGAGCTGACGCTGCGGCTGACGCCGGCGGGCACGGACTTCCTGGTGGACCGCGGCTACGATGAGCACTTCGGCGCGCGGCCGCTGAAGCGCGCGATCCAGAAGTACGTCGAGGATCCGCTCTCCGAGAAGATCCTGGTCGGCGAGTTCGCGCGGGGCGACGAGATCGAGGTCGACGTGGCCCCGGACAAGGAACGGCTGGGGTTCCGCGCGCTCTCCGGCTCGAAGGCGTGATCCGCCAGCTCTCTTTCGTCATTGCTGTGGGTTCGGTCATCCTCGCCCCGTGCGTCGTGCACGCGCAGGGCGAGGGTGAGGCGTCGGCTCCGCAGACCGTCGCCCCCGATTCGATCGTCGTCCTGGGCCTCCGTCGCGTGGAGCGCCGCCAGGTGCTGGAGCAGAGCGGCCTCGCTCCCGGCCGCACGGTGGGGTATCGCGACATCCAGCGCGCCACCCAGGCGCTCTACGCCACCGGCCAGTACGACGACGTGCGGGTCGAGCAGGCCGAGCAGGGGGGGCGGCAGCTCCTCATCGTGCGCGTGCGCGAGCGCCCCATCCTGATCAAGTGGGCGCTGCGCGGAGTGAGCCGGGTCGGCGAGCACAGCGTGCGCGACAAGGTGCAGCTGCTCGAAGGCCGGCCCATCGATCCCGCCGCGGTGACCCGCGCCCGCGGCCGTATCGACTCGCTGTACCGCGCCGACGGGTACTACCTCGCCCAGGTGAAGGTCGTGACCGTCTACGAGGCCGACTCGTCCCGGGTGCGGGTGATCTTCGACGTGGACGAGGGCCGGCGCGTGGCGATCGCGCAGCTCACGGTCGAGGGCAATACCCACTTCTCGGACGCGGATCTCGTCGGCCAGATGAAGACGGGCCCCGAGGGCTTCTGGTGGTTCCGCTCGGGCGACTATGACGACGACAAGTTGCGCGCCGACCTGCAGGAGCACCTGCCCAAGTTTTACGGTGACCGGGGCTACGTCGATTTCCAGGTGCTCGGCGACACGTTGGTCGTCGACGACACGACCGGGAAGGCGACCCTCGTGGTGCGCGTGAGCGAGGGGGATCCGTATCGGGTCGGGACGTTCGAGATCGTGGGCAACCGCCGCTTCTCCACCGAAGACCTGGAGCAGCTGTTCCCCTTCAAGGGCGAGGCGCGCACCGGCCTGTTGGGGTTGGGGGGAGTGCAGCACGGCCCGGCGTACTTCAATCAGCAGAAGTGGGAGGACGCCACTCAGCAGTTGCGCACGTTGTACTACAACAACGGCTACATCTACATGCAGCCGCGCGCCGACGTGATCCGCCGCACCGGCGCGGACGGCAAACCGGTCGTGGATCTGCGCTGGGTGATCACCGAGGGCCAACCCGCCATCGTCAACAAGGTGGAGATCGCCGGCAACGACGTCACCCACGAACGCGTGATCCGGGAGGCGATCATCCTGCTCCCGGGCGACGTGTTCCGCCAGGACGCCCTGATTCGCTCCTACCAGAACATCTCCAATTTGGGGTTCTTCCAGCAGCCGGTGCCGTTCCCGGACACGCGCCCGGCGAACGACCAGGGAGATGTAGATGTCATCTTCCGGGTCACGGAGAAACGCACGGGGAACATCAACTTCGGTGCGTCGGTGGGGCAGGGCACGGGTCTGGGGGGCTTCCTCGGCCTGGACGAGCCGAACCTGTTTGGGCAGGGCAAGCGTGGCCGTTTCCAGTGGCAGTTCGGCAAGAACATCAACGACTTCGACCTGTCCTACACCGACCCCGCGTTCCGCGACTCCCGCGTGTCGATGACGGTCGGCGTGCACAACACGCGGCTGCGCTACACGATCTCCGACCTGGGCCAGCTACGCCGCCGTGGCGGCAATCTCCAGTTCGGCTTCCCGTTGTTCAACGACCGCTACACCCGATTGTTCGTGTCGTACGCGATCGACGATCAGACGTTTACGGGGGCGACCACTGGCCTCGCGTCGCTGAGCTGCAACAACTGCATCCGCTCCACCGTCGGCTTTTCGGTGATGCGCGACACCCGAATCGACCTGCCGTTCCCGACTGCGGGGACGATGCACTCGATCGGCATCTCGCAGAGCGGCGGACCGCTCGGGGGTACGGGAAACTTCCAGCGCGTGGACCTCGAGGGTCGGTGGTACGCGCCGCTCTCGAGCGGCGGCCCCACGGGTGGCGGAATCAAGTTCGTCATGGGGCTTTCGACCCGCTCCGGGTTCGTGTTCGGCCGCTCGCCCTTCATCGACCAGCTCTTCACGATGGGCGGCACGCAGTACGGCATCCCGCTCCGCGGCTACGACGAGTTCTCGATCACGCCGCACGGGTTCGACCCGACCGCCAGCGGCGGGCAGGCGAGCGCCAGCGCGTTCGGGAAGACCTATCTCGCCATGACCGGCGAGGTGGGGGCCCGGCTGTCGCAGATGTTCTACGTCGCGGCGTTCTACGACGCCGGCAACGTGTGGGCGCGCGCCGGCCAGTTCAACCCGACCCGCCTGCTGCGCGGCGCGGGTATCGGACTCAGCATCATCTCGCCCCTCGGCCCCATCGGCATCGACTGGGCGTACGGCTTCGACCGCACCAACGTCTTGGGGCAGCCGGCCCCCGGCTGGAAGTTGCACTTCAAGCTCGGCAACTTCTTCTAAGCTCGAGCCCCCCGGCGCGCGCCGCGGGATCACCCTTACGGCAATTACTCTTCGGGAGATGTGTTATGAGGCGAGCAGTGACGCTGTGGGCGTGGGTCGGCCTTTTCGCCGCCGCGGCGGTGCCCGGGGGGGCGCAAGCGCGCTCGTCGCAGCCCTCGCTCAAGATTGGGTTCATCAGCTCGCGGCAGATCCTGCAGCAGACACCCGGGTACGCGGCGGCCGAGTCGACCTTCAACAAGGAGGTCCAGGGCTTCCGTGACGAGGTCCAGAAGCTGCAGCAGCAGCTCGATTCGGCGGTGCGGGTGTTCGACCAGCAGGTGATCGCCCTCTCGCCCGCAGCCAAACAGCAGAAACAGAAGGATCTGCAGCAGCTGCAGCAGAAGTTCGAGCAACGCTCGAACGATCTGCAGGGCCGCGCCCAGCAGCGCGAGCAGGAGCTGCTGCAGCCGATCCAGGCTCGCGTCAACGCCGTGATTCAGGGACTCCGGGCCGAGGGGAATTACGCGTTAATCTTCGACGCCGACGCCCCCGGCTCGAATATCGTCGCCGCCGATCCCGCCCTCGACATCACCAGCAAGGTGCTCGAGCGGCTGAAGCAATCCCAGTAGCTCCCGCTCCCGTGAACGCCCGCCTCTCGGCCGCCGAGATCGCAGCGCTCACACAAGGACAACTCGTCGGTGCGACCGACGTCATGGTCACGGGCGTCGCTCCGATCGACCGGGCGGGCCCGGAAGACCTGTCTTTTCTTGCCAGCAGGCGCTATCTCCCGTATTTTCAACAGTCTAGGGCCGCCGTCGTGCTTTGCAAACCGGACCTGGCCCAGGAGTCCGGCGGGCCGTCGTGCCGGGTGCTGGTGCGAGATCCCCACGTCGCCCTGCTGTCGGTCATTCCGGTCCTCTACCCGGAGCCGAGCTGGACTGCCGGCGTGCACCCCACGGCCGTGATCGGGCGGGGGGCCGTGTGGAACGAGCCGGTGGCGATCGGACCCTACGCCGTGCTGGGGGAGGGGGTGCGGCTCGGCAAGGGCGTCCGGGTGGGCGCGGCGTGTGTGTTGGGAGATGGGGTGCAGGTGGGGGACGACGTGCGACTCCATCCGCAGGTGGTCTGCTACAGCGGCACGATCATCGGCCACCGCGTGATCCTGCACGCCGGCGCCCGGCTCGGGTCTGACGGGTTCGGCTACATCCCCGGCCGGGGGGGCGAGTTGCCGCGCAAGGTGCCGCAGATCGGCCGCTGCATCATCGGGGACGACGTGGAGATTGGTGCGAACACCACGATCGACCGTGGCAGCGTCGACGACACGGTCATCGGTGCGGGAACGAAGATCGACAACCTCGTCCAGATCGGGCACAACTGTCGGATCGGGGCGCGCTGCCTGATCGCGGGGCAGGCCGGGATTGCCGGGAGCACGCACGTGGAGGACGACGTGTTTCTCGCGGGCCAGGCGGGCCTCGCCGACCACGTGACGATCGGGCGGGGCGCGCGAGTGACGGTGCAGGGGGGCGTGATCGGCGATATCGCCCCCGGTGCGACGGTGTCGGGGTACCCGGCCCGCAGCCACCGCGAGTTCCTGCGCGCCCAGGGGGCGCTGTACCGGCTGGCACAGATCGTGGACGACCTCGAAGCGCTGGTTCGGCGCAAGGAGGAGCCCCATCAGTAGACGGTCCGTACGGCAGCGGACAGCGGTGTCGGGGCGGGGACTGCACACCGGCGCCGAGACCGAGGCGTCCTTCCTGCCGGCGCCGGCGGGTCAGGGGATCCTGTTCCGGCGGACCGACTTGAGCGGCGCCCCCGTCGTGGCGGCGCGACTCACCGAAGTCGAGGCGGTCGAGCGCCGCACCGCGATCGGCAAGGGCCGGGCGACGATCCATACCGTGGAGCACCTTCTGGCCGCAGTGGCGGCCCACGAGATCGACGACCTGACCGTCGAGCTGACGGGCCCGGAGCCGCCGATCGGGGACGGCAGTTTCCTGCCGTACTTCGACGCGCTCGCGCAGGCCGAGCCGGTGGACGTGGCTGGGGAGCCGGTGGTGCTCACCGTGCAGGCGCCGTTCACGGTGACCGAGGGGGACTCGAGCTACGTGGTGGCGCCGGCGAAGGAGTTCCGCCTCACGGTGACGATCGAGTGGTCGCACCCGTTGATCGGGCGGCAATCGGGGAGTTACACCGTGACGCCCGAGAGCTTTGCGCGGGAGCTCGCGCCCGCGCGGACGTTCGGCTTTGCGAGCGAGATCGAGGGGCTTAAGGCGAAGGGCCTCATCAAGGGCGCGTCCGCGACGAGCGCCATCGTGCTGGACGATCGTACCTTGATGAACGGCGGTACGCTCCGCTGGCCGGACGAATTCGTGCGACACAAGGCGGCGGACATCGTCGGCGATCTCGCGCTGACGGGAGCGCGGATTCGCGCCCACATCGTGGCTACGCGGCCGAGCCACAGCGGGAACGTCGCGCTCGCCCGCACGTTGTCCCGGGCCGCCCAGCGCACGGGGGCTCCGACGATGGACATCGGGCGCATCATGGACGTGCTGCCGCATCGCTATCCCTTCCTGCTGGTCGATCGGATCATCGAGGTCGAGGGACAGCAGCGGATCGTCGGCATCAAGAACGTCACGATCAACGAGCCCTTCTTCCAGGGTCACTTTCCGGGCCACCCCATCATGCCCGGGGTGCTGATCATCGAAGCCATGGCCCAGGTCGGTGGGATGCTGCTGATGAGCCATTTCGAGGGACAGGATGTCTCGGACAAAGTCGTCTATTTCATGTCGCTCGACAACGTGAAGTTCCGCCGGCCGGTCGTGCCGGGGGACCAGATCCGTTTCGAGCTCGAAATGATCCAGTTCCGCGGCAAGACCTGCAAGATGAAGGGCGTCGGCTATGTGGACGGACAGGTCGTGGCGGAGGCGGACATGATGGCAATGGTGACCGAGAAGTGATCCACCGCACCGCGCTGGTGGATCCCACGGCGCAGCTCGCCCACGACGTGACCGTGGGTCCCTATGCCATCATCGGACCGCACGTGACCCTCGGCGAGCGCTGTCACGTGGCCGCGCATGCCGTGCTCGAGCGCAACGTGCGCCTCGGCTCGGCCGTGAAGGTCGGCTATGGCAGCATCATCGGCAACGATCCGCAGGACTTGAAGTACAAGGGCGAGGACACCTGGGTCGAGGTCGGCGACGGGACCGTGATCCGCGAGTACTGCACCATCAACCGCGGGACCCCGGCCACCGGCCGGACAGCCGTGGGGCAGCGCTGCTTCCTCATGTCCTACGTGCACATCGCGCACGACTGCGCGGTCGGGAACGACGTGATCATCGCCAACGCCGTGCAGATGGCGGGCCACGTGACGGTCGAGGACCGGGCGATCATCAGCGGGCTCGTGCCGATCCACCAGTTCGTGCGTATCGGCACGTTCGCCTTCGTAGGCGGCGGTTCGCGCGTGAACCAGGACGTGCCGCCCTACACCAAGGCGGTCGGCAACCCCGTCCACCTGTACGGGTTGAATTCGGTGGGGCTGCAGCGCGCCGCCTTCTCGCCCGACGTGAAGCTGGCGCTCAAGCGTGCCTACCGGCTGCTGTTCAACTCCGACATGACGGTGAGTCAGGGCATCGCGAAGGCGCGCGCCGAGCTGCCGCAGTCGCCGGAAGTGGAGAACTTCCTCAAGTTCATCGAAGGCTCGCAGCGGGGGGTCTTGGTGTGAGCCTGCGGGTGGGGGTCGTGGGCACCGGGGCGCTCGGCTTCCACCACGCGCGGTTGTTGCGTTCGATGCCCGCCGTCGAATTCGCCGGCATCTACGACAAGAACCCCGCCCGCGCCGCCGACGTGGCGCGGCGGCTCGAGACCGTCGACCATCCGTCGCTCGCGGCCCTGCTGGAGCGCGTGGATGCGGTGACCGTGGCGGTGCCGACCCCCGCCCATGCGGCGGTGGGGATGGCGGTGCTGGAGCGCGGTATCGCGCTGCTGATGGAGAAGCCGCTCGCGGATACCGTGCCGGCGGCCGACGAGCTGGTGCGCCGGGCGGGGGACCGGGGCGTCGTGCTCCAGGTGGGGCACGTCGAGCGATTCAATCGCGCGGTGCGCGCCGCCGCCCCCTACCTGGAGGAACCGCGCTTCCTGCAGATCGATCGCCTCGCGCCGTTCCAGCCGCGCGGGACCGACGTGGCCGTGATCCTCGATCTCATGATCCACGACCTCGATCTGGTGCTCGAGTTGGTGCGCTCGGAGGTGGTCGATGTCCGGGCCACCGGAGTGCCCCTGTTGACCACGCACGTGGACATTGCCAACGCCCGCATCGAGTTCGCCAACGGCGCGATCGCCAATGTGACCGCGAGCCGGGTGTCGCGCGAGCGCACGCGCAAGCTGCGGATCTTCCAGCCGACCGGGTACTTCTCCCTCGACCTCGCGCAAGGGACGGGGGATTTCTTTCGCCTCAAGGCCGGCTGGCAGAGTCTCGGCGCGACACACCTCGAGCAAATCGTCGAGCACGTGCGACTCGAGGCGCCCGAAGCCGAGCCCTTGAAGCTCGAGCTCGAGAGCTTCATCCGCGCGGTGTGCGGGGAAGAAGACGTACTGGTGTCGGGCACCGCCGGCGCCCAGGCGCTGGCCCTCGCGTTCCGGGTCGCCGACGCCGTCCAAGCCTCGCCCCTCGCAACCACGCGTCCGTGAGCCCCGTGGGGGGGCCGCGCATCTACGTTTCGGCGGGCGAGCCGTCGGGGGACGCACACGCCGCCGCGGTCGTGACGGCGCTGCGACGCCGCCTTCCAGGCGCTCGGTTCGAGGCGTTCGGCGGCCCCGCCCTCGAGGGCGCCGGGGCCACCGTGCTGGACCGCATGGAGCGGATGTCGGTGGTGGGGTTCGTCGAAGCACTGTGGAAGGTCCCGGCCCACTACCGGCTGCTCGCCCGGGTGCGCCACGCGCTCCGGGCCCAGCGTTATGATCTCGTCATTCTCGTGGACTACCCCGGCTACCACCTGCGCGCCGCGGCGGCGGCGCGCGCGGCCGGCGTCCCGGTACTCTACTACATCGCGCCGCAAATGTGGGCGTGGGGCGTGGGGCGGGTCCGCAAGCTCACGGCGGTCCGGCGCCTGGCCGTGATTCTCCCGTTCGAGGAGCCGTTCTTCCGGGAGCGCGGCGTCCCGGCAACCTTCGTTGGCCACCCCCTGCGAGATCGCGCGCCTGCGCCGCCCTGCGCGGAGGCGCGGCGGGGGCTCGGGCTCGATCCCGGTCGTCCCGTGCTCGGCCTGTTTCCCGGCAGCCGCCCACAGGAGGTCGTTCGGCTGTGGCCCGTCTTCCGGGACACGGCCGCGGCGGTACTGGCGTCGCACCCGGCGACGCAGGTGGTGGTAGCGGGCACGCCGCGGGGACGGTACGATGGGCCCGGCGCCATCCGCATCCACATGGGCGATCCGCTCTCCGTATTCGCCGCGGCGGACGCCGGGCTCTGCAAGTCGGGCACGACCACGCTCGAAGCCGCGCTC
>Ga0066660_10001312_pt1 | contig 10403 bp, 12 predicted proteins | sample GraSoiAngelo_109_FD_75177 | JGI IMG/M metagenome (GOLD analysis project Ga0066660, IMG submission 75177) | Grasslands soil microbial communities from the Angelo Coastal Reserve, California, USA - 14_0903_12_20cm | ecosystem: Environmental > Terrestrial > Soil > Grasslands | place: USA...
GACGTTTGGCGAGCGATATGCGCTGCGGATCGAATCCGGTCCGGGAGAGGGCACCACGGCGGTGATGACCGTGCCCAACCTCCGGGCCGATGCCGAGCGGCGAGCGCTCGCAGAGCTGGCGTGAGCTCCGACCGGCTCACGATCCTGGCCGTCGACGACGAGCAGACCCAGCTCGAGGATCTGGCTCGAATCCTCAGAACCTCCCCGGCGGTGGAGGAGGTGGAGTGCGCATTCGGCGGTCACGACGCCGTGGTCAAGGCCTCCGCGAACAGCTATGACGCGATCTTCCTCGACGTCCGCATGCCAGATCTCGACGGCCTCGAACTGGCGCGCGTGCTCAAGCGCTTCGCCGCCCCGCCGCAGATTGTGTTCGTCAGCGCCTATGACACGGCGGCGGTCGACGCGTTTGAGCTGGCCGCACTCGATTACCTCCGTAAGCCGGTCAGCCGGCATCGCGTCGAGGAGGCCCTGGAGCGGGTGGTCACGGCGCTGGATCGTGGCCGTCCGCCGGCGGCAAACGACCAGGCCGTCCATGACCCACGAGCGCCGTCGGAGCACGACATGGTGGCCGTTGCCAACGCCAGGACCGGCGCTGTCAGGCTCGTGGCCCGGAGCGAGATCCGTTACGCCCAGGCGCACGGGGACTTCGTCCGGATCGTCACGGGCGAAGGGCGCTATCTCCTTCGGGCCACGCTGGCCGCGATCGAAGAGCGGTGGCAGCCCTTCGGGTTCGTCCGCGTCCACCGACAGTACGTGGCCAACCTCGGCCAGGTGCTCGAGTTGCGGCCCCAGCTGGGCGGGACGGCGGAGCTGGCGTTTGAAGACGAACAGACGATCCCGATCGCCCGCCGGCACGCGGCCGAGCTGCGGCGGCGGCTCGGGGTATAGGCCCCCGGCGGCGCCGGGGGAGATTCCGCCCGGCGCCAAACGGTCTGATCCCGGGGGCTACCTCAGTTTGACTGTGCCAACGGTGTAGAGGTTTCCGCCGATCACGACCCGGATTGGAGTCGTGAAGCCGTTACGGTGCCTCAGCCTACTGAGCAGTTGCTTGCCGCTCTTGCTCGGGCTGACCACGAGATTGACCGTGTGCCCGGACGCAATCGAGATCCGGATGAAGCCGATGATCTGCAGACGTGCGTTCTTTGTGGTCGAAAGCCAACCCAGGACCTGGCCGTTCTTGGTCTTGATCACCAGGCGCACCCTCCCGACGCACGACGAGGTGCCGACGCAGGTCAGAGCAAACCTCACGGTGCGGCCAATGTGGGTGATCGGGCCGGGAATCGGCCCGCTCTGCGAGGACCGAAGCTGCCCTGAGGCGAGCGCCTCCTCGAGCGCGAAGTAGCGCGAGCCGCCTGACGGCAGCGCCGGGTTGAAGTTGAGAGTGCCGGTCAGGTCGTTGGAACTGACGTTGGAGAACGAAGTGCCCGGACCCTCATAGCCAGTGACACCGAAGCCCTGAATCCCTGGACAACCTGGTGGGGTTGTGCGCGTCAGGGGCGAGGGCCACTGCGACGGATTGCAAATCCCGTCGCTGTCGAACCCGAAGATGGTGCGGGTCGTACTGGCCAGGTTCACGCTCGAGATCGAACGCCCCGAGTTGTTCTGTACGCCGATCAGCGTGTCCTCAGCCCCGTCGTAGCCGTTTGCCGGTGCCGCAGGATCGGTCTGAACTGTCGCCGTGCCGCCTTGGTTGATGGTTACCAGCTGGCTACATCCTAGATTGCTGCCGACCGGCGGGCACTGCGAGAACAACGCCGCCGATGCGCTTCCTGCTCCGGTCATCAGCACAAGTGCGCCGAGAAGTGACCCGCCCAGCAGAAATAGCCGTCGGCGACCTCGGCCCTTTAGAAACATCAGCACGAATACCCCCTTGTTGTTGATGAGGTGCGATCTTTGGGCCGGCGCCCTCTCCTGCTTGCCCCCACAGATCGTTTGGTAGGCAAGCTATCAAACGGCCGGATTTCGGCGGATTTACCTTGCATCGGCATCCAGCGCGGATGAGTGGCTTTGGGACCGGTGAACAACCAAGGTCGGCCGGGGCGCGAGCGCCCCGGCCGACCGATGCTGTCCTCAGCGGCTCAGCTAGATATGGCTAAGCACGCAGCGGGAAGACCGGCGCGATAACCCGACCGAAGGTCGAGTTGATGACCGCCGCGAACGAGGCGTACCAGGCAGCCACCGCGGTGGCGATCCCGACATAGCCACCGGCGTGGGTGATGCCCGTGTGGCCCTTGCCCATAAAGCCGATCGCCAGCAGGATGAACGTCGCCGACAGCAACAGGAACACCAACGAAACCGCTGCCGTCGTCCTCAGCGATGCCAAGAACATGTACGTGGTGAAGATCCCCCACATCCACAGGTACAACGATATCCCGTGCGGGCCAACGACTACGGGCCCGACCACCTTGAAGAGGAAGTAGAACGAGATCCAGAACGCACCGAACGAGCTGAACGCCACGGCGCCGAATGTGTTGCCGGTCCGGAACTCCCACATACCGGCCAAGAGCTGGGCCAGGCCGCCGTAGGCGATCGCCAGCGGCAACACAGCGCCGAGCGCTCTAGCTCCCACCAGATTCGCGTTGACCATGCTGAGCACGAACGTCGTGCCCGCGAACCCTGCCAGGCCCAACGGCCCGGGATCGGCCGGCGTCCATCCGGCGAGACGCCCGCCGGTCGGCTCGGTTGTCGGCGCTGGCGCCACATCGGCCTCCCGCGCACCCGGCATTCGACTTGCTTCCATCTGCTCCGCCTCCTTATTGGTTGGAAGGACTGGCAGGAGCGTTACAGCGCGGCCTGGCCGCGGACAACGGCGGATCGCTGAACGGCGCTGGTGTGCCCCCGAACGGTCATCTGGAGCCGACGAGCGGCAGCCGGTGGGCGGGTTTGCCCTACTTACGCCGCTTGCGCTTGCGCTTGGGGGTGGTGCTCCTCGGACCTCTGGCCGTCGCCGTTCCGGCGGTCTGACCGCCGCTCGTCACTCCGGTCGGCTCCGCGGGGGATGGCGTCCGGGCCGCCGGCTTTGCCCGCTGCTTGCCATTGGCCGAGCGCGTTCGCTGCTCACGCATCTCCTGCGAGGACGGCCAGCGCTCGACCCTTCCCGTCTGCCAGGACGGTGGCATCCCCGACGGCCAGCGGCCGGCGAACAGCACGCCGAGCCCGACGAGCCAGTAGGCCTGGACGATCGGGACGGGAGTGATCACGAACAGCACGAGGATCCCGGCGATGATGCCCAGGTATCCCATGAACCGGGTGAGGAGCCCCACCCGCATGGCCTGCATCGAGACCAGCACGAATGCCACCGCCAACAGCAGCTCTCCCCCGTAGTCCATGACCTGGAACACCGCCAGGACGGGGGCGCTCATCAGATGATTGGCCTGCGGGTAGGTCTGGCTGCCGTGGCGCACGAAGTGCTGGGCCTGCACGCCATAGGCGGCGATGTAGCCGACGATCCCCACGGCAGCCAGCGGGGCGCCCACGAGCGCGATGTAGCGGATGTACGCTGGGACCCCCGATTCGCGGGCCCGCACCGCACCGAGCAGGAACGTGAGGGTCCATGCCACTGCCGCCCATCCGATTCCCTGGACCACGGCACCGATCAGATCGAGCGTGAACCGCTTGTGCTCGATCAGCAGCCCGAGCGTCAGCTCGGCCACGTTGGCGTGCGGCCCAGCGAGCTGCAGCGCTGCTGAGACCACCAGCAGAATCCCGGCCGCGGCGGCCACGGCCGCTTGGCGCGGACGGACGCGGGCCTCGTAGGAGAGCCGCCCGGAGGCCGTGGTGGCGCTCACACCGAGCCTCTCGGCGTGCGGTCCTGCGTCGCCACCGCGGCAATCGGCCGACGGAGCCCGCGGGGAGCGGACTCCCCTTCGCGGGCCATCCGCGGGGGAACATAGTCGCGGTCGTCGCGCTCCAACAGGCGCGAGGCCCGATCGCCGGCTGCCAGCAGGAGATCGAGCAGAGGCGCGAGCGCGCCGATCACGCGCTCGACGCGGCGGAGCAGGACTACGTTTGGTTGGGAAGGAGGCACCGGGCGCCACCAGTGTACGGCCCTACACTCGCACCGATGACAAGCGGCCCCTGCCCGGCGTGCGGCGGCCGGCTATCGAGGTGGCGCTCGGTCCCGAGCTCCGAGCCGCGGTTTGCAGACAGCCGCTTCGCGCTGGCGCGCTGTGATCGTTGCGGCAGCGCCGTGACACTTGGCGAGCCGCCGCCAAGGCTCCACGAAAGCGGCGCCTACGGGATAGCGGCGCCGCGCTTTCACCGTCTGGCACGGCCGGTTCTGCGGGGGTTTGACCGCCAGCGCCTGGCCATGCTGCGGCCGCTGGGGGCGCCCGGCGCGAGGCTGCTGGACGTGGGCGCCGGGAGGGGCCGATTCGTGACCAGCGCCCTGGCAGCAGGCTACGACGCCCGCGGGATCGAACCCTCCCCGCGTGGCATGGATGAGGCGAGGCTCGAGGATGAGGTGCGGCTTGAGCGGGTCGGAATCGAGCAGGCAGACGTGGAGGAAGGCACGCTGGACGCCGTGACGATCTGGCACGTGCTCGAGCACCTCGACGATCCGAGGCGCGCCCTCTTGCGAATCCGTGGTTGGGTTCGTCCGGGCGGGGCGCTGCTGGTCGGAGTGCCCAATCTGGCGAGCGCGCAGGCCCTCCTCGGTGGAGCACGGTGGTACCACCTCGACGTCCCCAGACACCGCGTGCACTTCACCCCGGCTGGGATCCGGTCGCTGCTGAACGCCTCCGGCTTCGAGCCGGTCCGGACCCATCATGTTCTGGCCGAGCACAACACGTTCGGGATGTGGCAGTCGCTCGTCAACCGTGGGACGAGGTATCCCTCCTACCTGTACAACCTGCTGAAGCGCAACGCGCCCATGCGATCAGGAGATTTGGCGATCACGGCGCTCGCACTTCCGCTGGCGCCGTTCGCGGCGCTCGCCGAGGTGCTCGCGGGGGTCGCCCGCCGCGGAGGGACGATCGCGGTCCTAGCGCGGCGGCGCTAACCTAATTTGTGATGGAAGGCGGCGGCCTAGGTGATCTGTTTGGCGATCCGGAAGAGCTCCAGCGCAGGCTGGGAGAATTCGCCGAGCAGATGCAGGGGGCGCAGCGGCTGGCTTGGGCGGATAACGCGATCAAGCTGGCGGTCGATCTAACGGTCGCTGCCATCCAGCGCTCCAACATCCAGGGCACGACCTCGGAGCAGGCGGAGCAGCTTCGATCGGTCATGGCGATCGTGTTCCCCGAAGCGGTGACGCTCGTGCGCGAAGCGCGCGAGGGCCTTCAGTAGCGCGGGCCTTTAGCGACCGGCCAGCACGCCGGCTCCGCAGTTATTTCAAAAGCCGCGACAGCCGCCGGTCCTTCATCAGCTTGCCCTCCGTCTGACAGGTCGGGCAGTAGCACATCACGTAGTCCTCGTAGAACACGGCCTCGAGCCGATCGCCGCAGCGGGGACAGGGCTCGCCGTTGTGACGGTGAACCGTGAGGGGCATCGGCAGCTTGTCCGGGATGGGCAGAGACATCGCCTGCTGGTAGTGGGCGATCGCCCCACCCAGGCGGGCGATCATCGACGCCCGCAGACGCTCGGCCTCGTCGCAGTCCAGATCCGACCCGCGCTTGAACGGGGAGATCTGCGCGCTGTGCAGGATCTCGTCGACCCACGATCGGCCGATGCCGGCCAGCACGTGCTGGTCGCGGAGCAGCGCGTAGAGCGGCCGGGGAGCGTCGAGCAGGTCCATCAGGGGCGGCGGGTCGGGCCAGGCTTCCGGACCGAGCGAGCTCACCGTCTCCTCGTCGGTCACCTGCTCTGAGCGCAGCACCTTGAGCCACGCCCGCTGCTTTGAGCCGAATTCCCTCAGGCGCAACTCGCGGCCGTCGTCCAGCCGAAGCAGGAACCGCGACGTACGGTCGCGTAGAGACGACGGGGAATCGAATAGCTGAAGTCGCCCGGCTGACATCAGGTGGACGAGCAGCGTCAGCTCGTCCACGAGCTCGATCTTCAAGAGCTTCCCGCGACGCCTGACGCCTTTGACCGTCCTGCCCTCGACGGCGGACAGCGGCGGGTCGTAGGTCTTAAGCGCATTGACCCCTGGCGCCAGCGCCGAGCTGATTTGCGCCCCGGTGACCGCATCTGAAATCAGGCGGGCCGTGATCTCTACTTCGGGCAATTCGGGCATCGGTTTGAGGGTAGCCATGGGTGTTCACCCGATCACTACGAAACTCATCAGACGAGTTCACCCTTCCCTTAGAAAAGCGCAGAAGACTGGCGCCATGACCGATGTACTGGCGGTAATCAGACCCGAGGACGGCTCCGAAGAGCTGCTCAACGGCCTCATCCGATGCCGACCTGACCGGGTAACGGTCCTGCTCGACGAACGGGCGCCCGACTGGGGCTCGGATGAGTCCGAAGTCGGCATTGCCCGGCGCGACAGGCTGGCCGCACTGCTGCACGCGATCGAGAACCGGACGGGCGCGACGGTCGTGGGGCTGGCTGGCGATTCCGACCAGCTGCGCGGCTGGCGCTTCGACCGCGTAGTGCGTTCCAAGACTGGCACCCCACTGGCAGCCTGAGCAGCGACCGAGCAGCGGCCCGACCGGGGACCGAGCGGTTACGCTGCGCGATCGATGAGCCTCACGCTCGCCCCCGACGACATCGTCCGCACGCACGCGGAAGTGGCTGAGAACGCCCGCGAGCCCCTGCTGGTGCTCGATCCGCTACTCGAGTTCCTAAGCGGCAACGGGCTCGCGGCCCCGCCCGCAATCGAGGCCTCCCCGATCGGCGAGGGCCATTCGAACGTCACGTTCTCTTTATCGACCGGCGTCGTGCTGCGGCGCCCGCCGCGCGGTCCGCTGCCTCCCAGCGCCCACGATGTGCTTCGCGAGGCACGGCTGCTGCGGGCGCTCGAGCCGACGCCAGTGCGCGCACCCAAGGTCCTCGGGGTATGCGATGACCCTTCGGTCATCGGCGCCCCGTTCTACGTGATGGAGCGCCTCGAGGGCGTGGTGGTGAGCAACGACATCCCGCCGGAGCTAGACACGCCTGCCGAGCACCGACGCATGTCGGAAGAGTTGATCGACGCACTCGTTGAGCTACACGCGGTTGACTGGCGGGCGGTCGGGCTCGAGGGTTTCGGCAAGCCGACGGGCTATCTCGAGCGACAGCTCCGTCGCTTCATCGGCCTGTGGGAGCACAACCGCACCCGCGACATACCCGAAGTAGCAACCGTCGGCGAGTGGCTTCGAGCCAACATCCCGGAGTCTCCCCCGGCAACGATCGTGCACGGCGACTATCGGCTCGGGAACACGATGCTGGCGGCCGCTCCACCGGCGCATCTGATCGCGATCTTCGACTGGGAGATGGCGACGATCGGCGATCCCCTCGCCGATCTCGGCTACCTGATGATGTTCTGGCTTCAGGCCGACGACCCAAGTGTCGGCATGTACGACCTCCAGGGCGTCACACGACGCGAGGGTTTCCCGACGCGGCAAGAGATGATCGCCCTGTACGAGGAGCGCTCCGGGCGATCGATGCGGGCGCTTACCTGGTACGTGACGCTCGCATTGTGGAAGGCGATCGTGTTCATGGAGGGCAACTACAAGCGCGCGGTTGCCGGTTCGACCGACGACCCCTACCTGAAGGCGTTCGGCGAGGGTGTCGTCGAGCTGGCACGGCGCGCGGTCGAAGTCTCCCAACATGGACTCTGACGGCCGCGGGCGCTACCGCGGCCTGCTGATCGACTACGGCGGGGTGTTGACCAGCAACCTGTTCGATTCTTTCCGCGCCTTCTGCGAGGTCGAGGGGCTGGCACCGGAGACGATCGGGCAACGGTTCCGCAGCGATCGCGCCTGCCGGGAGCTGCTGATCGGGCTGGAGACCGGGAGGGTTCAGGAGGAGGAGTTCGAGCCGCAGCTCGCCGCGCTGCTGGGAGTCAATGCGCCGGGGCTGATCGACCGGATGTTCGCGGGGTCAAAGCCCGATGAACCGATGTTGGGAGCGGTCCGGGCAGCTCGCCGGGCGGGCATCCGGACCGGCCTGATCTCGAATTCTTGGGGCACCCGGCGCTATGACCGTTCCCAGCTGAACGAGCTGTTCGACGGGGTCGTGATCTCGGGCGAGGTCGGGATCCGTAAACCGGCCACCGAGATGTATGAGCTCGGAGCCCAGCGGATTGGCGTGGAGCCGGAGGCATGCGTGTTCGTCGACGACCTGCCGTTCAATCTCGACCCGGCCGCTCGACTGGGAATGGCGACCGTTCACCATGTGAGCGCGGAGCAGACGATCTCGGAGCTCGAGCGCCTGTTGGGGGTTGAGCTGCGCGAGCGCACCCACGGGCCCGCGCACCCCGGTTAGACTCGCCCCATTCTGGGCTAGAAGGACACCGATTCCGGGTTAGAGGAGGAGAGCGAGCGTGCCGTACAAGCCAGGCGACATAACCAAAGGCGCGGCCTCGAAGGCAGGCGAGGCAACGCTCGGCGTCGCGCGCAGTGCCCGACGCAAGGTCTTCGACGAGGCGAGCAAGCGGGGGGTTCACTGGTGGCAGCTGCCGCTGCCGGGCCAGCTCGCGGCGTTGGCGCTATTCCGCGAGGACCTGCGCGAGTTCAACTTGTACGGCACCGAGTCGCCGCAGAACGGTGGCGCCGCCGTCGTGGCCGAGCCGCCTCCCTACCGAACCTACGACGGGTCTCAGACCGATCCTGAGAATCCCGTGATGGGCAAGAGCGGGACCCGTTTTGGCCGCAACCTTCCCCCCGAGGCTACGTACCCCGAGGAGCAGTCGATGCTCGACCCCAGCCCGCGCGAGGTGTCGAACAACCTGCTGAACCGGGACAGCTTCAAGCCCGCGACGACGCTCAACTTGCTCGCGGCGTGCTGGCTTCAATTCCAGAATCACGACTGGTTCAGCCACGGCGACAACTCGGAGACCGAGTTCATGCAGGTCCCGCTCTCCGACGGCGACGAGTGGGACGACGGCGTCATGGAGGTGCGGCGCACCTCGCCCGACTCCACGAACGCCGGCGGCAAGGTCCCGCCAACCTACATCAACAAGGTGACCCCCTGGTGGGACGCCTCGCAGCTTTACGGGTCGACCGAGGAGCGCAACGGCGAGCTGCGCTCAGGCGAGGATGGCAAGCTGGCGATGATCGATGGCCGGCTGCCGGAGGAGACCAACAAGGCCCTGAATGGCGTCGACCTGACGGGCTTCAGCGACAACTATTGGGCCGGGTTGTCGGTGATGCATACGCTGTTCGCCAAGGAGCACAACGCGATCTGCGACATGCTCTCCTCGCACCATCCGACGTGGGAAGACGAGCAGCTGTTCCTCAAGGCCCGGCTGATCAACGCAGCGCTGATCGCCAAGATCCACACCGTCGAGTGGACGCCGGGGATCCTGGCCCATCCCGCGCTCGAGGTCGCGATGAACGCCAATTGGTACGGCGTGCTGCCGAAGTGGGTCAAGAAGCGCTTCGGCCACATCGGCTCCGGTGAGCTCCTATCCGGCATCGTCGGCTCCCCCCTCGACCACCACACTGCGCCGTACTCGATCACCAGCGAGTTCGTCTCCGTCTACCGGATGCACCCGCTGATTCCGGACGACTACCAACTCCGCTCGCATAAGACCGACGACACGATTGGCGAGACCGACTTGACGCCGATCCAGGGCCACGGCACGCGGGCGGCGATCGACCAGTACGGAATGACTGACTGGATCTATTCGTTCGGCCTTGCGCATCCCGGCGCGATCACGCTCCACAATCATCCCGATGCGCTTCGCAACCTGGTCAGGATCAATGGCGACCACGTCGACATCGGCACGATTGACATCCTTCGTGACCGGGAGCGCGGCGTCCCTCGCTACAACGACTTCCGCCAGAAGCTACGCAAGCCGCGGATCGAGAAGTTCGACGATCTGACGCCGAATCCGGAGTGGAACGAGCAGATCCGCGACGTCTACGGCGACGACATCGACAAGGTCGACACGCAGGTCGGGATGCTCGGCGAGGCGCTTCCGCCGGGGTTCGGCTTCTCGGATACGGCGTTCAGGATCTTCATCCTGATGGCCTCCCGGCGGCTGAAGTCAGACCGCTTCTTCACCAGCGACTACAGGCCCGAGGTGTACACGCCCGAGGGCATCCATTGGGTAGAGGACAACCTGTTCGGGGACGTCGTTCGCCGGCATCACCCAGCGCTGGCCGACGCGATCAACCCCGACAACGCGTTCGCGCCCTGGAAGGCGATGCGGTAGCCGGACTCAGTCCTCGGCGGCGGTGGCCAACCCGGCCGCGGCCTCCGCCGCCTCCTCCAGCCGGTCATCGCCCCAAAAGAGCCGATCGCCGACGGCGACAGTGGGCACCCCTGTGACCCCGCGGTCGAGTGCGGCGTCGGTCTGGGCGCGAAGGCGCTCCTTGACC
>Ga0066660_10001313_pt1 | contig 10400 bp, 10 predicted proteins | sample GraSoiAngelo_109_FD_75177 | JGI IMG/M metagenome (GOLD analysis project Ga0066660, IMG submission 75177) | Grasslands soil microbial communities from the Angelo Coastal Reserve, California, USA - 14_0903_12_20cm | ecosystem: Environmental > Terrestrial > Soil > Grasslands | place: USA...
CGGCGCGGCGCGCCTCGCTTGAAAAAGCGCGCTCCCTGAACGCCGGACCGGCATAGTTTCACATCGCACCGGGCGCAGTCGGGAAAAACCCGATACGCTTGTCGCACGCGCACTACACGCAAGGTACTCGCGCCGATGACATTGGCAGCGGCGCTTCACTAAGATGGCCGGCATGGCGCATGCCCTGACCTCCACGCCGCACGGCAACGAGCTGCGGCTCGCGCGCATCCATTGCCAGGGAATGCGCGAGCTGATCGAAAGTAATCCGGCGCACTGGGAAGACGAGCAGGCGCTCACCGTGATGCGCGCACTGTGCAAGCGGGCCTGGTCGGTAATGCACGATCCCGTCTGCCGGGCCTGCCTCGCGGCCATCGACGAGTTTGCAGCCGCGCTCCCGTGGGACAGCGAGCGCAGCTGGTCGCCCGGGCGCATGTTCGGGCCCTGGTTCGTGCGGCGCGAGGTTCTCCGCAAGCTGCGCATGCTGTCCGATCGGCTCACCGAGCTCGAGCTCGGCGCCAGCACGCCGGACCAGGAAGTGCGCCGCGCCGTGGCGGCAAAGGAGCTGCATGCGCGCGGCGAGGCCACGTCGCGGCGCGAGCGCTATGCGAACGTTCTGCGCACTGCGGCGCATGCCGTCGGTGGCGTGCCCCGGCTGGCGCGCGTGCTGCGAGCGCCACAGGAGGAGGTCGAACGCTGGATTGACACAACCGAGGAAGCACCGCTCGAAGCGTTTCTCGCGAGCCTCGACCTGGTGGCCGCGGGTCCGTTCGTGCGCGAACCGCGCGGCCTTCGCGTCGCCGCCATAGCGCCCGCCGCGCCGGGCTCCGCGTTCGATCGCGCGATCCTTCCCACGCTGCTCGGCGCCGCCCTGATCGCGGCTGCGTGCCTCTTCGCCTCGCTGCCGCTGAGGAATGCAGCGCCGCTCGTGGCATGGCTATGCATCGTGGCGCTACTGCTCGCCTGGTGCGTACGCGCCACGCGCAACGCCGGCACGCATGCCGCTCGCACGGTCGGCCAGGTGGCCGTCTTGGTCACGGTGTGCTTCCTCGGCGCATCGCTCGTATACCGCTCGGATGAGCGCATGCAGGTCCGCTCAGCGCTTCCCGCCCCGAAGGCGGTCGCGCAGCCGAAGCTCGCCGCTGCCGCAAGCGCGGCGGAAAGGCCGCAACGCCGCGCCGCGCGTCCAAAGGTGTTGCAGGCCGCGCTCGCGCCGCTCTCTCCCATATCGCAGGCCGCTGCCGGCTCGTCGGTGCCTGCCGCGTTTGAAGACGCCTGCGCCTCGCTCACCGGCGCGGCGTCGCTGCAATGCCTGCGCTGCGCTAACGAGGCCGGTGTCTGGCGGCTGCTATGCCAGGAGAAGGCGCGCCTAGAATATTGCCAGCGCCGGGAAGGGACGGATTCTCTATGTCCTTCGGTGATTCCGGCATCGCCGCCCCAGTAAGCTCCAGCGCGCGGTCCCTGAAGGTCGGGCCGGCGTAGTCGAGCGTCGAGACGAGCTCCTCGTAGGTCACGCCGAGCTCGCGCGCCCAGCGTACGAGGTCGGGATCCTTCGCCTGCGGTGATTGCGCGTCATCGGCCATGCCGGCATTTCGTCGAGCAAGCGATGTGCCGCGCCGTTCAGGTGGTGCCCAGGGCCGGAATCGAACCGGCACGGCCGGTCAAGGCCGGCGGATTTTAAGTCCGCTGCGTCTACCAGTTTCGCCACCTGGGCCGGTTGTCTCGCCCATTGTAAGGCGCGCACGCCGGTAGTCCGATCGGCGTGTCGCGTGCTCGCATCGCCCTCGCAGCGCCTATGGCAACTTTGCATCGCCGCAACCAATAAGCACCCCGCGTGATCCAGCATCCCGCGCTTGCCGCTGCGGCATCGCGCAGACCATGTCTCTTCTCTTTTGAGCACGTTCCGCCAGCTCATCACGCGCATCGCGCTTGCGGCGGCCCGGCGCGCCGGCATCCGGATCGCGCGAGTGGTGGTGCGGCCCCTCGAGGGCTCGCCTCAGCCCGCCGCGCCTGACGCGATTCGTTGCCGGCTAGTGAAGGAAGCCGAGCTTCGCCTGTGGAGCTTCGATCCGGCGCTCCAATTGAACGAGGCGCAGCTGCGCTCGGCATTCGAGCGCGGCGATGTCTGTGTCGGCGCCTTTGACCGCTGGCGCCTCGTCGGCTATGAGTGGCTCGGGTTCCGGGCGACGCCCCACGTGGCCGGACTGTGGGTGCAATTCAGGCCGAGCGATTGCTACATGTACAAGACGTTCGTTCATCCCGCGTATCGCGGCCTCGGCATCGCCGGCTTGCTCAATGCCGCCGGCAACGAGATCGCCGCGCGCCACCAGCGCGAGCGCGTGATCTGCTTCATCGATCTGAAGAACAGCGCGTCTTGGCAGGCCGCCAAGAGGAGCGGCAGCTTTACCGCCGGCTACGTCGGCTACATCGCGTGCTTCGGCCGCGCGATCGCCTTTCGCACCGCCGGCGCGAGCCGGCAGGGCTTTCGCTTCAGCGCCCTCTCCTAAGCTTTCATTCGCACCAGTAGCGCACCACGTCCTCCGTCACGTCGCCGGAGAGGCCGGGCGCGATCCATCCGCTCTTCGCGAGGACGAGCTCGCCCACATGCACATGCAGCTCGCCTTCGCCCTCGATCATCACGAAGGTGCCGTTGGTGCTGTGATCGCGCAGGAGGAAGCGCCCTTCGCGCCGGATGACGTCGCAGTGGCGCCTCGAAACGCTCTGCTGGGAGATGACGAAGTCGAGCTCGGCATCCCTGCCGATCGTGACGACGTCCCACTCGCGGCGCCGCACCAGCACCTTGTCGCGATAGGCGAGCCGTATTGCGCTGTGCCGCCGCGCCGGCGCCTCCTTTTGCGCCCCGAGAAGCCGGTCGGTCGCATCGCGCCACGCCACTTCGCGCAGCGCGAGACCCCCGCCCGCGCTCCCCGGCGCGAGCGGGCGCACCGCGGCCTGCACGGCCGGATTGAGGCTGGCCGCCGTTTCCGCCGAAGTGACGATCTGGCCGTTTTCGGCGAGCCGCGAGAACTCGAGCGCGAGGGTGACGGTGTCGCCGAGCACGTCGTGGCCCTGCTGGGTCACAGGGCCGCTCTGCAAGCCGATGCGCAGCCTGAGATCGCTCGCTTTCTCGCTACCTGCCTCCACGGTGGCATGCATGCGCGCCGCCGCGGCCGCCGCGGCATCCGCGGTGGCGAAGAGCGCCATGATGGCGTCGCCCTGGCGCCGCAGCACGCGACCGCCGGAGAGCTGCGCCGCCTGCACCAGCGTCTCCACGCATTGCAGGCGCGGCCCCATCGCCTCCACCTGCGGCCGCTCGTTGGCGCTGACGCGCGCGAACAGCACCGCGGTGCGGCGGCCGCTGGCGCCGCGGTTCTGCCTAGCCACTGCGCGCCCGGAAGATTGCATATGCACCAGCATATGCAGAATGCAAGAAGCTGTCAAAAACGCCGCGGCAGGCGCCGGCAACGAATCTTTGGAGGCGGGAGTCGGAATCGAACCGGCGTCCACGGCTTTGCAGGCCGCTGCATGACCACTCTGCCATCCCGCCTTGCGTTGAGATGAAAAAGGGAAGGCCCGCATTTACGCCGAATCGGGCCTTCCCTTGCAATCTGGAGCGGGAAACGAGTCTCGAACTCGCGACCTCAACCTTGGCAAGGTTGCGCTCTACCAACTGAGCTATTCCCGCGAGGGTTGCAATTATATCAACTGCGGGTTGCCGCATAGGGCAGCGCCTTGCGCAGGTAGTAAACCATCGACGCCACCGTCAGCACCGCCGCGACGTTGATGAGGATGGTTCCCCACCATTGGCAGTCCAAGCCGAACAACCGGTCGTGGAATAGGAGTAGCGGGATCGCGATCATCTGGCTCACCGTCTTCAGCTTGCCGATGAAGGCCACTGCCACGCTCCTCGCCTGGCCGACCTTCGCCATCCATTCGCGCAATGCCGAGATCGCTACCTCCCGGCCGATGATGATCAGCGCCACCAGCGCATCGACGCGCGGCGGTTGGAGGTGCATGAGCACGACGAGCGCACCGACCACGATCAGCTTATCGGCCACCGGATCGAGGAAGGCGCCGAACGCCGACATCTGGTTCAGGCGCCGCGCCAGGTAGCCGTCGAGCCAGTCGGTGATGCCCGCCAGGATGAAGATGCCCGTCGCGATCACGTCTTTCTCGCCGTCTGTGAGCCATTCGGCCGGCAGATAGTAGATGCCGATGAGGAGCGGGATCAGCACGATGCGCGACAGCGTGATCAGGTTGGGGATGTTGAGCACGATCATGCGGCGGCGCTATCGTGCAGGTGGCGGTAGATGCGCTCGGCGAGCGGCCGGCTAATGCCTTCGACCTTGGCGATGTCGTCGATCGCCGCGGCCTGCACACCGCGCAGTCCGCCGAAGTGCTCGATCAGCGCCTGGCGGCGCTTCGCGCCGATGCCCGGGATCTCGTTGAGCATCGACGTGGTGCGGCTCTTGCCGCGGCGCGCGCGGTGTCCCACCACGGCGAAGCGATGCGCCTCGTCGCGGATCGCCTGGATGAGGTGCAAGCCGGGATGCGATGGCGCGAGCTGCAGGCTGCGCGATTCCGACTCGATGATCAGCTCCTCCATTCCCGGCTTACGTTCGGGTCCCTTGGCCACGCCCACCACGCAAAGCTGGTGCAGGCCGAGATCGGCGAGCACGCTGCGCGCCACGCTCACCTGCCCTTTGCCGCCGTCGATCAGCACGAGATCCGGCACCTTGCCGCTTTCCGCGGTGACGCGCTCGTAGCGGCGCTCGAGGACCTGGCGCATCGCGCCATAGTCGTCGCCCGGCGTGACGCCGCGGATGTTGAAGCGCCGGTATTCGGACTTCTGCATCTGCTGACGGTCGTACACCACGCACGAGGCGACCGTCGCCTCGCCCATCGTATGGCTGATGTCGAAGCATTCAATGCGCCCGGCGCCTTCGGGCAATCCCAGCGCTTCGCGCAGCGCCTGCAGGCGCGTCTCCTGCGTCGTGCGGTCGCGCACGCGCTGCGCGATCGCGAGCTCGGCGTTCTTGCGCGCCATGTCGAGCCACACCTTGCGCTCACCGTGGGCCGGTGTGACGACGTGCGCGTTTTCCAGCTCGACGGGCTCGCTCGCGATCACGAGCCCCGGCAGCGGTTGCTCGAGGTAGTGCTGCTCGAGGAACGCGGCGACCACCTCGGCCGGCTCCGCGCCCTCCGCATTGGCGGGGAAGAAGCTGCGATCGCCCACATGGCGCCCTGCCCTGATCATCACCAGGTTGACGCAGGCGATGCCGCCCTCGATGACGCAGGCCACCACGTCGGCATCGACGCCGCGATGCGACTCGACGTACTGGCGCGCCTGCACGCGCGCGAGCGCGCGGACCTGGTCGCGGTAGATCGCCGCCTGCTCGTAATGGCGCTCGTCGGCCGCGCGCTGCATGCGCTCGGTGAGTCCCCTGATGACGTCGTCCTCCCGCCCTTCCAGGAATAGCACCGCGTTCGCCACATCCTCGGCATAGACCTGCGGCGCGATCTTTCCCACGCACGGCGCGGTGCAGCGGTGGATCTGGTGCAGCAGGCAGGGTCGCGAGCGGTTCTCGAACACCGTGTCCTCGCAGGTCCGCAGCCGGAACACGCGTTGCAGTAGCTGGATGCTTTCGCGCACCGCGTAAGCGTGCGGAAACGGACCGAAGTAGCGATGCTTGCGGTCTCGCGCACCGCGATGAAATCCGAGGCGCGGGTACTCGTGTCCGGTGATCATCAGGTACGGGTAGGACTTGTCGTCGCGAAAGAGGATGTTGTAGCGCGGCGCCAGGCTCTTGATCAGATTGTTTTCCAAGAGCAGCGCCTCGCCTTCGGAGCGCGTCGCGGTGACCTCCATCAAGGCGACCTGCGAGAGCATCATCTCGATGCGCGGGCTCTGCGCCTGCTTCGTGAAGTAGGATGCCACGCGCTTCTTGAGATCGCGCGCCTTGCCGACGTAAAGCGCCTCGCCGTCTTTGCCCAGCATGCGGTAGACGCCGGGCAGGTTCGGCAGCCCGGCGACGAAGGACTTTGCTTCGAACACGATGAATCCATTATAAAACGTGTAGAATTTCGCCCTTTTTCCGAGCGGCAAAAGCAACCATGGCCAAGGTAGAAGCAGTCGAGATCCGTCCCGGCAATCTCCTCGAGTGGGACAAGCGCGTCTGGCGCGTGCTGAAGAGCTATCACGTGCACGTCGGCGGGCGCGGCGGCGCGTTCATGCAGGTCGAGATGAAGGACATCGAGGCCGGCACCAAGACCAACCAGCGCTTCCGCACCGAGGACAAGGTCGAGCGCGCCTTCGTCGATCCGCGCGACATGCAGTATCTCTACCAGGACGGCGACATGTACGTCTTCATGGACAAGGAGAACTACGAGCAGCTCTCGCTGCCCGCCGAGTTCCTCGAAGGCCAGGCCGGCTATCTCCTGCCCAACACGGATGTGCAGATCAATTTTTACAACGGCCGCCCGATCGGCGTGGAGCTGCCGCCCTCCGTCGTGCTCACCGTCGTCGACACCGAGCCGGGCATCAAGCACTCCACCGCCACCACTTCCTTCAAGCCGGCGAAGCTGGAGACCGGGATCACAGTGCAAGTACCGCCGTTCGTCACCACCGGCGAGAAGATCAAGATCGACACCGCCGAAGGCACCTACATGGAGCGCGCGTAGCTCCACGCGTAGCGGAACTCCAGTATTTCGCGGCGTGCGTCGCGATCTGGAGCACCACCTGGATCGCGATCACGTTCCAGCTCGGCGCGGTGGCGCCCGAACTGAGCGTCTCGTACCGCTTCCTGCTCGCCTCCGTCCTCCTCTTCGCCTGGTGCGCTGTACGCCGGCTGCCGCTTCGCTTCAGCCCGCGCGAGCACGTCTGGCTCGCCCTATTCGGCGCTGGCAGCTTCGGTGTCGGCTATGTCTTCGTCTACTACGCCGAGCAGCACGTGGTCTCGGGGCTGGTCGCGGTCGGCTATTCGGCGAGCCCGCTCCTAGGCATGCTCGGCATGCGGCTTTTCTTCAGAACGCCGATGACACGCCGCGTCGCGGTGGCGTCTATCCTCGGGGTCGCCGGCATCGTTATCGTCTTCTACCCCGAGCTCGCACGGCTACAGGGCAGCGCGGCGACCGCAAAGGGCGCGCTCTTCACCGCGATCAGCGTGCTGATCGCGGCGCTTGGCACCATGGTCGCGTACCGCAACCAGCGCTCCGGCGTGCCGCTGTGGCAAGGCATGGCCTGGGGCATGCTCTACGGCGCCCTGAGCGTGCTGGCAATCGGCCTGGCGACTGGCAAGGCGCTCGCGTTCGAGACCACGCCGGCCTATATGCTCTCGCTCGGCTATCTGGCAATGCTCGGCTCGATTGCCGCGTTTGCGAGCTATCTGACGCTACTCAAGCGCATCGGCGCCGCGCGGGCGGGCTATATCGGCGTCATGGTGCCGATCGTCGCCCTGCTCCTGTCTGCGGCGTTCGAAGGCTTTCGTTTCCACGCGCTGACATGGCTCGGCATCGGCGTCTCCGTCGCCGGCAACGTGCTCATTCTGAGGACGGAGCGCGCGTAGATCTTTTATGCAACTATCCGCAGCGTCTCCTGCGCCTCGCGATAGGCGACACTCTTCCGCAGATCGCGGCCGCCCTGCTTCTTCATCCGCTCGAGCCGCTCTGGCTTCGCCAGCGGCAGGTCCTTGAGCGACTCGAGCAGCTCGTCGAGCCCTGCCGGGTTATTGCACAGCAGGACCAGGTCGCAGCCCGCGGCGAGCGCAGCGCGCGAGCGCTCGGGCGGCCCGCCGGCAACCGCGGCGCCCTCCATCGACAGGTCGTCGCTGAATACGAGGCCCTGAAAGCCGAGCTGCTTGCGCAGCACCTCCTCGAGCCAGCGGCGCGAGTAGCCGGCCGGCTGGGAATCCACTTCGCTGTAGATCACGTGCGCCGGCATGACTGCCGCGAGTCCGGCTTCGATCACCTGCTTGTAAGGCGCGATGTCCTTGCGCGCGATCTCCTTGAACGTGCGCCCGTCGCGCGGCACCGCGACGTGCGAATCGGCCTCGGCGTATCCATGCCCGGGAAAGTGCTTCGCGACGGCGGCCACGCCGCCCTGCGCCAGGCCCCGCACGAGGCAGGCGCCGAGCGCGCCCACCGCGGTGGGATCGAAGTGCAGCGCGCGATCGCCGATCACTGAGCTCCCGCCGTAGTCGAGATCGAGCACCGGCGCAAAGCTGAAGTCCACGCCGTGGGCGCCGAGCTCGGCGGCGATGATGTAGCCGACCGACGCCGCGGCCTCTTTCCCCGCATCGCGGTCGCGGTCCCAGAGCTTGCCGAGCAGGCGCATCGGCGGAATGGCCGTAAAGCCCTCGCGGAAGCGCTGCACGCGCCCACCTTCGTGGTCCACGCAAATTGGCAGCGCCGGCTCGCGCTGCCGCTCGATCTCGGCGGTGAGCTGCGCGAGCTGCTCGGGATGTTCGTAGTTGCGCGCGAAGAGGATCACCGCGCCCGCCGCCGGGTGCCGGATGCGGCTGCGGTCTTCGTCGGTAAGCGTGGCGCCGAGCACGTCCACCACGACCGGCCCCGGCGGCAGCCTTACTTTTCGCATTCGAGAATGACGGTGGCGAAGGCCAGCCCTTTTTCGTCCGAGAGCGAGACGTGCGCAGAGGTAATGCCGCGCTTCTTAAGCAGGGCGTCGAGCGCCTCCGAGAACTCGAGCACCGGCTGGCCGGAGGCGAGGTTGCGCACCCAGACGCCGTGCCAGTTCGCCGGCGCCTTGATGCCGGTGCCGAGCGCCTTGCTGAAGGCTTCCTTGGCGGCGAAGCGCTTGGCGAGGTAATTGGCCGGCAGCCGGTGCTTGTGGAAGCGCTCGAGCTCGCTCAGGCACAGGACGCGCTGCGCGAAGCGCTCGCCGTAGCGCTTGAGCGCCGCTGCGATGCGCCCGATTTCCACCACGTCGGTGCCGACGCCGTAGATCACCGCGCGGCCTGCAGCATGAGGCTCTTTATTTCGCGCACTGCTTCGCGCATGCCGACGAAGACCGCGCGGCTCACGATGGCGTGCCCGATGTGCAGCTCGCGCAGGCCCGCGAGCCGCGCCACCGGCTCGACGTTGAAGTAGTTGAGCGCGTGTCCGGCGTTGAAGCGCATGCCGGCGGCGCGGATCGCCTCGCCCGCCGCCTGGATCTTCTTGAGCTCGGCTACCACGGCCGGGCTCTCCGCGTCGCGGCCGCGCGAGTGAAACGCGTGCGCATAAGGCCCGGTGTGGATTTCGCATACGGCGGCGCCGATGCGCGCCGCGGCCTCCACCTGGCGCAGTTCGGCGTCGATGAAGACCGAGACCATGATACCTGCGCCCGCCAGCTTGGCGACGGCGGCCTTCAGACTCGCTTCCTGCGCCGTGATGTTGAGCCCGCCCTCGGTCGTGATCTCGGCGCGTCCCTCCGGCACGAGCATCGCCATCTCCGGCTTGATGCGGCAGGCGATGCCAACCATCTCGTCGGTCGCGGCCATCTCGAGGTTGAGGCGGATGTGGGTGAGCTCGCGTAGCCGCCGCACGTCCTCGTCCTGGATGTGGCGGCGGTCTTCGCGCAGGTGGCAGGTGATGCCGTCGGCGCCGCCGAGATGCGCTTCGACCGCCGCCCAGACCGGGTCGGGCTCGTAGGTGCGCCGCGCCTGGCGCACGGTCGCCACGTGGTCGACGTTGACGCCAAGCTCGATCACAGCTCGTTCAGCTCCATGAGGACGCTGCGCGTATGCAGCACCTGGCCATGCAGCCGCTGGCCGATGAGCGCGCGCATCAGGTAGCGCGCCTCGTCGCGCGTTTCGCTGCGGCTGTAGTCGTCGGCGGCGAGATCGAGCAGCGTGCGGCCGCTGATCACCAGATCGCCGTGCGACGCACGCACCGGTCCACGGTCGGGCTCATACACATAGGAGCCGGCGGGCTCGATCGGCGCGCCGGTGCTCGCGTCGCGGTCGAACACCGGGGCGTAGCCGAGCTCGGCGAGAAGGCGCTTCTCGAAGCTGCGCAACACGGCGGGGAACGGGTCCTGCGCCGACAGGCGCGCAAGCGCCTGCGCATAGGCGTCGAACAGCGCCTCGTGCGGATCTTCGCGCGGCAGCAGGCGCAGGATGAGCTCGCTCAGGTAGAAGCCGCACATCAGCCCTCGTCCCGATAAGGGACGAAATGCGACTTGCAGGCCACCGCCCCATTCGGCGCTGATCAGGGTCGCGAGCTCGGCGGAGCCGCTCCAGCCCAGCCGCAACGGATGGAACGCGAGCAGCACGCCGCGCATGGCCGAGCGCGGCCGGCGCGCACCGCGCGCAAGAAGCGCCACGCGCCCATGCCGGCGGGTGAAGGCCTCGACGATGAGGCTCGTTTCCTTGTATGGGTAGGTGTGGAGCACGTACCCGGGCTCA
>Ga0066660_10001314_pt1 | contig 10394 bp, 9 predicted proteins | sample GraSoiAngelo_109_FD_75177 | JGI IMG/M metagenome (GOLD analysis project Ga0066660, IMG submission 75177) | Grasslands soil microbial communities from the Angelo Coastal Reserve, California, USA - 14_0903_12_20cm | ecosystem: Environmental > Terrestrial > Soil > Grasslands | place: USA...
GTGGTGTCCTCGATCGGGAAGGGCATCACTGCCTCCTCCCTGGGCACCATCCTCAAGGCTCGTGGGCTCAGCGTGTCGCTGCAGAAGCTGGACCCTTACATCAACATCGACCCCGGCACCATGTCGCCTTACCAGCATGGCGAGGTTTTCGTCACCGACGACGGCGCCGAAACCGACCTGGACCTGGGCCACTACGAGCGGTTCATCGACACCAACCTGAGCAAGGCGAGCAACGTAACCGCCGGCAAGATCTATGCCGAGGTGATCGCCAAGGAGCGCCGGGGCGATTACCTGGGCGGCACCGTCCAGGTGATTCCTCACGTGACCAACGAGATCAAGGAGCGGATCACCCGGGTGACCTGGGAAGACAACCCGGACGTGGTGGTGGTCGAGGTGGGCGGCACGGTGGGCGACATCGAGTCGCTGCCTTTCCTGGAAGCGATCCGCCAGCTGAAGAATGACCTGGGACGCAAGAACGTGTTCTACGTCCATGTCACGCTGGTGCCCTTTATCGAAGCCTCGGAGGAGTTCAAGAGCAAGCCGACCCAGCACAGCGTCGCCGCCCTGCGCAGCATCGGCATCCAGCCGGATGCCATCATCTGCCGCTCCGAGCGGCCGGTGAGCGGGGCGCTCAAAGACAAGATTGCCCTGTTCTGCGACGTGGAGCGCCGGGCAGTCGTCTCAGTGCCGGACGCGGACTCCATCTACGAGGTCCCGCTGATGCTCGAAGACGCCGGACTGGGGGCCGTGATGGTGGAGGCGATGGAGCTCGAGGCCTCTCCGCCCGCCCTGACCGATTGGAAGGAGCTGGTCCACCGGATTCAGAATCCCAGCGCGGCGGTCCGGATCGGCGTGGTGGGCAAGTACCTGCCGGCCCCGGACGCCTACATCAGCGTGACCGAGGCGCTACGCCATGCCGGTGTGTTCCACAACCTCCGGGTCGACATCCGCTGGATCCCGTCCGAGACGCTCGAGACGGGCGACCTGCGGCTGCTCGACGAGGTCGACGGCGTGGTAGTCCCGGGTGGCTTCGGTCACCGGGGCATCGAAGGCAAGATCGCCGCCGCCCGGTTTGCACGGACTGGTGAGGTGCCCTACCTGGGGCTCTGCCTGGGCCTGCAATGCGCGGTCATCGAGTTCGCCCGCGACATGCTGAACGCGCCCGACGCCAACAGCACCGAATTCAACGCCTTCACCAGCCATCCGGTGATCGACCTTCTACCGGAGCAGCGCGACGTGGCGGACAAGGGTGGCACCATGCGGCTGGGACTCTATCCGTGCAAGCTCCAACCGGGCACCCTGGCGGCCACCGCCTACGGGGAGCCGGTCGTCTACGAGCGCCACCGCCACCGCTTCGAGCTCAACAACACCTACCGGGAGGCGATGTGGGAGGCTGGCATGGTGTTCTCGGGCACCTCTCCAAATGACCGGCTGGTGGAGATCATCGAGCTCAAGGACCATCCCTGGTTTGTAGCCTCGCAATTCCATCCGGAGTTTCGTTCCCGCCCCAACCGGCCGCATCCGCTTTTCCGGGACTTCATCCGGGCGGCCGCCACCCGGGCGGGCGTCCTGCCGGCACAGCCGAAGGTCGAGCCGGTGCAGGCGAAGGTTGAGCCCGCCAAGGGAACGGCTCCGGTGATCACGCCCGATACGCTCACCGGCGCGTGAGGACCGAGCCGACCGCGCCCTCGGGCAGCATCGCCGAACCGCGCACCGCCCAGCCGAACATCGGGCTCGAGCTGGTGCGTGCGACCGAGGCCGCCGCTCTCTCGGCCGGCCGCTGGATGGGAAATATGGACCGCGATGGCATCAGGCTGACAGCCTCGTCCGCCATGCGCGAAGCCCTGGCGGGTGTGCACATGAGCGGGACGATCCTGATCGGTGAGGAGGGAACCTCCAGCGCCCTCTCCATCGGCCAGCGCATCGGGGACGGCATGGGCGAACAGTGGGAGGTGGCGCTCAAGCCGATCGACGGGTCCACTCTGGTTGCCAAGGGGCTGCCCAACGCCGTCTCCGTGATCGCGACCGCTGAGCCCGGCTCACTGGTGAAAGCGCCGGTCGGCCTCTACGCCGAGAAAATCGCGGTCGGTCCCGATGCGCGCGGGTCCATTGACGTAACCGACTCCGTGGAAAACAACCTGCAGCGGGTCGCCTTTGCCAAGAAGGTCCAGGTCTCAGACCTGACCGTGGTGATGCTCGACCGTCCCCGGCACGAACCGATCATGGAACAGGTCCGCCAGGTGGGCGCCCGGATCGCGATGATCACCGACGGCGACATCGCGGCCGCTATCATGTCTGCCCTGGAACAGACCGGAATCGACGTCATGATCGGCGTGGGCGGGCTCCACGAGGCGGTGCTGGCGGCGTGCGCCCTCAAGTGCCTGGGTGGTGACCTGCAGTGCCGGCTCTGGCTGCGGTCGCGTGAAGACGAGGAGCGCGCCAGGAATGCCGGCTTCGAAGATACGCACAAGGTGTACGGGGTGGACGACCTGGTGCGGGGCGAGGATGTGGCCTTCGCCGCCACCGGAGTGACCGACGGCGAATTCCTCCACGGGGTCATCTACCACCACTTCTGGGCGGAGACGGAGTCGATGGTCTTCAGGAGCAAGACCGGCACGGTCCGCCACCTGACTACTAAGCATCACTACGCCCTGAAATCGGTCGAGGGTGCGCACCGAAAAGTGCGCTAAACCTTCTTCACAGGAAACGAGACGGGCGGTTGCGGTCTGCGACGGCCCGCGGCGCACTCGCGCAAAAAAGCTGGGCTGCGCTCGTTTAGCTCGCACGGGCCTGCAGACCTGCCCGCCCTAAGCTGAAGGCCGCGCCTGCGGCGCGGCGGCTCGCTCCGCTCGCCCTGCCCTGAAATCGGTCGAGGGCGCGCACCGTAAAGTCCGGTAGACGTTCTGCACAAGAAGTGCAAATGCGTCTGCTCCGTTTGACACGTAGCGCAAACCCGGGTTAGACTGCCCGAGTTTTGTCCGAGGCGCGTCCGACCGCCCCGGCCCCGGATTCCTCCGCGTCACATCGATTGGGGTCGAAAGGAGGAGTCCCGAGATTGGCGACCCATCTGTGGGTGCTGACCTTTGCCTTGCTGGTGGCTGCCTTTGTTCCTCTCCTCCTGCATCGCTCGATTGCCGACGCCTTGGCCAGCGGGGCCAGCAGCCGGTCGTTCATCGACCGGGGCGTCCAGGAGTCGGTGATCACGCCGCCCAAGCGCAACGCAGTCGGCAGCGGACCGCTTTCGCCGATCACGTCGTACGTGGTAGAGCCGGGCGATACGGTCCCCACGATCGCGGCGCGCGCCGGCATCGGGGCCAGCACCCTGATGCAGGTCAACCAGCTGGCCTCAGGCGACAGCCTGTCCGTAGGCGACGTCCTCTCGCTTCCACCGGTCGACGGCATCGTGGTTTCACCCAGCCCGGGCGAGTCAGTGGTCGAGCTGGCCGGCGCCTATCACGTCGACGCCCTCGCCATCTGCCGGGTCAACGCGATCACCTTACTCTCGCCCCTCCCCAGCCCTGTTTTCATTCCCGGGCTTGCTCCGCCGCGTCCCTCCCGCATGACCCCCGTGCCGCCCGACGGTAGCCGGCCGGGCCTTCTTCACTTTGTCTGGCCGACGCAAGGCACCATCAGCCAGCCGTTCTACCAGTATCATCCCGGCATCGACATCGCCAACGGCTACGGCACACCCGAGGTAGCCGCAGCGGCGGGACAGGTCGTCTTCGCGGGCGCGGGCTCATACGGGATCTACGTGGAGATCGACCATGGCGATGGATACCACACCATTTACGGGCACATGGAACAGACCCTGGTGAGCGTGGGGCAGACCGTTTCCGCCGGTCAGCAGATCGGCCTGATGGGTTCGACCGGGCGATCGACCGGGCCGCACCTCCATTTCCAGGTGATGCACAACGGCGTCCCGCAAAATCCGCTGAACTTCCTGTCGACCTGACACTCCTAGACTGACCGGGTGATCCAGCTCAGCTCCGCCGATACGGACGGGCGGGTGCGGGCGGAACCCCGCCTCGAGCTGCTGGCCCGATCTGGCTGGGAGGAGGCGCCACCGGATGGGTTGATCCCGGCACCTGCAGGCACCACCATCGCCCACCTCCCGTACCGGTTCGCTGTGGGGCGGGACCGCAAAACAAAGCGCGTCTCACTCGAGCCTGAGGGAAGGCTTGCCGTAGCCGCGATTCTTCCGCCCGGTTACCTGCGGACGTGGCTGCCGGCCTATGTGGAAGCCGCGAATGCTCCGGTGCTGCCGCTGTACGGCTACGCCGCGGTGGGCATGGTGGATGGGAGGCCTCAGGTGGCCGCACTGCGGACCGACTCCTGGGAGGCGTGGGACCCGGCAGCGCCTGGCCGTGACCGCATTGGGCGCTACATCGGTGCAGCACGCCGCGCCCTTCCGGATAACCGGCTGGTCGACCACCTCGAAATTTGCGCGACCGACTACCGCTGCCTGACAGCGCAGAACCTCTTCCTGCGTCGGGGCGAGGCCGCCATTCCCGTATCACCCGCCTGCAACGCTGCGTGCCTCGGCTGCATTTCTGAGCAGTGGGGCGACGTTGTCTCCCCGCAGGCGCGCATGCCCTTCGCTCCTACCCCGGTCGAGGTCGCGGACCTGGCGGCCTGGCACCTGAAGCGCGGCATCGACAATTTCGTCAGCTTCGGGCAGGGGTGTGAGGGAGAGCCGCTTACCCGAGGCGAGGCACTAGTCACCGCCGTCCGGATAATCCGCCAGTCGGCGCCGGAGGCCACCATCCACATCAACACCAACGGCTCACGACCGGGGGTGCTCCGCCGGCTGATTGACGCCGGCCTCAATTCGGCACGGATCAGCATCTTCAGCCTGGACGACGCGACGTTTCGCGCCTACTACCGGCCGGTCGGGTACGGCCTGGGGGACGTCACCGCCTGTGCCGACCTTCTCAGCGAGGCTGGCGCGCAAGTCACCATCAACCTCCTCACCTTCCCCGGCATCACCGATGCTCCCGACGAGATCGACCGGCTGGTCGCCTTCATCAGAACGCACGGCGTCCACCAGGTCCAGCTTCGGTCGCTCAATGTCGATCCCGGCTGGTTGCTCGCAAGGATTCCCAGGCGAACACGGGGTATCGGGATGGTGCGATTCGTGGGTCAGCTGGGCGAGCGTTGCCCCGGGCTGAGGCTGGGCAACTTCACGCGGCCGTGGCCCGCCCGAGCTCCCGCTTTAGCCTGATCCTGGGCTGATTGAAAGGCCCAAACGCTGGGCATGCTTTAAGCGTGGCTGACTATGGTGTCGGAAGTAACTATCCGGTCCAGGCCGATATTCCGGCCAGGCAGCCCGATCTGCCGGCGGGTCAGCGCATGCCCAGGCAGACGGGCGGGCTGGCAACCGCCGCTCTCGCCGCGCTCGGCTTCATCCTGAAGTTCAAGGGGCTGGCAGCGACCTTCATATCGACCGCGATCGCGGTCTGGGTCTATGCGCAGATCTTCGGCCTCTGGGTCTTTGCCCTCGGTTTTGTGGTGCTCATCCTGATCCACGAGAGTGGCCATCTGATTGTGGCCCGAATGATCGGCCTGCCGGCCAGCTTGCCGATCATGATCCCCGGCCTGGGGGCCTTCGTGAGCATGAAACAGCAGCCCAAAAGCGCTGCTCAGGAGGCGCAGATGGCGATCGGGGGACCCATCCTGGGAACGGTCGCTGCCGGCATCTGCTACCTGGGCTACCTGGCGGCTCCGGACACGTACTGGGGGCGGCTGCTGGTGGGCCTCGCCTACTTCGGCTTCTTTATCAACCTGTTCAACCTGTTGCCGGTAACACCCCTGGACGGCGGCCGCGTCCTTTCGGTTGTCTCCAAATGGTTCAACGTGGCCGGGCTGGTGATCGCGGCCGGCCTGCTCCTCTTGACCCCCTTCCACAGCCCGCTCCTTCTTCTGATCCTGATCTTTGGCGGCTTCAGCACATTTCAGCGCTTCCGATCGACTGCCGAAAACCCGGCCTACTACGACGTCCCGGCCAATACCAAATGGACGATCGGGCTGGTCTATCTGTCGCTCCTGATCGGCCTTGCCCTCGGAGCGGCTCATACCGTCCACCTGCTCCCCCAGGGGGTCTGAACCTTGGTTGGTATAATCGGGTGCCCGTGAAAGCGCAAATCCATCCGACCTACTACCACGACGCGGTTGTGCACTGCCTGTGCGGCAACACCTTCGTCACCGGCTCTACCCAAAAGGAGCTCAAGACCGAGGTCTGCTCGGTCTGCCATCCATTCTTCAGCGGTCAGCAGCGGATCGTCGACACCCAGGGTCGTGTCGACCGCTTCCAGCAGCGGCAGCAGCGCAAGAAGGGATAGGCGGACCCGCCCGTTTTTGAGGGGTGGGTGCTAGAGTCAGGGCGGCCATGAGCCAGGAAAAGTTCTTCTACGGCGGTCAGGCCGTGATCGAAGGCGTCCTGATGCGAGGCCGCACCACCTATGCCGTCGCCGTTCGGCGGCCCGACGGCGAGATCGAGGTCCGACGCGAAGCCCTCACCTCGGTGGTTTATACGAGCCGGTTCTGGAAGCTCCCATTGCTGCGCGGCCTGGCCGGGCTGTGGGAGATGCTCCACCTGGAAATGAAGGCCCTGGTCTGGTCGGCGAACGTCCAGGCCAGGTCGCAGGACATCGAGCTCACGCCCCGCCAGATCGCCATCACCATGGGAATTGCGATCGTGGGGGCGATCGCGTTCTTCCTCGGGCTGCCGCTGCTGGCGGCGGGATTGTTCAGCCGTGGCGGCAGCGCGCTCACCTTCACGGTGATCGAAGGGCTGGTGCGGATCGGGTTGCTCCTGCTCTACCTCTACCTGATATCGCTCAACCCCGAGGTACGTCGCGTCTTCCAGTACCACGGTGCCGAACACAAGACGATCAACGGTTACGAGGCCGGGCTCCCGGATGACGTGGCCAATGTCAGGACCCAGAGCACCCTGCATCCCCGGTGTGGCACCGGCTTCCTGCTGGCTGTGATGGTGGTCAGCGTCTTCGTCTTCTCGCTGGCGGGTAGGCCCGCCCTGCCGCTGCTCATCCTCTCGCGGCTGGTGCTGGTGCCTTTGATCGCTATGCTCGCCTACGAGTTCATCCGGTTCGCCGGGCGTCATCGGTACAACCCCGTCGTCAAGGTGCTCCTGGTGCCCTTCCTGGCGACCCAGAAGTTGACCACGCGTGAGCCCGAGGACCGCCAGATCGAGGTCGCCCTGGCGGCGTTTCGCGCGGCCCGGCTCGAGGAGAAAGAAGCCGCCGCCTGATGTTCGAGCAGCTCGAATCGGTCCGGGCTCGCTACGACGCGATCGGGAAGCGGCTGGCGGACCCCAACATCCACAACAACCTGGCCGAGCTCCAGCGCCTGAGCAAGGAACAGGCGCAGCTCCGCCCGCTGGTCGATCTCTATGACGCCTACCGTCGGACCGAAGCCGACATCCGGGAGGCGCGTCAACTGGTCGCCCAGGAGAAAGACACGGAGATGCAGGACTATGCCCGACAGGAAATCGAAAAACTGGAGGCGGAAAAGGCCCGCCTGGAAGGCGAGCTCAAGCTGGCCCTCGTACCGAAGGACCCAAACGACGAAAAGGACGTGATCGTCGAGATCCGCCAGGGCACGGGCGGGGACGAGGCGGCCCTCTTCGCCGCCGACCTCTTCAAGATGTACGCCCGCTACGCGGAGGCTCACCGCTGGAAGATCGAGCTGATCTCGCAAAGCCAGACAGAACGCCAGGGCTACAAAGAGGTCATCTTCGAGGTCCGCGGGCGAGGCGCCTACTCGCGACTGAAGTTCGAGAACGGGGTGCATCGCGTGCAGCGGGTCCCCGCCACTGAGGCGCAGGGCCGGATCCACACGTCGACTGCGACAGTGGTCGTCCTGCCGGAGGCTGAGGACGTGGAGGTGGTGATCGACCGGGACCGGCTCAAGCGCGAGGTCTTTCGCTCCCAGGGACACGGCGGCCAGAGCGTCAACACCACCGACTCGGCTGTGCGCTTGACCTACACCCCGGCGGACGGCGGGCTTCCGGTGGTTGCCTCCTCGCAGGACGAGCGTTCACAGCTCCAGAACGAAGCCAAGGCGATGCGGGTATTGATGGCGCGCCTCCTCGATCGACAGCAGGAGCAACAGGACGCCGAGCTGTCCCGGGCCCGGCGTTCGGCCGTCGGCACGGCCGAGCGAAGCGAGAAGGTGCGTACCTATAACTATCCGGAGAGCCGGATCACCGACCACCGGATCGACTTCAAGTACTACAAGCTGCCGCAGTTCCTAGCCGGGGACATCGACCCTGTGGTCGACCGGCTGATCCAGTGGGACCAGGCGAACAAGCTGAGCGAGCCTCCGGATGGCGAGTCCAGGCGTGGTGGAAGCGATCGATGATCGTCGTGCCGCGGGCGCCGCGCTCCTGACTGCTCGCCGCCGCCTGGCCCGGGCCGGCATCCGGACAGCCGCGCTCGACGCGGAGGTGCTGCTCGCCCACGTGCTGAGCTCAACCCGGGAAGGACTCCTGGCTCACCCCGAGCGCAGGCTCACATCCGCGCAGGCCCGCCGCTTTTCGGGCCTGGTCTCGAAACGAGCTTCACGCATGCCGGTCGCGTACCTCACCGGGAACAAGGAGTTCTACGGGCTCGGCCTCCGCGTCACGCCGAGGGTTCTCATCCCGCGGCCGGAGACCGAGCTGCTGGTCGAGCTGGCGATTGATTTCTTGAAAGCGCACCCCGACGCGAGAAGGGTCATCGACCTGGGCACCGGGAGTGGGGCGATCGCGGTCGCCATCGGCAGGAGAGTGCCATCCGTGCGTCTGGAGGCCAGCGACATCAACCTGCCCGCCCTGCGGGTGGCGGCCGCCAACGTTCGAGCCCACAGGCTGGTCTCGCGCGTGCGGCTGACGAAACGGGACCTGCTCGAAGGCGCCTCCCCCGCTGACCTGATCATCGCCAACCTGCCCTATCTTTCGGCGGTTCAACGACGCCGGTGGCAGCCAGAGCTCTCTTACGAGCCGGCTCAAGCACTGGACGGCGGCCGCGATGGCCTGGACCTGATCCGGCGGGCCCTGCTCCAGGCGAGAGGTGTGCTCAAGCCGGCTGGCGCCCTGCTGCTCGAGCTCGATCCGTCGCAGGCGGGGCGGGTCGAGCGACTCGCTCGCGCCCATTGGCCGGCTGCAAAGATCACGATCCACGTAGACCTGTCCGGGCGCGCCCGAGCCCTGCGAGTGCTCCGGCCCTGATCACACACCGCTGGCCCGCCGATCCCGAGCACATCACGCGTGCCGCCCAGCGCCTGCACCAGGGCGCGGTGATCGCATTCCCGACCGACACCGTCTACGCGGTTGGCGCTCGCGCCCTGGACCCATCGGCCGTCAGGCGGCTCTACGCGGTCAAGCGCCGTTCCGACCAGCAGCCGGTTGTCCTCCTGGTATCGGAACCAGACCAGGTGCGAGGCTGGGCGGTGGTAGGGGAGAGGGCGGAGGCCCTCATGACCCGGTTCTGGCCGGGGCCGCTGACGCTGGTGCTCCCGCGTCGAGCCGGCGGACCGATCGTGGGCGCGGCCGGCCCCACCGTCGCGTTTCGAGCCCCCGACAACCCGGTCGCCCTTCAGCTGCTTCGCGCTTTTGGCGAGCCGATCGCAAGCAGCAGCGCCAACCGAGCCGGCGCGCCGCCACCGGTCGACGCGGACGGCGTGTTCAAATCCATCGAGCACGAGGTGGACCTGATCCTCGATGGCGGCCCGACCGCGATTGGGACGCCATCCACCATCCTGGACTTGAGTGGAGATGTTCCGCGGGTTCTCCGGCAGGGATCGCTTTCCGAGATGGAGCTCCTCGGCTCGTCATAATTACCTGATGCTGCAGGCGACTGACCTCACCAGCAAGATCGACACTGTCGATCCCGAGGTGGGGGCCGCGATCCGCGACGAGTTCGAGCGCCAGCAGTACACGCTCGAGCTGATCCCGTCCGAGAACATCGCCAGCCCGGCGGTGCTCCAGGCGCTCGGCTCGCTCCTTAACAACAAGTACGCCGAGGGCTACCCAGGCAAGCGCTACTACGGCGGCTGCGAGAACGTCGATCGAATCGAAACGCTTGCCATCGAGCGGGCGAAGGCGCTTTTCAATGCCGAGCACGCCAACGTCCAGCCACACGCGGGGACAGTGGCGAACTACGCGGTCTACGCCACTGTGTTGAAGCCCGGCGATACGGTGCTCGGCATGGACCTGAGCCACGGCGGACATCTGAGCCACGGCAGCCCGGTCAACTTTTCCGGAAAGCTGTACCACTTCGTGCCCTACGGGGTCGACGCCGAGACGGAGCGGATCGACTACGACGCGCTGGAACGCCTGGCCAGCGAAGTACGCCCGAAGATGCTGCTCGGCGGCTACAGCGCTTACCCGCGCATCA
>Ga0066660_10001315_pt1 | contig 10385 bp, 9 predicted proteins | sample GraSoiAngelo_109_FD_75177 | JGI IMG/M metagenome (GOLD analysis project Ga0066660, IMG submission 75177) | Grasslands soil microbial communities from the Angelo Coastal Reserve, California, USA - 14_0903_12_20cm | ecosystem: Environmental > Terrestrial > Soil > Grasslands | place: USA...
CCGGGCTATCCGTACCCGCGATCCTGGAGCAGGGCAAGCACCTTCGCCACTGACGCCTCCACGGGCTCGGTGCTCGTGTCGAGGCGCAGGTGTGGGTGCGCCGGCTCCTCGTAGGGATCCGAGACACCGGTGAAGTGGTCGATCTCTCCGGCGAGCGCACGCCGATACAAACCCTTCCCGTCGCGCTCGACGAGCACGTCGATGGGGCAGTGCACATGGATCTCGACGTAGTTGCCGATGCGATGCTCCACCTCCTCGCGCACAGAACGGTACGGGGAGATGGCGGCGACGAACACCAACACCCCGTGCCGCGTCAGCATCTCGGCCACGAAGCCGATGCGGCGGATGTTGGTGTCGCGGTCGTCCTTGCTGTACCCGAGGCCGGCGCTCAGGTTCTGCCGCACGATGTCGCCGTCGAGCACCTCGACCGCGTGACCGCGGTCGCTCAGATGACGAGCGACGTGCGTAGCGATCGTCGACTTGCCGGCGCCCGAGAGTCCGGTCAGCCAGACGGTGACACCGGGCTCGATCACGCGGGTTGTCCCATCGTCAGGTATGCGCGGCGCAGGATCGACGCGACCTCGGTGCGCGTGACCTCGGGCGGGATCTCGTCGCCATTCGCCAGCATGGCACGGAGCGAGGTTCCGCTCAGGACCACGTGGTCGCTGTCGCCATGGGGACACGTCCTCGTGCTCGTCATCGCGTCGCATGCGCGGCAGAAGAAGGCGTGGTCGAACTTCAGCGCGGTGAAGCCGAGCCGTTCCGCGCCACCCAACTCGTCGTACAAGTTCTGTGCGTCGTAGGGACCGTAGTAGCTGCCGACGCCCGCAGCATCGCGCCCGATGATGAAGTGGGAGCAGCCGTAGTTGCGGCGAACCAATCCATGGAAGATCGCTTCTCGTGGACCTGCATATCGCATCGCCGCTGGGAAGCCGCTCAGCACGACGCGCTCGCTCGGATAGTACTCGGCGAGGAGCACCTCGTAACAGCGCATGCGCACGTCGACCGGCACGTCGTCGTCCTTGGTGGGGCCGATGAGCGGATGGATCAGGATGCCGTCGGCGCCCTCGAGCGCCACCTTGGTCAGATACTCGTGCGCGCGGTGGATCGGGTTGCGGGTCTGGAATCCGACCACGGTGCTCCAACCGCGCTGCTGGAACTCCGCGCGGCAGCCACGTGGGGTCAGCGCCCGGCCGTCACGTGACGGCACAGCGCGCACGCTGCCACCGACGGCGAGCACGTCGTTTGCCATGAGGGCACGTACCCCAGGATGGGCCAAATCCGTTGTGCCGTAGACGCCGCGAGCCTCGACCTCGAGATCGCGGTGGAACACCTCGGCCACGTCGATGAGCCCGACGACGCGATCCGCCGCGTCGTACAGCGCGGCTTGCGTCCCCGCGGTGAGCGATGCCGCGACGCCGTCCGGAACCGGCAGCGTGACCGGCAGCGTCCAGGGCGTGCCGTCGGCGAGCTGTGCCGACCGCACGACGCTCGCGTAGTCGTCGCCCGTCATGAATCCCGTGAGCGGCGAATACGCGCCGCAGGCGATCAGCTGCAAATCCGATGCGGCTGTGTCCGTGAGCCGCAGCGACGGCATTCCCCCGACCTCTGCTGCGAGCACGCCTGCCGCAGCTTCGTCGAGGAGGCGATCGATCAACGTGCCGCCTGCCGGCGTGACGAGAGTCATCGAGCGCGCGCCTCCGCGATCGCGTCGAGGAGCGCTGGGGCGAGTTCGCGGCGGCAGACAAGGATGTCGGGGAGACGGACGTCGTCGCGGTTGTATGCCAGCGGTTCACCGTTGAGCCTTGATGCGTGCAGACCCGCCTGCAGAGCGACGCCGGCGGGCGCCGCGGAGTCCCACTCGTGCTGCCCGCCATCGTGCAGGTATGCGTCTGCGTCGCCGAGGATCACCGAGGCGGTCTTCGCTCCCGCCGACCCCATGGGCACGCACTCCGCGCCGATGGCGGTGGCGACACGCGAGGCGATCTCGGGCGGGCGGGTGCGGCTCACGACCACCTTCAACCCGTCCCGCATGCGGCTTGCTCGCGCGAGCGTCGGCGCTTCCGTGCACAGCACAACGCTGCGAGCCGGCAGCGCAACGGCCGCCGCGACGATGTCGCCGTCCTCCCAGAGGGCCACGTGGACGGACCAGTCGTCGCGCGACGGCTCGGCGAACTCGCGCGTGCCGTCGAGCGGATCGATGATCCAGACGCGCCGCGACGTCAGCCGCCGGCGGTCGTCGACCGCCTCTTCCGACAGAATCGCATCACCGGGATGTCGCGAGCGGATCGCGGCGACGAGAAAGTCGTGTGATGCGACGTCACCGAGACGGCCCAGCTCGGCTCCGATCGCACCCTGTTCTCGCACGGAAACCAGCAGATCGCCGGCCGCGCGGGCCAGCTCGCACGCTGTTCGATGATCCTGCCCTGCCACGCGCAATCTATGCGATCGTGACCGTGTCGCTCAGGTAGACGTCCTGAATCGCGTGCAGCAGCTGGATTCCATCGCGCATCGGCCGCTGAAATGCCTTGCGCCCGCTGATCAATCCCGTGCCGCCGGCGCGCTTGTTGATCACGGCGGTACGCACGGCCTCGGCAAGATCACTGGCGCCATGTGACTCCCCGCCGCTGTTGATCATCCCGCTGCGTCCCATGTAGCAGTTCGCCACCTGGTACCGCGTGAGGTCGATCGGATGCTTGGAGGTCAGCTTCCTGTACACCAGATCCGCAGTCTTGCCGAAATTGAGCGCGGTGAACCCGCCGTTGGTGGTCGGCAGCTTCTGCTTGATGATGTCGGCCTGGATGCTCACGCCGAGATGGTTCGCCTGGCCGGTGAGGTCCGCGGCGAGGTGATAGTCGGTGCCGTCCTTCTTGAACGCGTTGTTGCGCAAGTAGCACCAGAGCACGGTCGCCATGCCGAGCTCGTGCGCGTAGGCGAAGGCGGCGGACACCTCCTGGATCTGCCGGTCAGCCTCCTCTGAGCCGAAGTACACGGTGGCGCCGACCGCGACCGCGCCGAGGTTCCACGCTTCCTTGATCGTGCCGAACATGATCTGGTCGAACTTGTTCGGGTACGTCAGCAGCTCGTTGTGATTGAACTTGAGGATGAAGGGGATGCGGTGCGCGTACCGGCGCGCCACCGATCCCAGCACGCCGAACGTCGACGCGACCGCGTTGCATTCGCCCTCGACCGCGAGCTCGACGAGCTTGCCGCCGTCGAAGTATTCGGGATTGGGGGCAAACGACGCGCCCGCGGAGTGCTCGATCCCCTGATCGACGGGCAGGATGGAGAGGTATCCCGTGCCGCCGAGGCGCCCGTGGCCGTACAGCTGCTGCAGGCTGCGGAGCACTCGGGTGGGGCGATCGCTCTGCGCCCATACCCGGTCGACGAAGTCGGGACCGGGGAGATGAAGCATCTCCTTCGCGATGGTCTCGCAGCGATGCTGCAGCAGATCGGCGGCGTCGGCGCCGAGGAGCTCCTCGAGCTTGCCCGCCGCGGTTGCCGTTGCGGTTGCCATATCTGCGGTAAAGGCTACCGCGTGGACGGTGGGCCAAGGCACACCGTCATGCTTTCGCCGCCGGCGCTGCCACCTCGAGAAGAAACTCCCGGATCATCCGGCTCGTCTCGTCGGGGCGGTCGACGTTGGACTGATGGGCGCCGCTCACCGTACGAAGTCTGGCCCCGGCGATCCCCGCAGCGAGCTGCTCGGCCCGTTCCATGGCGATGGCCACGTCCTGCTCGCCATGGATGACGAGCGTGGGCACGTGGATCTCGCCAAGCCGCCCGGTGATGTCGTCGCGGCTGTTGATGGCGCGGATGCTGTGCACAAGGCCGATGTGGTCGGCTGCCTCGACCCTGCGCAGCCATGCGTCAACCTCGTCTCGGTGCTCGACAATGAAGTCGTCGGCCAGGAAGATCGGTGGCAGCGCCGGGATCACCGCCTCGAGCTGGCCGGCCTCCACCACCTGCGCCATGCCCTCGTAGCGCTCCGCCTTCTCCGGGTCCTCGGGCCCCGCGCTCGTGTCCATGAGCACCAGCGAGCTGACCGCCTCGGGATGGCGCAGGGCCAGGCGCATCGCGATCATCCCGCCCATGGAGAGCCCGACGCAGTGCGCCGGTGCGATGCCGAGTTGCTCCAGAACGCCGAATACGTCCTCGGCCTGGTTCCAGAGGTCGTAGCCGTCCCCGGTGGTCTCGGATGCCATCTGGCCACGCAGGTCGACGGCGATGACGTCGAAGCGATCGCGGAGCGCGTCGATCTGGGGGCGCCACCAATCGGCGCCGAAGATGTAGCCGTGCAGGAGGACGACAGGATAGCCGCTCCCGTCGCGGACGTAGTGAAGACGGACACCATTGGTCGCGATCGTCGGCATGGACGACACCCTCCGAAGCTGGGCGGTTCCGGGTACGGTAGGCGGCAGATGGAACTGTTGCGCATTCGCGGCGGCAGGCGCCTCGAAGGCCGCGTGCCGATCTCAGGGAGCAAGAACGCGACGCTGCCGGTCATGGCCGCCGCCCTCCTGACCGATCAGCGGGTGGAGGTGGTCAACGTCCCCAGCACCGAGGACGTGCTCACGATGGCCCGGATGCTCGAGCACGTCGGGGTGGGCGTCGAGCGGCTCGGTGTGCACAGCTGGCGGCTCCAGGCCGCGGGCATCACCGGCACCTACGTCGGGGCCGACCTCACCCAGCGCATGCGCGGCTCGTTCCTCCTGCTCGGCGCGCTCGTCGCCCGTGCCGGCGAGGCCACCATCGCGAAGCCCGGCGGCGACGACATCGGCATGCGCCGGGTCGAGCAGCACCTGGAGGGGCTGCGCCTGATGGGTGCCGAGGTGGAGGAGACGGCCGACGCATACTGCGCACGCGCGCAACGTCTGCGAGGCGTTCGCATCGATCTCGACATCCCGACGGTCACGGGCACCGAGAACCTGATGATGGCCGCGGTGCTCGCCGATGGCATCACGGTGATCGCCAACGCCGCACGCGAGCCGCATGTGTACGACCTTGCCCGCTGCCTCGTCGGCATGGGCGCGCACATCTCCGGGGTCGGCAGCGAGCTCATCGTGGTGGAAGGGTCCGGCGGGTTGCTGCACGGCACCACGCACAGCGTGACCACGGACTACATCGAGGCGGGCACGTACATGGTCGCGGCGGCCGCCACGCTCGGCGATGTGGTCATCGAGCGCATGCGTCCGACCGACGTGCGCTGGCTGCTCGGCAAGCTGCGCGCCGCCGGGTGCGACATCACCGAGGGTGCCGGAGAGGTTCGGGTGCGGGCCGAGCGGCTGCGAGCGGTCGACGTCACGACATGGCCCCATCCGGGATTCGCCACCGACCTGCAGCCACAGTTCGGCGCGCTGATGACGCAGGCACAGGGCACGAGCATCATCAGCGAGGCGTTGTACGAGAACCGCTTTCGTCATGTCCCCGAGCTGCAGAAGATGGGAGCCGTGATCAGCACCGAGGGCCGCAGCTCCGTGGTGAGCGGTCCGTCGCGACTGCACGGCGCGGAGGTGACGATTCCCGACATTCGCAGCGGGGCCGCGCTGGTCATCGCAGGGCTCTGCGCGGAGGGGGACACCGAGCTCGCGCATCTGTACCACCTCGATCGAGGCTACGAGGACATCGAAGCCAAGCTTCGCGGGCTGGGCGCCGACGTGGAGCGGGTGCTGGTTGGGACGCCCGAGCAGGAGGTGCGCGACCTCACCGGCGTGATCGGAGACTGATGCTCGGGAAGAAGGTGGGTATCGACCTGGGCACCTCCACGGTCCGGCTCGTGGTGAAGGGCGAGGGCGTTATCGCGGGGGAGCCGACGGTCGTTGCGCTTGGCGCCGGCGCCGAGTGGTCGAGCGCGATGGGTGTGGCGGCGCTCGAGGCCGTGGCTGCGGCACCCGAACAGCGGCTGTATCGCCCGCTCCTCGGCGGCTCGATCGTTGACCCGGTGGCGGCGCGCACGCTCATCAATCACATCGTCACGCGGGCCGTGGGACGGCAGCGCATCTTCAAACCGGATGTGGTGGTGGCGGTGATGGCGTCCCTGGCCGGCGACCAGCGTCGTGCGCTGCTGGAGGCCGCTATCCTCGCCGGTGCGCGCACCGCGTACTTGCTGGATGCGCCATTCGCGGCCGCGATGGGGTGCGGCATGCAGCTGCACGGATCCAACGGCCACCTGGTGATCGACATCGGCGCCGGCAAGACCGACCTGGCGGTGCTGGCGCTCGAGGGCATCATCGCGGGGCGCTCGCTCTCCGGTCACGGCGGACAGCGGCTCCACGCGTGCATAGAGGAGCACATCAAGAGCGCCCACGGCATCGACGCCGCGGCATCCGAGATCGAAGAGGTGATCGCGTCATTGCTGAGAGTCGGTCCGCACGAGGAGCGACAGCTCGCGATGACCGGGCGCCGCGAGGGGGGAGAGCGGACGGTGACCGTGACGTCGACCGAGTTTTTGCCGTGCGTCGACGCACATGTACGTCCCATTGCGGCCGCCCTGGATGAGGTGATCGCAGAGACACCCGAGACGCTGCACGATGACATACGCGAGGAGGGGATCGTGCTGTGTGGCGGGGGCGCGCGCCTCGAGGGCTTGGATCGCGCGCTCGAGGCGTCGTCGGGAATCGACGTGCGGGTGGATGGTGAGCCGCTGCTCTGCGCGGTGCGTGGAACTGGTTATGCGCTCGACAACTTCGACGTGCTGAAGCGCAACTTCATGTACATCCGCTAGACCGCGTTCCTGGTAGGAATTGCGCGATGCGGGCATCTCTCGTGCTCCCGATCTTGATCGGCCTTGCGGCTGTCAGTTGCACGTCTGCCACCGTTGCCACCGCCCCGATGGTCAGCTCGTTCTCACCATGGCACGGCATGCCCGGCGCCTTCGTCAAGGTGACGGGAAACGGTTTCACCGGCGTCACCTCGGTGACCTTCAACGGAGTGCGTGCCTCGTTCACCGTCAAGTCCAACACCGAAATCAATGCCAAGGTCCCGAGCCATGCCACCAACGGCCCAGTGGCGGTCACCACCTCGGGTGGAACAGGGAAGAGCTCGGCCGCCTTCCCGGTCGACAACGTGGTCGAGGCCAGTCATGACGTGTCGTCCCTCAAGAGCGACACGTACCATCTGCAAGCAGACGAGTGGAATTCCAGCGCCCCACTGACGATCGCCTCGGACGGCAACCTTGACTTCTGGATCACCAACTCGGGCCTCAGCAACTCCACCAGCGGTGGACCGGGGGCATACCCGTCTCTGTACAAGGGCTGCCACTGGGGCGATTGCACCGCCAACAGCGGCCTTCCCATGGCTGTATCGGCGGTCACGAATCCCGGAACCGTCACGACGAGCTACCGCACCAGTACCGTCGCGGGTGGCGCGTGGGACGCCTCCTACGACATCTGGTTCAACCCGAACGCGACGACCGCGGACAACCTCGGTGGACTCGAGATGATCATCTGGCTGACCAGCCAGGGCAGCGTTCAGCCACTTGGGTCCGAGGTGGCGAGCAGCGTCACGATTGGCGGTAGGAACTACAACGTTTGGTACGGCGTCAACGGGAACGGGGCCACCGTGTCGTTTGTGCTCGGGAACCCGACCACGTCAGTCGACAACCTCGATCTCGGACCACTCGCTGCGTTCGCCGTGGACCGTGGCTACATGCCGAGCACGTGGTATCTCATCGACGTGGAGGCCGGCTTTGAACCGTGGCAGGGCGGGGAGGGTCTGACGGTGAAATCGTTCGTCGTTTGCGACGCGAAGGGCTGCTGACCGGCCTCAGCCCCTGGGTGTCGGACTGAACAGCGTCAATTGCAGCACGCTACAGGGCCGGTAATGGATAATTCGACACGCTCAATGGCGCTTTCCGCTCCGGCCGAAGATCCGCTCACGATCGTCCTTGTCGATGATGCCTCAGATCTCCGGGAGCTGGTCCGGCGCCGCCTCGAGGTCACCGGCGGCTTCACCGTAGCCGGCGAAGGGGCGACCGGCCACGACGCCATCCGGCTGGCGGCGGAGCACCAGCCCGACTTGGTGCTGCTCGATGTGTCCATGCCCGAGATGGATGGTCTCGAGGCGATCGCGGGCGTTCTCGCTGCGTGCCCAGGCACGCGCGTGGTCATGTTCTCGGGTTTCGAGGCGACCGGTCTGGAGGAGCGCGCTCGCGACCTTGGGGCCGTTGACTTCATCGAGAAGTCGATCCCGGTCAGCGAGCTGCCGGGCCGGTTGCGGCACGCCGCGGCGCTGCAGGTGCCCATCGTCGGCGACCGCGCGGTGACCGCCGCCTTGCCGGCAGGTCGAGCGGGCGACGCACCCGAGCTGTTCGAAGAGCACCTGGAACGCTTTCGCGCCGCGTTCGAAGGCGCCACCATCGGCATGGCCGCGCTCACGCTGTCCGGCCGGATCGTGCGCGCCAACGCGACGCTCGCACAGATCATGCGGTGTGCCGAGTCGGAGCTGTTCGGGCAGCTGTTCGCCGACGTCGTCTATGAGCAGTCGCGCTCAGACATCGCGCAGGCCGTGGTGTCCGCTGCGGATTCTCCGCGGCCGGTGAGCATCGAGCACCGCCTCCGCGGAGAACGGGGTGATGCCTGGGTGCGCTCGACACTGTCGGCGGTGCGGGACTCCGCGGACCGGCCGCTGTACCTCTTCCTCCAGGTGGTCGACGTGACGCCCGAGCACGAGGCCGCGCGCGAGCTCTTCATCAGCGAGCAGCGCTTCCGTCTTCTCCTCGAGAGCGTCTCAGACTATGCGATGTACACATTGGACGTGGACGGCAACCTCGCAAGCTGGAACACCGGTGCGCAAAAGCTGACGGGGTACACGACCGACGAGATCCTGGGGCGCAACGTTCGCGTGTTCTACACCCCCGAGGCGCAAGCACTGCACCAGTCGGAACATGAGCTCGAGACAGCCAGGCAGGAGGGCCGCTTCGAGGAGGAGGGCTGGCGCGTTCGCAAGGACGGCAGCCGCTTCTGGGCGGGAATCGTCATCACGGCGCTGCGTGATGAGCACGGCGAGCTGATCGGGTTCGGCAAGGTGATCCGCGACGTGACCGAGCGTGAGCGCGCCGCCGAGGAGCGTGAGCGCGCGGCGGCGGAGCTGGCCGCATCCAACGAGCAGCTCAAACGTGCGGCCGAGGAGAGAGCTGAGTTCGTGGCAGTCACGGCGCACGAGCTGCGCGGTCCGGTGCACCTGATGCGCAGCAGCGCGGAGATGCTGCGCGACGACTGGGAGATCTTGGATGACCGCGGCCGAAAACATCTCCTCCAAGTCCTGGTCAGCGGTGGCGGTCGGCTGAATCGATTGTTGGAGGATCTGCTGGTCACAGCGCGTGCTGAGGCGGGCCGGCTCGACCTTGCAGTGGTGCCGGTGATCGCGCTGTCAGTGGTGCAGGAGGCGGTCCGCGGCCTCGCCAGCGCCACCCCGGCGGTCAGCATCGATTGTCCGGACGACGTCGTGGTTGCGGCCGACCGCAGGCGCTTGGTGCAGATCCTCACAAATCTACTGAGCAACGCGATCACGCACGGCGCTCCTCCGGTGGGCGTGTCGGCGAGGAGGCTGGGTGAGACGGTCGAGTTCAGCGTGTGCGACGGCGGTCGAGGGGTGAGTGAAGCCGACGTCCCGAAGTTGTTCACGAAGTTCGCGCAGCTGGGATCGGCGGAACGCGGTACGGGCTTGGGGCTGTTCATCGTCCGCGAGCTGACCCGCGCCCAGGGCGGTGATGTCCGCTATGAGCGCAGCAGCGATGGGGGGTCGTGTTTCGTTGTCAAGCTGCCGGCCGCCAAGATCCTTCCTGCCCGGCCGATTCGGATAACCAAAGTGCGGCGAACGTCGATTCCCGGGGGCGAGGGAAGGGCTCCCGTCGGCGGGGGGAAGGCGTAACGCGGGAGCGGTTCCCTCGTCGCAGATCAGTCGATCTGCGCGACGACCCGATCCTGGGACATGGTGGCAAGGAACTCGCGCATGTGGCTGCGCATCGCCGGTGCGTCAGCGGCGGGGGCCCAGAAGACGATCGCCTGCCAGCGCGGATCGCCCGCGTCGCGCAGATGCCACGTTGCGACCTTGGCGAAACCGTGGGGCACCAGGAAGTCGAAGCTCGGGCTGTACTCGGCGACCGCGGCCACGTGTCGCTGCGCAGCGAGCGCTGTCATGAACGTGGCGTTGTAGTAGCCGTTGCGCTGCGCTGCGAGGACGTCGAACGACCCGAGTGCCCACATGTCGACCAGACCGCCCGAGTGCAGCCACGTGACGTGGCCGATGTCATTGGCCATCACCGTCTTGCCGTCGTAGTACCGCGACAGGAACTGAGCCATCTGATGCTGCTGAGAGAACTGGTTGGCGGCGGCGTTCGGCCCACCCACGATGTTCCAGTACTTGACCAGGGGCAGCAGGAGCAG
>Ga0066660_10001317_pt1 | contig 10375 bp, 13 predicted proteins | sample GraSoiAngelo_109_FD_75177 | JGI IMG/M metagenome (GOLD analysis project Ga0066660, IMG submission 75177) | Grasslands soil microbial communities from the Angelo Coastal Reserve, California, USA - 14_0903_12_20cm | ecosystem: Environmental > Terrestrial > Soil > Grasslands | place: USA...
AACTCTTGCAGAACGGTCCGCATCGGCCCTGGCCGGTGAAGCAACGGATCATGTCGCGACATGGCCATCTTTCCAATGCCGCTGCGGCCGGCGTTCTCGAGCAATTGTTGCCTGGAAAAATTGAGCGGGTCGTGCTCGGCCATCTGTCCCGCGATTGCAATACCCCGGAACTGGCCGCTGGCGCGGTTCGCGCACAACTGCAGCGGAATGGTCGCGCCGATCTGAAAATATATTGCGCACTGCAAAACGTCATTAGCCCACGATTTCATATCGGTGAAACTTCACGCGACGATTTTCAGCCGACATTTGAGGGCGCTCTCTTCTATAGCGGCGGTCTATGACTGCCGGCCTGGTCGACAAGAGCAGTACTCCGCGGCGGTCACAGACCGCCGCTACAGAAGACATCGTTCTTCGCGATGCCATCGAAGCCGATCTTCCGGCGATCGTTGAAATTCAGAATGCTGCCATAGCCACGCGCATCTCCACGGCGCAACTGGAACCGGTCACGGCCGAAGGCCGCCGCAAATGGTTTCGTGCGCATTCCCCGGCACAATACCCCATCTGGGTAGCAGAACGGGACGGCGCCGTTGCCGGTTGGCTTAGCTTTCGGGAATTTCTCCCGCGCTGCGCCTATCGCGGCACCGTTGAGGTCAGCGTTTACGTCCATGAAAAATTCCGGCGCCGCGGTATTGGCCGAAAACTATTGCAGCAAGCGATTGGGCGAGGCCCGCAGCTGGGAATGCATTCCCTGGTCGGCTTAATTTTCAGGCACAACGAGCCCAGTATCGCGCTCTTCCACGCTGCCGGTTTCGAACGCTGGGGCTGCCTACCCGGCGTCGCGCGCGTTGATCGAACCCCCCGTGACCTAACGATCTTTGGACGGCACGTCTGAGTGACTCAAGGCGTCGAGCTTGGCCCGGTAGATGGTTTGGTCTTCTGGTGATAGCTGTCCGAGGTTGTGCGCGATGAACACTCGCGCCTGAGCACGGCTGATTAGCGCTTCGCGTTTCTGCCCAGCCGACTCCGACAGTTCAGCATCCTGCAAGAGCAGTTCCGCCAGCATGATGGCGCGGACGTGCTGCGTGCCCCCGCCGGTGGCCAGCATCTCCAAAATCGTTTCTGGCGCCGAACGTTTCACCAGCGCAAATGGCAGGCCGATGTTTTTCAGACAAGCTTTCGAGATTTGTTCCTGCGCTTCTCCCGCACGGCCGAATTTGCGCAGCTGCAAAATCTCGGCCAGCAGCAGCGCGATCTGATCGATCAAGCGCAGGATGTAATCGCTTGCCACTTCTTCTAGCGCCGCATTAGGATCTCCCGAATCCGCTGCAGAATCGCGGGTGACGCTACCTGTTGTTCATTCAAAACCAGCAAGGCGAAATTCTCAGCCAGAATTTCCTCCGGATGAATGAGGTAATCCGTGTTTCGCCCGACTTGTTCAAAAAAGCCGGAGACTCTCGATGGCCCCACCACCTCGCCGGCACTCAGGCCACCGGATCCGTTTTCCAAAATCAGGAATTGAAACTGCAGATAAGAGAAAAATTCGCCACCGCGGTGGGTGTCGTACTTTTCCGTGGCGGAGAATAGTATGGGAACCGCGGCAACCTCCTTTCCATCGACGCGAAGCCGAATGGAATGGTCATTTCGAGGCGCGTCCGGATCGGTAATTTTTCTCGGTTGTAATGACGCCGGGAGCTGGACTTCGGCGCAAGCAGTGAAGCCGATCGCCTGATAGAGCGCCTCTCGCATCGCGGGATTTTCGCGTGACAGAATATGGAATAGCTCATGTGCGATCGTTTTTTCCAGCGGCGGCGCGTTTGCTGCCGTTAATTGGCCTTCCGGGAAAACGATCGCCGTATTGCGCGTGTAGAATGCATGTCCTTCCTCAGTGCCGATCGTCTTCAGCAAGGCGATCCTTTTGGGAAAAGGAAGCGGCAGGGCTTCGAGCGCCGGCCTGATTTTACCGATTGCCGCCTCGACTTTCTCTTTCTCCGCATCTGTCCAGGAAGAAACGCTCGCCCTTATAAACGCCAGAAACTCCTCCCAAACGGTCCTCTCGGTTTTCATTCGGGCCGCACGATCGAAAGTACTAAGTCGGTCGATGAAATCGTCTTTGCGCGTAAGAATTTCAGCGGCTTCGCTGGCGGTCGCGAAGTACGCGAGACAATCTTTGCCCATGTTAACGTTGGTGGCCGCGGAGCCGATCAAGGCTGTCGGCAAGCAGGCCAGGACGCTGATCGCGGGCGTGATCAGCAAGCCTTTCACGCCTCTTCGTGGCCGATCACGAGATGGATCACTCCGTTTGGCGCGGAGATGAAAAAACCATCGAAATCTTCCCGTAATTGTTCCACTTCGTCGCGACGCGGAATTCCATTCACTTTTAAAAACGAAGCAGCAGCTTCGGTGTCATTTGTTTCTAACTCCAGCCAAATGTCGGGCTGACTTAAGTTTGGCACCAGATCGACCCAAAGCCGGATGGGTCCGAATTGAAAGATGCAACCATCCGCCTCCTCTTCGATCAACGGCAATGCCAGGGTATCGCGATAGAACGCCACCGTTTGTTCGTAAGTATGAGCTGGACATTTGATAGCGATGTTGGCCCCACCGGAAAACTGCGGACCGTGAACGTTCGCTACCATGACGCAAAATGTTAAAACCCACGAGCCTCGGACACAACCACGTCGTAGCAGCTAAAACCCGCGGAGGGGACGCTGCATTAGAAGGCGAAAATATTCTTGAGACAACGCGAAAGCGGCGTAACTCGCTCTAGAGTTGCGCCAGAACCGTCTCTGCGACCTGTTTTGCTTTCGTTAGCGCTGCTTCCTCATCGGCCATTCCGCTGACGCCGATGGTGACGAATGATTTTCCTTTCACCACGTAAAGCATAATCACGTTAGGGGGTAGGCCGTTTTCCGGAACGCCGTTTAACATGGCCGCTCTTTCGCCCAGGCCGTCAATCGTCTGGAATTTGACGCCGTTGCCTGTTACCTGATTAAACTCGATCTGCGGATCGACGCTACCCTCGCTCGCCTGGCGGACACGCAACAGAAGCGAACGCACAGATTTTGTGCTGTAGTAATTGCACTTCGAGTAGTAACCGTCTTTTCCATTCACGTTCAACGGAGTCGGATTTCGGACCGGTTCGCCCAGAATTTTCTCCGCCTCGGTTTTTGGCACGATCGCAGAAACGTCGAGCGGTTTCTCTGCCGCGAGCAAGGAGATCGATAGCAGGCTAACAATTAGACTGGCCCCCGCTAGGCTCGCTCGCATTTTCTTAACCGCCAGCCGAGCCGGTCCCGCCCGGCTCGGTCATCCCTACTGGGTCGAGAGCCGCGTTCAGCTCTTTTTCCGGCAAAATCTTTTTCTCCTGGCAGAGTTCCCGCACCGTTTTGCCGGTCCGCGCACTTTCTTTCGCAATCTCAGCCGCGCGATCGTACCCGATCTTTGGCGCCAGGCTCGTCACCATCGCCATGGATAGTTCCACCAGTTCGCGACATCTTTCTTCGTCAGCCTCGATCCCAACCACGCATTTTTCGGTAAAGGCATCGGTCACATTTCCCAGCAGCCGGATCGATTCCAAAATATTATGTGCCATCACCGGCATCATCACATTCAATTCGAAATTTCCGTTCGCTCCCGCCCAAGTGATGGTGGCGTCATTTCCAAAAACCTGCGCGCACACCATCATCATCGATTCGCACAAGACCGGGTTCACTTTCCCGGGCATAATCGAGCTGCCCGGCTGGGTCGCAGGTAATTGAATCTCGCCGATGCCACAGCGTGGTCCGCTCCCAAGCCAGCGAATGTCGTTCGCGATCTTAAATAAACTGGTCGCGATTGTTTTTAACTGACCGCTTGCTTCCACAACCGCGTCCTTTGCCCCTTGCGCTTCGAAATGATTGCGCGCTTCAAAAAATTCGATCCCGGTGCGTTGATGCAGATGTCGCATCACTTTTGCCGGAAAGTCCGGATGCCGATTCAAGCCCGTGCCCACCGCGGTGCCGCCGAGAGCAAGCTCACGCAAGACCTCGATTGCCTTTTCCGTGCGCGCCTTGGCATAGGCCACCTGCTGAGCGTAACCGCCAAATTCCTGACCGAGTCGCACCGGTGTCGCGTCCATCAGGTGCGTTCGTCCGATCTTAATAATGTGATCAAACTCTTTCGCCTTACTCGAAAGGGCGTCGAATAATTTGGCCAGCGCAGGTAGCAGACAATCTTTCAATTGTTCGGCCGCGCTCACGTGAATTGCGGATGGGATGACGTCATTGCTCGACTGTCCCATGTTGACGTGATCGTTCGGGTGCACCCACTCGCGCGAGCCAATCGGCTTGCCGGCAAGCCGCGCGCAGCGGTTTGCGATCACCTCGTTCGCATTCGTGTTCGTGCTTGTGCCTGAGCCGGTTTGGAAAATGTCGAGTGGGAAATGTTCATCGAGTTTGCCTTCTGCCATTTCTTCCGCGGCCTGCACGATGAGGGCGGAGCGGTGGGCGTCGAGCAGCCCGAGATCATGGTTGGCCTGGGCCGCGCCCCATTTGATCAGACCCAGCGCGCGAATGAACGGCCGGCTGAAACGATAACCGCTGATGGGAAAATTTATAACCGCGCGTTGAGTCGATGCGCCATGAAGTGCGTCCTTGGGCACGGACATTTCGCCCATCGAATCTTTTTCGACGCGCGATTCGACGCTCTTCATCGCGCGTAGTTGGACGAGAACTGCGATTCGGCAGGATCAATCATGCCGTTTCCATCCAGTTCGCTGCCTTTGCGGAAAACGGTGATAAACATCGGCGGAATGTTTTGCAGGAAATATTCGGACTCGGAATCAGGCGCAAAATCGATCGCGTGCTGGCGCAGTTCGTTTGTCACCTGATAAATAATGAAGGCGCCGCCGGGGGCGAGGGCGTCGTGGGTTTCGCGTAGCAGATTACGTTTTTTTTCAATCTCGAGAATGCTGAATGGAATTCCGGAGACGATGTAGTCGCAGTGAGAAATACCACGTTTCGCCAGTTCTGAGCGAATGGTCGCAGCGTTGGCATTGATCACGCATACTCGCGGGTCGCCAGCGAACTGCCGGGTCAGGTCGCGCGAAAATGCGGGATCAAGTTCAAACAATAATAATTGCGCGTCCGGCCGCATCTGTTGTGCGAGTGCGCGCGAATGCACGCCTTCACCCGGACCGTACTCAGCGATGACGCGAGCGCGGTCGAAATCAATTTTGCTCGCTACTCGCTCGACCAGCGCCTGCGAGCTGGGCACAATCGAGGCGATTTGCAGGGGCCGCTTCAGGAAGCGCTTGAAAAAAAGAACGCTCATCGCGAATGCGAATAGTTCACCGCCGCATTTCGCTTGTCCAGCAACGAAAGCGGTTACGGTTCCGGCACTCCTCATCGGAATCCTTGTCCTCGAGGGGAGGAATCTGCATTTCCTCGTCATTATCCAGGTAATGCGCCCTGAGGGCAGGAGGCGTTGGCACTTCTGGAAAAGAAAAGTTTGACTTTCGATTCTAGTGTTTATAATCATAAAATCGTGAATAATTCTTGCGTGAGCAGGCGCAAGGTGATGAAACCTTCTCATGCATAACCTGCTTACCGTTAAGGAAACCGCCAAATACCTCCGAATTCCACTTCCGACGGTTTACTACTTAGTGCAGCGCGGACAGCTGCCCGCCATTCAAATCGGTGGTCGTTGGCGCATTAAAAAGAACGCACTCGATAAAGACATCCTCAAGGAAGAGAAGTCGGGCCAACCGACTGTTCTCGTTGTCGATGATGACGAGAGCTTGCAAAATCTATTCAAGCTCTTCCTCAAGAAGATTGGCTTTAGTCGCGTTGTCGTCGGGACCGTCAAGGAAGCGATTGCCGCACTCGAGAAACAGCGGTTCGATCTCGTTTTCCTCGATTTAAAGTTGCCCGATGGTCCGGCCGATGATGTTTACGATTTCGTGAAACGGGAGCAACCCGATTGTCCTATCATCATAATCACCGGTTATCCCGACAGCGAAATGCTCGATCGCATCCTGGCAAAGGGGCCGATCACGGTCTTGAAGAAGCCGCTCAAAACCGAGCAGCTTCAACAAACCGTGAAAATCCTCGGGCACAAAGACGCGGTCAAATTGGCCGCGTAATTGCGCCAAAGGCGCTTCGGGTGGTGCGCGGATTTCCGCGCATATCGATACGTCTCGGGGCGATTCTTTGAGAAGCCGGACAGTATGTCCGGCCGCGCGCGTAGAATGCGCGCTACCCATTTTCTAAACTTCGCACCGCATTTTCTGTCGCTGCTGCAATTGATTGCCAACCAGCCCGATCATTCGCCGTCTCCGCAAATGACGATGGCTTTCCCACACGCACCAAAATTTTTTTCCAGCGTGGCACCGCTCTCGAGGCCGGCAAAGCCGCAAATGTTCCGTTTAGATGACAAGGCACGATCGGGATGTTCGTTCCCGCGACCAGTCGCCCAAGCCCGGGCCTGAACGGCGCCATCTCGCCCGTGCGAGAGCGTGTTCCTTCCGGAAACAAAATGTAAATGCATGCGCCTTGCAGCAATCGCTCCCGCAAATCTTCCAGCGAATGCGCGCCGCAATTCTTTCGCCAGATCGGCAAGGCGTTCATAAATGCGGTCGCGAAAATCGAGGATGCCCGTTTCGTAAAAAATGTGTCGCCGGCGGCAATCGGAAAAACGGCGCCGACAAATCGCAATGGCAGAATTCCACCGAGGATGATGGCATCGAGATGACTCGCATGATTCGCCACCAGAATAAACGGAGCGTGCGCCGGCAAATTTTCGCGGCCGCGAATTTCTAAGCGATGTGCGATGGCAAGATAGACGCGTGTGATCGATCGCCAAAGAAAACACGAAATCGCGCTCTCCAGCCCGACTTCGCGGCGCAAACTTAGCCGCCGCTGTTCGGCACTTAATCCGAAATCATGCGCGGATTCGAAGCGCCATTCTTCCATTTCTTAACCTCCGCCGGTAAAAATTCGCACCGGCTGATCCACCCCAAACCCACGGAAAAGTCCGATGTAATGAAACACTGCAGGCGCGACCAGTAATATGCTATCGAACCGATCGAGCAATCCGCCGTGACCGGGAATTGTGACTCCCATGTCCTTGATTCCGATATCGCGCTTGATCGACGAGACCATCAGATCACCAAATTGTCCCGCGACACTGACAATCAATCCGAGCCCAATCAATTTTATCGGCGTGTCGACGCCCGAACCGGCGAAAACAAAATGACCGACGATCGAGACCAGCGTGGTCGTCAGGATCAGTGCGCCCAGCGCCCCACCGAGCGTTTTGTTCGGGCTCGTCTGCGGCGTGATTTTGCGGCGCCCGAAAGTTTTGCCGGTGATGTAAGCAAAGACGTCATTCAATTCGACTGTCAAAATGATCAGCATCACGATCGGACGAAAATCGGCATCGTTCGCCATATAACCAAGGTGGCCGAGACAATGGCCGAACAATAAAAAGCTGATCACCCCGAGGCTGACGCGCTGTGTGTAACCGTGGGGTTCGTCGCGGAGGATCGCAACGATTGCCAGCAGCACCATGGTCAGCGGTGGGATTGCGACAAAGAATCCGTACCAATGATCGGCGATGGCAAAGGTGGTCGCGATAATGCCGAGTACGACTACGATGCTGAGTGAGCGGTGCCGGAAAAAGCCGGTGGCGCGGGCGAACTCGCGATAGCAAAGAATGCTTAGAATCGCGACGGCCAGAATTGTCCACGCTGCGCCGAGCAGGACCGGTCCGAGCAGCAACGGCGTCATCACCGCCCAGGAAACGACCCGCTTTACCAGCTCATCGTGGAGCTTGTCGCTGGTGCGTCCAGCCGCACGTAGCAACCAAATGATGATCGCTGCAATGAGAAGCGCGGCGATCACGGCGATCGTGATCCACAGTGTCACCGGTGAATCGAAGGCGTGCCGAAATCCAAATAACCGCTCTCGTGTCGCAGGGTTCATCTTATTGACGCCGAAGCGTTGTCGTGATTCGTTGCAATCGGCGAATGATTGTCACGATGCAGCCGGCGATGATTACCCAGAGGGCGAACATAGGAATCTGCCAGTCGCTCGCGCCTGGAACAACCGCACAGGCAATCGCGGCGATGGTGACCGTCGCCATGCGTTGTTGTTTCGCCATCGGCCCGCAAAACTCCTGATGCGCACCGGCGACTTTCCCCTGTGCCCGCAAGTAAGCGAGAAAGGTGGCAAAGATGGTCGCGACAAAACCGAGCACCGAATCGGAACCGGTGGCGTAACCAAAACCGATTAACGTTGCCGCGTCGCTCACTCGATCGGGAACTTCGTTGAACAACTCGCCCACCGGCGACGCAGTCTCACGCAGAACTGCGACCATGCCGTCATAAAGGTTTGCCAGCAGTCGCAACTGGACGAAGACGGCACCGAAGATCCAAAGGAACCACGGATAAGTGGCGCCGGATGTCAGAGCAAACATGGTCCCGGCAAGGATTCCGCAGATCATTCCGAGGATGGAAATCGTATTCGGCGTGGCGCCGCGGCGCGCCAGCCAGCGTGCGACCTTCTCTGATATTTTCCAACCGCGCGATGCGAGCGGCCGGCGATCGCCGATTTGATAGGAGTCCATCAACGTCCGACCAGGTACACTCCGGCAATCAACAGGGCAAAGCCCGTGAAGTGCACGGGGCGGATTGGTATGCCGTAGGCGAACCAGGCGATGATCGCGGCAAAAATGAAAGTGCTGGCGTAAATCGGATAGAGGACCGTGAGAGCTCCGCCGCGCTTAAACGCCGCTACGAAAAGCACCATCACTGCGATGTAGCAAATTACGCCGCCGAGAAGCCGTGCGTTGAAAATGTAACTTGCGAGAGTGTTACCGGCCTTTTCCGCGCCGGATTTATAATAGAACTGCCCGAGCGCGCCGAGAAAAGCAGCGATGACAAAAAAGACAATGGCGACGGGCGAGGTTCTCACAGGCTCGAGCGAGACTAATCGATTTATCCGGTCAAACGCAATCCGTAGCGTCGATCTTGACTCGCTATCAATCATTGATTCACTTAGCCTTCACGCCGCAGTTCCGCCAAGAGACGACGGCGGATCACTGATTCCTTGGAAAATCTGCGCGGTTAGCTCAGTGGTAGAGCACTACCTTGACACGGTAGGGGTCACTGGTTCGAACCCAGTATCGCGCACCATCATAACTCTACGCTCCCTACCATCGGTGTGGCAGTCTGTCGCGGCTACGCGTCGGCCCGCTTACAAGATTGCAAAGTTGTCCGGGCGGAATAAAAACAGTGGTTAAAGCTTCGAAACGTTCAAATAAACTCCAAACATCCAACCTAATCCTATGATCACACGATTCATCGCACTTTCTGTCGCGTTCATGCTCACGCCCGCACTATCACCCCTGTTTGCGGCAGAACATCCGCACAGCCTCCCACAAACTACGCAAATGTCACAACTTCCGACAAATCAGCAGCGATCAGCCGCACAATCGCAGCAAGTGGCCGAGAATAAAGTAAGCCCGGCTGACATCTCCGTTGGAATCAAAAAGGACATCGCGAGGAAGAGCAAAAAATCGAACGACAAAAAATTTCACACTGAATATAAGGGCAAGGATCTCGCACTCGATTTGATTAAAGTGCATGACGATCGAGTCGCCAGTCTCGGAAACGGCAAATATTTCGCTTGCGTCGATATGCAAGCTGCCGACAACACGACTTACGACATCGATTTTTTTATGACGGGAAAGCCAGGCGCCATGAAGGTCACGGAAACGTCCGTGCACAAGGTGAATGGCAAGCCGCTTTACAATTGGAAGGAAGAAGGCGGCGTTTGGAAGAAAGTCTCAAAATCGTAACGGCGAAGAACTCACATGATTCACCCGTCGCTGGCGTTGGCATTCGCTCTTGTTGGAGCGCTACCAGTCTTTGGCGGTGATCAGGCCACTATCATTACCGGCTCCGACGAGTTTGAATTCGTCTACCGGGTAAAGCTGCCGTCGATCGATGGGGAGGCGCGCCTTTGGATGCCCCTCGCAAAAACGGACGCTTTTCAAACCGTGCGTGTCGATGAATGCAGCATCCCAATCAAATGGGAGAAAGTGCAAGACCGCGATTACGGTAATGATATTTGTGTGCTTAATCCCCGCGCGGAGGACAGCGGTAAAATCATCGAGTTGCGCTACCGCGTACTGCGAAAAGAGAAGAGCGCTTATCTTGCGAGTGAAACGAACGTGACGCGCTATCTCAGCCCAGAAAAGTTGGTCCCGTTCAACCAAACTTTCAAAACAATTGCGGAGCAAGCTATCACCGGAAAAGCCGATGACATCGAGCGCGCAAAAACGCTGTACCATCATGTGCTCGGACGAATGCGCTACGGCAAATCCGGCACCGGCT